>ERZ773075.1367-NODE-1367-length-12824-cov-48.5083_pt1 | contig 12824 bp, 9 predicted proteins | sample MGYA00580614_ERZ773075 | MGnify/ENA primary metagenome ERZ773075 (study PRJEB29015, sample SAMEA2738021) | human oral metagenome | biome: human oral; feature: human-associated habitat; material: dental | place: China | collected 2043 ... | reverse complement strand
GCCTGCCCTATCCCTGGGTCTTCCTGTTCTTCTGGTGCCTGGCCATGATGCGCTCACACACCATGTACTGGATCGGCCGGGGCATCACCGCGGGCACCGCGCACAGCAGGTGGGCATCAGTGGTCCACTCCCCCATCTACGCCCGCGCCCAGGCCTGGTCGGCCCGCTGGGGTGTCCTGGCCGTGCCGATGTCCTTCCTGACCATCGGTCTGCAAAGCGTCATCCAGATCTCCACGGGCGTGACCCACATGCCGCTGCGCCCACTACGCAGCAGCCACAACCGTGGGAGCGATCGCCTGGGCGGCCGTCTACACAACCATCGGCATGGCGGTCCTGACCGCCTGGCTCACCGGCCCGGTCGGCCGCATCGTCTGCCTCCTGATGATCGCGGCCCTGGGGCTTACCGTAGTGGTTCGTCGCAGTCGAGTGGTACGCGACAACCAGGGCGGCAAACGCAGCAATCACGGCTGAACCAGCCAGATCTGTCCGCAAACCCGCTGGGGAGACCTACCCACGGCCACGATGGGCCTTCGCCACCATTTCATGCCAGACTCGTCGTACTCCGGGCTCCTGAGCAGCCCCGCCCCCGGGGGCGTCCCCATCGAAAGCCACTCCAAATGACTACAACTCTCAGCAGAAAACGCGTCCTGATCATCATTGCCGCCTCCATCGCGGTGGTCTCCGTCATCGCCGTCGGCCTGGTTCGCGCCGGAGTCCTCGGCGGCCATGGCGCCTCCACAGCGGCGTCGGCATCACCCTCAGATCCCAGCAGCGCAGCCGTCAACGCCACCGAGCCCAGCGACCGCTTCATCGTCTCTTATGCCGAGGACTCGGCAGCAGCCAAGGTCATCGCCTCTGCGGAGGCCTACGGCGAGAACGTCCTCGACTCCCTGCCCTCCGAGGACAGACAGGCACTGACCGCCGCCGCTGGAAAGTTCTCGGTCCAGTTGGAGACCGTTACCGCGCACGCCCTGAGCACGGCCGGCATCACGTTGAGCGACAAGCTCACCGTGGAGCAGGTCAAGGACTTCGTCTCCACACTCGAGGCCGCCGATGGCATCGAGGCCGTTGAGCCCGACATGCACATGACCGCCCTGGACAACAGCTCCACCGAGGACAGCAATGTCCCCAACGATCCCCACTTCTCCGAACAGTGGGACATGACCTCGGGCTCCTACGGCGTCAACGCCACCAACGCCTGGTCGCAGTCCACCGGCAAGGGCATTACGGTCGCCGTCATCGACACCGGCATCCTGACCGACCACCCGGACTTGGAAGGACAACTCCTCCCCGGCTACGACTTCATCTCCGATGCCGAGAGCGCCCGCGACAATGACGGCTACGACGCGAATCCGTTCGACGAGGGCGACTGGGTCGAGCCGGGTGACTGCCCCTCCAAGGACGGAGCCAGCAAGGCCCGGAGCTCGAGTTGGCACGGCTCCCATGTGGCCGGCACCATCGCCGCGCACACGAACAACAATGGTGGCGTAGCAGGTGTCGCACCAGACGCCAAGATCGTGCCCATCCGTGTCCTGGGCCGATGCGGTTCCACAGGCGCCGACACCATCGATGCCATCACCTGGGCCTCGGGAGGCAAGGTCAACGGCGTGCCGGTCAACAAGAACCCCGCCCAGATCATCAACATGAGCATGGGCGGTCCCGGTGTCTGCCCGCGCTTCTACCAGAAGACCATCGATGCCGCTGTCGCACGTGGTGCGATCATCGTCGCCGCCGCCGGAAACGAGGATCAGGACGCCAGCGGCTTCAGCCCTGCGGGTTGCAGGAACGTCATCACCGTCGGCGCCACCACGAACTCCGGCATCCGCTCCTCCTTCTCGAACTACGGCGCCAACGTCGACATCTCCGCCCCCGGCGGTGACAGCGAGACCGACGCCGGCATCCTGTCCCTGACCGATAAGTCCACGACAGCTCCGCAGGATTCCAACTACTCCATCATGGTCGGCACCAGCCAGGCAGCCCCGCACGTGGCCGGCACCATCGCGCTGATGCTGGCCGCCAACCCCGACCTGAAGGCCGAGGAGATCGTCACCACTCTGCAGAAGACGGCCACGCCAATGGCCGGATGCGACCGCGACGCCTGCGGCGCCGGCATTGTCAACGCAGCCTCGGCCGTAGCCCAGGTATCTGGCAAGAGCTCCAAGCCCAGCGCCTCCCCCGGTCAGAAATCCCTCCACCGTCTCGACGACAGCCGACGCGGATGAGTCCCTGAGCCGACCCGCTCTGTCCGTGCAGCACCATCCCTTCTTCTCGCAACGGCAACGGTTCTGGCTCGGTGTCCCTGATGGCGCTCTCCAGGCACCGAATGCGTTCCATCCCGCACTACCGATGCGGACACGCGTCTCATCCCTTGCCGGCGATTTGGTCGCTTCATGACCTCGTTCTACCCTCAGTGCCATGACAGCGTTCCGCGACCGCCAGTGGTGGCGGCTCTCCTTGAGGCGAGCCGCCACCCTGACGCGCTAGGACGTACCGGCTCGCTCACCGCGGGCCCGCCCGAATGTATGAGTGAGAGGCCCGCCTGACCCAAGATCTCAGGAAAGGGGCCCCATGCCGCCCACTGTGTCTGACACTGCGCCTCCCGCCGCATCGTCCGCGGCCTCACCCACCGTTCTCACACGCTCGGTGCGCTACCACGCCGACGGTGGTGCGCTGTTGGAGCACCTGACCCGTGCCGGTCTGCTGCGCACGGTCGACTGCGGAGACGGCCCTGGCGTGCGCCCGGTCGACTGCGTCCTGCTGGAGAGCGCAGACATCACAACAAAGGCCTCGCGCACCACGGTCGCCGTCCTGGAGACCTCGGCCAGGCTGACCTGCTGGGGCGGGACCGTCACCGCCGAGGCACTGTCCACCGTCGACGGCGAGGGTCCCGGAGTTGACGGCCTCGCGGCCCTGGCCCGCTTGGAGGAGCGCCTGGGCGAGCACGTCATCGACCGCTCCCCCGGCGGGCTGACTCTCTCCCTGCCCACCAGCGCCGACGACGATCCCACCATTGAGGAGCGCGAGCGCCTCACCGCCCTGTCCACGATCGAGCCCCTGCGGGTCCTGGCCCAGGCAGAGGTCGACCACCCCCACCTGCCGCTGGAAGCGGGGGCCTTCGCCTTCGACTACCTGTCCACCTTCGAGTCCTTGCCCGAGGTGGCTCAGGGAGCCAACACCTGCCCGGACTACCTCTTCTACGACGCGCGCATCATCCTCGTCGTCGACCACCCCACCCAGGAGGCCACCCTGGTGGGGGCCTCGGTCGACGCCGTGGATCTGGAACGGCGCGTGGACGCGCTGGCCGGCGCCATCGACACTGCAGCCGACGCAGCCGAGTACTCTCCGGCACCACCCGAGGTGGCTGCCGGCTCCCCGGTCCTGCACGCCGTACCCACCACCTCGGACACCGACTTCGAGGCGATCGTGGAGGAGATGCGCGGCTACATCGCCGACGGCGACGTCTACCAGGTGGTGCCCTCGCGCGGCTTCACCATCGACTGCCCCGACGCTCTGGCCGCCTACCACGTGCTGCGTCACGCCAACCCCAGTCCCTACATGTTCTACCTGGCCGCCCCGGACTTCGAGCTCTTCGGAGCCTCCCCGGAGTCGGCGCTGCTGTACTCGGTGCGCAGCGGCCGGGTCGCCATCCGCCCGATCGCCGGGACCCGGCCGCGCGGCCTGCACCCCGACGGCTCGGTGGACCACGAGCGCGACACCCGTCTGGAGCTGGAGCTGCGCACCGACGCCAAGGAGGTCGCCGAGCACGTCATGCTCGTGGACCTGGCCCGCAACGACGTCGCCCGGGTCAGCCGCCCCGGTACCCGCAACGTCCAGGACCTTCTGCGCGTGGACCGCTACAGCCGGGTGATGCACCTGGTCTCGGAGGTCTCCGGCGAGCTCGCCGACGACCTGGACGCCCTGGACGCCTTCCGCGCCTCCATGACGATGGGTACCCTCACCGGAGCCCCCAAGCTGCGGGCCGCCGAGCTCATTCGCCAGGCCGAGGGCGTGCGCCGCGGCTCCTACGGCGGCTCGGTGGGATACATCCGCGGCGACGGCGAGCTGGACACCTGCATCGTCATCCGCTCCGGCTTCGTGGTCGACGGCACCGCCCTGGTCCAGGCCGGGGCCGGTGTCGTGGCGGCCTCCCGCCCGGCCGCCGAGGCCGCTGAGACCGTCCACAAGGCCCGGGCAGTTCTGGAGGCGGTCGCCGCCGCGCAGGGTGCCGAGCTCATCATCGACACGACCGGAAAGGAGGCCTGAGCCATGACCATCAGCAAGCCTCAGCACCACGGACCGGACGTGGGTACGCACCCCGAGGACGGCACCACGGCTGCCCAGGCCCCGGCTCGGGTGGTTCTGCTCGACAATCGCGACTCCTTCGTCTACAACCTCGTCGACCAGTTCGCCACGCTGGGATCCCGGATCCAGGTCTACCGCAACAACGTGCCGGCCTCTCGAGTGCTCACCGCCCTCGAGCCCACCGAGGCCGAGCGGGAGGCCGGGCGGCGCCCGGTCCTGTGCCTGTCCCCCGGCCCGGGTTACCCGGCGACATCGGGCTGCCTCATGGAGCTCATCGCCACCGCCCTGGAGCAGGCCGTTCCCACACTGGGCATCTGCCTGGGTTTCCAGGCCCTCGTCGAGACCTGCGGCGGGCAGGTCGCTCCAGTCGGCCCGGTCCACGGCCGCTCCGACCGCGTCGAGGTCACCGAGGCGGGCCGCGCGGATGAGGCTTTCGCGGTCCTCGACGGCGGACCGTTGGATGTGGCCCGCTATCACTCCCTGGGCACGCGCACGCTGCCTGAGGCCCTCGTCAGCCTGGCCCGTACCGCACAGGTGGACGACGGCGGAAGCGGCGGCATCGTCATGGCTGCCCGGCACCGATCACTGCCGGCGATCGGGCTGCAGTTCCACCCCGAGTCGATCCTCACCCCCCAGGGGCCGGCCCTGCTCAGGGCCATCACCGCGGGCCTCGCCCGGACTCCCTGAGCCACACCACCGTCCCGTCATCACGCAGATCTCGGCGTCTGCGTCACCGCTCGGGCAGAATCGTCCCCGGGCATCCCAAGCCTCAACCACCTGTGAAGGAGCCACAGACCGATGAGTGAGACCAACAGCGCGGCCCCCGCCGCCACGGACGGCACGCATGTTGCCACGGCGCAGGAGGCCCATGAGCTGCTGCGAGAGGTGGTTCAGGGGCGGCGACTGACCCGCGAGCAGGCCTCCACGGTCTTCGCCGCCTTGGGCGCCGGAGACCTGTCCGAGGCGGAGACGGCAGCACTGCTGGCGGCGCTGCACGCCCGCGGCGAGGAACCCCAGGAGGTGGCCGGCGCCGCGAGCGCCTTCCGCCAGGTCGCCCGGTCCTTCCCATCGGTGACCTTCCCGCTGGTGGACGTCGTCGGCACCGGGGGCGACGGCGTGGGCACGATCAACATCTCCACGGGGGCGGGTCTTGTGGCCGCCTCGATGGGGATCGCGGTGGCCAAGCACGGCAACCGGGCCGTCTCCTCCAAGACGGGGGCGGCCGACGTCATCGCCGAGCTGGGACTGCCCCTGGACGTGGACCCGGCCACGGCGGTCGAGCTGCTGGCGCGTGACCACTTCACCTTCCTGTTCGCCCAGGCCTACCACCCGGCCATGCGGCACGTGGCCCCGGTGCGCCGGGCTCTGGCGACCCCCACGATCTTCAACGTCCTGGGGCCGCTGGTGAACCCGGCCCACCTGACCTTCCAGCTCATGGGCGTGTGGGACCCGAACATGCTGGACATGATCGCCGAGGCGATGGTGCAGCTGGGGCGCAAGCGGGCACTGGTCGTGCACGGCTCGGGCCTCGATGAGATCGCCGTCCACGGGCCGACCCTCGTGCGCGAGGCGACTCCCCGCGGAGTCAAGGCCTACGAGGTCACGCCCGAGGATCTGGGGGTTCCCGCCTACGAGCTGGCCGACCTGCTGGGCGGGGAGCCGGCCGACAACGCCCGCCTGCTGCGCGAGGCCATCTCGGGTGAGGGCAGGCCGGCGCACCGCGACGCCATCGCCGTCAACGCCGGTGCCCTGCTGTATCTGGCCGGCCCTGCCGACAACCTGGCCGACGGGACCGCCATGGCGCTGGAGCAGATCCGCTCCGGTGGCGTGGCCAGTCACCTGGAGTCCATGACCAAGGCCACCGACCTGGCCAGTGATTCAGCCGCCGAACGGGCCTGAGGAGAGACTGTGACAACCCCCGACACCGCCCCCACTGACTCCGCGGATCCCGGCTCCCCGGCCGGGGGCCCCGGCGAGCGCGCGCACCGCGAGCCGGTCGAGGCCCGGCTCATCGCCACGGGCACCGTCCTGGACTCGATCGTCCAGGCGCGCCGCGAACGCATTGATGAGCTGCGAGCCCGTTTCGGGCACCTGAGGGCCGAGGAGCTGCCGCGCTCGCAGCGCTCCTTCGCCGCAGCCCTGCGCACCCGCAACGGCCGGAGCCACAGCCCACAGCCGGCCCTCATCATGGAGTGCAAGGCGGCCTCGCCCTCGCGCGGCACCATCCGCTCCGATTACGACCCAGCCACGCTGGCCGCGCAGTACGCGCCCTACGCGGCCGCGGTCTCGGTACTCACCGAGCCCGACCGTTTCAACGGATCCTTCGAGGACCTGGCGGCCGTGCGCGAGGTGGTGGACGTCCCCGTCCTGTGCAAGGACTTCATCGTCGATGAGGTCCAGGTGCTGGCGGCCCGTAGTCTGGGGGCGGACGCGGTTCTACTCATGCTCTCGGTGGTGCCCGACGACGTCTACCGCGAACTGGCCGAGCTGGCCCACAACCTGGGTATGGAGGTGCTCACGGAGGTCTCGACCCCTGAGGAGATGCATCGGGCCGCGGCGCTGGGCGTCGAGGTCATCGGCATCAATAACCGCGACCTGCGCACGCTGGCCACGGATCTGGCTCGCACCGAGGAGCTGGCCCCGCTGGCCCCGGCCGGGGTGGTCCTCGTCGGCGAGTCGGGGGTCGGCGCGCCCGACGACGTGCGGCGCCTGTCCGGCCTGGTGGACGCCCTCCTGGTGGGCTCGTCCCTGTCCGGCGCCCCAGACCCGGGCGAGGCCGCCCGAGACCTGGCCACCGCGGTACCGCTGCCTCAACCGGACGGGGAGGGAGCATCGTCGTCGGACCGGGAGCCGGGCGAGGGCGAGAGGGAGGGACACCACCCGCGCCTGCCGGCATTCTTCGGACCCTACGGTGGGCAGTTCGTGCCCGAGCTGCTCATCCCTGCCCTGGACCAGCTCGAGGACGCCTTCATCGATGCCCAGGCCGACCCCGCCTTCGCCGCCGAGCTGGACACGCTCATGACCCGCTACCTGGGCCGCCCCACAGCCATCACCGAGCTGCGCAACCTGCCCCTGGAGGGCAACGCCCGCATCCTGCTCAAGCGCGAGGACCTGGTCCACGGCGGCGCTCACAAGGGCAACCAGGTCCTGGGCCAGGCCCTGCTGGCCAAGCGGATGGGCAAGCGGCGCATCATCGCCGAGACCGGTGCCGGCCAGCACGGAACGGCCACCGCCATGGTCTGTGCCCTGCTGGGACTGGATTGCACCATCTACATGGGGGCCACCGACGTCGTGCGCCAGGCCTCCAATGTCGAGCGCATGGAGCTCATGGGCGCCACGGTGGTGCCGGTGGACAGCGGCGCCGGCACGCTCAAGGACGCCGTCAACGAGGCGCTGCGCGACTGGACCGCCTCCTTCGCCGACACCCACTACCTGCTGGGCACGGCCGCCGGCCCCCACCCCTTCCCCACGATCGTGCGCGAGTACCACCGGGTCATCTCCCGGGAGGCCCGCGCCCAGGTCCTGGGGCTGGCAGGGCGTCTGCCGGACTCGGTCATCGCCTGCGTGGGTGGGGGCTCCAACGCGATCGGCATGTTCGCCGACTTCATCGACGACCCCGGAGTCGAGCTCATCGGCGTCGAGCCCGCCGGTGAGGGGCTGGACACGTCCCGCCACGGCGCCCCCATCAACAAGGGGCTGGTGGGCATCCTCCACGGGGCGCGCAGCTACCTCATGCGCACCTCCGAGGGACAGGTCGAGGAGTCCTTCTCCGTCTCGGCCGGCCTGGACTACCCGGGCGTGGGACCCGAGCACGCCTGGCTGTCGGACACCGGCAGGGCCCGCTACGTCGGCATCGGCGATGACGACGCGATCGAGGCCTTCCGGCTGCTCTCGCGCCACGAGGGGATCATCCCGGCCGTGGAGTCGGCCCACGCCCTGGCCCAGGCCCTGGCCATGGCCCGGAAGGTGCCCGAGGGCGGCGAGCCCCCGATCCTGCTCGTGTGCCTGTCGGGCCGCGGGGACAAGGACCTCGATCAGGTGCGGGCTCGCCTGGGCGGCTCTTTCTCCACCGACGGCGCCGTCGCCCGGGCCGCGCGCATGGTGGAGCAGATGGGCAAGCGCACCGAGTACGCCGGCCTGAACGCAGGCATGAGCACCGGCCCGGACGAGGAGTTCTGACATGAGCCGCTATGCTGCGATGTTCACCGCCCTCAAGGAGCGCGGTGAGGGGGCCTTCGTCCCCTTCGTCATGGTCGGCGACCCCGACCCGGCCACCAGCGAGGCCGTCATTGAGGCCCTCATCGCCGGCGGGGCCGACGCCCTGGAACTGGGTGTGCCCTTCACCGATCCGGTCGCCGACGGGCCCACCATCCAGAAGGCCCACGTGCGGGCGCTGACCGCAGGGACAAGTTTCCGCGACTGCCTGGAGGTGGTCGCGCGGGTGCGCCGGCGCCACCCGCAGCTGCCCATCGGCATGCTCATCTACGGCAACGTCCCCTTCGCAATGGGCCTGGAGCGCTTCTACACCGAGTGCGCTCAGGCCGGCATCGACTCGGTGCTGCTGCCCGACGTCCCGATCCGCGAGTCGGCGCTCTTCAGTCGCGCCGCCAAGGAGGCCGGCATCGACGCCGTCTACATCGCCCCGCCGTCGGCCGCCACCGAGACCCTGGACGCGGTGGCGGCAGCCTCACGCGGCTACGTCTATGCCGTCTCCCGGGTGGGCGTGACCGGCACCGAGTGGGCCTCGTCGACCGTGGGGCTCGCCGAGTCGGTGGAGCGACTACGAGCCGACGCCGCCGCTCCCGTTATGCTGGGCTTCGGCATCTCCACGCCCGAGCAGGTCGCCGAGGCGATCGCCGCGGGCGCCGACGGCGCGATCAGCGGCTCAGCCACGGTCAAGATCGTCGAGCGCTTCGCTCCCGAGATCGTGGCAGCCGCCTCCGGCGACAACGGCGGGCACGGCGACGAGGAACGGCGCCACTACGCGCTCGGGGCGCTGCGCAGCGAGCTCGTCGCTTTCATCGCCGCCATGAAGAAGGCCACGCGCCGACACTGATCACCGGCGCGGGAAGACTGCCCGGAAGGAACAGGGGTCGGATGCTCCGTCAGCCTCGGAGCATCCGACCTTTGTCGTGGTCTACGTGAAGTCTGGGCGCCGAGCACGACGAGAGTGACATACCTTCAAAATTTACCATCCAAGTTATATATTAATGAGACCACTCATCTCCCCGAGCGATCTCGGAGAAAGGTATGCTCATGCAGCTTTCGCACTCTCATCCCCCACGTTCGCGCAGACGCCTCCTGGGCATCAGCCTGGCCCTGCCCCTACTGGCGGTCGGCTTCATCACCTCCCCGGCACAGGCGGACCCCACCCCTACGGCACCAGCGGACAACGGCATCACCGTCTCCGGTAACTACAACCCGGGAGGAGACGGCTGCCAGGGAACGGACAACTCCACCGACTGCCTGACCTGGGGGATTCGCGTCCCGTCATCAATAGCGCCGCGTAAGGACCTGAGCGTCACCATCGAGGCTGACTCCGTGCCAGGCCAGTGGACCTGGAACTGTTCCGACGAGTTCCGTGTCGCCGGTACGGCGGCGTTCTTCAACCGCTCCGCCAACGGGGAACTCAACAAGATGGGCGAATCCGGCCTGGGACTGGCCGATCCGATCGTCTACACCAGGCTCGGGAGCAGCGCAGGATCGCCCACCAACGTGAACTGCACGCCCGAGCACCTGAGCCTGACATACACGATCGATTACCTGGTCCGAGAAGAGGGTTCCTACCTGGATCTCAACATCGGGACAGCAGTAACGGCCCCCGGGACGGACGCCCGCGACTACACCTTCACCCCGACCATCACGACCTCTGAGGACGCCACCCCCCAAACGCCTGTCGCCACGGCGCAGAAGCCGGCCGCCAGTGCCCCCCACGCCACCGTCACCACTGAGGCGGTCAAGGTCGACGGCGCCGCCAAGGACGCCGCCCGCTTCACCATGACGGCGAAGAACGACTCGACCACGCCCATGTCCGACTTCACCATCAACGCGGGCCGCTCCAGAGGACAGGCCCAGGTGGCTGCTCTGACCTGTGACCTGACCGCCTTCGGCGGCGAGGTCGTCTCCGCCAAGGGCCCGGCCGAGAGCCTCACGGTCCCCAGCGGCAAGGCGACGATCCCCAGCGGCAAGGAGATCACCTGCCAGGTGGACCTGACCGGCGTCACCGGACGCAACACAGTCACGGCCGGAATCACCACCGGCGACCAAACCTTCTCCAGCGACCACAACACCGACCGTCCGGTGGGCGAGGTGACGGTCCAGGCGACGGATCAGAGCGTCGGACTCCAGGGGCCGGATGCCATGCACGACAAGCAGTATGTCAGCGTCAGCTACACCGTCACCTTCTCCAACAAGACCGACGCCGAGGGGTCCTTCCCCAATCTGGTCCTACGACCCCAGTCGCCCGCCGGCCTGAGACTCGAACGCATCAACGGCGATGGACCATGGTGGTTCAACAGAGACAGCGACGCCCTCACCCCCTCGGCCGACGGAACGGTCCAGGTGCCGCTCAACTCTCCACTCAGCTCCAACTCCTCGGAGACCTTCACATTCACCGCCGATTACGCGATCGATACGGCCGCCATGACCGACAACGACTGGAAGGCCCTGGGCGCCTGCGACCCCAAGGACCCCTCCAAGGGCGTGACGACGCAGATCGACGTCGACGGAAACGGAGCCGGTTTTGAAGCCGGTTCCTTCACCACCTGCACCCCGGTGACGCGCCCGCAGGGCTGATCGCCGACGTTCAACGGGAAATCCGAAGAACAAAGGTCGGGTACACGAAAGTTTTCGTGTACCCGACCTTTTTCTCATTCTCAACAAGGCAAGAAGCCGCGCACCATGATGAGCGTTCCTACCTTTCTAAAATGTACCGTTCAGAGATATATTATCACCACAATTTGTTCCCATCCCGACCCTCTCGGAGAAAAGCATGTTCATGCACACCCCACCTTCTCAACCCGCTGAGCGGCGGCGACGCCTCCTGGGCGTCGCCATGGCTCTTCCCCTACTCGCCGTCGGCGCCGTCACCGCTCCGGCGAGAGCCGCCACCTCGACCACCGCCACTGACACCGGCATCAGTGTGGAAGGGCGCTACAACACGGTCGGTGCCAGCTGCCACGGCTCCGACAACGCCGAGGGCTGTCTGAACCGGAGAGTCCACGTCCCATCCACGATCGCACCCCGACAAAGGCCCACTGTCACCACCGAGGCGGTCCTGGTCGACGGCACCGCCAAGGACACCGCCCGCTTCACCATGAAGGCGAAGAACGACTCGACCACACCCATGTCCGACTTCACCATCAACGCCTCACGAAGCAGCGGACGGGCCCAGGTGACTGCTCTGACCTGTGACCTGACCGCCTTCGGAGGCGAGGTCGTCTCCGCCAACGGTCCGGCCGAGAGCCTCACGGTCCCCAGCGGCAAGGCGACGGTTCCCAGTGGCAAGGAGATCACCTGCCAGGTTGATCTGACCGGCGTCGTGGGACGCAACACAGTCACGGCCGGAATCACCACTGATGGGCAGAGCTTCGCCGCCAACTACGTCGACAACCGCCCCGTGGGCGAGGTGACGGCCCAAAGCTCCCAGAACAGCACTGAGGCCGCCCCCACCGGCACCTCCCAGATCGTGGTCGAGTACACCGTCACCTTCACCAACAAGACCGATGCCGAGGGGCGAACCTCCGATATCGTCCTGCGGCCCCACCTCCCCGCCGGCATCGCACTGCGGAACGTGTGGGGCACCGGTGTCCCGTGGCGAGTCGACGTCGGCGCCTACATGCTTCAGGAGGACGGCTCCATCCCACTGCCGACGGGAGACCCCATGCCCGGAGACTCCACAACCACCATGACCTTCTGGAACACCTATGAGGTCAATGCCGACGCGATCACCGAGGAGGAATGGGAGGCGCTGGGCACCTGCAACCCCAAGGACCCCTCCAAGGGACTGACCACCCAGATCGACGTCGCCGACAGTGGTGCCGGCATTGAGGCCAAGTCCTTCGCGGTCTGCACCACTGTGACACGCGCGAAGAACTAGAACTCCGGGGCGCCATACAGTCGTCGCGATCTGCGCCATCGCCGGCGGTCCTCTCCCCACACCGGGCGATAGGCTGGTGCCATGGCCAGCCTTCTCAACCGGATCCTCACCCTGCTCGGGCGAGCCGCCTCCGACACTGTGAACGATGTACTCACTCAGAAGTCCTCGACGGCATCAGGACCGTCCAGGACTACTGCCTCCGATTCTGTTGAGCCCGGGAAGCCCACTCCGCCCACTCAGATGACGCGCGCGCCCAAGCCGTCACTCTCGTCGTCCTCTCCTCAGGGCGTCAGCGTCTACGACGTCTCCGCCCTGGGGCTGCCCGCCTTCAGCTACTCCCCCGATCCAGACGGCGACGCCGACCCCGGCGAGGTGGTGTGGGCCTGGGTTCCCTTCGAGGAGGATCCCGCTCAGGGCAAGGACC
>ERZ773075.1358-NODE-1358-length-12936-cov-55.1189_pt1 | contig 12936 bp, 12 predicted proteins | sample MGYA00580614_ERZ773075 | MGnify/ENA primary metagenome ERZ773075 (study PRJEB29015, sample SAMEA2738021) | human oral metagenome | biome: human oral; feature: human-associated habitat; material: dental | place: China | collected 2043 ... | reverse complement strand
CGTGGCGGGTCTCGGCCTCGATGGCGCCGAGCTCGGCGATCTCCTGGGCCCCGAACTCCTCGACGACGCCGCGCAGGTAGGCCTTCTCCACCTCGCTCAAACGAGGGGCGCCGGGCAGGATGCCGTTGTCGGTCAGGTGGATGAGCCACTCGACCTCGACCTGCAGGCGGGCCCGATTGAGGGCGGCCTCGGAGAGGTGATTGACCAGTGGGGCGGCGACGGCGCGGTAGCGGCCATCCAGAGGACCCAGGGCAATGGTGGGGGAGGCGGTGGAGAGGTCGACCATGCTGCTCATTGTGGCAGGTTGCCGCCGACCTCTGCGAGCGGGGCGTCCTGGGCGGTGACGAGGACGGGCTGCGCCTCTGGTCGACGTCGGCGATAGGCGTTCACGATGACGTAGAGCAGGACGCCGGCTGCCGGCAGGTTGATGAAGGCTGCGGCGTCGTGGTCGTAGAGGCCGTATCCGAGCAGGGCGATCGCGAGCCCGAGGCCGATGACGGCCAGTGCGAGGACCGAGGGGCCGGGGATGCGCTGGGAGGGCTCGGCCCGCTGGACGCGCTGGGCCTGGAGGAGGATGAGGCTGACTGTCAGCAGGCTCAGAGGCGTCAGGAGGGAGGTTTCCCAGCCGAACAGGCCGCCGCCGACCGTCAGGGCCAGGACGGTGGTGGCAAGCGTGAAGACGACTGGAGGGAGGAGCCGCACGGTAGACCTCGGTAAGGTGGACAGGGAGGGGAATGTGACCAGGTTGAATCCTGCCGGATTCTTGTGGCGATTTCTACAGTCGGTCCGTCGTTATTGGTGGGGAGTGCTGCCCGATTCCGCCACCCTCTACGGCGCGCCCGCCCCGGATCAGTGAAGTAAGGTCCGACCAGGGAGAATGCAGTGTATCCGTGATGTCATAGGTGCCGTGCGGGTCAGTAGATAATGAGGCTGTGAAGACGGATCGGGTCCCGCACGGAGCGGCAGTCAGAGTTCTGGTGGAGCAGGACCTGGCCAGTGAGCAGATGCTGGCTCTTATGCGCGAAGCCGCGGAACTGCCCGACGTCGAGCTGCGCAGGATCCTCGTCGAGGAGCTGGCAGTCATGGAGGTCGTGGGCACGGGTCCGCGGGGCGCGCCCACGTCGGTGGCGGCCTACGTCTCGCAGTCCTACGGTGTCGTGCTGGAGTACATCGCCGTGGCTCCGGAGCTACGTGGCGACGGGATCGGACGGGCGCTCGTTGATGCTCTTGCCAGTGTGTCGGGGCAGGTTGTCGCCGAGACCGACGACGACGCCGTCGGCTTCTACCGTGCGCTCGACTTCGACATCGGCCCTGCACCGTCGGACCCGCGCTGGCCGGGGCGCCGCCGCTACCGCTGTGTGCGGCGGTCCTGAGCCCGAATGGCGCATGTCGAAGACGGCGTTTCGCCCCGAGGACGTACTTCTCCTCCAAACGACGCGGCTCCGCTCCCAGCCATCTGGGGGAGAACGCAGTCCTCGCAGCGCAAGGACGTCCTCGATCGACGCCGTCGCAGGGCCCTGGTGACCGGAGCCGGCGGCTGATGAGTCTTATCGGGCGGAGACCTTGCTCACGGCGACCTCATGTGCCGCCGGTCCCTCGGGTTGGGCTCTGGAACGTGGCCCAGCAGTGGCGGGGCGGGCAGGATGAGGGGGACGACGACGTCGGGTCCCTTCAGGACGCATCGTTGACCCGACCGGAGGTCAATCGCGGAACCTGGTCCCGGTGCCGACGTGCCCGAGGCTGGAGGAGATCACGCTCTCAATGGCGTTCTGGGACTGCACGAGCGCGTCGACGGCGTGCGCGATGCGGTCGCGCTCGCGGCGGAGCTGCTCGATCAGCTCGGGGCATGTAGCGGCCAGACGGCCCGCCCTCTCGGCGAGGCAGGGGAGAATGGTGCGAATTGTGTCGGTGCTGAGGCCCGCGTCGAGGAGATATCGAATGCGGGCGATGACGGCGAGATCCTCCTCGGTGTAGTCGCGGTACCCGGAGATGTTACGGTCCGGCGAGAGCAGGCCTTGCTCCTCGTAGTAGCGCAGCAGGCGCGATGAGACCGTGGCGCGACTGGCCGCCTCGGAGATGCGCAATTCCCGTCCCTTCCGCCCATGACCTTGGACCCAGTTGCTCTCTGTTGCCTTCTCATTGATGTCAGGGTTGATCGTATCAACATGAGTTTGAGGAACCGAGATGTGGGAAATGCGCGGGGACTGCAGTCGTGGCTGGTGCTGGGCGGATTCGTGCTGCTGGTGTTCTGCACCGGGACGGCCGAGTACCTGGTGGCCGGTGTGGTGTCGCACATCGCTGATGACCTGGGGGTATCGGTGGCTGCGGCTGGGCAGACGGTAACGGTCTATGCGCTGGGCGTCGCCCTCGGCGGTCCGATCATGACTGTGCTCACCGCCCGGCTGCCGCGTAAGGGCCTCGCGCTCGGCTTGAGCGCTCTGTTCCTCACAGGGGTGCTGATTACCGCGGTATCGCCCGGATTCACGGGAGTTCTGCTCGGTCGGGCGGTGTCGTCGCTGTCTCAGGCGACGTTGTTTGCGATCGGGCTGGTGACCGCCACGGACATCCTGGGGGATAAGCGCTCGGGGATGGCGATTGCGATCGTCTCCAGTGGGTTGACGGTGGCCACCGTTCTGGGCGTGCCCTTGGGCGTATTGCTGGGTGGGGGCCTGAGCTGGAGGTGGCCCTTCCTGATCCTCGCCGGCATCACACTGGTTGGTATGGGAATGCTGGCGGGTGCGATGCCCCGTGCCTGCGCTCCGGACTCGCATGCGAGCGATGAGATTCGCTCGCTGCTGCGATTGCCGGTCCTGCTGGCGATCGGGACCACGGTCGTCGGATTCGCCGGCGTGGCCACCGTGTTCACTTATCTCGTCCCGCTGCTCACTGACGTGACCGGACTCGCGTCGACCGCGGTGCCGTGGCTGCTGCTGGCCTACGGGGTGGGCGGATTCGCCGGGAACCTCGCCGCCGGACGTTTGACTGATATGTCGCTGCGGGCGACCCTGCTCGCAACCCTCTGCCTTCTCGCCGTCGTGCTCGGTCTGTTCCCCGTGGTTGCGTTGACAACCGCGCCGACCGTGATTCTGGTCCTGCTGCTCGGTGTGCTCTCGACTGCCACCGTGCCCCCGCTTCAGGCGCTGGTGCTCCAGCATGCCGGGGCCGCTCCGAGCCTGTCGCTGGCGGTCAATGTCGGAGCGTTCAACCTTGCCAACGCCATGGGGGCCGTTGTGGGTGGGATTGGCGTGTCCGCCAACCTGCTTCGATTCAACGGTGTCGCCGGGGCGATCTTCGCGGCGATGGGTGTCGGGATGGTGGCGCTGGTGATGCGTCGTCCGAACCGGGGCGACGGTGTCGACGTCGTCGTGGACGCGGAGGGGGAGCGGAACGACGCCGGCGACCACCCCGGCTCAGGCGTCTGAGGCGATGCCCATGGCGCGGCCGCGGATCCAGTAGGCCTGGTGCTGGATGCTGCGCCGGTTCATGCCCGAGGCGACCAGGTGGCGTCGTACCGTCTTGGTGACGCCGCTCTCCAGCGCGATCCAGACCCAGTCGAGTGCCAGGTCCCCGGTGTCGGCCCACAGGGCGTGGTCGACGGCGGCTAGCAGCTTGTCCTCGGATACCTCGGGATCCAGGCGGATCAGTTGATGGTCGCGCTCGGCCCGGGGAAGGCGGCCGGCCTCGGGGGCCAGCATGATGACCGTGACCGGGCTGCCCGCCGGGGCGGCATCCACGGCGTCGGCAAGCGCTGGTGCGGAGGCGGGGTCACCGACCAGAAGCATTCGGTCGCCGGGTGATGGTGGGCGGTAGCTGGTGCCGCCCATGACCTGGACGGCCACAGTGGCTCCCGGCCTCACCCGGCTCGACCACCGCGACGCCGGCCCGGTCGGCTCATGGTGCAGGAACAGGATCCTGGCGCTGGCCCGGGCGCGGTTGATGTGGGTGAGCGTGTAGGAGCGCTGGTACTCGCGATCGTTCTCCGGTATCCACATCCGCACCCAGGTGGTGGGCGGCAGCGAGTCGGCCTCGGTGCCCAGAAGGCTCGGGCACTGGACGGTCAGCTCTGTGTAGGGCGGGAGCTCACGCACCCCGGTGACCGTGAGCCTGTGCTCCGGCACGCGCAGCGCCTTGAGCACCGCGCCCTGCCAGCCCCGTCCTCCATGTGCCATTCGCCGACTCGCCTTCCGCCTGTTTGACATTCAACTCAGGGGAACCTTAGCCGGAAGCGGGATGGTGCGGTAGGGGCCGCCCGGCCCGCGGGGCACCGGCCCGCGGGTTCCAAGACCGGTGAGCAGCCGCCGCGGGCGCAATCATCCGCCCAGGAGCAATCCGGCAACACGTTCCGTTTCGGGGGAGCCCCTGTGGGCGCAATCATCCGGCCGGCACTGTCTCCGGGTGGGTGTTGGCGGGTTGCGAGGCCGACGGTGGTGCTGGGCGGGGTCGTTTGCGCTCGCTGCGGGCCACGGCGGTGCGCAGCAGGGTCTCGAAGGGACCGGCGTGACCGCCGCGCTCCAGGGTGGCGCACAGCACCACGGTCACCAGCCACACCGCCACAGCGATCCCGGCGACCCGGGCCTCACCCAGGTGAAGCCGGATCCCGGTCAGGGCGGGCAGGGCCAGGAAGACGGCAGCGAACAGGAAGCTCTGGGTCAGGTAGGCGGTCATGGAGCGGCGCCCCACGTTGGAGGCCAGACGACGCAGCCCCGTCAAATCGCCGCCCTCCCTGGGCCCACCGGCGTACAGGGCCAGCAGCGCCAACCAACCACAGGCGCTGACCAGCCCCGTCATCTCGTGAAGAGGCACGGTCCAAATGACCTGGGGCCCGCCCGTGGCAGCCACCGCGGTCCCGATGCCGCCCAGGGCCCCGATCCCCAGACCACCCACGCCGATGACGGCCAGGAGGCGGCGGTGCCGCTCGGGATGAGCGATGAGGTCGGTGTCGGCCAGACGAACCCCAAGGAACACCGTCGGAACCGCCATTGTCACCAGTCCCGTACCCGTGCTCGCGGCCCAGACGACGATACCGTGGGAGATGTAGGACAGGAGCGTGACGGTCGAGCCGGCCTCCTCCTGGTTGGCCGCTGCCGCCGGGGTCGCGCCCGGGGAACCCATGAGACTCTCCAGGACAAAGGTGATGACGATGCTGGCGACGATGATGACGGCGCTCAGGACCGCGGCTCGTTTCCAGTGCTTGCGGGCGATCCACCCGGCGAAGACGACGGCGACCAGACCGTAGATACCGATGATGTCGCTGTCGAAGAGCATGGCGTGGGCGGCGCCGAACAGGATCATCCACAGCCCCCGGCGCCGCACCAGTCGGTGAGCGTCCACCGTGGCCTGCTCACGGGCCCAGGCCTCCTCCTGCGGCGTCGGCTCACGACCCGCATCCACCCCCGGCAAGGACTGCAGATAGGCCCGAGTGCCGCTGGCGATACGCCGGTTGATCATGGTCATAAGCCCGAAGCCGAACAGCATCGCGAACAGCGGGTAGGCTCGCTGGTCGATAAACAGCGTACGCACCCACAACCAGGCCGTGTCGACGGTGTCAGCAGGAGGGGTGGAGGACCGCGCTAAGTAGACCCAGGTGGGGACGTTGGCCAGGGCGATGAGCAGGAGCATGAGGCCACGGGCCACGTCCGGGGCCGGGTAGCGCACACCCCTGGAACCAGTGAAGGAGGTGATGAGTCTCATGCCCTCCACGCTAGGAAGCGTCTTCGCTTCACACCTCCCCCGCCGGGACTGTTCACCAGCACCAAGCCTCTCCACCTGAGAGGCGAGAAGAAGCCCCAACGCCTCCTCCCACAGAACCAGAACCCCTCATTCTGGAGCCGGTTGCGAAAATCGCCGGATTCGGGCGCGCTCGCAACCAATCCGATATAGCCGTGCCCTTGGAGCTGTCCCTAGCTTTCGCAACAGGCCCTGCGGCTGGGAGGAAGCTGACGGGACCTGGCCACCGGGCGAGCCTTTGGTTGAGCCGGTGCCGGTAGGCTCGTGCCATGACACAGTCCCACCAGCAGCGCTCCGGCCCGCAGTCCGATGCGGGGATGCGGGCCACTGGTTCCCAGACCGACGTCGGCGATCGGGCCTCCCGCTGGGAGGAGCGCTACGCCTCGGTCGAGCGGCTCTGGTCGGGCCGCCCCAACGACTGGCTGCCCGAGCTCGCCACCGACTGGGAGCCCGGAACCGCCCTGGAGATCGGCTGCGGCGAGGGCGCCGACGTCCTGTGGCTGGCCGAGCACGGCTGGCAGGTGACCGGGCTGGACCTGTCCGCCACCGCCGTCGGGCGTCTGAACCGCGAGGCCGAGCGCCGTGGGGTCGCCTCACGCGCGATCGGCGTGGTGCACGACGTCGGAGACGGACTGCCGGAGGGCTCCTTCGACCTGGTGACGAGCTTCTACGTTCATGGCGGACCCGAGGAGGGATCCCTCGACCTCGTGGCCCTCCTGTCCGACGCCGCGGCGCACGTGGCCCCCGGCGGCCGCCTGCTCACGGCCGTGCACGCCGTCAACCCGCCCTGGCACACCCATCACGCCCGGACCTACACGGCCGATGAGCTGGTTGTGGGCCTGGCCGGGGAGACGGCCGGCTGGGAGGTGGTCGTCGCCGAGGAGCGCCGGCGCCAGGTGACGGGACCTGACGGCCAGGAGGGGTGGCGGGCCGACGCCGTCGTGTGCCTGCGCAGGCCGCAGCCCCCGTCGTCTTGACGCGAGGTGGGAACAGATCCGGAAAAGAGCCGGAAAAATTCGGGTGACCACCAGAATGTGGTGCACACTACGTAGAAATGGCGGTATGACGCCCATTTCTCAGCGTCTTCATAGGTGTTTCCGGGGGGTCCGCCCAGGATCGGCAGGTTACATAGTTACTGCCGCTGGACGGAATCGGTCACGAGGGTTGGGGAGCCCGATGACTGGCAGGTATCCGAGTTCGGAACGGGTTTTAGGGAGCCCGGACCGGGCGCTCCGGCGAAGGAGGCTCCGCCTCCCCGGCCTTATGGGAAGCCGGGTAGCAGGAGGACCTCGCGAGGCTTGGGCCCGCGGTCCGGGAGACCGGACCGCGGGCCGAGTCCTTTTCTGAGCAGACGCATGCGGGCCGGGCTGACTCAGGCCGCCGTCGGCTCGGCGAGGCCCTTTCCACGTCCTGACTATGCTCGATTCCCGGGGGCCACAGGCGCCGGTCCGCAGGTCTGGTCCACAGGGCGATCCGTTGGCACTGCGGCCGCCTCGGGGCCGCCCTACCGTCGAGTCATGTCTTTCTCGCTGTCTCTCTCCAGGACGGACTACGACACCGCGGTCACCCAGTTCCCCGCCGTGGTGCCCGCCAGCTGGGTGGGGGTGGACTCCGCCGCCTGCCAGACGGCGCTCGATCACGCCTCCGGACTCCTGGCGGCGCTGGCGACGCGCTACGACACGGCGCTCTGCGATGTCAGCATCGTTGAGGCCCGCAGCTCATCGAGTGGGATGAGCCCGTCATGAGCCCGGTACCCGCAGGCGGCCCCGACGGCCCCTATCCCGTCTCCGCGCAGAAACCGGCATCCTCGGGGCCATCATCGGACTCGTCGTCGGGCCCGACGTCGAACTCGCCATCGCAGGGAGGGGGCGCGAATGGAGCGCCGGTGGGAAACACGGGTGTCCCCTACCCCGCCTGGGCGCAGAATCCCAATGCGAGCAAGGCGCCGGAGCCCGCTCCGTCTACCGCTCCTGATGACGGTCCGTCCCCGGAGGGCGCCGGTCATTCCTGGACCATGTGGGGAGGGAACACCCCGGTGGTCGTGGCCGGCGGCAGTGTCTCGGTGAACACGGAGGACCTGGACTCCCTGTCCTCCAGTCTCACCTCCGCGGCCGGCTCACTCGATGAGGCGAGGGCGCTCATCGCCAATGCGGTGACCGAGGTGAATATGGCACCGCCTCCACCGCCGCCCCCGATGTCCTCCCTTGAGCCGCGAAGCATTCTCAACCCGCAAGGAACCTGGGAGGACATCGACGGGCAGTGCGTCCCCGTCTCGAAATCCTCCTCCCCCTCCCCAGGCGGGAACGGGCCGTCCGACGGAGTGGACCCATATGTTCTTGATCTGGAGAAGGTCAAGGCCCTGACATCGCTGGACGCCTTGAGTGCCGGACCCGGGTCTTTGCAGGATGTCGCAGACACCCTGCGCGGCATCGCCGCCGATGTCACCGCCTGCGCTCAGGCCCACACGCTGGCAGAAGGAGGTGCCACCCCCGGTCCCGGCCTCGTGGGGCCCGTGGATATCAGGGCCTTCGACGGCGGCCTGGTTCAGCAGGCGCTGGGGTTCACCTTCGCCACCGCGTTCCCCAGCACCGCCAGCCTGGCGGTGCTGGCGTCGACGCCCGGCAGCCCGCTCTACACGATCCTCAAGGACAACGAGGACGGCCAGGCCGTCGTAGAGGCGCTTCACGTCCTGCTCGCCGACCCGGCCACCGCCCGGTGGGTCCAGGACGACGCGGTCCGGATCGTCCTGCTGACTCTGTGGCTTCAAAAGGCCAAGACCGGTCGGGAGGCGGCCACGGTCGAGACCTACCTCCAGCAGGTCTCCGAACGCCTCGATCCCTGGGTGACCCAGCATCTCCCCGGCCAGGTGTCCGTGGGGACGCAGACCGTGGACACCACGACCCTCACGCCCATGCAGCGCGTCACCAAGTACCTGGGGATCAGTTCCGCGGCGCTGGGCGCCGGAGTCTACGGAACCCAGAGCGGCATCATGGTCACTCCGTTGGGCGGCAGCGGGAGCACCGTGCTTCCGCCGGCCTCCAGCGACCCCCTGGGACTCGCCAGTCCGGTGCAGGCCGGAATGACCGGTAAGGGCAAGGAGTCCCGACCCTCGCAGAACATCTCCGAGACGATCCTCCACTGCCAGGAGCTACAGGCCTCCAGGGACTCCCTGGGGCAGGGGTACGAGGAGGCCGGCGTCATCTCCATCCAGAGGGTCGAGCACACCGACGGCCGCGTCTCGTGGGTCGTCTACGTCCCCGGCACCACCGACTGGACCGTCGGTGACGGCGAGCCGCAGGACCTGCTCACCAACCTCGAGGGCGTGGGCAGAACCCCCACGGTCATGGAGAGCGCCGTCGTCACCGCCATGCGCCAGGCCGGTGTCCAGTCCGGCGACGAGGTCGCCCTCTACGGCCACTCCCAGGGCGGCATCACCGTCTCCAATGTTGCGGCCGACCCCGAGGTCCACAGTCGCTACAACATCACCACGGTCCTCACTGCCGGATCCCCGACCGCGGGCGCCGACATTCCCGACGACGTCCACGCCCTGCACCTGGAGAACACAGGAGACGCCGTCCCCGGGCTCGACGCCGCCCCCACGCCCACGGGTCCCCGCCGGCAGGTCGCCATGATCGACACCCACCAGATGGATGTGGGCGACTACCCCCACGCCTCCAGCGTCTACGCGCAGACCACCCAGGGCCTGGAAGACAGGGCGCCCGAGCTGGGCGACTGGAGCCGGTCCTTCTCACGCGTCTCCGGCGCCGGAGAGCAGGGAGTGTCCACCACCGAGTACATCTTCGCTATCCAGCGCAACACCGACTCCAACGGGGTGTACACCGATGGTGCCGGCGAGCAGGCCAGGGTGCCGAGCTCGGCTCCGTCCTACGAGCTCCCGACCCCGGCCCCGCAGCCGTCCGGGGAGCACTAGGCCGTATTGGGGAAGCACGGATGATCCCGGGGGCATGGCCAAGCACTTGGTTCGTCGCGGACGCGCCTGAGGCGCCGACTACGGATGTTGCGGGTGCGGTATGTGGAGATGGCGGCGTCAGTCCTCGCAACGCATCAGCATCGCGGCGATGATCGAGGAGATCACCGAGATGATGATCGAGCCGATGATCGCCGTGCCGAAGGAGGAGACCCTCAGCCCCAGCGGCACCGAGCCGCCGGCGCCCAGCGCCCCGATGTGGTCGGTCAGCCAGCTCGCCAGTGAGAGCATCGCACCATTGACCACCAGGGAGAACAGTCCGAAGGTGACGATGTAGAGCGGAAAGGCCAGGACCGTCGCCACGGGCTTAACCAACGAGTTCACCAGAGCCAGTACCAGTCCCAGAACCAGAAGGTTCAGCCACATCAGGCCGACTCCTGCACTCTTGGGCACACTCAGCCCGGACAGGAGGTGCGTTGCCAGCCACAGGCCGGCCGCGTTGCCAAGGGTTCGAGCCACGATCTCCATGGGCCCATTGTGCCTGTGCGGCCTGCGCCGGTGTCAGGATTGGGGCTATGACTTCCGCAGCGACTCCAGCGACCGACGAACCCGACCCGGTGGCTCCAGTGGTTCCGGTGACCCGGGTGACGCCGGTGGCTCCTGAGACTGGGGCGGCCACGACGCCGACGGTGCCGACGACGTCCGACACGCCCGTCCGCGACGCCGACCCCCTGATCGCTGAGCCCCTTACGACGGTGCGCATCCGCCCCGACGTCGCCGCCCTGCCTGCCTACGTCCCCGGGGCCCGCCCCGACGCTGAAAGCCCGGTGGAGATCGCCAAGCTCTCCTCCAACGAGCTGCCCTTCCCCCCGCAGGAGTCGGTGGTCGAGGCCATCACCCGCGCCGTGGCCGGAGTCAACCGCTACCCCGAGATGACCGGCGAGACCCTGACGCAGGCGCTGGCCCGCCGGTGGGGCGTGGAGGCCGAGCAGGTCGTCGTCGGCAACGGCTCAGTCGCCCTCATCCAGCACCTGCTCGACGCCGTCTGCCGGCCCGGCGACGAGGTCGTCATCCCCTGGCGCTCCTTCGAGGCCTACCCGATCTGCGTCGCCGTCGCCGGAGCCAGGGCCGTGCGCATCCCGCTGACCCCCGACGCGCGCCACGACGTGCCCGCCATGCTGGCTGCCCTCACTCCCCGCACCCGCGTGGTCATGGCCTGCACCCCCAACAACCCCACCGGGACGATCCTGACCGCCTGCGAGCTGGCCGAGCTCGTGGCCGGGGTGCCGCGTGACGTCGTCGTCCTCATCGACGAGGCCTACCTCGACTTCGTCACCGACCCCGAGGCGGGAGACGCCCTCACCCTGCTGGCCGGGGCCCCCAACCTCGTGGTTTCGCGGACCTTCTCCAAGGCCCACGCCCTGGCCGGGATGCGGGTGGGCTACCTCGTGTGCGAGCCGGGCCTGGCAGCCGCCATCCGTTCCGTGGCCACGCCCTTCGGGGTCAACCTTCCCGCGCAGGCGGCTGCCGCAGCCGCGTTGGGGGATGCTGAGCTGGCCCGCACCGCCGAGCGCTCGGCCACCATCGCCGCCGAGCGCGACCGGGTGGTGGCCGCCCTGCGCGCCCAGGGCTGGGAGGTGCCCGGCTCCCAGGGCAACTTCTTCTGGCTGGGTGTGGGCGACGAGACGACGGCGCTGGCCGAGCACTTCCGCGCCGCCGGCATCCTTGTGCGCCCCTTCGCCGGTGAGGGTGTGCGGATCTCGATCGGGACGACGTCGGACAACGAGAGGGTTCTGGCCGCTGCGGCCTCCTGGTCCGACCGCTGAGGACCGCTGCGCAGGTGCCGGGGCGCCGTCGGACTCAGACCGAGTTGTCAGACCAGTTGTCAGACCGAGATGGTCACCAGGAAGACGAGGCACATGACGACCTCGACGATGCCCATGGTGCCCGGGCGCAGCGGACGGTGGCGCCTGCGCACCAGGCTCCACTGCCACAGCGGCATGACCAGTGACCGCACGGTCAACACCACCCACAGGGCGGCGTGCCCCCACGGCAGCATCCCCGACGATGCCAGCCAGATCGTCACCACTGCCACGGCCGTGTGGGCTGCTGCCGTTCCGGCCAGCAGCACGTAGTTGAAACGCTCGCGGATCATGGACTTGATGTAGGGGACCGTCCCGCAGAAGTAGGCGGCGGTCATCGCCGTCACCAGCCACATCCACGGCCACCCCGTCAATGCGCCGTTGGGGGAGACCCCCGGTAAGGGGTGGCTCGGCGTCCCCAGGCCCAGGAACCCGCCGTCGCCGCGCACCGCCAGGCTGTAGGTGACGGCTGCCATGAGGGAGGCGGCCGTCGTCGTCGACAGCCCCGAGATCAGCGAGCGCTCGTGCCCGCGCCACACCTGGTGCAGCGCGACGGCGAACAGCGGCAGCAGCGGCACCACCCACTGGATGAGGTAGGGCGCCGCGAGCAGGGTGATGAGGGCCAGGGCCGCCGTCCACCCGGTGTAGACCAGGAGCGGCAGCATGATGAGGGCGCGCTTGCGGGCCGAGCGGGTGCGCAGCCACTGCGACCAGGACCAGTAGGTGAGGTAGCTGCCCCACCACGTCGGCAGGAACAGGAGATTCACCCAGCTGAAGCCGCCCACCACCCAGCCGACGATCGGCGGCAGCACCAGCATCGACCAGGCCCCGTGCTGGTTGGGGACCCAGGCCTTGCGGCCGGGTTGGCGCCGGATCTGTTCCTGAGTGGGGGGCTTGGGGCGCCCGGTCTGCCGGGGACGGCCGGTGGCCAGCATGATGTCGTCCTGCGGGCCGGGCCGGGACTGCTGAAAAGGGGCGCGGTGCGGCGCGGCGGTGCCTCTTGACGTCGAGGAGGAGGCGCCGCCGGCCGAGCCGGCCGAATTGAGTGCGGGACTCGCTGACTCAACGACCTCGGGGGATGCGGCCGATGCAGAGGGCTCCGAGGCCCTTGCGGGGCCGGTGGACGCGGAGGAGTGCTCGACGTGATGCTTGGACGGCCTCGACGGGCGGGACTGGCTCACACCCGTCACCCTAGCCGCTCGCGTCTCTGTGCGGTTGGGGAACTTTTCTTCCGGCCGGGTACATTTGACGCCGGTGGGTGCCGTCCCCGGCCGCGACAAGGTGCCGCGGCCGGGGACGGCACCGGTGGCCCGGTGCCTGCGTCAGCCGCCCAGGGCCGCGGAGACCACCTGCTTGGCCTCCTTCTGGACCTGCGCCAGGTGGTCGGCGCCCTTGAAGGACTCGGCGTAGATCTTGTAG
>ERZ773075.1356-NODE-1356-length-12952-cov-2.74498_pt1 | contig 12952 bp, 8 predicted proteins | sample MGYA00580614_ERZ773075 | MGnify/ENA primary metagenome ERZ773075 (study PRJEB29015, sample SAMEA2738021) | human oral metagenome | biome: human oral; feature: human-associated habitat; material: dental | place: China | collected 2043 ... | reverse complement strand
CAGAGCCCCCACGCCGGGAGCCTCAAAGGTACGCATGGTGAAACCATCCTGGTTATTGTGGATGTTCAGCGTTGCCGGGGAGGACGCCATAATGCCGTACGCCTCGGAGCGGTCAACATCGCGACCTGCGGGCACGCCGGAGTCCTTGAACTGCTTAGTGCGCAGAATGTCGTAGGGGTGACGCGACCAAGCACGACCGTAGGCACGCACCGGCAGACCGGCTGCGACCAGCGCCTGCAGGGTCTGCTCACGGTTGGGGTACTTAGCTCCCACAAAATTGATGGAGTCCTCGCGCATGGGAACAACCGGGCAGTGGGTGTCGTAGGCGTTAGGCATGTCGAGCACCTCGAAGCCCTGCTCACGCAGGTGCTGCGCATCCAGCGGGCTGTAGCTTGCCAGAGCGCCCAGGTGGTGCAGGTCCTCTTCGGTGTAGCTCATGCGGCGCATTTCGTCGTAAAGCCAGGTGCCGTAGCGAACACCGGAGGTCTCCAGCAGGTCCCACCATTCGCGGGAGAGCATATCGCCCTTAATGACCAGCACAATATCGGGGCGGAACTCGTTGAATGCGTCAATAGCTTTACGGGTTGCCTGCGCTGCGAAGCTTTCGGGGCGGTACTTCTCGGGCAGCTCGTGGGCAAGCTTGTTGAGGATGCGCTCGGGCAAAGTACCCGGCGCATCGTAGATGTGGGTGCGCACTTCGTATCCGTGCACTTCCAGGGATGCCTGAATTGCCTTCCAGTACCCGTGGAATGCGGGCGAGAGCAGTAGAAGTTTGGGCTGAGTCATATGAGGATTGAATCCTGTCGGCGTTTGCTATACGAACCCGCAAGGTAAAACCGTGCGGTGCTATGTGTTGGAGTGAAGAGGAACGGAAAGTTTCACCTGCAACTTAAGGCAAAACATACCTACTGAAATTTTACAACGAAAGCAGGAGACGACACACTCGAGTGCACTGTGTCGCCTCCTACGTTCTATATACATCTTCTGGTGAAGAGCGGTAGAAATCTTGCTGAACTACCGCTGTAGATTCCGAACATTTCGCGCCTAGTTCTCGCGGCGCTCTGCCTTGGCGATACGCTCCAGCTCGGTGGCGAGGAAGCCACGAGCATCCACGTCCTTATTGCGCAAGCCGCGCACTGAGTTCACCAGGAAGTTCGCGTAGCTGGTCACACGCAGTAGGTTCGCCAGTTTCTTCTCCCAGCCCCACTTGTCAGCATAAATGAAGCGAGCAGTGGTCAGCCACTGAATACGACGTTCCGAAGGCGAAGATCCGCCACCCTCGTGGGTTACAGTCACCGAAGGAATCAGGTAACGGTCCACACCAGCATTCGAGAGGCGGTACTGGAAGTCCACTTCTTCGCTGTTCATGTAGAAACGCTCATCCATGCCACCGAGGCGGTTGAAAGTTTCGCGAGGAACGACCATGCACGCACCCATGACCCAGTCGACCTTCGCGTCCGAGGTGCCGGTGCACGCCTCAACATCATGGCCAACGCCACGGTGCCACCAGTTAGTCGGCTTGAAACGAGCGAGCGGGGTGAACCATTCCCACGCCACGTGCGCTGCGGTGGGGAACTTACGTGCCACCCACTGTTGCTTGCCATCGTGGCCAATGATCTGCGGGCTAGCCAGGATCTCGCCGTGGCGTTCCACGGCTGCGAGCATACGTGAGACGAAGGTGTTATCCAGCTCCAGGTCGCTGTTGAGGATGAAAACCCATTCACCGGTCGCGGCAGCAACACCGGAGTTCACGGCCTTACCGAAACCACCGTTGACGGGGCGGCGGACCACGGTCACGCCCTCCACCTCGGGGAAGGGGGTGGGAGAAACATCATCAGAGACAATAATCTCAATATCGGCGGAATCAATACCCTGCTGAGCGCGCAGAGTGTCGATAATGGCAAGAACCGGTTCCGGCTCACCGTAGAAAGGAATAACCGCAGATACACGGGGAGTATGAGTCACAATATGTCCTTTGAGTGAGGTGCCTGAAATTCACAAGCTATAGAAGGCTAAAGATGGGGGCGATCGTACTTACTTCTGCGTACAATCACCCCCATGGTTTCAATTAGTCGGGCAACTGGCCCAGGCGAACGAGGTTCGCGAATTCTTCGTTGGTCGCCTGAACTTCCTTGAAAGTTCCCTTATTGGCAATACGGCCCTGGGAGAGGTACACCAGCTGATCGACGTTGCGCACCGTGGAAAGACGGTGAGCCACGATAATCACGGTAATCTCCTGAGAGATACGGTTAATGGTCTGAGTAATCTTGTGCTCAGTCTCATTGTCCAGTGCACTGGTCGCCTCATCCATAATCAGCAGGCTCGGGTTGCGGTACATCGCACGCGCAATGCCCACACGCTGGCGCTGACCACCGGAGAGGCGGTTACCATTCTCACCAATCGGGGTATCAATGCCGTCTTCCAGGGTCTCGACAACGGGCATCAGCTCCGCCATCTCAAGGCAGTAGAGTACACGATCGTCATCAATGTACTGCTTGGGAATGCCGAAGGCGACTGCCTCACGCAGGGTGCCGTTACCCAGGTAGGGGTCCTGGGGAACATAACCGATCTTCTGGTACCAGGAAGGCAAATCAGTATGGATGTCCTTACCCTGGCTGGAAATCGTACCGCTCGTCGGGGTGAGCAGGCCAAGGATTAGGTCAACCAGGGTAGTCTTGCCCGAACCGGAACCACCCACGAAAGCAACCGAGGTACCAGCCGGCACATCCAGCTGAATGTCCTTGAGAACGTCCTTATCACCATCCGGGTAGCGGTAGACCAGATTATCAACCAGAACATCCACGGGCTCAATATCCGGGTTGATAATGGTTGCCGGGTCGAATTCTCCCTTAGATTCAACCATCTGCAGACGCTGCTCTTCGGGGCTCATGGAGCGGATAACCTTGGCAACCTCGTTACTTGCGAACTCATTTGCACGGATGCTACCCAGAGAAGCAACCATACGGGTAGCGTTCGGCAAAATACGGATACATGCCGTCGCGAAAAGCATCAGAGCGGGAAGGCCATCAGCACCCTGAGTAGTAGTCATGAGAGCCAGAAGACCTGCGATACCGACGATGAAGATAATTTCTAGAGCGTACTTGGGGAAGTCAGACAGGAAAGAAACATTGACTTCGCTGTTCACACCGCGCAATGCGTACTGGCGGTATTCTTCAACAGTCGATTCACGCGAGTTAGAAATACGAATCTCTCGGAAGCCTTTGATGTTATCGAAGAGAGAACGAAGAGCATTACGACCGGCACGAGCAGAAATCTCACCGTACTTAGTGTTTCCTCGACGCAAGAAGAACTGCATCACGGAGATAGTGATACCGAAGTAGGCGAAGGCAATCAAAGCCGGAATCGGCATAACGCACAGAATCATTACCAGCAATACAAGGATGGAAAGCAGGTCGCCCATGAAGTTAATGATTGAACCAACATAGCCACGGTAGGCGAACACTACGTAGGTACTAATCAGGTATACGGTTTCTTCAGGCTGGGACTTCCTGTGGTTAAAGTAGCTATCCTTCATGTAGTGGTTGAGGATAGTTGAAGAAGTCGCCAACTGCTGGTAACCGGTGAACTTCAGGCTCCAGCGCTTAAAGATGAGCGATGCAATACCTTTAATGACAAAGGCAAGCACCAGAACAATGCCTAGGTAGAGCACCAAATCAGATCGCTGAGGGTTTCCAAAGATATCGGAAATTACAGCCAGGTAACCGGTAAGTTCCGCACCCATCGCAATATTCACAATAGGAAGAACGGCTGCAACACCTACCATTTCCATCAAAGACAGGATGAATAGGCCGACTAGATTAAAGACAAGTAGCGTAAAGCTCCGTCCCGGGAAAAACAGGCGAAGATTAGTATAAATGCTCTTCATTGGTCCTCGTTGGTGAGTGTACTCGCTGGCTCCTGAGTGAGAAGAAGACCAGCATTTCACGCCAATTCTAGCACGCACCCTCTAAACATTTTCAGCATCAAGCTTGTACTTTTGGTCATCTTTAGTCGCAAGGAGAACCTCTAATTCATAGCTAAAAGACAAGACATTTAGGGGTATTTGCCATACACAGGAAAAGGAACCGTTGAAGGTGCAAGTAACTCGGTATGATAGATACTATTCATTCAGCAAACCCAGCACTTCCGGCTTCCCTGTTCACTGTTGGGTACGTCAATTAGAAAAGGCTTTTTGATGGGCATCTTCAACATCAAGTCCCTCAAGGACAAGTACGCGTGGGGCTCCTCCGAGAACAAAACGAACCCCGCAGAAACTACCGAGGAGCAGCAGACAACCACCTCCTCTCCCTCCGCAAATATTGCTGATGGAGTCCGCTCCCTCATCAAGAGCAACCCCGAACTGGCAGGCAAGAACCGCCGCGGGGTAGCCCGCACCATCACCCCCGACGGTTCGCTCCGCGAAGCCATCGAGGACTACGAAGTCCGCTCCCCCGCCGCAGTAGCTTCCCAGGAAGTCACCCCTGAAGAAGAGCTCAGCGCCGACGGCACCGCTACCGTCTCTGCACAGCCCCTCACCCACACCGATATCAAGGCTACCCCCGGTGACATCCTCGACGTAGACGGCAAGCCCACCGGCCCCAGCATTATCCGCGTGGGTCAGCACAACGCACCCACCGTTGATGCCGAAGAGCTCGCCGACCCGGAAGAAGCCAACAGCCAGAGCGCAGGAAATGCGCAGCCCTCCCCCGCTACTAACACCCGCAGCGAACGCACCCCGCTGTTCAAGCTTTCCCCCAAAACCCTCAACCGTACCGGCAACACTAGCGGTGATGGCCCTTTCGAAGCTGTCTTCGTCTGCACCGGAAACATTGCCCGTAGCGCATCCGGCGAGGTGATTTCCAAGCACCTTGCCGCAGAATACGGTCTGGAAGACAAATGGATTTTCTCCAGCGCAGGCACCGGCGCCCTCGTCGGTCACGGCGTCTACGAACACGTAGCCAACGAGCTCATTGAGCGCGGGTACAACCCGGAGGGCTTCGCATCCCGCCAGCTCAACGAGCAGATTATCGAGAACGCCACCATCATTCTGGTGGCCGAAAAGGTACACGCCGATTGGATTGTGCGCGAGTGGCCCCAACACCACTCCAAGATTAAGCTGCTCAAGCAGGCTGCTCGCATTCGCGAGGATGCACGCCGCGCCGAGCCGCTTTCTTACCTCTACGCCTACGGTGCCCGTCCGCTTGATAGCGACAAGCTGGAAGACCCCTACCGCCGCGGCCCCGCAGCAGCGAAGGTTGCCGTGGACGAGGTGGAGCAGTCCCTGCGTGTGATTCTGCCCTGGCTCGCACAGGCACACCGCTAAGCATACGACGCTAAATACAGCACTAACCCGGCTGGAACAGGCCTCTGTTCCAGCCGGGTTAGCTTTAGCCTCTATCACAAGAAAGTCCCCCACCGACCACGGTCAGCGGGGGATTTTCTACATGCTCTAAGAAAGCTTAGTGATCGAAAATCTCGGTCACAGAGCCCTCGTCGAAGACCTCACGGATAGCGCGAGCAATCAACGGAGCGATGGAGAGAATAGTCAGGTTATCGAACTGCTTCTCCTCCGGCACGGGCAGGGTGTTAGTCACGACGACCTCCACAGCACCGCACTGAGACAGACGCTCAGCAGCCGGATCGGACAGAACCGGGTGGGTAGCTGCGATAATAACTTCCTTCGCGCCCTTGTCCATGAGGACCTTCACAGCGCCAGCAATGGTGCCGCCGGTGTCAATCATGTCGTCAATCAGCACACAGGTACGACCCTCGATGTCACCCACAACAGTCTTAGAAACAGCATGGTTGGGGACGTTAATGTCGCGGGTCTTGTGCACGAACGCCAGGGGTGCGCCGTCCAGCAAATCAGCCCAGTGCTCAGCCACGCGGACACGACCGGTATCCGGGGATACAACGGTCACGTTGGACAAGTCTTCCACGCGCTCGCGGATGTGCTTAGCCAGAACCGGAATCGCGAAGAGGTGATCCAGCGGGCCGTCGAAGAAGCCCTGGATCTGCGAAGTGTGCAGATCCACGCACATCAGGCGGTCAGCACCAGCGGTCTTGTACAGGTCCGAAATCAGACGTGCCGAGATGGGCTCGCGGCCCTTGTGCTTCTTGTCCTGACGAGCGTAGGGGTAGAAGGGAGACACCACGGTAATGGAACGAGCGGATGCACGCTTGAGCGCATCAATCATAATGATCTGCTCCATGAGCCACTCGTTGATGGGTGCCGGGTGCGACTGAATCACGAACGCGTCCGCACCGCGCACCGACTCCTCAAAGCGGACGTAGGTCTCGCCATTGGCGAAGGTATATGCGGAGGTGGGCAGCAGGTCGTGATCAAGTGCCTTCGCAATCTCCTCGGCAAGCTGGGGGTGTGCTCGACCGGAGACCACTACAAGCTTGCGCTCACCGGGGTTGGTAATCTCGCTACTCATGGTGTTGTTCTTTCCTCGAATTAGGATTCTGCCGGTTCCTGCGCACCAGCTGCCTTAGCAGCCTCAGCAGGTTCGGTACCGGCACGGTTCTTCAGGACCCAGCCCTCAATAGTGCGCTGGGAAGTCTCAGAGTAGGCGAGGGCGCCCGCAGGAACATCCTTACGGATCAGCGCGCCCGCGCCGGAGTATGCACCGTCACCCACAGTAACGGGTGCAACGTAAATACCCGCGGATCCCATGCGGGCATGCGCGCCAATAACGGAGCGGTTCTTCACCAGGCCGTTATAGTTTGCAAAAATAGAGCCAGCACCAATATTCGCGCCCTCACCGATGGTGGCGTCACCAACGTAGGACAGGTGCGGGACCTTAGCGCCATCGCCAATCTGCGAGTTCTTAGCCTCACAGAAGGTGCCGAGCTTAGCGTCCTTGCCCAGGGTGGTACCGGGGCGCAGGTATGCGAAGGGGCCAACAGTTGCGCCTTCGCCAATGACAGCGCCGTGACCGTGCGCGCGGATGACGGTAGCGTCAGCCTCAACGGTCATGTCAGTCAGGGTGGTGTCCGGGCCAATGGTGGCGCCGGTAGCGACGGTGGTGGAACCGTGCAGCTGCACACCGGGCAGCAGGGTTACGTCGTTCTCCATGGTGACGGTGACGTCAATCCAAGTGTTCTCGGGATCAACGATGGTCACCCCGTTACGCATGTGAGCCTCAAGGATGCGGTTGTTGAGCATACGACCCAGCTGAGCCAGCTGCACGCGGTCGTTAGCACCCTCGACCTCCCAGCGGTCCTCAATAGCCAGAGCGGAGGTGCGGTAGCCCTTAGAACGAGCGATGGACAGAACGTCAGTAATGTACTTCTCGCCCTGTGCGTTGTTGGTGGTCACCTCGAGCAGTGCCTCACGCAGAACAGCGGCGTCAAAAGCGTAAATACCGGAGTTAATCTCGGTGATTTCGAGCTCTTCGGGAGAAGCATCCTTCGCCTCAACGATAGCGGTCACTTCACCGGCCTGGTTACGGACAATACGACCGTAGGCGCCGGGCTCATCCACGTGAGTGGTCAGAACGGTTACGGAGTTCTTGTCGTCCTCGTGGAAAGCAATCAGCTCACGCAGAGTCTCGGGGCGCAGCAGGGGAACGTCACCGTAGGTCACCAGGACGGTGCCAGAAACGGGTGCCTGCGCATCCAGTGCATTCAGACCGACCTCAACCGCGCGACCAGTACCCGGAATCTCATCCTGATCAACAATGGTTACCTCAGGGTCAAACGCAAGCACATGCTCAGCGACCTTATCGCGCTGGTGGCGTACCACAACAGCGAGGCGCTCGGGGTTCAGATCGCGTGCAGCCGCGACAGCGTGCTCCACCATGGAACGACCACCAATGCCGTGCATGACCTTAGGGGTAGCGGACTTCATGCGCGTACCAGCGCCTGCAGCGAGAACGATCACTGCAGAGGGTGCCAGTTCAGTGTTCACTGGGAAGACTCCTTAGACGAGGTTGTAAGAGTGAGGAGTGAGCGCGGACCGCCAACTCTCTATCAACGGTGCCGTTGAGTGCTTACGCTCCGCCACTAGGACTCGAACCTAGACAAACGGCTCCAAAGGCCGCTGTGCTGCCATTACACCATGGCGGATTATCCTTACATTCACGACAAGCCCCCACTAGCGGGTCCTCATCGTCATTGACCGCCATTTTGGGCACAGAACAGCGCAATGCAGGAAATGCTTTCCTCAGTTTATCAAATATCTGTGCTCAACTTAGCCGCGTGCCCCGCAATCCCCACAGCTTTTCTCACCGCTATCAAGTACCCCCTCATCAAAGCCTGAAGCGCTACTTAAAGTGAAGACTCACCCTGTACCCTAGAAGGCGTGGCACATCTACTTGGCGGCGAATCGCTGCATCTTGAGTTTCCTACCCGAACCATTTTCGAGGGCATCACGGTCGGCCTGAACGAAGGCGACCGCATCGGCATTGTCGGTCGCAATGGCGACGGCAAGTCCACCCTCATGAAGATCCTTGCCGGCCGGCTCGAACCGGACTCCGGCCGCGTCACCGTGCGCGGCGGCACCCGCATCGGCTACCTCGACCAGTCAGACGTCCTCGACGACGACCACGCCGTCGGCTACGCAATTGTGGGCGACACCCCCGAATACGAATGGGCATCGCAGGCACGCATCCGCGATGTCATCTCCGGCCTGGTCTCTGACCTGCCCTGGGACGCACCCGTCTCTTCGCTCTCCGGCGGTCAGCGCCGACGCGTAGCGCTCGCCTCCCTGCTCGCGCAGGAGTGGGACGTGCTCATGCTCGACGAGCCCACCAACCATCTGGACGTTGAAGCCATCACCTGGCTCGCCAACCACCTGAAGTCCCGCTGGCCCAAGAACGCGGGAGGCCTCATGGTTGTTACCCACGACCGCTGGTTCCTCGACGAAATCTGTACCGACACCTGGGAAGTGCACGACCGCATCGTCGAGCCCTTCGAGGGCGGTTACGCGGCGTATATTCTGCAGCGTGTGGAACGTGACCGTCAGGCAGCCGCCGCGGAGGCGAAGCGCCAGAACCTCATGCGCAAGGAGCTCGCCTGGTTGCGCCGCGGTGCGCCCGCGCGTACCTCCAAGCCGAAGTTCCGCATTGATGCCGCCAACGCCCTCATCGCGGACGTTCCGCCGGTGCGTGACACCGTAGAGCTGAAGAAGATGGCGGTCTCCCGCCTCGGCAAGGATGTGGTGGATCTCGAAAACGTTTCCGTCGTCTACGACGACCCCTCGATGCCCGGCGGCAAGCGCCCGGTGCTGAAGAAGGTCACCTGGCGTATTGCCCCCGGCGAGCGCACCGGCATCCTGGGCGTGAACGGCGCGGGTAAGTCCACTCTGCTTTCGCTCGTGACGGGTGATCTGAAGCCGACCGAGGGCCGTGTCAAGCACGGTAAGACCGTGAAGATTGCGACCCTGACCCAGCAGCTCGATGAGCTCAACGAGGTTGCTAACGACCGTGTCTCGGATGTGATTGGCCGCAAGAAGCGTAGCTATATTGCCGATGGTAAGGAGCTGTCACCTTCGCAGATGCTGGAGCGTCTGGGCTTTACCAGCGCGCAGCTGTCTACGCCGGTCAAGGACCTTTCGGGCGGTCAGAAGCGTCGCCTGCAGCTCATGCTGATTCTGCTGGATGAGCCGAACGTGCTGATTCTCGATGAGCCGTCCAACGACCTGGACACCGATATGCTCGCCGCGATGGAGGATCTGCTGGACACCTGGCCGGGCACCCTGCTGGTGGTCAGCCACGACCGTTACCTCATGGAGCGCGTCACTGATCAGCAGTACGCCGTGATTGACGGTTCGTTCCGTCATCTACCCGGCGGTGTGGACGAGTATTTGGCGCTCTCTGCCGCCGGTGCTGGTGGTTCTGCCGCCGGTAGCGCGCAGGCGCGTGCCGCCTCCTCGGCGCAGGCTTCTGCTGAGCCGGAGGCTCCGAAGGTCTCCGGTGCCGAGTTGCGTGCGGCGCAGAAGGAATCCGGTGCGATTGAGCGCCGCCTCGCCAAGCTCGCTGCAGAGCAGGAGAAGCTCTCCGAGCAGATGAGCGCGCACGACGCCTCGGACTACGCCGGTTTGGCGGCACTCGGCGAGCAGCAGCAGACGCTTCAGGATGAGATTGACGAGCTAGAAATGCGCTGGCTCGAACTCTCCGAGCTGCTGGGCTAAGGTCTACAGACATAGAGGAATGCCGGTTCTAGATTCAATCTAGAACCGGCATTCTTCATGTATTCAGCTCAATGATACAGAATCACAGTGACCGCGCTCACCGCGTGGTGGCCAGTTGCACGAAGAGAAGCAGCAAGAGCCTCCGCTTGATCCTGCGAAGAAGTCAGCAGAAGCACCGTCGGACCGGAACCAGACACCAGGGACACATACACGCCCTCGCTATCGCGCAGGTTCAGGGTCTGTTCCAGCTGCGGGGCACAGGACAGCGCGGGATCCTGCAGGTCGTTACGTAGCAGCGGCGCCAAGGAGGCGAGTGCCGCCTCCGAACCATCGTAAGAGTTCAGAGCTTCCAGAAGCTCCGCGGGTTCCACCAGCTCACCGGAGGCGGGATACAGCCCCGAGGCGCGGCCCGCATCCAGCTGTTTGAACACGCTGGGGGTTGAGAGGCCAAACTGCGCGGCAACAATCACCAGGTGCAGAGGTTCTCGAGGCGCCGCAACGTTCTGCAACTCGGTACCGGTCCCCTGCCCCAGGGCGAGGGTCTGCCCGAGCGCGGCACGCACGCTAAAGGGAATATCGGCGCCCAGCTGCGCGGCGAGATGCTCATAATCTGCCTGGGTCAGCAGCGCACCGGTACGGCCGGTTGCGTGCAGGTAGCGGTCCGTAGCAATGAGGGCGGCCGCCGCGTCCGCTGAGCCGCCAGCCATACCGCCTGCCACGGGCACAGCCTTCGCAATATGCAGGTGCAGTGCCGGGGCAGATTCAATACCGTGTTCCGCAAGAATCAGCTCGGCGGCACGGTACACAAGATTCCGCTCGTCCATCGGCACAGCGGCAGGATCGAACTGCCCCGCCTTCATCTGCTGATCCACCAGGGAGCCGGGCACAATATCCATGCTCAGGCTCAGCCCCGGTGTCTGCCCTTTAGAGACCGTGATGGTCTCCGTTAGAGAGACCGCCGCAAAAAGCGTAGTCAACGGGTGGTAACCGTCCGGGCGGACATCCCCCACGGCAAGGTACAGATTGACCTTACCGGGAGCATCAACCGAAATAGCGACCTGGGAGGCGGTACTCATCAGCGCATACACCTTTCGCACGGGAACTCGCGTGAGAATGTCAGTGAAAAATTTAGAGCGGGAAGAAGCTACTGCGCTGCAGGCTCAGCCGGGACAGTCAGCGAAGCCTCCGCAATGCGGATAAAACCGTGAATATCCAGCTTCTCGCCGCGTTCCGTCGGAGCGATACCGGCAGCCACCAGAATCTGCTCCGCACGCGCACCCGAGCCCGCCCAGGAGCTCAGCGCAGCGCGCAGAGTCTTACGGCGCTGAGCGAATGCAGCGTCCACAATCGTGAACACCAGGTCACGGTCAACGGTAGAGAGAGGTTCCTCGCGCATGCGGAAACCCACCAGGCCCGAGTTAATCTTCGGCGCAGGCCAGAACACGTTCTTGCCAATCACGCCCGCCTTATACACCTCGGCATACCAATTAGCCTTCACCGAGGGCACACCGTAAATCTTTGAACCCGGGGTCGCCGAAAGACGGTCGGCGACCTCGTCCTGAACCATTACCAGGGCGTGACGGATGCTCGGGAACTGCGCAAACAGGTGCAGAAGCACCGGAACCGCCACGTTATAGGGCAGGTTTGCCACCAGAGCATCCGGAGTGCGAGGCAGCTCGGTGACCTTCAGGGCGTCCATGAGCACCACGTCGATATCGCCCGCCTTCTCGGGGCGGAACTTCTCAATCGTGTGCGGAAGCTGCTGCGCCAGCGGCGGATCAATCTCAACCGCAACCATATCCTTCGCAGCATCCAGGATGCCGAGGGTCAACGAACCCAGGCCCGGGCCGACCTCCAGCACCGTCTCCTCCGGTGAAATCTCTGCCGCATTGACAATACGACGAATCGTATTGGGGTCAATCACAAAGTTCTGCCCAAGAGTCTTCGTCGGACGAATACCGAGCATCTCGGCAAGCTCGCGAATCTCAGCAGGGCCGAGCAGGGGCAGGTTGTTCACAGCGTTCCTTCACATAAATGGATGGTGGGGAGGTTACAGTTTAGATTACCGCGAGAAACGTTGCTTTACCTCATCAAGAGTGGCTTCCAGAGCGTTCTTAGCGTTTGTAATACGCTTCTTCGGAGCCAAAGCAATGCGCAGTCGATCCAGAGGACCAGTACCGTGCTGGAGGCTATTCACCTTATCCAGATGACGCTTACCGGATTCCAAGATGACGCTACTACCCTCCCAGCCGCACAGGCCCGGCTGCACAAAACGCACATCCACACCCCACTGCTGGTACAGCTTGTAATCATCAGCCACGGTACCCGGCACCTTGTCCTCAAGCTGCTTGAGCAGCAGCTCAGCGCCCGAACGGGAAATCAAATACAAGCCGGTGCAAATCAGGGGCCAGGTACCGTACGGCTTACCCATACGGTACTTACCGTGCACAAAAGGAGACAGCAGGGACAGGCGGATGTATTCCACATGCGGGTTCAGCTTGCCAGCATCATTTGCAAAAGAATCGCTAAGGTTCACCAGCTGCACCTGCGGGTACTTCGTGATGATTGCGTTCACGACCGCCTCAGCATCCGGAGAAAGAAGGATGTCGTCTTCGGCAATCAGCGCCCAATCGGCGTCACTTGCAACAAAGTCACGCCACATATTCACATGGCTGAGCATGCAGCCCTTCTCCGCGGGGTTGGGGTCACGATGCCAACGGCTACGGAAAAACTCAACGTCAAATTCTTCATCAGCGACGTGATTATCGCGGTTATCCACCGCAGAATAAGGCACAAAATCCTTCGCGGGCGCGC
>ERZ773075.1355-NODE-1355-length-12972-cov-54.455_pt1 | contig 12972 bp, 10 predicted proteins | sample MGYA00580614_ERZ773075 | MGnify/ENA primary metagenome ERZ773075 (study PRJEB29015, sample SAMEA2738021) | human oral metagenome | biome: human oral; feature: human-associated habitat; material: dental | place: China | collected 2043 ... | reverse complement strand
GCGAGCCCCGCGCGAGCGGGGATGATCCGGACGTCGCGGTGATCCGCCGCGGCCCGGGCAAGTAAGCCCCACGAGCCCGCGAGCCCGGGAATCCCACCGCGAACCCGGAGGTGGAGCCTGACGCAGCGGCCCCCCAATACCCCAATACACCGCCGGCGCCCGCGGTCATCGGACGGCGGGCGCCGTCGGAGCCGATGCGCCGGCGGGACCAATGCGCCGGCAAGGCCGACAGCATGCGCCGGCGGGACCGACATGCAGAGCGCGAACGCGCGGGAGAACGGCCCCCTCAGGAGTCCTTGCGCTCGGCGAGCGTCACCGGCACCTGGATCTCCTTGCCGTCGCGGATCAGCGTCAGAGTCACCTGGTCTCCGGCGGAGTACTGCCGCACGAAGCCCGTGAGAGCGGAGCCCTCGCGGGTCGGCTTGCCGTCGATGGCGGTGATGACGTCGCCCTCCCTCAGGCCCGCCGTCTCCGCGGGCGACCCGGACTCGACCGAGCCCACCTCGGCGCCGGCACGGGTCACGCCGTCGGCGGTGCCACCGCCGTTGCCGATGCTCACGCCCAGGTAGGCGTGGGTCGCCGTCCCCGTTGCGATGAGCTGGTCGGCCACCTTCTTGGCCAGGTTCGACGGGATGGCGAAACCGATGCCGATCGAGCCGGAGGGCTCCGAGGAGGAGGACGAGGACGACCCGGTCGAGGCGATCGAGCTCGTGATGCCGATGACCGTGCCCGTCTCGTCGAAGAGCGGACCGCCGGAGTTCCCGGGGTTGATCGCGGCGTCGATCTGAATGGCGCTGGTGAACACCTGGGAGGACTTCTTGTCGTTCTGGGTCAGTCGATTGCCCAGGTCGCGGAGCTTGCTGCCGGAGGGGTCGTCCGCCGAGTCGCTCTTCTCCTCCTGAGTGGTGACGACGGGCCGATCGAGGGCCGAGATGATACCGGTGGTGGCGGTGGAGGACAGGCCCAGCGGGTTTCCGATGGCCATGACGTCCTGGCCCGTGACGAGTCCGCTGGAGTCCCCGATCTGAGCCACCGTCAGATCCGAGGGCGGGTTCTCCAGCGCGATGACGGCCAGGTCCGTGGCCTGATCGGTGCCGGTCAGCTTCGCGTCGTAGATGCGTCCGTCGGCCAGGGTGACCTGGATCCGGCTGGCCCCGCCGACGACGTGGTTGTTGGTCACGATGTGCCCGGAGGAGTCGTAGACGACCCCCGAGCCGACCGACGTCGACTGCCCCTGCTCCACGGTGATGGACACGACGGCGTTGGAGACGGCCGCCGTGACCGCCTCCCAGTCGGGTGCGGTGCCGGTCGAGGAGACGGTCTGGGTGGTGGCGCCGGTAGCGACGGATGTCGGCGCGGAGGCGGGCGAGGCCGTGGGAAGGCCCCGGCCGAAGTACTGAAGACCCGCGGCCGTGCCGCCGCAGGCGAGCAGGGCCACGACGAGGGAGGTCCCGATGACTCCGCCCCACCCCGGACCGCGGCGCCCGCCGCCATCGCCGGCGGAGGCCGACGGCGGGAGCGGCCCAGTGGCGTACGGCGACCGGCCGTCTGCGCCGAGCCCGCCCGAGGCGCCGTCGGGCATCGTGGAGTCGCCGGCCGGGGCGGAGGCGGTCCGAGTGAAGTCGTAGCCCGCCGGGGCCTGAGGCGCCGAGGTGTAGGAGGCGTAGGGCGAATCGGACGCGCCCCCACGGTAGGGCGGGGTGCCGGACTGGGCGCCGGGCTGCTGCTCATCGTAGGTGCTCATTGGGTTCCTCCTCGGACCGTAGCCCTTTCATCAATCGACTCCCACCCAACACGGCCGGTCTGGACCACTGCCGACTCTCGTCTGGGACTTTCCTGTGTCGGCTGCGAGTCTATAGTGCGTGAGGCCCGACGCCGACACCATCGGTCATCATCCCCATCCGTTCCGCCCGCCCGACGCCGCCCCAACCCCGGCTGGCAGGTTTCGGCCATCATCTCAACGATCTGCATCCCGGTCCTGGCGCCGGATCACGCCGGTCGCGCCTGTCGGGAATGATCGTCCGCCCGCACGTGCACGACGCTGAGCCCCCGCACCGGCTCGGCCAGCACATGGCGCAATTCACTCGCGGTGCGCGGCCCGTGGACCCGCGCCCCCAGGGCGCGGGCGAGAGCCGCGACATCGGCACCCTGGGGAGTGGTGAAGTACCTGTCGATCACCTCCGGCGCGGTCACGGCGGGGTACTCCAGTGTCGAGAAGATCGCTCCGCCGGCGTCATCGATGACCACGACCTGCAGGTCGGGCTCCGCCTCGCACCGCCCTCGCCCCAAGCTCATGGCGTCGTGGAGGAAGGTGAGGTCCCCGACGACGGCTCGCACACCGGCTCCGCCCCGTTCCTGCGCCAGCGCCACTCCGAGGGCCGTCGCCAGGGTCCCGTCGATGCCAGCCAACCCCCGGTTGGCGATCGGCGCGGGGGCGGGGCCCGCGGCCGGCGGGGCGAGCCGGTCGAGGCGGCGGATCGTCATGGACGAGCCGAGCACCAGGTCCGGGACCGCCTCCGCCGGAGCCGCTCCCGCCGGCGGCGCGGAGCACGCGGCGTAGACAGCCAGGGCGGCGCTGTCCGGGGTCAGGGCCTCGCCGTCCTCGGGCAGCGCCGGAAGCCGGTCGACGGCCTCGCGCCAGGAGGCCATCCACGACGGCGGCGCCGGCTCCAGCCCGAGGGCCGCCGCGAGCCCGGCGGCGTCCTGCTCTCGGGGCTCGACGGGGTGGACGGCCGCGGCCGTGCCGGCGACATCGGTCCACCGCGCCGCGCTGGTCAGGACGTCGATGGATAGGTCGCGGCGGGACAGCAGCGCCGTCACGGCCCGGGTGAGGCCGGGGCGTCCGAGGACGAGGACGCGCTGCGCGTGGGCGCTCAGCTCCGCGCCGGCCGGGGCGGCCAGGAGCTCCGCGTAGCGGACGAGTGCCTGAGGACCGCCGCGCGCACCGGATGTGGGCTCGGCCAGGAGCGGCCAGTCCAGGTGCTCGGCGAGCGCGCGTCCCAGGTCGCCGAGACGGTCCGCGGTGTCGCCGACGACGACCAGCCCGCGCGCGCCGCCCCGGGGTTCCCGCGTCGCCGGGGGCGGGCCGGCGGCCGGGACCGCCGGTGCGACCGGCCTCGCGGACCCGGGCGGCGCCGCGAGGGCCGCGGGGATCGTGGAACCGGCCGGGCTCGGCGCCGCGGCCGGAGCGGGCACGGGGCGGGCGACGGCCCGCTCCACGAGCGCACCCGCCAGCGGTGGGCGGAAGCGGACGTTGATCTGAGCGGGTCCCGGGTCCCGGCTGAACCGGCCGCGGGCGGCCTCGACGGCGCTGCGGACCCGGCCGCCGATGGCGAGGTCCGCGGCCGCGGGGCCGAGGTCGCGGACCAGGTCGGCGGGCAGATCGACGACGGCGCGCGTGGCGCCTCCGAACAGGCGCGTCTGCTCGGTGGTCTGGCTGGCGCCGGTGCCGACGAGCTCATGGGGGCGGTCGGCGGTGACCAGGAGGAGGGGGACGCCGGCGGCATCGGCCTCGACGACGGCGGGATGGAGGTTGGCCACGGCCGTCCCCGAGGTCGTGATGACGGCGGCCGGACGGGGGCCCCGGCGCCTCATCTCGGCGCGGGCCAGCCCCACGGCGATGAATCCGGCGCTGCGCTCGTCGAGCACGACGCGCACGCGGATGAGGCCCTCGGCCTCGGCGGCGGCCAGAACCGGGACGAAGGGGGCGCTGCGCGAGCCCGGGGCGAGGATGACGTGCCGCACGCCCATGCCGATCAGTGAGTCGAGAACCGCCCGCGCGGCCGCGAGCGCGGCGGGCTGCGGATCGCCAGAAGGGGGCTTGGAGGCGGACGCGGAGCCCCGGGGCTCGCCGATCGCCCCGTTCACAGGGGGATTCCCGCGATCGCGGAGGCCGGATCGCGCCGCTCCCGCTCGCGGCGTGTGCGCAGCGCGTTGACGATGTGGCCGAGCCGCACCTGCCAGCGAGACGTCAGGTCGTCGTCGGCGCCGACGCTCGCCAGGAGCCTGCGCGAGACGTGGACGGGTCTGACGGGCAGCCCCCCGGAGATGGGCGCGAAGGAGGGGGCGGCCACGTCGCGGTCCAGCAGGCGGACGGTGCCCAGCCCGCAGGCGCCCGCGAGCTCGGGCAGCGCGGCCGCCAGCGAGACCCCGGCGCTCAGGCCCACCGACGTGTCGAGCGCGGAGGAGACGACGGCGGGCAGGCCGAGACGCTCGGCCAGGGCGAGGGCGCGGCGCACGCCGCCGAGCGGGGCGACCTTGAGGACGGCGACATCGACGGCGCCGCTGCGGGCGACGGCCAGGGGGTCGTTCGACAGGCGGATGGACTCGTCGGCGGCGATGGGGACGTCGACGAGGCGGCGCAGGGCGGCGAGGCCGGCGACGTCGGGGCAGGGCTGCTCGACGTACTGCAGGCCCCCCGCGGCCCTGTCCAGCAGTGGCAGGACCGCGGCGGCGGTGGTCGGGTCCCAGGCCCCATTGGCATCGACACGGATCCGGCCGCGAGGTCTGAGCGCGTCGCGAACGGCCTCGAGGCGCCGCAGGTCGGCCTCCAGGCCCTTGGACGCGGAGGCGTGCGAGCCCGCGACCTTCACCTTGGCGGTGTCCGCGCGGGATCGTCTCACGAGGGTGCGGGCCGCGGCCGGGGAGACCTCGGGAATCGTCACGTTGACGGGGACGCTGTATCGATTCCGGGGCAGCCCGGTCGTTCCCGCCAGGGCCCACTCGAGTCCGGAGGCGAGCCACGGGACGGAGGCGTCGAGGTCATGGTCCCAGAAGGGGGCGACCTCCCCCCATCCCGCGCCGCCGTGGAGCAGAACGCCGTCGCGGCGCGTGATGCCGCGGAAGCGGGTGGTCATCTTGATGTCCCACACGACGGCGCGATCGATGCCGTCGAGGAGCCCGGAGGAGTCCTGGGCCTTCAGGGCGTGCAGGTCGAGCTCGCCGCGCACGCGGAGCGGCGAGCCGACGACCTCGTTCCTGTCGGGCACGTCGCCCAGGATAACCGGATGAGCGGCGGACCGTGTCCGCCGTCCGGGCGCAGGTCCTGCTCGCTCCGCGGAACGATCGTCACGACGAGGCCGGCCGGCGGAGGGGGGTGCGAGCGCCCCGTGCAGCGGGCGCGTCAGCTCCCCAGGGTCGCGACCATGACGGCCTTGATGGTGTGCATGCGGTTCTCGGCCTGGTCGAAGACGATGGAGGCCGGCGACTCGAAGACCTCATCGGTGACCTCCAGGCCATCCATGCCCGTGGCCTCGTAGATCTGCTCGCCGATGACCGTGTTGCGGTCGTGGTAGGAGGGCAGGCAGTGCATGAACCTGGCCTGCGGACCGGCGATCGCCATGAGGGCGGCATTCACCTGGTAGGGGCGCAGCAGAGCGATGCGGGAGTCCCAGACCTCCTTGGGCTCGCCCATGGACACCCAGATGTCGGTGTGGACGAAGTCCGCGCCCGCGACTCCCTCCTCGACCGACTCGGTCAGGGTGATGCGGGCGCCGGTGGACTGGGCGACCTCGCGGGCCGCCTCGACGCACGCGTCGTCGGGCCACAGCTCCTCGGGCGCCACGATGCGCGTGTCGGCGCCGAGCAGCGCGCCGTTGACGAGCAGCGAGCGCCCCATGTTGAAGCGGGCGTCGCCGACGTAGGCGTAGGAGATCTCGCCGGCGGGCTTGCCCGCGTGCTCCAGCATGGTCAGGGCGTCGCAGAGCATCTGGGTGGGGTGCCACTCGTCGGTCAGCCCGTTCCACACCGGCACGCCGGAGAGCTCGGCCAAGGTCCCCACCTTGGCCTGGGAGTCGCCACGGTACTCGATGCCGTCGAACATGCGCCCCAGGACCCGAGCGGTGTCCGCCACGGACTCCTTGTGCCCCATCTGGGAGCCCGACGGGTCGAGGTAGGTGGTGCGGGCGCCCTGGTCCGCCGCGCCGACCTCGAAGGAGCAGCGGGTGCGCGTGGAGGTCTTCTCGAAGACGAGGGCGATGTTCCTGCCGGTCAGGCGCTGGACCTCGTGGCCGGCCTTCTTGGCCGCCTTGAGCTGGGCGGCCAGCTCGATGAGGGCCATCCACTCCTCGGGGGTGAAGTCGAGCTCGCGCAGGAAGCTGCGGCCCTTGAGGCCGGCGAGGACGACGGGATCGGGAGCGGGCAGGGCGAAGGCGGTCATGCGGGTCCTTTCAGTGCGGTGAATCGGGAGGGAGAGGTGGAACAGGAGGATCGTATGGCATGGAGGGCGCACCGCCACGTGCTGCGGCCCCGTCGACTCGGCAACGGCTCGAGACGACGGGGCCGCAGCACGGCAGCACGGCGCCGGGGAGGGTCAGGACTCCTTGAAGTCGAACTCGGGGTGGCTGTTGGACCACTCGGTGACGGCGTCGTCCTCCTTGCCCTCGCCGTAGTTGCTGACGAGGCTCTCGAGCTCGCCGTACTGGCTCTCCTCCAGCTTGAGGGAGCCGAGCCAGTTCGCCACCTCGGGGAAGTCGTCCGTGAATCCCTTGCGTCCCAGGAAGTGGAGTCCCTCACCGCTGCCGAGCGCGCCCTCCGGGTCCTCCAGGTCGCGCACGTCGTACTTGTTGTAGGCCCAGAAGGGGTGCCAGAGCGTCACGACGATCTCCTTCTGCGCATCGATCGCCTTCTCGAGCTCGGTGACCATGGCCTGAGTCGAGGAGGTCTTGACCTCCCACGTGCCATCATCGAGTCCGTAGGCGGGCTGGACCTTCTCCTTGGAGATCTGGGTGATGCCGGCGCCGTCCTCGATCCCGATGATCTTGTGATCGAGCTCGTCGGCGTGCCCCGGGATATCAGCGATCGAGTTCATCGCGGAGTAGGAGGGAACGGCCCAGGTCAGCTTCGCCGACCCGTAGTAGGACCCCAGGTCCTCGATGGAGTCGCCGTACTGGTCCATGTACTGCTTGTGAGTGACCTCGGGCCACGCGGAGGCGTAGAGGTCGATATCGCCCTTGCTCAGGCCGGTGTAGAGGACGCTGGGCTCGCTGAGGTCCTTGAGCTCGGTCGTGTACCCGTTCTTCTCGACCTGGATCTTAGTGAGGTGAGTCATGCACACGCCGTCGGTCCAGGAGGAGATGAAGCCGAGCGTCAACTTCTTGTTCTTGCCCTTCGAGCGCGAGCCGCCGCAAGCGGCGAGGGCGCCCCCCATCGCGAGGGAGGCGAGGGCCGCGTTGAATGTCCGTCGAGAGGTCTGCATGGTGTTCCTTTCGTGTGTACCGGTGACTAGTGCTCGCGAGTCCGCCCCGCGCCGACGACCCCGAGGGCGGCGGAGGAACGGCGGTATTCAGGACCGTCGCCCGATCCCGCTCATGAGGGAGAGCAGGGACCCCTTCTCCCTCGGCGCGCCGAGCGCCGACGTGACGCGATCGAGGAAGATCGCCAGGAAGACGATCGACAGGCCGGCCTCCGTGCCCTTGGCGATATTGATCTTCGCGAGCGCCGAGACGACCTCCTGACCCAGACCGTCGGCGCCGACCATTCCCGCGATGACGGCCATGGACAGGGCGAGCATGATGACCTGGTTGACCCCGGCCATGATCGTGGGGATGGCCAGGGGGAGCTGAATGCCCGTGAGGATCTCCCAGTCGGTCGCGCCGAAGGCCCGGCCTGCCTCGACGGTCTCCTTGTCGACCTGCTTGATCCCCAGCTCGGTCATCCTCACCCCGGGGGGCATGGCGAAGATGAGCGTGGCGAACAGGCCGGGAACGGCGCCGATCGAGAAGAACAGCACCGCCGGGATGAGGTAGACGAAGGCCGGCATGGTCTGCATGAGGTCGAGGACCGGGCGGACGACTGCGCTGACGTATCTGTTCCGGGCCGCCCAGATCCCCAGGGGGATGGCGATGATGAGGGCGGTCGCGGTGGCCACGATGACGAGGGCCAGCGTCTCCATCGCGTTCTCCCACTGATTCATCGAGATGATGAGGAGGAAGGTGATGACGGTGCCCACGGCCAGCTTCCACGACTTCACCACCCAGGCGATGAGCGCGAAGATCACCACCATGACCAACGGCGAGGCGATCAGGAGGACGTCCGTGAGGCTGTCGTTGATCTGGTTCCCGGCGTGGGCGATGGCGTCGAGGAATCCGTTGAGGTTGTTCTGGATCCACCTGATGATGAGCTCGGCCCACGAGCCCACGGGAATCCTGGGGATGGGGGTCTCTGCGGGGAGCATCAGTCGTCGTCTCCTTCAGTCTCGGCAGTCCGCTCGGTCTCATCGGTCTCGGCGGCCCCCTCGGCCTCCTCGGCCTGTTCGGCGGCATCGGCGGGCCCCTCGGCCCCCTCGGCCTCCTCGGCCTGTTCGGCGGCATCGGCAGTCCGCTCGGTCTCATCGGTCTCGGCGGCATCGGCGGGCCCCTCGGCCCCCTCGTCCTGGCTGTGCTCGCTGATCGCGGCGAGCAGGGTGACGCGCGGGATGATGCCGGAGATCCGGCCGTCGTCGTCGACGACGACGATGGGGGCGGCGTGCTGCACCGCGTAGTCGAACAGCTCGTTGACGGGAGTGTCCTCCCGCACGACGGGCGTCTCGTGGACGGTGGACAGCGGGAGGGTGTCGGAGCCCTCGGTCACCGCGCGGGCGACGTCGTCCTCCCAGACGAAACCGAAGGGAGTGCGGTCGCGGTTCTGCACGAGGAGCCAGGCCGGCTGGTGCTCCCGCAGGAGCCTGTGGGCCGCACGAGGGCTGCGATCCGAGCCGAGTACCGCGTAGGGCCGCTCGGCGATCGACCCGGCGGTCAGTACACGAGTGCGGTCGACGTCCGCGACGAAGCGCGCGACGTAGTCCGAGGCGGGATCGCGGAGGATCTCCTCGGCGGTGCCGACCTGCTCGATCCGCCCGTCCCGCATCATCGCGATCCGATCCCCCAGGCGCATCGCCTCATTGAGGTCGTGGGTGATGAACAGGATCGTCTTCCCGAGCTCGCCCTGCAGGTCGATGAGCTGGTCCTGCATCTCACGGCGGATGAGCGGGTCGAGTGCGGAGAAGGCCTCGTCCATGAGCAGGACGTCGGTCTCGGCGGCCAGGGCCCGAGCCAGTCCGACCCGCTGACGCATTCCGCCGGAGAGCTCGCCGGGCTTGTAGTCCGCCCAGCCCTCGAGCCCGACCATTGCGAGGGCCCTCTCGGCCCTGCTCCGGCGGTCGGAACGATTGACGCCCTGGATCTGCAGACCGTAGGCGGCGTTCTCCCCCACCGTCCGGTGAGGGAGGAGGGCGAAGTTCTGGAAGACCATGGACACCCGCCGGCGGCGGACCTCGCGCAGCTTCTGCTTGGAGACGCTGGCCAGGTTCTCGTCGTAGAGGGTCATGTCGCCCGAGGTGATCGGGAGGAGCCCGTTCACCATTCGGATCAGCGTGGACTTGCCGGACCCCGACAAGCCCATGACGACGAAGATCTCGCCCTCGTTGACATCGAAGGAGGTATTGATGACGGCGGCCGTCGTGCCTTCCTTCCTGAGATCATCACGCGACTCGCCGGCCTGGAGTCTCCTCACGGCGGCGGCCGGACGCCGACCAAAAATTTTATAGATGTTATCGGCCTCTATTACTTTCACAGCGCTCCTCGAGATCCGACTCCGGAACTCGGGCCATGAGGGAGCCGGAGGCAAGGATGTCAGGAGTCACTTCCGGGCGCCCTCTGGATGACCAGGGCCGGGATCGGATGGCTTCGCTACGTACATGGAATGGAATCGGGACTGCCAGGACGGCGGAGGCGCTCGTCAACGCGTCGGACCCGCCACCACTCGGGAAGACTTCGCGATGACTCGGATGACTCGGACGAGCCCGGCACGACCACGAGACCCGCATCAGAATGCTGCGGGGAGAGCGACCGGTCAAGCGCTGGGCGCCGTGCGGCCCGTCGAATCAGCACCCGCACGGCCTTGACACCGGATTTGAAGTGTTTGAGGTCACGTCAGCGATCCACCGGGGCGCACCGCAACGGGAGAGGGCCCGCCCACCCGACCCGAGATCGCGAGCAATCGTTGCTATGATGCGGGATGACGAGCAGTCGGCGCCGCCACCCCGCCCCGATCCCGCACGCTGTTCCATAACGAACCCGCACAGCATCCGCAACCGCGGCCCCAGAAGGGGCGTTCGTGTAGGAATTATCACACTTTCATGGCTTCTCGTATACCAGGCACCGGACGACCATTCGGACACCGATGGCGCGCATGAGGCCACAGACCGGCCCGCACCCCGGGGCTCCGGCCCCGCCCGGGCCTGCACGGCGCAATCGCATGGTCATGGAGCTGCCCGCTCCGACCACGACGGTGGGCCGACTGACCCTCAAATCCCCTTTTTGCCCTCTAAAACGCGTCACACCCCTCTGCCGGAGCAGCTCTCCCCGCACCCCGAGATCACCTCATCATACGTCTCGACAAACGTGTTATCATGCAGAAGATCGGTCCGATCACCATTCTGCACAACTCACAACCTATATCGGCACCATGCACGTGACATCCCTGAGAAGAACGTCCAGATTCCGATCCGAATCACCTCCGAGCAATATTGCGCTATCACTCCGGAGGACGCTTTCACGTGGAAGGCGAGAACCGATGCAGAGGTCGCGACGTCAGACGGGGGCGATCATGCCCGAAGAAGCCGCTTCCCCCCTACGAGTCCTGATCGTCGACGACGACCCCCGCATTCGCGGCGACTTCGCGAATCAACTCGACGCCCATCCCTCGATAGCAGTGAGCGCCACTGCGTCGCGGAGCGACCAGGCCCTCGATCTGCTATCAACAGATGAAAGACGCACCGATGCCGCCCTCATCGATGGCACCGCGACCGTGCGGATCATACATCAGGAGCGCCCGAGAATCCCCGTCATCATGTTCACCACTCTTCGTAACGACGATACGCTGGACAAAGCCCTTGACGAGGAGGTGAGCGGTTTCATCACAAAGGATGAAACCGTCGAGGACGTCGCCGCGGCGATCATACGCGCGGTGCACGGGAAACCTGTTCTGTCCGCTCGCCCCACGGAGATCCTCGTCAATGCCTACCAGTCGGAGCGACGCAGGCAACGGACGGCTCAACACATGAGATACTTGGTCGAGCAGTTGCCACCCAGACTTCAAGACGTGCATGCCCGTCTCCTGAGAGGCCTCACCAATCATCAGATCGCCGAAGACCTCGATATCTCGGAGAACACCGTTCGAATTTATGTCTCCGATGTCCTGCATCACCTGGGCCACTCCTCACGAACAGAGCTCCTGGCCGCTGCACTGATCTGACCGGCTGACGATTTCAGGACGTTCTCCATCGCACGATTCTCTTTGGGAGCGGATTCATCTGGTTGTCGCAACAACCTGGTGGGGGGGCGAGCCCGTGCGGTGCGCAAGGAGTCGAGTACGGGTACGGGTGACATCTCCAAGGATGGAGCGTCGGCGTGGCGTACGGATCGGGCGCTGGGGGCGCAGGACCATGGCGTGCGCGCCATGGCGCATCGACTGCGATCCGCGCGCCGTGCGGCGAGACCGCGCCGAGCGCGAGCCGAGATTGCCCGCCCGTGCACCGACCGAGCTTTGCGAAGGCCCCGGGCGGGTCGGGCCCCAGGGCCGTACCGCCGCCGACGTCAGCCCCGGCCGGCGACCGGCGAGGCCGACGGACCAGTCGAACTTATGACTTCCCCCTCCTCAGATGACGACCAGCAGCACGACCCAGATCAGAATAAGAAGAATGGCCATCGCACCGGCTACGACGAGCATTCTGCGGGAGCGCCTTCGCCGAATATCATCGGTCGTCCTCCCCTCATCATCACGGTCGCGGTTGATCATCGAGAGGAGCACCTCGGACTCCAGCATGAAGAGGACGAACGCACCCGCCCACGCTGTCCACGGAATACCGGGATGGAACGGCACAGTAACTCCGATCATGGCGAGCGATATCAGGAGACAGTAAATGTGCCGCTTATAGTTCATCGCTGATTGCAATCCTACGCCTCAGATCTACCTAGCAGGAAACGGCGGTAACAAGCGCACCACCAGCAGCCTCGCAGGCGGCTCCCGTAATGGCCCCAGCAATCGGAGTGGCGACTCCGCCCACCCCAGCGGTCGCAGGAAGGCACACCAGAGTACCCCATGTAATGTTGAAGAACCACCCCCACCACTTGGGCATGCAGCCGTCCGCAAAGGCCTCGGCCCCTAACTCCGGCGCGGCATCCGGACGAAGCAAATGCGCGGCTTCATCGTAGGTGAATGGCACATCCTCGCCCTGATCGGAAGACACGCCGATGGTCGCCACGACGCCCCCGGCACTATCAAGCCATGTCACCGTGCCACCCTCAATGCGAATCTGATCGCCCGGTTGAGTGTTCAACTTCAACCCCTCTCCTTCAATGGGGACGGCCGACCGCTGCGCACCATTATTCGGATCAACGGCGACCTGCTGCTCGAACTCCGCTTCGGAGGCTCCCTCCTCCGACGAGGAACTCGCCTGAGCAGGTCCTCCGACCGATAGGGCGAGGGCGCACACGGCAGCGACCGAGGCGCATCCGGCAAGGACATTCATCATATTCTCCTGTCATCAATGCGAATGGACCGGGAGCGGGTCTGCCGCCCGGCTGTGATTCACACTACGCAAACTATTGCCTTCCTCACAGTTGATCTTCGTCAGGGGTCCGGCTCTCATGCGAATCGGAGAGGCCGCAACAGCCATGAGCGGCCGCGCCCCTACCCTGGCTCCATGAGCGAGCCCGACACCTCCGCGTCTCCCATCCATCCATTGCCGCATCGAGTCTCCGAGCTCTTCGATCCCTCCCGCTGGCGCGGGGTCGAGGGCTTCGCCCACGTCGCATCTCCGCACGCGGAGGGGCCCACGGGCCCGGCGCCCCTGACCGACGTCACCTACCACCGCGGCTGCGTGCGCGACGCCGACGGCGCCTGGCTGCGCGATCTGCCGGTGGTGCGCGTGGCCCTCGACCGCCCCGAGGTGCGCAACGCCTTCCGCCCCCGCACCGTGGACGAGCTCTACCG
>ERZ773075.1354-NODE-1354-length-12975-cov-3.0572_pt1 | contig 12975 bp, 10 predicted proteins | sample MGYA00580614_ERZ773075 | MGnify/ENA primary metagenome ERZ773075 (study PRJEB29015, sample SAMEA2738021) | human oral metagenome | biome: human oral; feature: human-associated habitat; material: dental | place: China | collected 2043 ... | reverse complement strand
CCATGTCTTACCACTCCAACAACGCATTGGCGGCAGCACTGTCCTGGCCGCGACTGTGCTGAAAGAGCTTTTCATGCGCAAAGCAGAAGAGGAAATCACTGCCCTTAGCAATGCCGCCGCAGCCATTGATCGTGTCTTCGCCGCAGTCCCAAAACTCCTCCAGCCAGGGCGCAGCGAACAAGACGTTGCTCGCGACCTCAACTACCTCATCCTGAAAGAAGGGCACGCCGCTGTCGACTTCATCATTGTCGGCTCGGCCGCCAACGGCGCCAACCCACACCACTCTTATTCCGACCGGATCCTGAAAGCAGGCGACGTTGTTGTCGTTGACATCGGTGGCACCTACGGCCCCAATTACCACTCCGACTGCACCCGCACCTTCATCGTTGGCGGGCCCGAAGAACAACACAACCCCGACATCGCCGCCATGTACAACGTACTTGAACGCGCCCAAGCCGCAGCAGTAGCAGCAGTGAAACCCGGCGTAACCGCAGAAAGCATCGACCGTGTTGCCCGCAACATCATCACCGAAGCAGGCTACGGAGAGCAATTCATCCACCGCACCGGCCACGGAATTGGCCTATCCACCCACGAGGAACCATTCATTATGGAAGGCAATCACCTGACATTGGAACCAGGCATGGCCTTTTCCATCGAACCCGGCATCTACATCGAAGGACAATACGGCGCCCGAATTGAAGACATCGTGGTGGTGACAGAAACCGGCTGCGAAACCCTCAACAACCAACCGAGGTCACTTCAGTGACCAACAGCAACGACGGAATCCTCATCATCGGGGGTACCAGCGACATCGGCCGCGAAATCGGCGTTCGACTGTGCCACGGTCGCCAGGTGGTTCTCGCGGCGCGCCGGGCACCAGACCTTCAGCCCTTCTATGAAGCCGGGGCTACGAAGGTGCACATTCTTTATTTTGAGGCCGCCGACCTGCGTGCCTACCGGACGCTTTTCCAGCAGGCCGAGCAGCTTGCGGGGGAGATCAACCTGGTTCTTGTCGCGTTTGGCGTGTTGGGTGATCAGCAACGGGCAGAAGTCGACGAGTTCCATGCGGCGGACATAGCAACCATTGATTACACCGCCCAAATCGCCATGCTTACCGTTATTGCTGATGAGCTTCGCCCCCGAACGACTCGATCAACGATTGTGGCTTTTTCTTCCATTGCGGGGTGGCGACCACGCCGCGCTAACTACGTCTATGGTTCGGCGAAAGCAGGGCTTGATGCTTTCTGCCAGGGATTGACTGACGCTCTTCACGGTACTGCCGTGCGTGTGATTACCGCCCGTCCAGGCTTTGTCATTGGTTCCATGACCAACGGTATGAAGCCCGCACCCATGTCTGTCACATCGGCCGAGGTCGCAGACATACTTGCGCCTATTATTCAGGAGGATCGGGGGAGTAGGACCGTCTGGATTCCGGGAAAGCTACAGCTTCTCGCTGCATTGATGCGGCTTATTCCGCGCAGGATGTGGCGGAGGATGCCGCGCTAGTGACGTGGGTTACCTACGCGGCCATTAACGGTGGTCTACCATAGTCAATTATGAGTGTGTCTTGCCCTATCACAGATGCTGATGATTTCAGCTCACCGGACTCATCGGTGATTGTTGTTGTGGGCATCGGGGCAGACGGTTTTACCGGGATGGGGGCTGCTGCGCAGAAGGTTGTGCGTGACGCGGAGGTGATTGTGGGGTCGTGGCGGCAACTGAGCTTGCTGCCGGATCATATTCCCGCCAAGCGACGCCCATGGCCATCACCCATGCTTCCAGGAATCGTTCCGCTTTTTGAAAGCCTGGAAGGTATGCGTGTTGTGGTGCTGGGATCGGGTGATCCTATGTTCCACGGCATTGGCACAACGTTGTGCCGGTTATTGGGTCCAGAACGCATCCGGGTTATCCCAGTGGCATCGTCGGCGTCGTTGACGTGCGCGCGGCTCGGTTGGGCAGTGGATAGAACACCGGTAGTCAGTCTGGTCAGTAACCCGGTTTCTTCTATCATTCCGCTGGTGGATCAGGGGGAACCTTTTTTGGTGTTGGGGCGCGATGAAACCACCCCCACTGAAGTATGTACGTTGCTCAGGAACTTGGGTCATGCGGCGGCAACAGTGCATGTGTTGAGTGACATAGGTAGCAGTGATGAGCAACATAATCGCTTTACTGCCACTGACGATCCGCAGCCGATTAGCGCCTTGAATGTTATTGCAATCCAGCCAGACGGCCCAACACGCAGTATCGTTCCGGGGCTTTCCGACGATTCCTACGACACCGATGGTCAACTGACCAAGCAACACATTCGAGCATTGACAATCTGCTCCCTGGCACCGCGTCCTGGCGAAGTGCTGTGGGATATTGGTGGAGGTTCTGGGTCTATTGCCATTGAGTGGCTGCGTAGTAGCCCCCGCACGCGCGCATGGTGCGCCGAGTCCGATGAGGTTCGGGCCACCCGGATCACAGCAAACGCCAACGCGTTAGGCGTTCCACATCTCAGGGTGGTCGGTGCTGCTCCCGAATCGCTTATCGACGCCCCGGCACCCGACGCCGTATTCATTGGCGGCGGTCTCACAGCGGAGGGGGTTTTTGATGCAGCATGGGCAGGGTTAAAGCCTGGAGGCCGATTGGTGGCTAACGCTGTGACCATCGAATCCGAACAGATGCTGTGGCAGCTTCGTCAACGTTTCGGCGGGCACATAAGTCGTTTTGATATTTCAACTGAACACGCCATCGGTGGTTTCACAGCGCTGAAAGCAGCGCTTCCGGTCACCCAGTGGCGGGTAGTCAAGGAAGGGTCCAACGAGTGACAGTTTTCTTCATTGGTGCCGGTCCCGGTGCCGCTGATTTATTGACGGTGCGGGCCGACCGTCTCATCCGGTCGTGCCCCGTGTGCTTATACGCCGGAAGCATCGTCCCTCCAGAGGTGTTGGAAAACTGCCCGGATTCTGCGAGTGTCATCAACACGGCGCGAATGCCTTTGGATCAGATCACTGACATCATGGCCCAGGCTCATGCCCAGGGCAAAGACGTGGCACGTCTGCAGTCAGGGGATCCGTCAATATATTCCGCCGTCGCGGAACAGGTACGCCGCCTGACCGCCTTGGGTATTGACTATGAGATTATCCCTGGCGTGCCTGCCTTTTCCGCAGTGGCGGCCGCGCTGGGCCACGAGCTGACGGTACCGACAGTTGGGCAGACTGTGATCCTCACTAGGGTTAATGGCCGTGCGAGCCAGATGCCTGCGGGGGAGGACTTGGCGACCCTCGGGGCGTCGAAAAGCACGCTGTGCATCCACCTCGCAGCGCACGACATTGAACGGGTGGTAGCGGAATTGGTCCCCAACTACGGTGCAGATTGTCCGGTGGCTGTGGTGGCTTACGCGTCGCGGCCGCAGGAGCAGATTGTGCGCGGAACGCTTGCGGACATTGCGGGCAAAGTAGCCGCTGCTGGAATCGTGAGAACCGCCATCATCATTGTGGGAAAGGTCCTTACGGCCGGGGAATTCCCCGATAGTTTCCTCTATTCAGATGACCGTCCTCGTGACGAGGAAGGACGGACCATCCCATGCGCGCACTAATCCTTGGAGGAACAGCAGAGTCCCGCGAACTGGCATTATTACTACTGCAAAGCGGCTGGCGAGTGACCAGTTCGCTGGCCGGGAGGGTGAAGGAACCGAAGCTCCCCCTCGGAGAAGTCCGCATTGGCGGTTTCGGCGGGCCACCTGGTTTGGCGCGCTGGCTCATGGATCACGAAGTTGATCTTGTGGTAGATGCCACCCATCCATTTGCGGAAAAAATCAGCATATCCGCAGCCGAAGCAACCCGGGCGACTGGTATTCCGCTCATCGCCCTGCACCGACCGGCCTGGACTCCTGAAAACTACGACGAGTGGATCTATGTCAACGACATGGAGGAGGCCGCCCGGATAGCCGAACGTTACCATCATATTTTTCTCACCATTGGCCGCCAGAAGCTTGCGCCTTTTGCCAACGATTCGCACAATCTGTACGTCATCCGCAGCGTTGATCCGCCGGAGGGACCGCTTCCCAAGAGACACCGCCTCATCTTGTCTCGCGGCCCGTTTAGCGTGCAAGACGAGAAACAACTGATGCGCGACAACCAGATTGACGCCCTGGTCACCAAAAATTCCGGCGGCAGCCTTACCTACGCCAAAATCGTAGCGGCCCGCCAACTTGGCATTCCAGTGATCATGGTCCAGCGCCCGCCGCTACCAGGCGGTTCTCGCATCACCACAGTGCACACCGCCAGTGACGCCTACATTGCTGCGCATGGGCTGATGGGGTAGGGGAGTCAAAAGCAAGCACACCGTCGCACCTCAAAACTAGGGTTAGCGACGGTGTGCTTATTTGCTCTTGGTTTTAGATATGCACGTTCGGGATGAGGTGCTGGATCTGTAGGCGAGCGGGGCCAATGAGGTAGCCGACGCCTTCCAGCAGCATTCCACCGGTGATCAGCATGAGGAGGAACTGGCCCCAATCCGGGGACTTGTTGTAGAAGCTCTGGAGTTCCGACGACCCGACATCGGACGAAAGTGTGTTGTCCGTGGAACTGGTGGCACGTCGCTGCGCGTCAGCTTCTGGGGCGGTGGTCACCGCGCCAGCGAACACAGCGGTCGCCAGCATCCCAGCAGTCAGGGTGGTTATCATGCGTCGAGGAAGGGTGCGCATTGGTGGTATAAACTCCTTCACATAAAACTAAGCTGGTTGCCACTTATAATACACACAGAGTCATCTCATGCTCACATTTCGATCAAGAAACCTTTGCGAAAAAATAAAAATCCCAGATGAGAGCTGAATAATATAGCAGGCTTCATTGCTGCGTGTTGCCCACATGATGCTTTGCAGGCGGCATCACAGCGGCCACTTATTTCGTCATACGAATAACATCTTTTAGTGGTATCACAGGGGTTTATTCGCCATAGCGACGTGACGTAAACACCCGCACACCGTTCAGCCCCTCGTAAGAAGCCGTGGTGGAGGCTCCAACGATCACCATGGTTCGCATGTCCACAACCTCTGGATCAAACTCAGCCAGCGTCGTTACTGCCAAGCTTTCTTGGTCTGATCCCACGGCGCGGGCAACGATTACCGGTGTGTCAGGGGACTGGTACTCCAACACGATGTCCCGTAGCGCCGCCACCTGCCAACGCCGTTCCTTCGACGCAGGGTTATACACAGCAAACGCCATATCCGCACCAGCCAAAGCCCGGATCCTCTTTTCCACCTGCTCCCAGGGCTTCAATCGATCCGATAACGACACCATGCCAAAATCATGCCCCAGCGGAGCGCCTACGCGACTGGCCACCGCCTGCGCCGCCGTCATACCCGGAACAATACGCACCGGCACCTCACGCCACTGCGGATCATCTGCGACTTCCAGCACCGCTGCAGCCATGGCAAACACACCGGGATCCCCGGAGGACACCACCGCTACTCGATGCCCGCGTTTGGCCATATCCAACGCCATGGCCGCCCGCTCAGCCTCCACCTTGTTATCCGAAAGGTGCCTGCGTTGCCCAGCCCGTTCTGCCACGCGGTTGACGTAGGTGGAGTAGCCCACAATATCGGTCGCTCGAGCCAGTTCTTCCACCACTTCAGGCGTGGTCCACTTATCGGCACCTGGACCAAGCCCCACAACCACAACTTCGCCCTCGTGTTCCTCCGCAACACGTCGCCCCACAGACGTTGAGGGCACAACAACCACGGAAAAGTAGGGAATTGCTTCGGGGTCTGCGTCGGCGACCGCAACCGTATCTTGGTTGTCCATTCCAACACGGCTAACCACATACGCCCGCTCAACAGCACCAGTAGCTTGCAGGGCACGCCGCACCTTGGTGAAAGTACGGCCCAGCTTCATAATCACGGCAGTATCGGTACGACGAAGGTGCTCCACCAACTCAGACTCAGGTAACGTACCTGGAAGTATGGTCAGTACTTCTTCATCTTCCGCGAGTGGCTGACCCAGCACATCAGCGGCGGCGGTCACCGACGGCACACCTGGAATGACCCGGGTAGGGTAGCGGCCCTCAAGGATACGGTGAAGATGCTGGTAGGAGCTGTACAGCATCGGATCACCCAACGCGAGCACAGCCACCGTCCGCCCAGCATCCAAATGTGCACTCAGACGTGCTGCTGCCTCCACATAAAACTCGGCCATCGCCCCGGCGTACCCACCCGGGTGATCAGTAATCCCCGTGGTCACTGGATAATGCAACAACTCATGAATCTGCCCGTCGCGGAAAAACCGCTCAGCAATACTCCTCGCAGTCGAACTCCCACCCGGGCGGGCGTGATACGCCACCACATCAGCCGACTCAATCGCCGCAACAGCAGCCAAGGTAAGAAGCTCCGGGTCACCAGGCCCCACACCAACACCAATAAGTTGAGCGCTCAATCCATAATCTCCTGCTCAGTAGCCAAAGCATTAATAGCAGCACACGTAATCGCCGAACCACCGCGACGCCCATGCACCGTCACAAATTCAATCCCCAACGCCTGCGCATCCGACGCCAACGCCGCCTTAGACTCAGCAGCACCAACAAACCCCACAGGAATGCCCAACACAGCAGCCGGACGGGGGCGGGCGGGGTCGTCGCTAAGCCACTTCAACAGATGGAATAACGCAGTAGGAGCATTACCCACCGCAACCACAGCCCCCTCCAGATGCTCAGCCCACAACTCCACCGCAGCCGCCGTCCGGGTCGTACCCAAACGTGCCGCCAACTCAGGAACCCGAGGATCTTTGAGCAGGCACAACACCTGATTATCCGCAGGTAAACGACGCCGCGTCACCCCCGACGCCACCATGTTCACATCACACAAAATCGGACGGCCCGCACTCAACGCAGCACGCGCCGCAGGCACCACACCAGCTGAAAACTCAATATCCGAGGCCAAGTCAGTCTGCCCAGCCGCATGAATCATCCTCACCGCAACCTGAGCCTGAGCCGCATCAAAACGCCCCAGGTCAGATTCCTCGCGAATCATCGCAAAACTACGACGATAAATCTCGTTGCCATCCGTGATGTAGCTATACATACCGACATACTCTACCGAGCAGACACCTCATACTCGCCATCACCAGTAGCCAAATAATCCGTATACGACTCCAACGGATGCCCACACCGCCGCTCACACCCAGAAAAATGCACTTTACCCTGCGGAATATCCAACGACGCAACCGCCTGCGCCGCATCCCCGCGAGTATCCGACAACGACTTCTCACACCCCTCAATACCTGTACATGCACTCACCCGCAGCCACGTCGAATTCGCGTCAAAAATCAACCCCAACGGAGCCAACACCCGCACAATCTGCTCCGCCGCATGCTCATCCACATCATGCAGCACAATCGAATGCCACGGCGTCACCGTCGTCTGCGCACCCGTCACCGCAATCATCCGCGCCAATTGACTACTCAACTGCCCAAAACGCACCCCAGCACCCAAACTGACCAACCCATCCAACTGCGGCAACCACCCCACAGGACGCCCAGGCACCGCACCAACAAACGGCACCTCAGCAACCTCCACCGCAGCATCCAACGACGCAATAATCTCACCATGCACCTCAGGCTTCTCCGCTACCCGCCACGCAGAACCCCGCAGTTCCTGCCACCGTCGCGCAGCCTGCACGAGCGTAGCCGCAACATCACCACGCTCTACCCGGCGCGCCACAAACACGCCACCCAACACCAACTGAAAACCCCCATCGTGCGCAAACACACCAAAATCTGGGCGACGCGATACAATATCACCCACCCCAGAATCCAGACCAGTCAACGTCATCCACAAGTCCGCCAACAACGCCGCATCCAACTCCGCTACCAGCGGCAACAACTCAGGCGCCAACGGTGACGCAATAATATTGCGCACCCGATCATGCGCACGACTCGGCAAAAAACCATGCTCCTGCGCAGCCTCCGCAAATGCAGCCGTGTCCTGAATGCCCCGCACCTGCAAATTGCCCCGCGTCGTCACGTGAATATTGCCATCCCCAAACCGATCAGCCATATCCGCAAGCGCCTCCCAGCGCTCCGGCGACATCTGGCCACCAGCAACCCGAACGCGACCAATATCGCCGTCCTTCGCCTCATGCATTTTCAGTGCGCCGGGGCAACCATCGCCCCGATTACGGTCACCAAGTTGGTAAGACTCAGCTAACAAAGACACAGGTGAGGAGGTGAAATCAGTCATGGCGCTCATTCTAACCCCGAAGCGATCACACTATCGAAAATGTGAAATTTAACCATCTGCGGAACTGCCTGACCCCTCACCATTCATCGCCGGTGCGATACACTTTTCCAGACGATCAGGATGAGGAATCCGGTGCAACTCCGGGCGGACGCGCCACTGTACAGCCAGACCCTCACCACCCATCCCACACTCACGGGGCGCGACACCCCGGAAAGGAACACAACCGCCATGATTGCGCTGCTGTCCACCTCCGACACCGACCTCCTCTCCGCCAAAAACGCCAACACCGCAGACATGGTGGACTTCCGTTACGCCAACGCCACCCACATCTCCGACGCACTTCTCGACGAGATTATCGACGCCGCTGACATCATCATCGTCCGCCTCCTCGGCGGCAAGCGCGCTTGGGAAGACGGGCTCCGCCGCATCTTCGCCTCCGGCACACCCACCATCGTCGTATCCGGCGAACTCGCCGTTGACGCCGAACTCACTGACATTTCCACCGTCCCCGCAGGTGTAGTCACCACTGCCCACACCTACCTCGCAGAAGGCGGCGCAACAAACCTCGAACACCTCTACCGCTTCCTGTCGGACACCATCCTCCTCACCGGCCACGGATTCGACGAACCCCACCACATGCCGCTCTGGGGACACCTCGAACGCCCCACCACAGAAACAACACCAGGCCAACCGCGCATCGCCGTCCTTTATTACCGCGCCCAGCACCTCGCCGGAAACACCGCCTACATCCACGCCCTGTGCGACGCCATTGACGCCCAAGGCGCACATGCCATCCCCATCTTCACGGCGTCGCTACGCCAAGCACCCACCGAACTCCTTGACGAACTCGCCACCATGGACGCCGCCATCACCACCGTCCTCGCAGCAGGCGGCACGAAACCAGCCACCGCCCAAGCAGGCGGCGACGACGAAGCCTGGGACGTCGCGCAACTAGCAGCACTCGACATCCCCATCATCCAGGGACTCGCACTCACCAGCCCCCGCAGCGACTGGGCCGCCAACGACGACGGCCTCACTCCACTTGACGTGGCAACCCAAATCGCCGTCCCCGAATTCGACGGCCGCATCATCACCGTCCCCTTCTCCTTCAAAGAATACGACGCCGACGGACTCATCTCCTACGTCCCCGACCCCGAACGCTGCACCCGACTCGCAGGCATCGCCTACCACCACGCCCGACTCCGCCACCTCAACAACAGCGACAAAAAGATCGTCGTCATGCTCTCCGCATACCCCACCAAACACGCCCGCATCGGCAACGCAGTCGGACTCGACACCCCAGCATCCACGCTCAAAGTCCTCCACGCCCTGCACGACGCAGGCTACAACCTCGGCGACACCACCACCATCCCCGGCTACGACAGCATGGACGGCGACACCTTCATGCACGCCATCATTGACGCCGGCGGACACGACCCCGAATGGCTCACCGACGACGTCCTCGCCAACAACCCCCTCACACTCCCACGCGACGTCTACCTCACCTTCTTCAACACCCTGCCCACCAGCATGCAGGAAGAGATGACCATCCACTGGGGCGAAGCCCCCGGAACCCACTACACACACCCAGAAACCGGCGACATCTACATCGCAGGACTCCAATTCGGCAACATCGTCGTCATGGTCCAACCACCACGCGGCTTCGGCGATAACCCCGTCGGCATCTACCACGACCCCGACCTACCAGCCAACCACCACTACCTAGGCACCTACCACTGGATCCGCCACACCTTCAACGCCGATGCCATCATCCACATGGGCAAACACGGCAACATGGAATGGCTCCCCGGCAAAACCGCAGGACTCTCCGCCGAATGCTACCCAGACCAAGCAATCGGAGACCTCCCACTCATCTACCCCTTCCTCGTCAACGACCCAGGCGAAGGAACCCAAGCAAAACGACGCGCCCACGCCACCCTCATCGACCACATGATCCCGCCCATGGCACGCGCAGAAACCTACGGCGACATCACCCGGCTCGAACAACTCCTTGACGAGCACGCCAACATCGCTGCCATGGACCCCGCCAAACTTCCAGCCATTCGCCAAGAAATCTGGACCCTCCTCACCGCCGCCAAAATGGACCAAGACCTCGGCTGGGACGAACGACCTGACGAAGATGTCTTCGACGACATGCTCATGCACATCGACGGCTGGCTCTGCGAAATCAAAGACGTCGCCATCCGCGGCGGACTCCACACACTCGGCGAACAACCCACCAGCGAAACCCGCATCGACTTGGTCCTCGCCATGCTTCGCGCCCGCCAACTCTGGGGCGGTGCAACCGCCACCCCCGGCCTCCGCGAAGCACTCGGACTCTCCGAACAAGGCGACGAAACCCGCCACACCGTCGACACCATCGAACAACACGCCCGCACCCTCCTCACCAACCTCGACGCCAACAACTGGGACCCCACAACCATCCCCACCATCACCACCAACCTCCCCGACACCGCCAACCCCACAACCGTCGCACGCATCCTCCAGTTCGCAGCCGAAGAAATCATCCCACGTCTCGAACAAACTCCCCGCGAAATCACCCACATCCTCCACGCCCTTGACGGGGGATTCATCGAAGCCGGCCCCTCCGGCTCGCCCATGCGCGGACTCATCAACGTCCTACCCACCGGACGCAACTTCTACTCCGTCGACCCCAAATCCCTCCCATCCCGCCTCGCCTGGGAAACCGGCCAACTCCTCGCTGACTCACTCATCGAACGCTACCAAGCTGACCACGACGGCAACTACCCAACATCCGTCGGCATCTCCGCATGGGGCACCTCAGCCATGCGCACCTCCGGCGACGACATCGCCGAAGTCTTCGCACTTCTCGGTGTCCGCCCACTCTGGGACGAAGCATCGCGCCGGGTTATTGACCTTGAGGTGATCCCGTTGGAGGAACTAGGGCGACCTCGCATTGACGTAACGGTTCGCATCTCCGGCTTCTTCCGTGACGCATTTCCGCATGTACTGGGTCTGCTTGACGACGCCGTGCAGATGATCGCCAACCTGGACGAACCGCTCGACCAGAACTATGTTCGCGCGCACGCGTTGGATGATGGCACTGAGCACGTGCGGCGTATCTTTGGCTCCAAGCCCGGCACCTACGGCGCGGGGCTATTGCAGCTCATTGAATCAGGCAACTGGCGTGATGACCATGACCTTGCAGCGGTCTACACCGCATGGGGCGGGTACGCCTACGGTCGTGGTCTTGACGGGGTAGAGGCTGCCGACGATATGCGCACCGCCTACAAGCGCATTCAGGTTGCAGCCAAAAATGTTGACTCCACTGAACATGACATCGCCGACTCTGATGATTACTTCCAGTTCCATGGGGGAATGGTTGCGACGGTGCGTGCCCTCACTGGTCAGGATCCTGATGCCTTTATCGGTGACTCCACACGGCAGGAAACAGTAAAAACCCGCACACTGCACGAGGAATCTCGGCGTGTGTTCCGCGCTAGGGTGGTCAACCCGCGCTGGATTGAGGCGATGCGCAAGCATGGCTACAAAGGCGCTTTTGAGATGAGCGCAACCGTTGATTACCTTTTTGGTTATGATGCCACGACGGGGCTCATGGATGACTGGATGTATGAAACCCTTACCGACACTTATGTCGGTGACCCCGTAAACAGGGAGTTTTTTGAAAAGTCTAATCCGTGGGCGCTACGCGACATTTCTGAGCGCCTGATGGAGGCTGCGGAACGCGGTCTGTGGGAAAAACCGTCTGACGAGTCGATGGAACTGTTGCGCAGCACGTACCTAGAGATGGAAGGGGAGTTGGAGGATCGCTAGTCGTCCTGACGCTTTCAAAGCGGCTGATAGATGCTGCCGTCCTTGTTCAGGAGGGCGTCAGCACCAAAGCCCACAGTGCAGAGTGAGCTTCCGCCTTTAAACACCAGAATGAGACCGTCTTCAACGTCCCATTCGCAGCTGCAGGCCACTTTGATGTAGACCTCGCCGCCAAAGGTTTCATCCCAGACAATTTGGAATTCGTTTCCTATCTGGACAAGATCCCACACCAACTCAGGCTGGCTCAAGCTGGGGAGATATTCACCCCAACCCTCCTCTTGGCCAATGGTCCGCCAATCCTGGTACTGCTGGAACACATACGGCGTTGCGTGTGCAATGAAGTCAACACGGGGGGAGAGGAAGGCTGTGATGGCGGCCCCAATCCGATCAAGACCCGCGGCATCCAGGACGTTGCCAGCCATGTAGAAATGTCCTTCCAAGCCGCCGAAGCCTGGTACGACGACATCTGCGCTTGTATATTCGTCCCACACTTCTTCGAACGCGAAGTGCCCAACACCCGGGATGGATACCTCAGACATTTCCTGCATCTCCTTTCATTGACTAGGCGGCGACTCCGCCTACAGATGATGGAAACTCAACCACTAAAAATACTAGTTTTCGACGCATATAAAATGCTCGCAGATTATAAAACTTTCATCTTGGGATCGAACCCCCGTACCCCCGTTTCTATGATTGAATTTTTCCTAGTTTTTTGCTGTAAAAAGACAATTATGTAACTTGGCAGAGGTGTAGGATTGGTCAACATGAAACTGAGCGCAGTGTTGGGCGACATTACCGAAGCCGACGTGGATGTGATCGTGAACGCCGCAAACACATCGCTGCTCGGCGGCGGAGGCGTTGATGGGGCCATCCATCAAAAAGCAGGACCCGCACTACTAGAAGAGTGCCGTGAAATCCGCTCTCGCCAGGGAGGATGCCCGGTCG
>ERZ773075.1352-NODE-1352-length-12990-cov-4.42574_pt1 | contig 12990 bp, 11 predicted proteins | sample MGYA00580614_ERZ773075 | MGnify/ENA primary metagenome ERZ773075 (study PRJEB29015, sample SAMEA2738021) | human oral metagenome | biome: human oral; feature: human-associated habitat; material: dental | place: China | collected 2043 ... | reverse complement strand
CCAGTAATTCCGGACAACGCTCGCACCCTACGTATTACCGCGGCTGCTGGTGGAGGCTACGGAGCGTCTGATGCGCACCTTGCTGCTGGGAGCGGCCATGACCGTGCGCAGCGCGGATGTCAAGGAGACGGCTACGGCATGGTGAGCTGGTGGGGGAGCCGTTTCGGGATAGCCTAGCGGCGTTTCACCCTCTCGCCCGGATCGTCCGGAACGTCAGGTTCACGCGCGGCTGGGTGACGCGCGTGCTTTTCATCAGCGCATGCTGCCAGTGGGCCTGCGTCTGGCCGCGCATCACGATCAGCTGGCCGTGGTGCAGCAGCATCTCGACCTTCTGGCGGGTCTGGCGGTGGCGGAAGGCAAACTTGCGGGTGGCCCCGAAGCTTACCGAGGCGATCACTGTCTCCGGCCCCAGCTCGGCCTCGTCGTCGCTGTGCCAGGCCATGCCCTGGCTGCCGTCGTCGTAGCGGTTCAGCAGGCAGGAATTGAAATGCACTCCCACCAGCGTTTCCACCCGGTCGCGCAGTGCCCGAAGGGGAGGGGGCCAGAGGCGTGCCCGGTGATTCACGCCTGAGTAGCGATAGTCGAAGGCATCGTCACCGTACCAGGCGATGCGGCGGGCCGTGACGATGCGCTTGCCGTAGAGCCGGATCTCGTCATGCTGCCAGGGCACCTCGGTCAGCAGCCAGGCCAGCATTGCGTCGGCTTCGGCGGTGAACGCGTTGCCGTAGTCGTTGACGATGCCGTCGCACGGCAACAGATTGACCACGGGGTCGGCCTGTTCTTCGAACAGCGAGGCGGTCATCGCGCATCGCCCGTGTCGGGCATCTCTGCGTCCGTGTCAGATGTTCCCGTATCAGGCTCTCTCGTGTCCGGCGCCTGCGGGCCGGCCGCTCCCAGCTCATGGGCCAGCAGCAGCATCTTGCGGGCGCGCCCCCAGCGATAGCCGCCCAGCACGCCGCTTTCACGGATCACGCGGTGGCAGGGGACAAAACAGGCCACCGGATTGCTGCTGATGGCGCTGCCCACCGCACGGGCGCCGGTGGGCATGCCCAGGTCACCGGCGATGCGGCCATAGCTGTCCAGCTGGCCGGGAGCGATGTCCAGCAGCGCCCGCCATACCTTCAGCTGGAACGGTGTTCCGCGCAGATGGAGGGTGACGTGATGGGCATGCGTCGCCCGATGCTCGTTGCCATCGTGGCCGTGGAAGGGATCATCCGATGGCGGTTGATACAGGGCGGCCAGCGCATCCAGTGCCTGTTGCTGCAGTGGATGCGATTCCTCGCGCAGCGTGGCGGACGGATACTCGGCGCGCAGGTCAGCCCATGCCTGCTGGCGGGCTTCGGCCAACGAGGCTCCGTCGGCACCGTCCACGAAGGCCAGGAAGCAGAGGCCCCGTTCGGTGCTGGCCACCAGTGCTTCACCCAGCGGGGTGTCGGCACGCCGGTAGTGAATCAGCAGTCCACGGGCGCCTTGTCGGTATTCGTCCGGAGTCATCGCCTCGATGTGGACGAGCACGCGGTCTGGCCGGGCACTGCTGTCCAGAGGGGCGTCCGATGCGGTATCCGGTGTGCTCCGCCGTGTGCGCAGGGCTTGCCGGATGCGGGATGGGCTGATCCGCCGCAACATCTCCTCAGGGCCGATGCCAGCCCAGGCACGGAACCGGCGTTGCAGGCATTCGACGCTCATGCCTTCACGTGTCGCCAGTCCGGCCAGGTCGGACTGCCCGGCCGCGTGGTCGTACAGGCCCTCGGCGAGGTGGGCCATGCGGCAGAAAGGCTCTGCATCGGGCAACTGCCCGGCATCGGCTGGGCGGGGAGAGGGGGGGAGGGGGGTCCTGGCCGCTTCGTTCATCGCTTCATTTTAGGAAGCCGGCCGGTTCGGGATGCTTAGGGTTGCCCCCAATGGAATGCCTGCGTGCAAAGCAAGACAATGCAGCCATGCGGTACAGGCCAGCCGGACATGGAGACACCCGGCGGCAGTGAGAGGAGACCCGGCAAGTACTGCACCAACTGAACCGGACAAGAAAAAGCGACCGCACAAAGAAAAAAGCCCGCACGGATAAGCGTGCGGGCTAATCCACCAAAGGAGGAGGTGGAGGAGACGAATGAATTCTATGCTCCGGCTTCGGCCTCTGCAAGAGATTCATGCGCCTTTTTGCATTTTTTATGTTAAACATAGTCAAATTGCGCGTTCAAGAGGCATGAATGCCTCATCCTTCGGGCCGGCTGCCGGAATGCCCGGCAGCCGTCAGCCTGCTTCGGGTCAGCCTGCCTCGGCGCCCAGCACCCTCTTTTCCAGTACCCGCAGGATCTCGCTGTCCTGCCGGCTGTCGAACTTGCGGGCAAAGAGCTTGTCCGAACGCTCCAGATGTTCCCGGTCTGCCATCGTGAACACCTTGGGATGAGATCCACCGGCGCTCCAGTCCTCTTCATGCAGCAGGTGGTTTTCCACCGTGTCGGCATGGGGAGAGTTCATGATGAAGCTGTGCGGCAGCACCTCGACGGGGCGGTAGCCATGCCGCAGGGTCTTCACCCAGCGGGGCAGGTGGGTGGACTCGATGAGGTGCTGACAGAAGCTGCGGGTAAGCGCCATGTAGGGGCGGCCACCCACGTAGCGGGCTTGGCCCAGATGGCGCGACCAGCGATCGATGCGCAGTTTGGGCACGTTCCACCCGCTCTTCATGAACGGGGGCTCCAGCCGGATGCGCTGGATGCGGGCATAGGGGTCGTTCCAGACCTTCTCGGGCTCCACGATGTTGAGGAAGTTGCGGCCTTCGTTGGCGGCAAAGAAGGCGCGGATCTCTTCCTGCGACTTCAGGGGAAAGTCCTGGCCGCTGAGGTTGATCAGCACCTCCCAGGGCTCGGGGCGTGCCAGCAGTTCACGCATGCCGTCCAGCCGGGCCTGCATCAGGCTCCAGGAAGCCCAGCGCATGTCGCGTGCCGGGGCAATGAAGACGTTGGGGTGCCGGCGCACCACGGCCTGCAAGGCCGGCTCGCTGCCGGTCAGCCCCTTGCTGTCCGGAATGATCAGGTAGACGTTGTCGGGATGCTGGATGCAGTAGAGCATCTGGGCCAGCTGTTCGGGCTGCTGGTGGGCAAGGATCAGATAGGCAAGACGCACGGTCGGTCACCCGCATGGAAAGGCTCGGGCCAGGAGGAGATGGCCCGCAGGATGAGGGGGGTTGGGTCTTCCTGAAGCGTCCGTGTGCCGGGAAGGGAGGAACTTCCCGGCAGGAAAGCTCAGGGTTCGTTGTGAAAACCCCAAGCCTTCTGCCCCAATAGGGACAGACGGTCACTTCTGTAAGCCATTAGACCGCAATTCTGAGACTAATCTAATGCGATATGTAACCAATCGACGCGGAACGGTTGCGAATAGCCGCGAATCGGTTGGATTGTCAGGAAAGGCAATCATCCAGGATGCACCTGGGTGCGAATGATCCCCATCCACTCGGGCCATCCATCATCAGCCTATCGGGCCGGGGCCGCCTCCCATGCCGGGCAGGCCGCCGCCGCCCATCATGCCCTTCATGGCGCGCATCATCTTGGCCAGGCCGCCTTTCTGCATCTTCTTCATGACGGACTGCATCTGTGAGAACTGATTCAGCAGCCGGTTCACGTCGTGCACGTGAACGCCGGCGCCGGCGGCAATGCGCCGCTTGCGGGTGGCCTTGATCAGCTCGGGCTTCTCGCGTTCGGCCGGTGTCATGGCGTGGATGATGCCCTGCATACGGCGCATGTCGCGCTCGGCCTTGTCCATGTCCTCGGCGCTGGCCTTGCCCTGGATCTCGGCCGGCATCTTCTCCATCAGCGAGCTGAGGCCGCCCAGCTTCTTCATCTGGCTCAGCTGGGCCAGGAAGTCGTTCAGGTCGAAGCGCGAGCCTTTCTTGAGCTTCTCGGCCAGTTCCTGCGCCGCGGCGTGGTCCACGTTGGCATGGGCCTGTTCCACCAGCGCCACGATGTCGCCCATGCCCAGGATGCGGTTGGCCATCCGGTCGGGGTGGAAGACATCCAGTCCGGTGAGCTTCTCGCCCACGCCCACGAACTTGATGGGCTTGCCGGTGATGGCCTTGACCGACAGGGCCGCACCGCCGCGCGAGTCGCCGTCGAGCTTGGTGAGCACCACGCCCGTGAGCGGCAGCGTGTCGTTGAAGGCCTTGGCGGTGTTGACCGCGTCCTGACCTTGCATGGCGTCCACCACGAAGAGCGTTTCGACGGGGTGCAGGGTGTCGTGCAGCAGACGGATCTCGTCCATCATCGCCTGGTCGATGCCCAGTCGGCCGGCCGTGTCGACGATCAGCACGTCGTGATAGTGGTTTCTGGCCCAGTCCACTGCGGCGCGCGCGATGTCGGCCGGCTTCTGGTCGGGCTGCGACGGGAAGAAGTCCACGCCGGCCTGCTGGGCCACGGTCTTGAGCTGGTCGATGGCGGCGGGGCGGTACACGTCGCAGGAAACCGTCAGCACCTTCTTCTTGCGGTTCTCGCGCAGCCACTTGGAGATCTTGCCCACCGTGGTGGTCTTGCCCGCGCCCTGCAGGCCGGCCATCAGGATGATGGCGGGCGGCTGGGCCGCCAGGTCCAGCTCGGCGGTCTCGCCACCGATCAGGTCCACCATGGCGTTGTGGACGATGCCCACCAGCGCCTGGCCGGGGGTGAGCGACTGCAGCACCTCCTGGCCCAGCGCCTTTTCCTTCACCTGGGCGATGAAGTCGCGCACCACGGGCAGGGCCACATCGGCTTCCAGCAGGGCGATGCGGATTTCCCGCAACATTTCCTGGGTATTGGCTTCGGTCAGGCGAGCCTCACCGCGCATGGTCTTCACAATGCGCGCAAGGCGTTGGGAAAGGCTGTCGAACATGAGAGACTGGGCCCGAAGGCGGTGGAAAACGTGGCGGGGAGTGCGCCAGGGGCGGGGCGATGTTGCGCGACCGGTGCCCGGGCGGGGTAAACTGCGACAGTGGGCATTGTACTGACTCTCATCCTCCTGGCGGTCGGACTGTATGGTCTGGTGCTGCTGCGTGGCCTGCGCCATGATGCGCAGGGCCAGGCACGTGCCGCAGACGCCGACCCTCCTTCTCGTGCCGCCGGCGCAGGCGCTCCGGCAGCACGGCCTGCGGCTGCGCCGGCGCCCCGTGGCGTGGCCAGCGCCGCCGTCGGCTGGCGCGGTCTTGATGTCGTGCTGGGGGCCGGGTTGCTGGCCCATGCGCTGGTGCTCATCTCACCCTGGTGGCGCGTCGACGAGGTCTTTCATTTCGGCTTTGCCTATCTGCTGTCGGCCACGGTCTGGATCGCGCTGCTGCTCATCTGGCTGGAAAGCCGCCACATGAGCGTGGGGCGCCTGCCCGTGCTGCTGGCGCCGCTGGCCATGGTCGTGGTGGTGCTGCCCGTCTTCTTCCCCGGTGCCGCATTCCCGCTCGATCGGCAGACGCCGTTCTTCGTGCCGCACCTGGTGGTGGGCACGCTGGCCTACGGCGTGGTCTTTCTGGCTGCGCTGCAGGCGCTGCTCATGGCGGCCGCCGAGCACCGGCTGCATCCACGCCGGCAGGACCGCGCTGGTCTCATCACAACACTGCTGGCGCGCGGCCATCAGGCCTTGCCGCCGCTCATGGTGCTCGAGCGCATCCTCTTCAATGTCATCAGCGTAGCATTCGTGCTGCTGCTGCTCACGACAGTCAGTGGCGGCCTGTTCAGTGAAGAGATCTTCGGGCGACCGCTCACGCTGAACCACAAGACGGTGTTCTCGCTGGTGGCCACCATCTTCTTCGGGCTGCTGCTGTTGGGGCGCCGGCTGTGGGGGTGGCGTGGACGCCTGGCCATCCGGCTCACGCTGGGTGGCTTCATCCTGCTGCTGCTGTCCTACGTGGGCAGCCGTTTCGTGCTGGAAGTGATCCTCAACCGGATCTGATCGCCAGGAAGGAATCAACGTGAAAATCATCTTCTGGATGCTGGTGATTGCCGGCGCGATCATGCTTGTGCGGCGCTATGGCGCCCTGGCGGCAGCCCGTGCCCGACGCGATGCCCAGGCGGCTGCCGGCCAGTCGGCCGCGGACGCTGCCTCTGCCCGTCCGGCCGATGCGGACATGATGGTGGCCTGCTCGATCTGCGACCTGCACCTGCCGGCTTCCGAGGCCATCTTTGCCCATGGCCGTGTCTATTGCTGTGAAGCACACCAGGCGCAGGGCAAGGCGGCCCAGAGCGGGCAGCGCCTGAAATGACGCATGCGCAGCGCCGCACGCGGCTGGTTGCGGCATGAACGCATCGACGAATCGGCTGTCGCCGGACCCGGAGGAGCTGCCCCTGCAGCAGGCCGGCACCTTCTGGACCTCGCTGCGCTACCTGGCCGACGGGCGCCTCATCATCGCGCTGCTGCTGCTCATCTACATTCCGGTGCTGGGGCCCGACACCCCGGCAGCGCATCCGTTCCAGCGAACGCTCTTCATTGGCCTCACGGCCTTCTACATGGGCTTTGCGGTGCTGAGCTCCATCGCGGTGCGTCGTATCCGCCGTGGCTTCTCGCTTCAGCTGTTTGCGCAGATCACCGTGGACGTGCTGGTGCTGGGGCTGATCGTCTATGCCAGCAACGGCCGCAGTGGCCTGGGGGCGCTGATGATCACCCCGGTGGCGGGCGTGGCCATCCTGTCGGCCACCTTGCCTGCGCTGGCGGTGGCGGCTGCGGCCTCGATGATGCTGCTGGGCGAGACCATGCTGCGCTTTTTGCAGCGTGGCGACATGGGCACCACGGCCATCGGCAACGAGCTGATGATCGCCGCCTTCATCAGTGCCACGCTGTTCTTCACGGCGCTGGTGATCAGCCGCCTGGCACGGCGTCTGGCCATGCAGGAGCGGCTGGCCATCCGGCGCGGTGAAGATCTCCGCAACCAGCGCGCCATCCATGCGCTGGTGGTGGCCGAGCTGGATCAGGGCGTGGTCGTCTTCGATCCGCGGGGCGTGCCGCGCGACATGAACCCGAAGGCGCGGCGTCTGCTGAACCTGCCCATGGGCGTTCCCTTCACCGAGGCCGATCCCAAGACACTGAAGGCGCTGCGCCAGGTCCTGGAGACGCCCGAGCGCGTGGCGGACCTGCAGATCCGTCGCCGTGAAGGCACCGTGCGGCTGCGGGTCCGGGTGCTGACCGGCGGCAACATCCCGCCCGACGAGCTTGATGAGACCTCGTACTATCCGGGGGGCGACAACGGGCAGGGCGGCCGTGCATTGCTGGACCGCGTGGTGCTGCTGGAGGACCTGAAGCGCATCGAGGATCAGGCCCAGCAGCTCAAGCTGGCGTCGATGGGCCGCCTGTCGGCCTCCATCGCCCACGAGATCCGCAATCCCCTCTCGGCCATCCGCCATGCGGGTGCGCTGCTGGGTGAGCAGGCGGGCACGACATCTCAGAAGCGCCTGGCCGACATCATCGAGAAGAACACGATGCGCATCGACCGCATCGTCGAGGATGTGCTGTCGATGGCACGGCGCGGGGCACTGAGCGAAGTGCTGGACCTGCGGCATTTCATGGCGCAGTTCATGCCGGAGTTCCTGGGCAACGTGAAGGCCGGTGGTGCCGTGGTGGCAGGGCGCGATGGCGGTGAGCGCATCGTGCTGCGCCATGACAGTCATGCGCCCATCACCTTCGACCCCAATCACCTGCGCCAGATCCTCGTCAACCTGCTGTCCAACGGGCTGCGCCATGCCTCGGACCGTGAGGGCGCGGTGCTGCTGCTCTGGACGCAGAGTGCGGCGGGCGTGCTGCAGCTGTGGGTTCTGGATGATGGCCCGGGCATTCCCGAAGATCGGCGCGAGCATCTGTTCGAACCGTTCTTCACGACCGAGACGCGGGGAACGGGGCTGGGTCTGCATCTGACGCAGGAGCTGTGCACGGCCAACGGCGCCACCATCCGTTATGAATCTTCCGCGTTGCTGGGTGAGGACATCCGGCAGCGCTACGGGGCGGGTTTCGTGATCACGCCCCAGCAGCGACAGGTTGCGGAAGCAGGCGCTGCCGCGGCACCTTCGAGAATGGAGAGCGATGAATGAAAGTCACCGCCGACGACGATAACCGTCTGCCCCCCGGCCGGACGCCCCGGGTGCTGGTGGTGGACGACGAGGAAAGCCTGCGCGAGCTGCTGGAGCTGACGCTGGTGGGCATGGGGCTGGACGTGGACGTGGCCGAGGATCTGTCCACGGCACGTGCGATGCTGGAGCGCTACCGCTATTCGCTGTGCCTGACCGACATGCGCCTGCCTGACGGCAATGGCCTGGATCTGGTGCGGCTCATCAACAGCCAGTGGCGCGACACGCCGGTGGCCGTCATCACCGCCTACGCCAGTGCGGAAAATGCCGTGGCGGCGCTGAAGGCAGGGGCCTTCGATTATCTGAACAAGCCGGTGGGGCTGGATGCGCTTCGGACGTTGGTGCGTTCGGCGCTGAAGCTTTCCGATACCCCCGCCACGAAGAGCCCGGTCACGCCACCAGCGGCGCAGTCCGGGGGCAAGTCCACCCGGCTTCTGGGCACGTCGCCTGCCATCGACGCGGTGCGCGCTTCCATCGTGCGCATGGCACGCAGCATGGCGCCCGTGCACGTCACCGGTGAGTCCGGTTCCGGCAAGGAGCTGGCCGCGCGGCTGATCCACCAGTTGAGCGGCCGTGCCGAAGGGCCTTTCATCGCCGTGAACTGCGGCGCCATTCCCGAGAACCTGATGGAGTCGGAGTTCTTCGGCTACCGCAAGGGGGCGTTCACGGGGGCTGACTCCGATCGGATCGGCTTCTTCATGGCGGCCAATGGCGGCACGCTGTTCCTGGATGAGGTGGCCGATCTGCCGCTGGCCATGCAGGTGAAGCTGCTGCGCGCCATCCAGGAAAAGCGCATCCGCAAGGTAGGGGCGGTGACGGAAGAAGCGGTGGATGTGCGCATCGTCAGCGCCACCCATCAGAACCTGGCGCAGTGCGTGGCACAGGGACGGTTCCGGCAGGACCTTTTCTATCGGCTCAACGTGATCGAGCTGCGCATGCCGGCGCTGCGCGAGCGGCAGGAGGACGTGGGCGTTCTAGCCGATGCCATCCTGCAGCGGCTGGCACAGCGCAGCGGCCTGGAGGGGGTTCCGCAGCTCTCCAGCATGGCACTGCGCTACCTGCAGAGCTATCCGTTTCCGGGCAACGTGCGCGAGCTGGAGAACATCCTGGAACGGGCGCTGGCCTTTTCCGATGGTCGCATGATCAACGTCGAGGACCTGGGCCTGCGTCCCATCGTGACCGACGAGAAGGAACGCGAGCTGGATGATTCCCTGCACCAGGGGGTGGCTGCTCAGGGGGGAATACATCCTGGCCAGGGGCCGTCGGCCGCTGCACCCTGGAGCGCAGGGCAGGGGGCATCGGTGTCCGATGCTGCTGCCGACCAAGGGCATGGCACGTCGTCGATGCCAGCCGCCGGCGAACCGCGCGGCTGGAAGCTGATTGATGGGGTGCCCACCTCGCTGCCCGATTATCTGGACCAGGTGGAGCGCGATGCCATCCTGCTGGCGCTGGAGCGTACCGGCCAGAATCGTACGGCGGCGGCACGGTTGCTGGGCATCACGTTCCGCGCATTGCGTTATCGGCTGCAGCGCCTGGGCATCTGATGGATACCGGAACGTCCTGGCTGTCGAACATGCAGGTGATCGACAGCCCCAACCATGATGCGAGGCCCGAGGGTGTCGCCATCGATACGGTCATTCTCCATTACATCAGCCTGCCGCCCGAGCATTTCACGGGTGATGCGGTGGAGGCCCTGTTCACCAATCGTCTGGATGTCACGGCACACCCGTATTTTGCAGGGCTGGCCGGTGTGCGGGTGTCGTCGCATTTCTTCCTGCGCCGGCATGGCGAGCTGGTGCAGTTCGTCCATCCGGATCTGCGCGCCTGGCATGCCGGCGTTTCACGCCTGCTGGATCGGGAACGCTGCAACGATTTTTCCATCGGCATCGAACTGGAAGGCAGTGGCCAGCGTCCGTTCACCGAAAGCCAGTACCGTCGTCTGGAGAAGCTGCTGGCTGCACTGTTCCGGGCCTATCCCATTCGCTACATTGCCGGACACAGTGATGTGGCGCCGGGGCGAAAGGAAGATCCGGGCCCCTGGTTCCAGTGGTTGCGGTTGAAGCCGCTGCTGGATGCGCATGGTGTGGTGCGTCCTTTCCCGGAAAGCAGATGATGCGCTGACGCGCGTGTGATGTCGGTATGCAATGGGCGGTATCGAGCGGATGCTCCCTGGTCTGCCATCACGCCAGGTGCGGGTACGGTGCCATGACGGTACCGTGCGTGATCCATGATGAAACCCGTGCATGAAACAGGGGGATGCCTGAAACGCAGGGTGGCGCGGAATGATCATGACGCACTGTTGATGCCATTTGCACGTCGTTTTCCAGGTGCGTGCTTTACCAGCGTTCCAGCTCCTGGTTCCGATCAGGCGGCGTGGTGCTTTCACGGGGCATAAGTCCGGTGTCTGAAGAGCGGATATCGATTGTCACCGTGAAGTGCTGCTGCAATACAGGGGGGCACGGAAACCGTTTATCTGCTGCCCCCTGAAAAACGCGAAAAAACCTTCGGTATTCTTCTTGGTGCGATTGCAACGCGCATATTGCTCACGTTATGATCGGGCCGTCAGAAATTGACCTCGGTTGGTGGTGCATGGCGTGCAATCGGTGCAGATGTTGATCGCCAATCGAATTTCCCTGCTTAGGAGTGACTGATGGCAACAACCACCAAGAAGACGGCGGTAGCCAAGAAGACCGTCGGCCGTGCCGCAACGGCCACACGCAGCACGAAGGCTGCTGCTGCAACCACAACCCGTCGTGCCACCGCGACGCGAGCAACGGCCACCGCAGCTGTTGCGGCAACAACGACCGCGACCCGTGGACGTCGCAAGGCAGCAGAGGTCGTGACGGAACCTGTGGTTCGTCGTGGTCGCAAGGCGAAGGTGGAAGTTGAAGCTGCCGTGCTGACGACAACGCCCGCTCGTCGTGGTCGCAAGCCGAAGGCCGAAGTGGAAGCGGTGGTTGCAGCGCCGGCCCGTCGTGGCCGCAAGTCCAAGATGGATGTTGAAGCTGCCGTGCTGACGACGACGCCCGCCCGTCGCGGTCGCAAGGCGAAGGTGGAAGAAGCCGCACCGGTAGTGGCAGCGTCCGCCCGTCGCGGTCGCAAGGCGAAGGTTGAAGAGGTTGCAGCCGTGGTTGCAGCTCCTGCACGTCGCGGCCGCAAGCCGAAGGCTGAAGTGGAAGCGGTGGTTGCCGCTCCTGCTCGCCGCGGTCGCAAGGCGAAGGTGGAAGAAGCTGCAGCCGTGAGCTGGTCGCCGACCCGTCGTGGTCGCAAGCCGAAGGCGGAAGCCACTGCACCGGTGGCAGCCGCACCTGTCCGTCGCGGTCGCAAGGCGAAAGTGGAAGAAGCTGCAGCCGTGGTTGCTGCGCCGACCCGTCGTGGTCGCAAGCCCAAGGCGGAATCCGCTGCACCGGTTGCAGCCGCGCCGGCCCGTCGCGGTCGCAAGGCGAAGGTGGAAGAAGCTGCAGCCGTGGCTGCAGCGCCGGCCCGTCGTGGTCGCAAGCCGAAGGCGGAAGCCGCTGCACCGGTGGTTGCTGCGCCCGCCCGTCGCGGCCGCAAGGCGAAGGTGGAAGAAGCTGCAGCCGTGGTTGCTGCGCCGGCCCGTCGTGGTCGCAAGCCGAAGGCGGAAGCTGCTGCACCGGTGGCAGCCGCGCCCGCCCGTCGCGGTCGCAAGGCGAAGGTGGAAGAAGCCGCGCTGGTGGTTGCTGCGCCCGCCCGTCGTGGTCGCAAGCCGAAGGCGGAAGCTGCTGCACCGGTGGCAGCCGCGCCCGCCCGTCGCGGTCGCAAGGCGAAGGTGGAAGAAGCTGCAGCCGTGGTTGCAGCGCCGGCTCGTCGTGGTCGCAAGCCCAAGGCGGAATCCGCTGCACCGGTTGCAGCAACGCCTGCCCGTCGCGGTCGCAAGGCGAAGGCCGATGCGCCGGCAGCCCTGGCTGCCTGGCCGTTCCCGGTGGGTCGTCGCCCCTGATTTCGGGCGCTTTCTGATCCAGGACGCTTGAAAGCGTTGCGGCAGCCGCTTCGGGTCACCCGGGCGGCTGTCGGCGTTTTGGGGATGGTATTCTGTCGGGCGCCGATCTTTCCGCACCTGTTGCGGCGGGATGGCTTGCCCCGTGGCTGTCGCCTTGCGCGCGCAGTCCGGCCTGTCTCAATGTCGGCCGCGTGTGCTGCTCTCCTGCGCAGCATCAGGGCGGCAGATCATTTACCGATTGTGCTTGGAGGACCGGAATGCAGTCGATTCTCTGGATGCTGATACAGACGCTGGCCTCGTTGCTGGCCAGTGCCTGTCTGCTGCGAGCCTATGCGCGCTGGCAGGGGGTGTCTCCGTTCGGCAATCCGCTGGTAGGGTTTGCCCATGCGCTCACGCAGTGGCTGGTGCGTCCGCTGGGCATGGTGCTGAAGCCTTCCGGGCGGCTGGACTGGCCCGGCATCGTGGCGGCCCTGGTGCTGGGGCTGGTCACGTCGCTGGCGTTTGCCATGCTGTTGGGTGTGCCCGGCATGGTAAACCCGGTTTACGTGGTGCTGCTGGGGGTGCTGTGGGTGATCCGGTGGGCGCTCTACCTGGCCATGCTGCTGATCATTGCCTCGGCAGTGCTGTCGCTGATCAATCCGCAGGCACCGCTGGCCTGGCCGCTGGCGGCGCTCACCGCGCCACTGCTGAAACCCTTCCGGCGGGTTCTGCCGATGGTGGGGCAGTTCGATCTGACGCCGCTGGTGGCACTCCTGGTGATCCAGGTGGTGCTGGTGCTGGTTGATCCCACCGTGGTGCTGGCGCTTCTGGGTGGCCGCTGAGTCACCACGGGGTTGTCACGGGGCCGGCGAATGAAGCCGGCCCGTTTCGTTTCTGCTTACCAGGGCCGGCTGCCGTAGGCGGCGGCAAAGCGATCGGCGATGTCGTCGCGCGAGGGGTGGTGACGCCGTGGGTTTTGAGTTCGTC
>ERZ773075.1346-NODE-1346-length-13080-cov-3.14142_pt1 | contig 13080 bp, 8 predicted proteins | sample MGYA00580614_ERZ773075 | MGnify/ENA primary metagenome ERZ773075 (study PRJEB29015, sample SAMEA2738021) | human oral metagenome | biome: human oral; feature: human-associated habitat; material: dental | place: China | collected 2043 ... | reverse complement strand
AGAAGAAGATTTTCACGCACAGTCAGTTCATAACGGCCGTAGTCTTGACTCACCACACCCACATTCGCCAATAAATCATCAGGCGATATGTCCTGTACCGACTTACCTCCAATGAGAATGTCTCCACTGGAGGGCTTCAGCATACCCATAAGTGCATTTACTAGGGTTGTCTTTCCTGATCCACTGGGCCCGACAATACCAATCATCTGCCCGGGACCAAAAGTGAGATTGATGTTTTTAAGAGCTAAAGAATCAGCTTTTGGATACTGGATAGCAAGATTCCTGATGGAAACGCTGGAGATTTCAGGGTAGATATCGGCAATCGGATTTTTCTGCCCGGGCTGTGCGCTAGAAATAAACTTTCGATATATATCAATGGCGTTTGACCCCGCTGCCATCGAGCTAAGGTCGCTTCCCATCGAGCCAAGCGAGACTATAGCCGAGGTAATACCTATAACAGCTCCAGCAAGAACACCGGGAGCCGGCGACGAGGTGGCTAGAAGAATAAGGGCTAAAGCTAGCAATGCAGCGCTTATAAAACCAACAATTGTATGTATTCTGAGGATGTAACGAGCTAGGCCAATTTCCTCCTCACTAGATTTTTTCCGTTCTTGATTAGCGCGATGCGCAAAGAATGAACGAGCGTTAAGAATTGCAAGCTCACGAGCAGTAGTTATTTGTGCAATCTGGTTAGTACTATGCCATGCGTTGTAGCTATATGAATATATTTTTTCCATTGCCTCAGCATTTTTACTCGAATAGAGATGTGACATCAAGGCAACAGGAATCATGCCTGCAAGCATGCAGAGTGAAGCATATACATTGATCTTTCCTACGGAATAACTAAGGGCTCCCGTTGAAAAAATAATGAATATCAGAGCACCCATAGTAGAAACTTGAGACCCCAGGCTCCCCCCTGTCACAGCATCATGAGCTGCCCTTGATGAGCGAGCATAATCACCACTCGCGATTTCCTGAGAAGAACAAGTCGCCAAACGAGAAGATACATTCTGAATACCTGTACTTGACATTCGAGAATTTAGAATCATACGCAGAGAGTCTGATGCTTGTCCCAGGGCAATGTATCCTGCCAGCACAAAACTAACCCCCAGAGCTAGTGGGAGCACCTCATCCTGGCTCTGACCCAAATGCTCAACAAGCCTAGTGACAGCCTCCATCTGCAAAGCAGGGAATAGCGATAGGCACACAACAGACGCTAGATAGGAGACGGTCCATACGGGGTGATTTCTGAAAGCATAAACCACGGACCAAACAGTATTAGCCATAATCTTACGCATCTTTATAGCCCCGTTCAGTAGAAGTTTTGCGACCTGCAGAATCTTCAGAGATCTGATTTTTGAAAATTTCCATAAACTTTCCCTCTGCCTTCAGTAGCTCCCGGTAGGTTCCTTGCTCCACCACACACCCACCATCCAACACCACCACAGAATCAACACCACGCAACGTCCACGCACGATGAGACACCAACACCACCAAACGCCCCACAGCAGCCACCTTCAACCGAGCAAAAATCTCCTCCTCAGTCTCAGCATCCACAGCACTGGTCGGCTCATCCAACACCCACACCGGCGCATCCCGAAGAACCACACGCGCCAACGCCAAACGCTGCCACTGACCACCCGAAAGACCAACACCACCAAACGACTCACCCAACTGAGCATCCAAACCACCCTCAAGACCACGCACAAAATCATCAGCACAAGCCACCGACAAAGCCGACCACAAATCAGCATCACCAAGACGCTCAACCGCCGCCTGAGGCAAACCCAGAAGAAGATTTTCACGCACAGTCAGTTCATAACGGCCGTAGTCTTGACTCACCAAACCAACATTTGCCAACATGTTGTATTTACTCTCAGAAGAAGCACCCTTATACGTTATGCTCCCCTGGGCAATTGGTGTAATTCCAAGAATTGCATTTATTAGCGTTGTTTTTCCCGCGCCCGAGGCACCAACTACTGCAATCATTTGATTATTCATCAGCTCAAGATTAATATCTTTAAGCGCAAAAGACGACACGCCCTCATACTGAACGGATACATCTTTGCATATAATTTTTGAAATATTTTCATGGTTAGGGTTAGAAGTTTTTATCTCAGAAGCATGGTCGTAAGTATCAGAGTCGCACACCCTTCGGAATTGCTGAACAGATAATGCTCCATTAATAATCTGACCAAATGAATATCCCACCTCTTGGGTCGCGGCAACACAGGCAATGATTCCAATCAGCGATCCGGCCACATACGATATATCGGCTCCTGAACCCACAAGGAAGTACAGGGACGCAAAAAGTAAGACAGAGCAGAGTAGCCCTGCAACTATGGAGATGATTCCTCTAACACTTTCAAGGCTCAATTCCCTACCGGCTGCCCGGCGTCGCCAGGACGCTACGCGTTGCGAGAAAAATCGGGAGGCTCTCATGAGGTGAAGTTCTTGGGCTCGGCTCTGGGCCATCAGATTGTCTAGATAGTAGTTCTCTACCCGATAGTCCTCGTACATTAGGGTGTATATTGCATAATCACGTTTAGCAAGGATTACCATTGCAATAGATAGAGGTAGTGAACACAGTGCCGCAAAAATTGCTGCCACAATACTGACGTTCGCAATATTAAAACAGAGGAGAAAAACCATCGCAAAGGAACTCACCAGTGTCATAACTGACATGGTGTGAACCTGCAATTCCTGTTTCGATATTGCCTCTCTTGCAGCACGTATATCTTCCTGTGATTTTGTGCTACCTATATCAGATAACGGAAATGTAGATAACCTGGTATTTAACATGCAGTGAACCCGATAGTTCATCTTTGATTTGAGGATAAGCATGTTACTTCTTACCCAGCGTTGAGCAATGATATTAATTCCGACGACAAGAGCAAGAGCAACGATATAAATCCAGGCCGCGCCACCATTTGAACCGCTCAAGACTGATACTGTATTACCGATCAGCAGGGACTGGCTCACAGGAATGCAGGCGATGACGGCTAGCGATAGGGCGGTGCTCACCAGGGTCGCGGGACAGGTTTTCCAGGCTAGGCGGAAGGACCAGAGTATAGAGGAAAATAGATTTTTCATTCTCACCACGCTCACAAAGTCGTATTGAACTCATCTTTGAGCCCTGAAACTCCTCGATGAGCGGACATCGAAACACTACCGGTGCCTCATTAGTTATTAGTTACCCTACCTCTCACTGAAAGATAAAACACACATATTCGCGCGTGTCTACGAATATTAAGCAGGTATATCTGCGATAGTGCCGGGCACCCAAGAGCCAGCCGACGCCTCTACCCGCAATACCCCCAGCCCCCTTCGTCATAGTCAGTCATATTAAGTTCATATTTCGCCTCAATGTCATGTCCAGAAATATTAGGACATCAACCGCCGCACATCTTGCACACCCTCGGAGGCGGTGGGTAGAGTGAAGGCGTTATCTATCAAGAGCGACCGAGAGATCTGGCTCGTCGACGTCGCAGCAACCTCGCCAGTATCCCCACCGTCACGGTGCAGGGTACGGACAAGGTGCTCCCGCCAGGACCGATAGAGAAGAATACCCTTCGGCACCCCACGATGAGCCGTACCAGCAAACCGGTACAGCGCATCCCGCAGAAGAATTCACGCACCCCGCCGGTGCGTATCTATCGGGTGAACACGAAGGATGGTTATGACGACAGTTCACCCGGCTCTTTCTTTTGAGCTGTTCCCTCCGCGCTCACACGCGAGCTGCGAGTCGCTACTGCACACCATTGCGGAGCTTGAGGGTACCAACCCCGACTACGTGTCGGTCACCTACGCCGGTGACGCGAAGCGCCGCCAGAAGACCCTGGCGTTGCTCGACCACCTGGTGCATGAAACCTCCCTCACCCCGCTGGCTCACCTGATTTGTGCGGGCCATTCGGTGCACGAGCTGGAGCGTGCAGTCCGCCTGATTCTGGGTCTGGGCGTGCGCGGCTTCCTGGCTCTTCGCGGTGACATTCAGGAGGGTCAGGTTTCTGAGCTTCCTTTCGCCCGCTACCTGGTGGAGCTGATTCGCCGCGTTGAGCGTGAAGATTTTGCTCACCTGGCGGCTGGCAAGGTGTCGATTGGTGTGGCGGCGTACCCGCAGAAGCACCCGGAGTCCGCATCCCTGCTGCAGGACATTGAGATTCTGCTGTCCAAGCAGCGTGCCGGCGCGGATTTCGCGATTACTCAGGTGTTCTTTGAGGACGAGCGCTACAGCACCCTGGTCGACTCGGCACGCCTGGCGGGCGTGGATATTCCGATTATTCCGGGCATCATGCCGGTGACCTCACTGAAGCGCCTGCAGAACCTCTGCCAGATGGCGGGCATGGCGGTCCCGACGGACCTCGCCTACGCCCTAGAGACCGCAACCAGCAGCGCTGAGTTGCACCGCATCGGTGTTGAGTATGCCTTGAACCAGTGCCGCACCGTGATGGATGCGGGCGCACCGGGTCTGCACTTCTTCACTTTCAACGAGCATGCGGCGGTTCTGGACGTTCTGGATCAGCTGGATTTGCCGCGGTACAGCAACCGTTTCTCTCAGCCGCTGAGCGAACTGGAATACGCCTAAACCCACCCATAACGCTCCTTGTCGGATGCGTTTCCACTTTTCTCCCCCACAAATATTCCGGGAGTTACGACCCCCGTTTCCCCGCCCGCCGCTGGGTGGCGAAACACCGGAACTGACTCCCACATCTATCCCCAGTAAAGGAAAAATTACTATGTCGAACACCGCATTCCCCGCCGCAACCATTGTTGGTTACCCCCGCGTGGGCCGCTTCCGCGAACTGAAGAAGGCTCAGGAGGCTTTCTGGAAGGGTAAGGCAACCCTGCAGGAGCTGCAGGACACCGCCGCTGATGTGCAGCGCACCTACTTCGAGCGCGTAACCGCCGCGGGCCTGAAGGCTGATAACTACTCGATTCCTGCAACCTTCTCCTACTACGACCAGGTGCTCGACGTGGTTCGCCTGTTCACCCTGGTTCCCGAACGTCTGGCTGAGGCTAAGGACGCACGCGGCCTGCTGGATCTGCCCGGCTACTTCGCACTGGCGCGCGGTACCGAGACCCTGCCTCCGCTGGAGATGACTAAGTGGTTCGACACCAACTACCACTACCTGGTGCCCGAGATTGGTGCCGGCACCGAGATTAAGCTGAACCTTGAGGCTATTGACGAGCAGCTCGAGGTGGCAAAGCAGGCTGGCGTGAAGGTCCGCCCGCAGATTGTTGGCCCGCTGACCCTGCTGCTGGGCGCTAAGGCTGAGCAGGGTTCCGCTGAGGACTTCTCCCCCATTGACCGTTTGGATGAGTTCGTTGCCGCATACGCTCAGGTGCTGGAGCAGCTGGCTGAGCGCGGTGTTGAGTGGGTTCAGCTGGATGAGCCGGGCCTGACCGTGGACCGTGCCGACAACGCGAAGGTGGCTGAGCTTGCCGAGCGCACCTACCGTGCCCTGGCTGCCGGCGAGAAGCGCCCGCAGATTCTGGTAACCAGCCCCTACGGTTCCCTGCGTGAGAACCTGCCGGCACTGCTGGGTACCGGTGTTGAGGCTCTGCACCTTGACCTGGTGCACGGCGTGTACTCGAAGGCTGAGCTGGAGTCTGTTTCTGCCGCTGGTGTGCACCTGGTTGCCGGTGTTGTGAACGGCCGTAACGTGTGGCGTGCCGATGTTCGCGCGGCTCTTAAGACTCTGGAGGCGCTGCCCGGCGCATCCGAGGGTGCCGTGTCGGTTTCCTCTTCGACCTCCCTGCAGCACGTGCCGCACGACCTGGCTCTGGAAGACCCCGCCGAGGTTCCCGTGGACGGCCTGGCATTCGCTGACCAGAAGGTCGCTGAGATTGCTCTGCTGGCTCGCGGCCTGGCTGAGGGTGAGGCTGCTGTTGAGCCGGAGCTGAAGGCTGCTGATGAGGCGCTGGCTCGCTTCGCCGCTGACCCGCGTAAGCACAACGACGAGATTCGTGCCCGCGCCGCAGCTGTGACCGCCGAGGACTTCGACCGCCCGACCATTGATGTTCGCCGCGCGGCTCAGGCTGACCTGAACCTGCCGAAGCTGCCGACCACCACCATTGGTTCTTTCCCGCAGACCGCTGAGATTCGCCGCCACCGTGCGGAGGCTCGTGCGGGCAAGATTTCCGCTGAGGAGCTGAACGGCTTCCTGCGTGACGAGATCGCTTCGGTCATCGCACTGCAGGAGGAGCTGGGCCTGGACGTGCTGGTTCACGGTGAGGCTGAGCGTAACGACATGGTTCAGTACTTCGCTGAGAACTTCGACGGCTTCGCAACCACCCGCCACGGCTGGGTTCAGTCCTACGGTTCGCGTTGCACCCGCCCCTCGATTCTGTTCGGTGATGTGAAGCGTCACGGTGAGGGCCTGCGCGGTGAGGCGTTCACCGTTCCGTGGAGCTCCCACGCACAGTCGCTGAGCGAGAAGCCGGTCAAGGGTATGCTCACCGGCCCGGTGACGATTCTGGCATGGTCCTTCGTGCGTGACGACCAGCCGCGCCGCGAGACCGCTAACCAGGTGGCTCTGGCTCTTGCCGACGAGATTGCTGACCTGGAGCAGGCGGGCATCCGCATCATTCAGGTGGACGAGCCGGCTCTGCGTGAGCTGCTGCCCCTGCGCCGCGATGAGCAGCCGCAGTACCTGGACTGGTCGGTGAACTCCTTCCGCCTGGCAACCAGCGCGGTGAAGGATTCCACCCAGATCCACACCCACCTGTGCTACTCGGAGTTCAACGAGATTATCGACTCGATTAACGCTCTGAACGCTGATGTGACCAGCATTGAGGCGGCTCGTTCGCACATGGAGCTGCTGGCTGACATTCCGGAGAGCTTCGTTTCCGGTCTGGGCCCGGGCGTGTGGGACATCCACTCCCCGCGTGTTCCCTCGCAGGAGGAGATTGAGTCCCTGCTGAAGGCTGCGATTGGTTACGGCACCATTGCTGACCTGTGGGTGAACCCGGACTGTGGTCTGAAGACTCGTGATTACGAGGAGACCAAGCAGTCTCTGCGTCACCTGGTGGATGCCACCAAGGCGATCCGCGCGTCCCTCTAGGAGGCGCCTATTGGTTCCGCTACCTGCTGCGGGTTGACCGGATGATGGTTTGCTCGCGGTAACTTGCGGCAGGTGGCGGCTGTTCGGCTTCGTGCCGGTATACGTACCGACTGTATGCCGAGCTTTTGGGGATAGATAACGGGCCCGCCCGCACGGATTCTTCTGCACCGTGCGGGCGGGTTTTCTGCATCCTTGGAATTCTTGGAGGGACATACGCCCCCTACCCCCAAATACCCCGCTGAGAGGCGCCCAAATGCCCCTGAGAAGCACCTGTGCCGGTGAGCTACCATCCGGCGCGGTGCCGGGCATCCTGTGGCTTGCGGGCGTAAGAACATAGAATGGAACCATGACTACTAACTCTGGAATCACTAAAGAATGGGTGGATGAAACCGTCAAGCCGGGCGACGATTTCTTCCGCCACGTCAACGGCAAGTGGCTTGCTACCCACGAAATCCCGGCGGACCGCCCCAAGGATGGCGGCCTGTACACCCTCCGCGATAACGCAGAGAAGCACGTGCGTGAGCTGGTGGAGAAGATTGCGAAGGAGCAGCCGGAGTCCCGTATTGGCGCGCTGTACAACTCCTTCATGGATGTTGAGAAGATTGAGGCGGACGGCCTGGAGCCGCTGCTGAAGGAAATCGCCCCGATCCTGAACTCGGCAACCCCCTCCCACCTGGCTGTGACCCTGGCGTTGCTGTCTCGTGCGGGTCTGCCGCAGCTGTTCGCCTGGTACACCAGCAACGACCCGAAGGATCCGAAGAATTACACGTTCTTCCTGTACCAGTCGGGCCTGGGTCTGCCGGATGAATCCTACTACCGTGAAGAGAAGCACGAGCAGGCGTGCGCGGCGTACGTTGAGCATATTGCCCGCATGTTTGAGCTGACCGGTCTGGCTGAGGGCTTCGGCCTGAACCCGGAGCAGGCGGCTCAGCTGGTGTTCACTCACGAGTCTGAGCTGGCTCGTCTGCACTGGAACGTCGTGGAGAACCGCGACGCTGAGGCGACCTACAACCCGTACCAGGCGACCGAGCTGGACGAGAAGTTCCCCGGCTTCCCGTTCTCCCAGTGGCTGCTGGCTCTCGGCGCCGACCCGGAGACCCTGGGCCAGGTTATTGTGGCTCAGCCGTCCTTCTTTGAGGGTGCGGCTAAGCTGTTCACCTCCATCCCGCTGATGAGCTGGAAGCTGTGGGCTGTGTGGACTGTTCTGCGTTCGCGTGCGCCGTTCATGTACGACGAGCTGGTTCAGGAGAGCTTCAACTTCTACGGCAAGACCCTTTCCGGTACTCAGCAGATTCGTGAGCGTTGGAAGCGCGGCGTGGGCGCTGTTGAGAAGGCTCTGGGTGAGGAGATTGGCCAGGAGTACGTGGCTGTGCACTTCCCGCCCTTGCACAAGGAGAAGATGCTGGTTCTGGTCGGCAACCTCCTGGAGGCGTACCGCGAGTCTATTGAGTCGCTGGACTGGATGACTGAGGCAACCCGTCAGAAGGCGCTGGAGAAGCTGTCGAAGTTCGTCACCAAGATCGGTTACCCCGATAAGTGGCGTGACTTCTCCGCACTGGAGCTGGTGCCCGGTGACCTGTTCGAGAACCTGCGCCGCACCGGCGCGTTTGATGCCGACTGGCTGATTGCCCGTAAGGGTCAGCCGGTGGATAAGTCGGAGTGGCTGATGACTCCGCAGACCGTGAACGCGTACTACATGCCGCCGGCGAATGAGATTGTGTTCCCGGCAGCGATTCTGCAGCCGCCGTACTTCAACCCGGATGCTGACGATGCGGCGAACTACGGCAATATCGGCATGATTATTGGCCACGAGATTGGTCACGGTTTTGACGATCAGGGTTCCCGCTACGACGGTGACGGCAAGCTGGAGAGCTGGTGGACTGAGGAGGATTACGCGAAGTTCAAGGAGCGTACCGCAGCGCTGGTGGAGCAGTACAACGCGTACGTTCCGGTGGGTCTGGATCCGAAGTTCCACGTGAACGGTGAGCTGACTCTGGGTGAGAACATTGGCGACCTGTCCGGCATGTCGATTGCGTTGAAGGCGTACCGCCTGGCGTTGAAGAAGCAGGGCATTGAGTCGCTGGATGACGCACCGGTGATTGACGGCATGACCGGTATTCAGCGTTTCTTCTTCTCGAATGCTCGCGGCTGGTGCACGAAGTCCCGCCCGCAGCATGCTGAGGTGATGATTTCGGTGGATCCGCATTCGCCGGATGAGTTCCGTGTGAACGGTGTGGTGCGCAATATTGATGAGTTCTATGAGGCATTTGATGTCTCTGAGGGCGATGCACTGTACCTGGCTCCGGAGGAGCGAGTGCGCATCTGGTAGCACCCCGATAAGGGTATATGCTTTATTGCGTATATAAGTGGGCGCCCGCCTCGTGGTTTTCAAGCCACGGGGCGGGCGCCTTTTAGTTGTAGAAGCTATACGCTTCTAGGCTGAAGCTTTTAGGAAGCAGAAGCCGATGCCGAAGCTACTGCAGAAGCCGAGGAGGAAGAGGAAGAAGCACGCATACCGGTCAGCTTCCACGCGCCGTTCTCATACACGCCGTGCAGGGTGCGCTCCACCTCATCCTTACGATCCGATTCAGAGGGAGCTTCCTGCACACGGTCCTTGCTTGCAATGAACTCACCGGGATCCATAGTCAGGCGGATATTCCAGTTGTAGGTGTCACCCTCACGTTCGGGCTGCGCGGAAAGCATGGTGATGGTGACGGTCGCGTCGTGCATCCAGGCTTCACCCTTGACCAGCTTCTCGCCAAGGGTGCCACTTGCCGGCTCAATCATGCTCTTCAGCTCAGACTTGTCGAGCGCGCATTCACGCAGCGGCTCGGTCTTACCGGTGCGCATGTAGTATTCCATGGCTGCGCCGAAGAACGCGATGGACTGGTACAGACCCTCCACGCTGTTCTCGTTAGCGACGGCGGGCTTGACCGGCACGGGTGCATTCTTGGACGGCTCGGTGCGGGTTGCGGGCTGGTAGTCGGAAGGCTTGGAGGTGTAACCGTCCAGGACTGCAACACCGGAGTAGTCGCTACGTGCGGTCTTAGATGCAGTTGCGGAAGCAGATGCGCTACCGGATGCAGATGCAGAGCCGCTGGCTGCCTGGGGCTGTGCACCGCATGCAGCCAGGAGGGTCGCACCACCGGTTGCCGCGAGCAGGCCGAGGGCGGATCGGCGGGTTACGTTCTTCATAGGTTCTCTCTATCTGTGGTGTAGTTCCGCACCGCGGTGCGGGTGATGCCTGGGGCATCTAACGGGAAGACGGCACTACACGAGTGTAGCGCCGTCTTCCAGTATATGTTTTTACAGCTGTATTTCTTTAGCCGCCGTAATAGTAGTAGTGGCTGTAGGAGCTGCCGTAGTAGTCGCTGATGACGATGCGGCCGCGGCGTCCGTAACGGTTGGAGTAGTAGCCGTTGTGGGGGGTGCGGCGCACGGTCGGGCGGTAGGTGGTTGCCTGCGCGGGGGTGAGCAGTGCGCCGAGGGCGGTTGCTGCGCCTGCGCCTGCGGCGGCGAGGGCTGCGCGGCGGGTGAGGCGCGCGGGCTTCTTGGTGGCCATGATGTGCCTTTCGGGGTCGGTGTTTCTGTGAAGTGACATGGTGCGTGCACGGTGTGCGGCTGTGCATTGACCATTTCTTATTGTAAGCCTCAACGTTAATGTTTTTACGTGCAGAGTACACCTTCTAGTTGAGGGTTAGGGTGTGGGTGCTGGTCGGCGTTTTTTCGGCAGAAAAATTGCGGAAATATTGGTTGAGAAACACACCGGGCACGCGCTCAATACGGGCTGAATCGCGGGCTACATGTCTACTTCGGCGAGGCCGGTGATTTCCTTGTCCTTGATGTGCGGGATGGTGGAGCCCCAGTTCATCCACGCCTTAACCTGGGCGGCTTCTTCGGGGTTGTTCATGTCTGGCCAGCGGTCGTTTTCCATCTTGAATCGGGTCATTGCGAGGAGGTAGTAACCGTCATCGCCGGGGCTGAAATTCGTAATTGTCTTGCCTGATTTTGTTTTAAAAGTAACGCTGTCTGACTCGTCGCTATCAGAGGCCTGACTGTATGAGACTGCGCCGATTGCGTTGAGCGGGTAGAAGACCGTGTCTAGAAATGATTCGCCCCTTTCGATTCCTTCCGGCGAGATTTCGGTGTAATCCTCAACAGGTCCGTAGAAGAAGCAGATAGCCATGCACATGGCGCAGAACGCTGCGATGTCGTAGAAAAGGTGGAATCCCATGTCGCCGAGTAGGTGCGTTAGGAACATTGCGACAGGAAATATGAGAGCTACAAAGCCGGCCAGAATGATGATGCGAAGCTTGCCTCGGATGATGTATATGTTTTCGGCGCGTAGCTTCTTGTCGTGGTGGCGGCTCATTTCATGGGCGATAACGGAGCGGCAGATTTTGTACATCAGCCCAAGGCATAGTACGCCCCATACGGCAGTCATGGTGTAGGTAATTATCATGGCCGTTCACTAACCTTTCTATCTATCGGTGACCTGCAGCCTTCCGGCAACGGTGCGGAGGGTGCGGGTTCGTTCTCAGAGTAGCCGAGGAAATCGGGTGGTTAGGCACGGATTCGGGCTATCTGCGAAGTGGTCGCCGAGTCTTCATCTGACCCTTGCACACAGTTAACCTTCTGGTCAGATACCGTGCGATAGGCTAAGGATGTGCCCGCCACCACTGGGACGGGAACGATTCACCAACCACCGCACAAGGACGTACACACCATGAGCACAACCGAAGTAAGCAGCGAAGCGCACAAGGCAACGAAAGCCTAGAAACCCAGCACAGAATAACAGCCCGCAGCCCAGAAAGAAGGTGAAGAGCAATGAAGAAGAACTCCCCAAGGAAAAAGAACGTTTCAAAGAAAAGGAACACCTCGAAGCACAAGAGTTACCCAGAGGCAAATTACATGACCGAAACTGGGGCTCCAAAGAAAACCAACAAAAAGAGATACACCAAGAAAAAGAAGAATAAAGTCGACTTCAAAGAATATCTTCGCGACATAGCAAAAGATGTATGGGATGCACGCGGCTCCATCATAACCGTAGTAGTCATTCTATGGTTCTTTGCATCCATACATTTTATGACCAACTACAACCCGGGCAATGAATCCGCTATCTGCACTGTCACCTCCGTCGAAATCATTGAGCACGAGGACCCCTACTGGACCTCCGGTGAATTCGAAACGGAAGAGTGCGGAATCATCACATCGAGCAAATCCCCTGATGGTATACCCATTCGCAAATACCTCCAGAACTTCAAGACGGGCAAGAAATACAGGGCGTACAAGTCCTTCGATACCCGTAACGATGAATACGACTTCAGCGTCCTCCGCTTTGAAGAGATCAAAGAATAACCCCACCCCCGCAGAAAGGAATCTACCATGGAAGATATCGGCGACTTTATCATCGGCTTTTTTGAAGTGGCTCTCGCGTCCTCAACAACCCTGCAGCGAGTATGTCTGTGGATTCTTTTCTCTATCTCCATTCTTCTCATGTTTGTCCCCACCGTGACGGGTGAATACGCGTGGGGCATCCTATCCATCTCCGCAATGCTGTTTTCCGTGGTGATGATTGACGGCACGCACAAGCACAGTGTGCACGATGCAAAGAACGGCGGCGCGTACCACTACTTTCTGCTGGCGGTGGGCACGCTCTGCGTTGCCGCGATTGTTCTGCTCGCTGCTCTCTCCCTGGCGGGTGTCCCGCCGGTTGCCTCCACCCCGCAGGTGGACGGCATCAATTTCGCGCCCTGGTATGTGGCGGCGTCCGCGCTGGTTCTTCTGCTGTTCTTCTATAACGCCGCGCAGCCGAGCGAGGAGATCCCTAACCTGCACCGTATGGAGCGCATCAACCGGTACGTGCGCGCGGTGGTGCTGGGTGTGAGCGCCCTGATGGTGCTCTTCTGCCTGCTGATTCCGGTGGTTTCATTCGCTGCTGCCGGTTATGAGCCTGTGGGTGTTTCGGTTGTGCTGTGCCTGGTGCCGGTTTTCCTGATTTTTGTGCGCCGCGCCC
>ERZ773075.1344-NODE-1344-length-13086-cov-7.40519_pt1 | contig 13086 bp, 9 predicted proteins | sample MGYA00580614_ERZ773075 | MGnify/ENA primary metagenome ERZ773075 (study PRJEB29015, sample SAMEA2738021) | human oral metagenome | biome: human oral; feature: human-associated habitat; material: dental | place: China | collected 2043 ... | reverse complement strand
CTGCGCCGCTTTCTTTAGCGAATGCCAGTTTTTCATCGTTGATGTCGATGGCGACAACGTGTGCACCGAATACTTTTTTCGCGTATTGGACACCCAAGTTGCCCAAACCGCCCGCGCCGTAAACGGCAATCCATTGTCCCGGACGCACGCCGGAAACTTTCACGCCTTTGTAAGTGGTTACGCCGGCGCAGGTGATGCTGGAAGCTTGCGCAGGGTCGAGGCCGTCGGGTACTTTGACGGCGTAGTCCGCATCGACGATACAGTGGGTCGCCATGCCGCCGTCGGCGGTGTAGCCTGCGTTCAATACGGAACGGCACAAGGTTTCGCGGCCGGTATTACAGTATTCACACGAACCGCAGCTTTGGAACAACCATGCGATGCTGACGCGGTCACCGACTTTCAGGGCGTTCGCGCCCGGAGCGACTTCTTTGACGATGCCGATGCCTTCGTGCCCCAACACGCGTCCCGGTTTTTCGCCGTAGTCGCCTGCCGCAACGTGCAAGTCGGTATGGCACACGCCGCAATATTCGACTTCAACCAACGCTTCGCCGTATTCCAACGGGCGCAGTTCACGTTCTACAACTTCTACATCGCCTGCTACATTTTGATTCACAACAACTGCTTGCATCTTCATGGTGTTCTCCTTGGCATTCGTCAGAAATCCGTAAATGGTGGGACAGGCGGAATCGGAATAACGCCCTTCCTCTAAATGAGAATACTCCCCTTCATTTCGCCGTGTCAACACCCTATCTTTTTGAAAAATAAGAAATAAAATGTTATACCATAACAATCTATTTGCGTAGAAATATATCTGCCAAGCCGCTGAAAAATTCTTACACATATCATGTAAAAAAGGTCGTCTGAAAACTTTAAATACATTAACAAACCCGCTTCATTTCCATGCGGGGTCAAGCCTTATCGGATTGGATTTCCTATTTTAGAAAATTACATATTTGGAATTTTGAGAATGTTATCATTTTTAGTGCTTGAACTGAAAGAGAAAAAATACTATTCTATTTTCAGACGACGTTGGAGATACGTCCGAAATCTCAAGAAGACAACCAAGGAGACAGCATCATGGCAAAAGATTTAAATGTGTTTGATAAAGAGTATGGCCTCTTGATTAACGGCGAGTGGACAAAACCCGGCGCGCTTTTAGATTCGTACAATCCCGCCAACGGCGAGGCATTGGCAAAGTTTACCGACGCATCCGATGCCGATGTTGATGCCGCGGTTGCCGCCGCGCAAGAAGCATTCAAAACATGGCGCAAAACCACCACCACCGAACGCGCCGCCATACTCAACAAAATCGCCGATGTGATTGACGAAAACTTGGAATTGTTCGCCTTGCAGGAAACGCTGGACAACGGCAAACCCATCCGCGAAACCCGCGCTGCCGACATCCCGCTGGCTTCCGACCATTTCCGTTATTTCGCCAGCGTCATCCGCGGCGAAGAAGGCACCGCCACCCAGCTTGACTCCGAAGACTTGTCTATTGTCCTGCGCGAACCTATCGGCGTAGTCGGTCAAATTATCCCGTGGAACTTCCCTTTCCTGATGGCGGCGTGGAAAATCGCCCCCGCACTCGCCGCAGGTTGTACCATCGTTATCCACCCGTCTTCCAGCACTTCGCTGAGCCTGTTGTCGTTCGCTCAAAAAATCAACCACTTGCTGCCTAAAGGCGTGTTGAACATCATCACCGGACGCGGTTCTAAATCCGGCGAATACATGTTGCGCCACAAAGGCTTCAACAAACTCGCCTTTACCGGTTCGACCGAAATCGGCCGCCACATCGGCATCGCCGCCGCCGAAATGCTGATCCCTGCTACCTTGGAGCTGGGCGGCAAATCCGCCAACATCTTCTTTGACGACATGCCGTTCGACAAAGCCCTCGAAGGCGCGCAAAAAGGTATTTTGTTCAACCAAGGCCAAGTGTGCTGCGCCGGTTCGCGCATTTTTGTACAAGAAGGCATTTACGACAAATTCGTCAATGCTTTGGCTGAAGAATTCAAAAAAATCAAAGTCGGCCTGCCTTGGGAAGACGACACCCAAATGGGTTCGCAAGTCAACGCCGGCCAGCTTGAAACCATTTTGAAATACGTCAAAATCGGCGAACAGGAAGGCTGCCGCATCATCACCGGCGGTAAAAAAATCGAAGGCGCGTTGGGCAAAGGCGAATTTGTCGAACCGACCTTGATTGAAGCCGACAGCAACAACGCCCGCGTTGCCCAAGAAGAAATCTTCGGCCCGGTTGCTACCGTGATTAAATTCAAAACCGAAGAAGAAGTCATCAAAATGGCGAACGACAGCGAATATGGCTTGGGCGGCGCAGTTTGGAGCAAAGACATCAACCGCTGCCTGCGCGTTTCCAATGCACTGGAAACCGGTCGCGTTTGGGTGAACTGCTACAACCGTCTGCCCGCAGGCGCACCGTTCGGCGGCTACAAAACTTCAGGTATCGGCCGCGAAACCCACAAAATGATGCTCGCCGCCTACACGCAGGTGAAAAACATCTATATCTCCACCCGTGAAGAGCGCGAAGGCTTCTATTGATTGAATGTCCGCCTGATAGCGGTTTGAACGTGGAAGGCCGTCTGAAAACTTTTCAGACGGCCTTTTTGTATTTTTCGATAAACCGTTTTTCAGACGGCCTCTCCGTTCCGACGGCCCGTCTGCAAACCGTACCGATGCGGCGCGGGTATCTCTGTTTCAGCACGCCGGCAATGCTACAATGCCGATATTCCATTGACTCTATTCGGGGAAACCCATGCAGTATTTCAGTTTGCTCATTCCCATCATCATCGGTTACATTGCAAACGACATCTGGTCGGGTGTCGTTGTCGGTTCGATACTGTGGCTGGCAGCCGGACAGGCAGGCAGGCTCCGTGCCGAAGCGCGACGAAACCATCCGGACGAAACGGAAAAGCGGTTCCAAGCATTGCAAAGCGAAATCGACCGGTTGAAGCTCCGCCTGTCGGCATTGGAACAAGGCGGCGACGCGGCGGAAAATCAGGCTCCGCCGCCATCCTTAGCCGTTTTCCGTCCTGCCCCCGAATCCTCCGCCGGGGGAGACACAGCCGAAGTCGAAGCGGCTTCCGCCTACGCTTCTCCCGTATCCAACATTCCCGATATTGCCCGCACCGACGGCATTCAGACGGCCTCCGCCTCCCTTCCTGAAACCGAACGCGAACCAGAAACGAGGCCGTCTGAACAATCCGTTTCCGAATCCGCCGAGGTAGATACCGAACAGGTCCGCCCTGTTTACAAGATCATTTCCGCACAGCAGGGGCCGTCTGAAAATGCCCTGCCCGCCGACGAAGACGACAGCTTCAAATTCTCCGAAAATCCGATTGTTGCTTGGTTCCTGCGCGGCAATCCGCTGCTGAAAACCGGCATCGTGGTGCTGTTCCTCGGCTTGGCATTCCTTTTGCGTTATGCCTCCGAGCGGATTCATGTGCCGGTGGAAATGCGTTACCTGACTGTTGCCGGCGCGGGTTTGGCGGCGGTCGTCGGCGGCTGGAAGCTGCAAAGCCGCAAACGCGAATACGGCTTGGTATTGCAAGGCTTCGGCGTGGCGGTGATGTATCTGACCTCTTTGGCGGCATTGAAACTGCATCCGCTGTTGCCCGCGCCGATCGTATTCGTGTTGATGGTAGCGATGGTCGTACTGATGGCGTTGCTGGCAATCAGGCAGAACGCGCAGATTATGGCGCAGGTCGCCTTAGTCGGCGGTCTGGCGGCGCCCATCCTGGTATCGGACGGCAGCGGCAATTATTTGGTGCTGTTTTCTTACCTTTCCCTGCTCAACGCAGGCGTAGCGGCGATTGCTTGGTTTAAGGCATGGCGACCGCTGAACCTGACGGGTTTCGCCGGAACCTTCTCCATCGCCGCGTTGTGGGGCATGCAAAGCTATACGCCGCAGCATTTCGCCACCACCGAGCCTTTCCTGATTTACCACTGGCTGCTCTACACCTTCATTGCCTATCTGTTCGCCCGCCGCAAGCTGACGGAAAGCCTCGAAGACACGCTCGCGCCCGTTGCCGACAATGCGACGCTGGAAGAAATTTGGAACAGCCTCTACTCCCACGGCCTGCGCGTCCACGTCCTCGACCATACTTTATTGTTCGGCACGATGGCGGCAGCGTTCGGACTGCAATACCGCATGGTGGAACACTGGCCGTCTGCGGACGCATTCTCCGCGCTGGGCTTCGCCGCTGTTTACGGACTTGCCGCGCTGATGCTGAAACGGCAACAGGGTTTGTATATCCTGCGTCAGGCGTTTGTTGCCCTGTCGCTGCTGTTCCTCACGCTCGCCGTTCCGCTTTACTTTGAACGCGGCAACACCGTCATCCTGTGGACGGTAGAATCCGCGCTCGTGTATTTCTTCGGATTGCGCCAACAGCGTCCGCATATGCGTTTGGGTGCGCTCGTCGTTTATTTGCTGGCGGCGCTGATTCAACTGAGCGGTTATCAGCCGGGAGAAAACACCATCCTGCAAGGTCAATGGTTCACCACCCTGCTGACCCTGTTCGGCGGCGCGGCAATTTACTTACAGTGGCATCTCTACCGCCGTAAAGGCTCGGCTCAATGGGAGCAGACGCTTCAAGACGCAGCCCTCTGCGCCGCCCTGCTCTACACATCCATCCTGCCTTTACTGTTTTTCGCAGAACGCGGCAGCATCATCGTTTTCTCTGCTTTGGTGGCGGCTTGGGCGTTCTGCCGAGGCAAAGGCAAGTCGGAGGTGTTCAGCACATTCGCCTTGGGCAATGCAATCTTTATTCTGATCTTCCAAGCCTCGATTAATGATGAACCCAACGGCTTCCTGACACACTGGCATCTTTTCGCCGCCGCTCCGCTGCTGTTTGCCGCAGCCTACGCGTTGCAATATTCGCGCGTCCAAACCGAAGCATCTGAAAACCAAGACAAACAAGACCAAACCCTCCCGTTTTCGCGGATTGCGGGCTGGGCTATCCTCGTTATCGCCCTGATGTTGGGCGGCTTCGCCACCTATACCCAATGGACGGGCGAAGAAACCCTGTTTATCAAACTTTGGGCATTGCCGATATTCACCACCTTGCTGTTGCTTGCCAACCGTTTGAACTGGAAAGAACTTTTTCAGACGACCTTGGCATTCATGCCCCTGTTTGCCTTGCATTTCATCGGCTATCACCTCGAACACCTATGGACTGCCGCCGCAGCCCTGCCGCTTGCCGCCGCTACCGTGTTGAACTTCGTCATCCTGAACAACCGCCAAACCCATGCGCCTATCGACTTGCACAAACTCAACATCATCATGCTCGGCATCCTTTGGTCACTTTGGACAGGAATGTACGTCGGCGATCGCCTCGACGGCGTTTGGTCGCAGCTCTCATGGCTTGCCGTACCGCTGATCATGTGGGTTGTCCTCCATACGCAGCGGCAGCGCGGCTTTTTCAGACGACATCAAGCCGCCTATCAGCATTTCGCCCTGCCGATAGCCGCCCTTGCCGCCGCAAGTTGGATGATATGGACGAACTTCTCCACTCCGTTCCAACCCGCGCCCTTGCCGTATATCCCGCTGCTTAACCCGCTGGAGCTCGCCTGCGCCGGAATGCTGTGGTTTGCCCTGAAGTCCCTGCCCGAAGCCCTGCCTTTGGAATACCGCCGCGTGAACGCGCCCGGCGTCGCCGCCCTCGCGTTCATGGTCATCAGCGCGGGCGTGATGCGCCTGTGGCACTTCTACGACGGCATCACTTGGCGTCTCGACATCATGCTCCAATCCTTCGGCCTGCAAGCCAGCCTATCCGTCGTGTGGGCAGTTACCGCCATCATCCTGATGGTGTACGGCAACCGCCGCAAACTGCGCCCCTTCTGGATAACCGGCGCGGCGCTGATGGCGATTGTCGTCGTCAAACTCTTCCTCATCGAGCTTTCCAACAGCGGCGGCATCGCCCGCATCGCCTCCTTCATCATCGTCGGCGTGCTGCTGCTTCTGGTCGGCTGGTTCGCGCCCGTTCCGCCGAAAGGCGATGGAAAAGAGGAATAAAGCTCCCCAAAGCCATGAGGCCGTCTGAAACTGTTTTTCAGACGGCCTCATGGCTTAACATAAAATAATCCCCGTTGCGCCTTTCCATCCGGCGGCAAACAATGTACATTTACAATATTGTTGACAATTTCACGGAACACACGCCATGGAAAAATTCCCGAAATCTTCCAAACTAGACCACGTTTGCTACGACATCCGCGGCCCCGTACACAAAAAAGCCCTGCAACTCGAAGAAGAAGGCCACCAAATCCTCAAGCTCAACATCGGCAATCCCGCCCCGTTTGGCTTTGAAGCGCCCGATGAAATTCTGGTGGACGTTATCCGCAACCTGCCGACCTCGCAAGGCTACTGCGATTCCAAAGGGCTTTACTCCGCCCGCAAGGCCATCGTCCACTACTACCAGACCAAAGGCCTGCGCGACATCACGGTAAACGACGTTTATATCGGCAACGGCGTGTCCGAACTGATTACCATGTCCATGCAGGCACTCCTGAACGACGGCGACGAAATCCTGATTCCCGCGCCCGACTATCCGTTGTGGACGGCTGCCGCCACTTTGGCGGGCGGTACGGTGCGCCATTATCTGTGCGACGAAGAAAACGACTGGTTTCCCAACCTTGCCGATATGGAAGCCAAAATCACACCGAAAACCAAAGCCATCGTCGTCATCAATCCCAACAATCCCACCGGCGCGGTGTACAGCAAAGAAATCCTGCTCGAAATCGCCGAGTTGGCGCGCAAACACGGCCTGATTATCTTCGCCGACGAAATCTACGACAAAATCCTCTACGACGGCGCGGTACACCACCACATCGCCGCGCTCGCTCCCGACCTGCTGACCATCACCTTCAACGGCCTCTCCAAAGCCTACCGCGTGGCAGGCTTCCGCCAAGGCTGGATGCTGCTCAACGGCCCGAAAGAACATGCCAAAGGCTATATCGAAGGACTGGATATGCTCGCCTCGATGCGCCTGTGCGCCACCACGCCGATGCAGCACGCGATTCAGACGGCCTTGGGCGGCTACCAGAGCATCAACGAGCTGATTCTGCCGGGCGGCCGTCTGCTGGAACAGCGCAACAAGGCTTGGGAAATGGTAAACCGAATCCCCGGTGTCAGTTGCGTCAAACCGATGGGCGCGCTGTATATGTTTCCCAAAATCGATACCGAAATGTACGGCATCCGCGACGACATGAAATTCATCTACGACCTGCTGGTGCGCGAGAAAGTGCTGCTGGTTCAGGGCAGCGGTTTCAACTGGATCAGGCCCGACCACTTCCGCATCGTTACGCTGCCGCACGTTTACCAGATTGAAGAGGCGATGGACAAGCTGGAACGTTTCCTGCGCAGCTACCGCCAGTAAACGGATAAACCGAAAAAGGCCGTCTGAAAACGTTGTTTCAGACGGCCTTTCGCTTATTTCAAGCCGAATCAGGTGCCCCGATGCGGATTTGCCAGATTCTCCGGCGACAGGATGCGGTCGAGTTCCGCTTCGCTCAACAGGCCGCGTTCGAGTACGACTTCGCGCACGCCTTTGCCGGTTTGGGCGCAGATTTTGCCGACCAAATCGCCGTTGCCATGCCCGATATACGGGTTCAGGTAAGTGACCAAGCCGATGGAGTTAAACACATAGCGTTCGCAGATTTCGCGGTTGACGGTAATGCCTTTGACGCATTTCTCGGCGAGGTTTACCGCAGCGTTGCCCAAGAGGGAGATGGTTTCAAACATACATTGCGCGATGACCGGCTCCATCACGTTTAATTGCAACTGCCCCGCTTCGGCGGCGAAGGTGATGGTGGTGTCGTTGCCGATGACTTTGAAGCAGACTTGATTCACCACTTCGGGAATCACGGGATTGACTTTGGCGGGCATAATCGACGAGCCCGCCTGCATTTCCGGCAGGTTAATCTCTTTCAAACCGGCGCGCGGGCCGGACGACAAGAGGCGCAAGTCGTTACAGATTTTCGATAATTTGACCGCCGTGCGCTTCAATGCGCCGTGTACCATCACATACGCGCCGCAGTCGGAAGTCGCTTCAATCAGGTTTTCGGTCAGTTTGCAATCCAAGCCGCTGACTTCGGACAATTTTTTCACTGCTAAAGCCGCGTAGCCTTTGGGCGTGTTCACACCCGTACCGATGGCGGTTGCACCCAAGTTGACTTCCAACAACAAGGCGCGCGTGCGGTTCAGATTCAAAATCTCTTCTTCCAGCAGCACTTGGAAAGACTGAAACTCCTGCCCCGCCGTCATCGGTACGGCGTCTTGAAGCTGGGTACGACCCATTTTCAACACATCTTTAAACTCATCGGCTTTGGCGGCAAACGCGTCTTTCAGCAACGCCAGTTTTTCCAGCAGTCCGCCGACGCTGTCATACACTGCCAAACGGAAGCCGGTCGGATACGCGTCGTTGGTGGACTGGCTGGCGTTCACATGGTCCATCGGGTTAACGATGTCGTAGCGGCCTTTTTCGTAACCCAATATTTCCAAAGCAAGATTGGCGATGACTTCATTAGTATTCATGTTGACCGAAGTCCCCGCGCCGCCCTGATACACGTCGGACGGGAATTGGTCGATACAGCGGCCTTTGAGCAACACTTCATCGCAAGCCTTTTCGATGGCGGCGGCGATTTCGGGCTTCACCGCGCCCAGCTCGCCGTTTACCTGCGCGGTCGCTTTTTTCACCATCACCATGCTGCGGACAAACTGCGGCACGTCGGAAATTTTTTGATTGGAAATTTTAAAGTTTTCCACCGCGCGCAAAGTATGGATGCCCCAATACGCCTCGGCGGGGATTTCGCGGTCGCCCAGCAAATCGTGTTCGATACGGACAGTCATGTTTCTCAGCCTCTTCAGATGTAGTCAATATAAAAAGTCTGCCGACAATCCCCTGCCGGCGGCACCGCCGCACCGGAAACGACAGACGGGATGCATAATGCGCATCGAACGATAGACCAGTCGGCAAGGCTTGTCCATATGCTTAAAGTATCGCGGCCCTAATCATGCCGTCTGAAACATTCCTTCGGGCGGCATGGCGGCTGTTCCGCCCGATTTCTGTTAAAATAAACATTTATCCCAATACTCTTTTTCAGACGGCCTTCGGCCTGCTTCAAGGCCGTCTGAAAGGCAATACAACACCATGAACCAACACGATACCCCGCAAGTTACCCCCATCGACCGCCCCGTCCTCGTCCCGCCCGGCGGCCATAAAAAAGTCCTGCTGCATTCCTGCTGCGCCCCGTGCAGCGGCGAAGTCATGGAAGCCATGCTCGCCAGCGGCATCGACTACACCATCTACTTCTACAATCCCAACATCCACCCGCTCAAAGAATACATGCTGCGCAAAGAAGAAAACATGCGCTTCGCCGACAAATTCGGCATCCCCTTCATCGACAAAGACGACGACTACGAAAACGACCGCAAAGAATGGTTCGCCAAAGCCAAAGGCATGGAATTCGAACCCGAACGCGGCATCCGCTGCACCATGTGTTTCGACATGCGTTTCGAAAAAGCCGCCCAATACGCCCACGAAAACGGCTTCCCCGTCTTCACCAGCTCGCTGGGCATTTCCCGCTGGAAAAACATGGCACAAATCAACGACTGCGGCCACCGCGCCGCCGCGCCTTACGACGACGTCGTGTATTGGGATTTCAACTGGCGCAAAGGCGGCGGCAGCGCGCGCATGATCGAAATCAGCAAACGAGAACACTTCTACCAGCAGGAATACTGCGGCTGCGCCTACTCCCTGCGCGACTCCAACGCCCACCGCAAATCGCAAGGCCGCATCCCCATCAAACTCGGTGTGCTGTATTACGGCGACGAATCGACGCAATACGAAAACATACAGCCGAACAAAATTGCCGTGGACAAATAAAATCAAATATAGTTAAACCACTTACTTCGACACAACTTGTTTATTAACCTCGTCATTCCCGCGCAGGCGGGAATCTAGGCCTATCTGTACAGAAACCTATCGGGAAAAACAGTTTCTTAATTCCACGCTCTGGATTCCCGCCTGCGCGGGAATGGCGATTGACGTAGGTGTGTTGTATCGGGAATTAAATTAAGTGAATCAGCTATAAAGGGCCGTCTGAAAAACCTGTCGCAAGGTTTTTCAGACGGCCCTTTCGTATTTTGAAACCATTTGGAACAGCAACCTCAATCCTGTTCATCAAACAAGCCGACATCGAACAAATCCGGTTCGCTTACCCGCCCGCGGCAATCGACCTTAATGTCTTCATTCACCCGACAGCAACACGGCAGAATCTCGCCGGGCGCGACAAACGCCAGCGGGAAATCGTCGTAGGACACCCTGCCGTCTAATATTTTGACGCGACAGGAACCGCAATAGCCGCTGCGGCACTGGTATTCGACCTCGTGGCCGGTGCGCTCCAAGCCCTCCAATAAAGTTTCGCCGTCTTGGAGTTCGAAAGTTTTGTCGTGTGTGCTGATAAGTATCATATCGTTATTTTGGGGACGAAAGGCCGTCTGAAAGTTTTCAGACGGCCTCAAAGACCATGAAACTACAGAAAAGCCACTAAGCCCGATTACAGTTCGAAATCGCCCAAATCGTCGGCGCTGACTTCCGAATCAATCTGACCGATTAAGTAGGAAGAAATTTCCACTTCCTGCGGCGCGACCTGTACGTTGTCGGACGACAGCCACGCGTTAATCCACGGAATCGGGTTTTGGGTAGCGCCTTCGAATCCGGCAGGCAAGCCGACCGCCTGCATACGCAGGTTGGTGATATATTCGACGTATTGCGCCAAAATTTCCTTGTTCAGACCAATCATCGAACCGTCTTTAAACAGATAGGCCGCCCATTCTTTTTCCTGCTCCGCCGCTTTTTTGAAGAGTTTGAAACATTCGTCCTGCAATTCGACGGCGATTTCCGCCATTTCAGGGTCGTCGGCACCGGCGCGCATCAGGTTGAGCATATGCTGGGTGCTGGTCAGGTGCAGGGCTTCGTCGCGGGCAATCAGTTTGATGATTTTGGCGTTGCCTTCCATCAACTCGCGCTCGGCAAAGGCGAACGAGCAAGCGAATGAAACATAGAAACGGATGGCTTCCAACACATTGACGCACATCAGGCAGAGATAGAGTTTTTTCTTCAACTCGCGCAAAGACACGGTAACGAGCTTACCGCCGACATTGTGCATCCCTTCGCCCAACAGGTTGTAATACTGGGTATATTCGATTAAATCATCGTAATAGCAGGCGATGTCTTCGGCGCGGGCGATGATGTATTCGTTCTGCACAATGTCATCGAACACGACCGACGGATCATTCACGATATTGCGGATGATGTGGGTGTAGCTGCGCGAGTGGATAGTTTCGCTGAAGCTCCACGTTTCAATCCAAGTTTCCAGCTCGGGAATCGACACCAAAGGCAACAAGGCAACGTTCGGACTGCGGCCTTGGATGGAGTCGAGCAGGGTTTGGTATTTCAGATTGCTGATGAAAATGTGTTTCTCGTGTTCGGGCAGGTTGGCGTAGTCGATACGGTCGCGCGACACATCGATTTCTTCCGGCCGCCAAAAGAAAGACAATTGTTTTTCAATCAGTTTTTCAAATACTTCGTATTTCTGCTGGTCATAACGGGCAACATTTACCGGCTGACCAAAAAACATCGGCTCTTTAAGCGCGTCGTTTTTGGTTTTGGAAAAGGTGCTGTATGACATGACTAGGTGTTCGCAGGACATGGTGTTTCTCTTTTTAAAAAATAATATTTAGTTTTCAGAGTACCTTTTGATATTCAAAACAAGACCATCTAAAAATTATTCACAAACCTCAACCACAAGCCATTATTTAAATAACTTTCATTTTTTACTTTGCTCTTTTATTTCGGATATACATTTGTGAACGATTTTCTGACAACCTAGTTTCAAAAATATCAATTACACGCACTAAATCTCCCAACTTCGTATAACCATAATTTTTACTATCAAAAGATGATTGGTTATTGATAATCTTCCCAACATTACTTAATGATGCCCAACCGTCTTCATCACAACTATTGGCAATGGCTTCTCTTAATAAATTCATTAATGTGGTATCACATTTAAGTTCATTAGCAGTTCTCTTCCGAATTTCAGCTGGTTGAGCATTTGTCCCACTGCTTTTATCAAAACTTGCATCTAAAAATAAAAATTTGCTACATGCAGCAACCAACGACTTAGGTGTTTTATGTTCGCCAAAACCAATGACTTGTTTCCCTTCCATTTTTATTCTCATTGCTAACGGTGTGAAATCACAATCGGAAGAAACAATGCAAAAAACGTCTATTTTATCTTGAAATAATAAATCCATTACATCTATGGTCATCGCCATATCCGTTGCATTCTTACCCTTTGTATAATCAAACTGTTGAACAGGTGCTAGAGCATAATCCAATAAGACAGCTTCCCAACCTTTTAATTGTTCACTTTTCCAATTCCCATAAATTTTTCTTATCATTACTGAACCATAATTTGCAAGCTCATTAAGAATAAAATCAATTTTCCCAAAAGGTGCGTTATCCGCATCTATAAACAGAGCGACAATAGATTGTTCAGGTATATTCTTCAATTTGTTTTCCCCCTATGTTATTTATTATTTCAGACGACCTCGTGAGGTCGTCTGAAATTCCTCTTATCAAATCTTACAAGCCCCCCCAGCACAGCCGTCATCCTGAATATCGGTCTGCGTATCATCCGCGCCATCGCGGGTGTTGTGGTAGTACAGGGTTTTGACGCCATATTTGTAGGCGGTCAGCAGGTCTTTGAGCATTTGTTTCATGGAAACTTTGTTGCCTTCGAATTTGCCCGGATCGTAGGCGGTATTGGCAGAAATCGCCTGATCGACGAATTTTTGCATCACGCCGACAAGTTTCAGGTAGCCTTCGTTGCCTGGAAGCTGCCACAAGGTTTCGTAGGCGTCTTTCAGGGTTTCAAATTCGGGCACGACCTGTTTCAGGATGCCGTCTTTCGATGCTTTGACCGTTACCAACCCGCGCGGCGGCTCGATGCCGTTTGTGGCGTTGGCGATTTGCGAGCTGGTTTCAGACGGCATGAGTGCGGTCAGGGTGG
>ERZ773075.1342-NODE-1342-length-13120-cov-10.2176_pt1 | contig 13120 bp, 9 predicted proteins | sample MGYA00580614_ERZ773075 | MGnify/ENA primary metagenome ERZ773075 (study PRJEB29015, sample SAMEA2738021) | human oral metagenome | biome: human oral; feature: human-associated habitat; material: dental | place: China | collected 2043 ... | reverse complement strand
GGGAGCCCCGTGTGAGGGTCGGGAATGCACATGCAGGAGATTCCGTAGATTTCGTCGATGAGCTCCGCCGTGACGATTTCGGCCGGCGCGCCGGTGGCTGCGATGCGCCCTTCCTTCATGACGATGAGATGGGTGGCGTAGCGGAATGCGAGATTGAGGTCGTGGAGCACCGTAACCAGTGTGAAATCGCCGGATTCGTGGAGGCTGCGGCAAAGGTCGAGCACCTCGAGCTGGTGGGCGATGTCCAGGTACGTGGTCGGTTCGTCGAGAAGGAGAAGAGGGGTCTCCTGCGCCAGCACGAGCGCGATCCAGGCGCGTTGGCGTTGCCCTCCGGAGAGGCTGTCGACCGCGCGGTCGGCCAGCTCGAGCGTCCGAGTCGCGGCCAATGCGGCGTCGACGGCGGCGTCGTCCTTCGCCGACCACTGCCTGAAGAACGACTGGTGGGGAAACCGCCCGCGGGCGACGAGGTCGCGCACCGTGATGCCGTGGGGCGCGTTTGAGCTTTGAGGAAGGAGGCCGAGCCTGCGCGCGACCTTCTTCGCCGGGTAAGAGGCGATTTCCCTTCCGTCGAGCAGCACCGTGCCCTCGCGCGGTTCGAGGAGGCGCGACAGAGCGCGCAAAAGGGTCGATTTTCCGCACGCATTCGGCCCGATGACGGCCGTGAAGGATTGGGCGGGCACTTCGACGTCGAGCTCTTTGCTGACCGTCGTGTTCCCGTAGGCCAGGTGCAGGCCGCGGCCGACGAGCGGGTTGCCCGCGCCGCCTTTCGTTCTTTTGACGCCGTCCATTCTCCTCTTTCGGATCGAGAGCCGCGAAAGCCTTCGGCTCAGTCTGGTCGAGTCGGTCTGATTGGATCAGTCCTTGCCTTTGCCGCCTACACCGCCGGCGACCGGGCGATGAGCCACAGCAGATACACGCCGCCGATCAGCGCGGTCGCCAGGCCGATGGGCACGTCGACGCCCACGGGCACGCGCATTGAGGCGACGTCGGCGGCCGTGAGCATCGTCGAGCCCATGAGCGCCGACGTGAAAATGTGGAGGCGCCCGCTGCGGGTCAGCCTTGCCACGGCCTGCGGCGCGGCCAGAGCGACGAAGGCGATGGGGCCGGTGGCCGCCACCGCGGTCGACGTCAGGGCAACCGCGGCGAGCATTGCGGCGACCCTCAGGCGCTCGGGCCGGATCCCCGCCTGCGTCGCCTGGTCGTCGCCCATCTCCAATATGTCGAGGCGCCGCGACATTCCGCACAGCGCAGGCACAAGGAGGACGACGGCGACGGCTACGACAAGCGCCTGCTCCCATGTGCGTGCGTTGAGCGAGCCGGACAGCCACATCGACGCGAGGGCGGTTTGCTCGGCGTCGCCGTAGGCGAGCAGGAGCGAGTTGACGGCCGTCAAGAAAGAACTGACGCCGATGCCCACGAGAACCAGTTGGTATCCGGTGCTGTGCCCGGCGCGCCGCGCGAGCAGGTAAACGGCCGTCGCGGTAGCCATTCCGCCGCAAGTCGCCGCAAACGCCGTTTCTCGGGCTTCGCCTGCGAGCACCGCCACGCTGACGATGCCTCCCGTCGCGGCCCCCGTGGTGAAGCCGATGACGTCGGGCGAGCCCAAAGGGTTGCGAGAGACCGATTGGAAAACCGCGCCGGCCGCCCCGAGTGCGGCTCCCACTGCCAAGGCGGCGACGAATCTGGGGAGGCGGACGGTCTCGACGATGCGCACAGTCTGTTCGTCGCCGGAGTGTCCGAAAAGGACCTTGACGATTTCCTCGGCCCCGATGGGCGTGCTGCCCGTGCCGATGTGCACGAGGCCGACGGCTGCGAGAAGCGCCGCGGCCGCCGCGCCGACGACGAGGGCGCTCCTCGTCGCCTCCAGGCGAACGGGGCCCGCCGCGATCCTGATTTTGCCCCGGGCTTTCCTTCCGCCGCGCGAAATAGGCGCGTGCCTGACTTTCCCGCTCAGATCCGCCCCTTTCCCGCTCAAATCCGCCCCTTCTCCGTTCACGTCCGCCCTCTTCCCGCTCACAGGCCCAACACCTTGCCGCGCCGAACGAGCCAGACGAAGAAGGGTGCTCCGATGATGCTCGTCATCGCACCCACCCCGACTTCCCCTGGATAGACGACGATCCGCCCCAGCGTGTCCGAGGCCAGCGTCGCCGTTGCGCCGAGAAGCGCCGAGAAAGGGAGAAGGCGCCGGTGGTCCGTTCCCGCCAGCGCCCGCGCCGCATGCGGGCAGGCCATCCCGACGAAGACGACGGGGCCCGCAGCGGCCGTCGCTCCTCCCGCGAGCACGATGATCGCGAGGTTCGTCAAAGCCGACGTGGCTCGGGGCTTGACGCCCAGCGCCTTCGACATGTCCGCGCCCAGCGTCGCCGCATTGAGCGACGGCGCCAGCGCGAAAGAGGCGGCCGCCCCCGCGGCCAGGCAGGCGATGAGGACGGGAAGGTTGTCCCAGCCGCGTCCCGCCAGCGATCCGAGCGCCCAATTCCTGTAGATCTGCTGCACCCAGGCAGGCTGGGCCAGAAGCAGAATCGTGTTGAGCGCCCACAGCACGATCGACAGGGCGGCGCCCGCGAGGATGAGGCGCGTCGGGTTGGTTCCGGCCGTCTCGGCGCGCCCCAGCCTGTGAACCAGGGCCCCGGTCAGCGCAGCGCCGATGAAAGCGAACCAGACGTAGACGGCCACGTGCGAAGCGCTCGTGAAGAACAGGCCGACGATCACCCCGGAGGCCGCGCCCTGGCTGATGCCGAGCGTTCCCGGCTCGGCCAGGGGGTTGCGCGTCAGCGATTGCGCGAGCGCCCCGGCCAGGCCCAGGCATGCGCCGGCCATGATTGCCGTGAATGTGCGCGGAAGCCTCAGTTCGCGCACCACCAAGTGGGCGTCGTTCTTCGGATCGAAGTCGAAAAGCGCGTCCCAGACCTCGGGCAGCGGCACGAGCCGCGAGCCTATCGCGATGCTCGCGGCCGCAAGCGCGACGAGCAGGCCGGTCGACAGCGCCGCCCAAGGCAGCAGGCCGAAGGCTCGGAGGCCTCGGGGCCTGCCTGCGCGGAGATCGTCGGATTCGCGTGCGCCCGGCGGGTTCGGCCCGCCTTCGGAGCCGACGGCGGAGTTGCGTTCTCCGCCGGCCCCGAAGGCCTCGGCCACGGCGCGCCCGTCAGCCACCGAGTCGCTTGACGACGGCGTCGATCATTTGCTTGCCGGAGTAGTAGTCGATCCTGAACGACGTGGGGCCGAGCCCGTAGACCTGCTTTGATTTGACCGCCGGCATGTTGGCGACCACCGGGTCGGCCAGGAAGGAGGACTCGGTCTTCTGGTCTCCCGTCAGGAGGAAGACGGTCTGGGGATTGACGGCTTTCGTCAGGTTCTCATGAGTGACAAAGGAAAAGTCGCCGCGCTTGTCTTTCCTCGCTTCGAGGTCGGCGGGCGCTTCGACGATCCTGAAGCCGAGCTTTTCCAAAAGCCTGCTTTGGGGCCCGCTTTTCTTGGCCACGCCCTGCTCCTTGCCCGGGCCGTTGTAGGAAACGACAGCGGCGTTGCCCTCGGGCGCCTTGATCTTTTTGGCGGCGTCGGCGACGTACTTGTCGAAGTCCGCGGTCGCTTTCTTGGCGTTGGCCTCCTGACCGGTGGCCTCTCCGAGTTGCTTCGACAGCTCTTGCCACGTTTGCTTCGAATAGTCGACGACGATCGTCGGGTACTGGGCGGCTATCTCCTTGTAATGGTCGATGGCGCTGTCCGCTCCCGAGCTCGCGATGACCACGAGGTCGGGATTGGCCGCAATGAGGGCCTCCTTGTCGAATTTGAGGTTGGGGTAGAGGACGTCGACGCCTTTTTTCTTGGCGATGGAGGACCACTGGGAGAAGAAGCCCTTGTCGTCGGTTATGTTCGACGGGGTCGTGGCGGCCGAGGCCTTGACCGGAGCGTCGATGGCCAGAAGGGTCCCCGTGAGGGTCACCGACGTCGACACGATTCTCTTAGGTTTGCTTTTGAGCGTCAGCTCCCCTTTTTCATGCTTGATTTTCCGAGGCCAGGTCCCGGATTCCGCTCCCGAGGAGTTCGATGCTCCGTCCGACGACGTCGCGTCTTTCGAGTCCGAGGAGCACGCCGACAAGAACGTTGTCAGCGTAAAAAGAAGCGCTGCAAGAACGCGCGAGAGGCGAGATGTCATACTTCTCTCCCTGTGATGCCGAGTGCCGTTTCCGGCGCGATGTAAAGATAGGTAGAGTCAGGGTAGCAGTCCCTTACTCACGAGGGAAAGGGGGTGCAGGACCCATGTGCGAAAGCACCCACTGCGTAGAGGCGCTCGGCCCGGCCGCGCCTCGCGCCCGGGCGGCGAGACGCCTCGGCGAATTCTCCGCAACGGCCCAGCCGGGGCCGGAGGCAGGCCGCTACTTGGCGTTGCCCGCCTTGTCCCGCTTGGACTTCTTCTTGCGGCGCGGCTCCTTGCCCGTGACGTACCTGACCACGGCGTCGGCGACCTTGTCGACGACGCGCGGGTCGAACACGCCGGGGATGATGTAGTTGGCGTTGCGTTCCTCGTCGCTGACGACGTCCGCCACGGCGATGGCTGCCTGGCGGAGCATTTCGTCGTCGATCTTCGATGCGCCGGCGTCGAGCATTCCCCGGAAGAGGCCGGGGAAGACGAGGACGTTGTTGATCTGGTTCGGGAAGTCGGAGCGGCCGGTGGCGACGATGGCGGCGTGGCGGCCCGCGGCGATGGGGTCGACTTCCGGCGTCGGGTTGGCCATGGCGAAGACGATCGCGTCGTCGGCCATCGTGGCGATGTCGTCCCCGGTGAGGATGTTGCCGGAGGAGACGCCGATGAGCACGTCCGCGCCGGCGAGCGCCTCCTTGAGCGAGCCTTCGAAGCCGCGCGGGTTGGTGTTCTGCGCCAGCCAGTTGCGGTGGGGGTTGGCCTCTTCGCGGAAGGGGCCGAGGGCGCCGTTGCGGCCGCAGCCGATGACGTCGGTCGCCCCGTGGAGCATGAGGAGGCGGATGATCGCCGAGCCGGCGGCGCCGACGCCGGAGACGACGATCCGTGCGTCTTCGATGCGCTTGCCGACGAGCTTGAGGGCGTTGATGAGCGCCGAGAGGGTGACGATCGCGGTTCCGTGCTGATCGTCGTGGAACACCGGGATGTCGAGCTCTTCGCGCAGGCGCTCCTCGATTTCGAAGCATCGGGGCGCCGAGATGTCTTCCAGGTTGATCCCGCCGTAGACCGGGGCGATGGCCTTGACGATGGAGATGATCTCCTCGGTGTCCTTGGTGTCGAGGCACACGGGCCACGCGTCGACGTCGCCGAATCGCTTGAACAGGGCCGCCTTGCCCTCCATGACCGGCAGGGCCGCCTCGGGGCCGATGTCGCCGAGACCGAGGACGGCGGTTCCGTCGGTGACCACCGCGACGGCGTTTCCCTTGACGGTCAGGCGCCGCGCCTCGGCCGTGTTCTTGTGGATCGCCTTGCACACGCGCGCGACGCCGGGCGTGTAGACGCGGGCGAGGTCCTGCCGGGTGCGAAGGGGATTCTTCAGCTCCACCGAGATCTTGCCGTCGATGTGCGCCTGCATTGTGGCGTCGGAGACCTCTTCGACGACGGTTCCGACCATCATCTCGATGTTGCCCCGAACCTCCTGGACGTGGGCGGTGTTGACGCAGTCGCAGGTGACCGAGACGATCAGATGCTTCTCCAGCGACTCGACCGTGTCGATTCCCGTCACGAGGCCTCCGGCGTCCGCGACCGCCTCGACGAGGTGCTGCGTGGCCCGCGGGTGGGCGGGAACGCTCACGCGAAGGGTAACGGTGTAGCTGGGACTCGGCATTGCCATAGGAACCGCCTTCATTCAGGACGCCTGCACCGCTCTTTGGCACACCCGCGCTTCCTTGGGACAACCCGCACTGCGACGTCGGAAAACAAACGCCTCTATGATAATGCCTTGTGCGGCGAACCGCACCGCGAGGCTGCTCGCCCCAGTGGCAGTCGGCGTCGCCTCGTCGGTTGCCGGTGTCTCCTCGTCGGTTGCCGACATCGCCCCGGTGGCTGCCTGCGCGTCTTCGATGATCGCCGGTGCGCAAACCTTTGCCGTGCGGTGCGCTCAGCTTTTCAACGATCCTGGTGTTCCAGTGTTGTCACATCGACACGTTTGGCCGTGTTCCCCCGAAAACGCTTGCCGTTTAGGCCGTCCGTTTTCAGACGAAATGACGCGATGTTCACAGGCGGGCGGATTAGACTCGGGCCATGTACGACGCGACGTTCAGCCTGCCGGGGCACACAATGATCGAGCACTCGCTTTGGGTTCCGCTCGATCGCTTCGGGGCCTTGTCCCGTTTTGCAGGGGACGAAACGGCGGCAATCCCGGAGAAGATCGAGCTCTTCGCACGCGAATACGTGAGGCACGGCAACGAGAAACTGCCGCGGCTCGTCTATTTTCAGGGAGGGCCGGGATTCGGCGGCCCCAGAATGGCGCCGATCGGTTCGTGGCTCGACACCGCGCTCAACCACTACCGCGTGGTCCTGCTCGACGAGCGAGGCACCGGCCGCTCGCATCCCATCGAGGCGCAGGCCGTTTCCGCCGTCGGACCGACCCCCGTACAAGCCGCCTTCATTTCCTGTTTCCGCCAGGATTCCATAGCCGCCGACGCCGAGGACCTCCGCCTCGCCTTCGGGGGCGAACCCTGGGCGGTGCTCGGCCAGAGCTTCGGAGGCTTCGTCGTCACCGCCTGCCTTTCCCAAGCGCCGCAAGGCCTGTCCGAAGCTTTTATCACCGCCGGGCTTCCGTTGGTTGAAGGGCATGCCGACGACGTCTACCGGCTGACCTACGCCCAAACCGACGTGCGCAACCGCGAGTTTTTCGCCCGGTATCCCGGCGACGAGCCGGTCGCGTGGAGCGTGGCCAAGCACCTGGCCGACGTCGAGGAGCGCCTGCCGACCGGCGAGCGGCTCACACCCGGCCGATTCCGCCAGATTGGCATCTGCCTCGGCCGCTCCTACGGGCTGGAGCAGCTGCATTTCCTGCTCGAAGACCCGTTTTGGACCGTGCGGGGAGCGCGTCGGCTGCGCCCGCAGTTTCTCGATCGGATAGGGGCGCAGGCCTCGCTCGCGCCCGCGCCTCTGTACGGCGTGATGCACGAGGCGATCTACGCCCAGGCCTCCACCGGCGCCACGGCATGGAGCGCCGACCGCATCCGCGGCGAGTTCCCGCAATTTCGCCTGCCCGACGTCGCCGCCGGGGCCGCAGCCGAATCGGAGCTAGAGGCCGAGGGCCGCGGCTTCCGCTTCACCGGCGAGCACATGTATCCGTGGCAGATGCGCGAAGATCCGGCGCTCGCGCCCATCGCCGACGCGGCCGACGCCCTGGCCGCCGACCCCTCGCTGCGTCGCCTCTATGACGCCGAGGCCCTCGCGGCAAACGGGGCTGCCGCGGAGCGCGGGGTTCGAGCCGGGCGCGGGGGCTCTGCGGCGCGCGAGGCCGCCGCGGGACACGACGCAACCGCTGTGCGAAGGGTTCCCGCGGCCGCCTGGGTGTACAAACGGGACATGTTCGTGCCCTACTCGATCTCGATGGAGACGGCGCGCCTTGCCGGCTTCCGCACGCTGGTTTCCGACAGCTTCCACCACGACGGCCTCCACTCGGGCGGCCCGCAGATGATCCTCAAGCTCATCGAGGCGGTGCGGGGGTAGGGAAGCACAACGGCTTGGTTCCATCTGCCAAGGAAAGCACTTCTTAGCTAAATGACTTTTTTTCGCCAAAAAGTGCATTTGCGTAGTGTGAATTCCAAAAGTAATCAATATAAGTCACGGCAGTGTTTATCGTATCTTCCTACGTGTTCTACACACTCTTCTGACCCTAGCCGATTGGCTATTTGAGGCATTTCGTCACCGGATAGAGGTTTGGGTCGTGCTGTTCCCAAATGCTGGATTTCTTCCATACGTCAAAGAGTGTTCGGTTGAGCAGATCGGAACCAGCGCGTTTCCCACGGTTGAATAGCTTTCGAGCTGGTAGAATCCCTCTGCGATCTGGCTTACCACGGATCGCAATGCGTGGTGGTCGCTACGGCGTTGAAGCGACTTAAGACGATGGAGGCAGCACCATGACCGAAGGTCAATACAATTCTTCTCCCTACGGCGCTTGGGAGGCGGCCGGAGGCTTTCCGGCGGCGGGCGACGTCGGCGCGCTCAGACAAGCCGTGGCGCCGGGGCAAGCAGGCGAGTTCAACCAAACCGGCGTTCCCCTGCAAGGGCTTGGAGCGGCGGATTCGGGGTCCCGCCAGACGACGGCGAAACGCTGGGCCGCGCGCGGCGGACTCGTGGCGCTGGGATTGCTATTCGGGTATGGAATTCATTCCCAGGGCGACGTCACCGATTCGCCGCAGTTCCGGCAGCTCCAAACCCGATCGGCGGCCGTTGAGCAAGATCTAAACTCGGCCCGGCAAGAGCTGAAAGATCTGCGCAATGAAAAATCGACGTTGGAGCAGAAAGTTAAAGCGCAGAAGTCGAACTCGAAGCGCGTCTCCGAGCTCTCCACGCAGATTTCGACCCTGACGAGCGAGCGGGATTCTTGCAAATCTCAGCTGGACAATGCGAAGCAGGCGTCCCAGAATTCTCAGCGCTCCTCCGCAGTGACGCAGACTCTCGGCGGTTCGGGGACGGCAGGCGATTCTGGAGCCTCGAGCGGCGCGGGAGCGTCGGGTGCCTCGGGTGCGTCCGGCGGCTCCGATTCGTCCGGCGGATCCGGGTACGGGACGGACCGTTCGTCGGGCGGGTCGGCGTACTATCCAAACTGTAAAGCGGCGCGGGCCGCGGGGGCGGCGCCCCTTTACAGAGGCCAGCCCGGGTATCGGCCCGGTTTGGATAGGGACAACGACGGCGTCGCCTGCGAGCGCAGATAAGGGCGCGACTGGAGGCGGCAACAGCCGATAGAACTGAAGAGAGCCAATAGAAAGGCCAGCGGCGGATGAGTTCGCGACTCAACTGCCGCCGCTGGCCTTGCCTTTCGCCTGGGCGGACGCGCCTGCGCGAGGGACGGGCTTGCACGCCTGCACGCGTCTGGCGGGGACGATATCTGTTGGGGGCGCGCGCCTGCGAGGCCGGCCAGCCATTGGGCAACAGCCGACATGCAGCGAGGCGAGCGGGCCACCACCAAAGGCGAGCAGCCCAAAGGCAGAGCATCCGACATGCGGCGGGGCGAGCGCAGCGTGCCGTCAGGCGACGCCGCACCCGCCCCGCAACGAGGCGTTGCTCAGCAGCACTCAGCCAAGGCCGCCCTTTGCCTGCTCGCGTACGACGGCCACGGTGTCCTTGCCCGTGCCGGTCCAGTCGCCCACGACGAGCTTGTCACTGGCCCGCCCGTAGGTGAAGGACGTGTCCGCGTCGCCTCCGGAGAGGGCGTTCTTCACGAACAAGGTCGCACCGCGGCGGACGGCCACGGTGTCCTTGCCGTCGCCGTTCCAATCGCCGACGAAGGCGACGTCGTCGCTGCGCCCGTAGGCGAAGGTGCGATCGGCCTCGCCGCCCGTCAGTGTGTCTCGAAGGAGGTTGATGTGCCCGCGACGGACGCCGAGAGTGGCCTTGCCGTCGCCGTCCCAGTCGCCCGCCAGGCCGTAATCCTCAGCCTTGCCGTAGGGGACGGCGGTATCGGCCGCGCCCGAGGCGGTGGCGTTGTACTTGATCGAGAAGACGTTGCCGTTCTTGACGGCGATGTCGTCCTTCTTGTCGCCGTTGAAGTCAGCCACGAGCACCTGACCCGATCCCGTTCCCGGGAAGGTCGCAGCGGTGGTCTTCGCGTCAGACCGGTTGGAATCGTAGAAGGTGTAGTTCTCGCCGTTGCGGATCGCGACGGTCGAAACGCCGTCGCCGTCCCAGTCACCCGCGATGACCTCGCCGCCCGCAGGGATCTTCATGCCGAGCTTTGCGATGGAGGCCGGGAACTGGTCTGCGAAGTAGAGGTTACAGGCGTCATCGGCCAAGCAGGGATCCGCGATCGGCTTCTGGCTGTTGTCAGCCGGAGGCTTGGGCGAGGGATCCGGTGTCGGAGTCGGCGAAGGGGCCGGGTCGGTCGGGCTGGGCGCCGGATCGGTGGGACTCGGTGCCGGGTCCGTGGGGCTGGGCGCCGGATCCGTGGGGCTCGGCGTCGGGTCGCTGGGCGAGGGGTCCGGTGTTGGAGTCGGCGAAGGGGCCGGGTCGGTCGGGCTGGGCGCCGGGTCCGTGGGGCTCGGCGTCGGCGTAGGCGAAGGCGAAGGGGCGGCCGTTTCGTTGATTTCGAAACTGAAGGGGTCGAGCTCCGTTCCCTCCTTGTAGAAGTTCGCAAAGCCCTGGGCGCCCTTCGCGGTCAAGACGACCTTGGGAGCCTTCACGGTGAGTTTCTTTTCGCCGTCGTGCTGAATCGCAATGTTGCTCAGCTTGGCGAACTCGATCTGACCGTAGTCGGTGACGTCGGCGGCGCCCATCGCCTTGCTCTTGACGTTGAGGAGCAAATCGGCGGTGTCCGGGCCGGTGAATTTCACGACCGGGTTGGCGATCGTGATGTCGAGCTGGCCGTCGTGCCCGGTGAAGTGCACACCGCCCTTGAATGTGATCGTTCCGGGGGTTTCGGCGGTGATCGACTGTCCGTCGTCCACCGGGAAGTTGAATTCCCCGGTGGCGCCGTCGAGAAGCTCCCAGCTTCCGTGTGCCGGACCGGTCTTGATGTAGCTGCGGAAACTCTGACGCAGGCCCCATTCCGCCGAACCTGTGAGCTGGGCGGGCTTGGCTGGCTCGAGTCGCGAGATGCTTCCCGGCGCAGACTCGTGAGCGGCGAAGGCCGACGCGCTGAACAGGGGCGCGGCGGCCAGTGCGGCGGCCGCGGTGAGAACTGTAGCGGTGGCGAGCGAGCGATGAGTCCGCCGAGGAACGCGATTGTTGTGCATTGATGTTCCTTCGGTTATTTGGTTGTTTTCAGTGTGCGAGAGCGGCGACGAAAATGCCGGTTGCGATGCCCCGCGCATTTGGAGCTTACATGAGTGTGGGTCCGCTCACCAGGGTTTCTTTTTCACTTGAATCCTGCGGTCAACTTAGAGAAGTTCATTCTTGTTATTTGCTATTTTACGGTCGCGTAATGGTGTTGCATGCTTCTGGCGAAGCCGCCTCTGAGCGTTTTGCTCGTTCCGTGACTGTTTGTGTTTCGGGTCTGAATATGTGACGAACTGTGCTTAAGTGCTTAAAACTGATCAAAAATCTCGGCCTTTCTCTTTAGGGGTCTTGCGTTAACGTCTGAAAAGAGTTATGGACTGCCGAATAAAAAGAAGTGTATATACGGTTTTTGATGTCGTGAGCGCAAGGTCTTCGAGACGAGATAAATGAATGCGGTGATGACGGGGTTTGGCGGCAGCTGAATGTGGCAGGCACGAAACTGCGGCGATGTCCGTGTAGGATTGCGGTGCGTTCACGTCTGACGCACGAAGGCATAAAGGAATACATGAACACCACGTCTGTCCCGACGCCCGTACGGGCGAATCCGGTGGTGCATCTCGGCTTGCCCAGACTGAGGGCGAGCGGTGCGGCCCCAGCGGACCGCCCGCGCGTGCCGGAGCTCATCGATCGATTCGGACGCGTCGCGCGCGATCTGCGGGTCTCGCTCACCGACAAATGCAATCTTCGCTGTACGTACTGCATGCCCCCCGAGGGGGTGCAGCCCGCTCCCGGCGAGCGCATTCTGACCGACGCCGAGGTGGTGCGGCTCGTGCGCATCGCCGTCGAGAGGCTCGGTGTGCGCGAGGTGAGGTTCACCGGCGGCGAACCTCTGCTGCGAAAGGGGCTGGAGGAGATTGTGGCGGCGACGTCGTCCCTTTGCACCGACGTCGGGACGCCCGTCGAAACCTCGCTGACGACGAACGCCCTCGGCCTGCGCCACCGCGCGCGCGGGCTGAAAGAGGCAGGCTTGACGAGGGTCAACGTTTCCATGGACGCCGCAGATCGGGAGACATACGCCGCCCTCACTCGCAGAGACCGCTTTGACGACGCCGTCGCCGGCGCCCGTGCCGCGGCGGAGGCGGGCTTGCTCCCCGTGAAGGTCAACGCGGTGCTCGTCAGGGGAGTCAACGACGCGCAGGCCGTCAGGCTGGTGGCGGAGGCGCTCGCAAGCGGCTACGAACTGCGTTTCATCGAGCAGATGCCGCTTGGGCCCAGCGGGCAGTGGACGCGTTCCGGGATGGTTGCGGCCGAGGAGATCCTGAGCAGATTGGAAGGCGCTTTCGAGCTTGTGGCGCGGCCGGGGACGGAAAGGGGGAGCTCGCCCGCCGAACTGTGGGACGTCGCACCCGGCAAGGTCGACGGCGTCGAGCACCCCGGCGGGACGGTGGGCGTCATCGCGTCGATCACCCGCCCGTTTTGCGGGGACTGCGACCGTACGAGGCTGACCGCGGACGGCCAGGTTCGCTCCTGCCTTTTCGCTCGGGAGGAAACGGACCTTCGTTCGCTTCTGCGCGCGGGCGCCGATGACGATACAATCGCCGATGCTTGGCGTGCGGCCATGTGGGGCAAACAGCCCGGACACGGCGTGGACGATCCGAGTTTTTTGCAGCCTTCGCGCACGATGAGCGCGATCGGAGGATGAAATGACAGTCAACTTGCGATACTTCGCCGCTGTGGCAGAGGCCGCCGGCGTGACCGAGGAAAGCGTCAGCCTGCCCGCGGGCGCAACCGTCGGGGATCTGCGTGCGGCCTTGATCGCCGCTCGAGGGGCCGGCTTTGCCAGGCAGCTCGCCGTGAGCGCGCTTCTGATCGACGGCGCCCACGCCGACGACGCCGCGCCGTTGCCTTCCGGAGCCGTCAGGGCGGACGTCCTCCCGCCGTTCGCCGGCGGGTGAGCCGAGCCGTCGGCCAGGCGTGCTGACAGAGTCTCGCAAACTGTTCGGCGAGGTCGATCCTGCCGCGCCGGGGCTCTAGGCTTGGCCGGTCTACTCCGCCGAGCCGTTGATTAAGCTTGGCCGGTCCACTCCGCCGAGCCGTCGGCGAATTCCTGCCGTTTCCATATGGGCAGGCGGAGCTTGACCCGCTCGATGACGGCCTCGAGGACGCGCAGCGCCTCCTTCCGGTGGGAGGCTGAAACCGCTGCGCCCAGCGCGATCTCGCCCACGCGCAGACCGCCTGTGCGGTGGA
>ERZ773075.1341-NODE-1341-length-13131-cov-11.5791_pt1 | contig 13131 bp, 10 predicted proteins | sample MGYA00580614_ERZ773075 | MGnify/ENA primary metagenome ERZ773075 (study PRJEB29015, sample SAMEA2738021) | human oral metagenome | biome: human oral; feature: human-associated habitat; material: dental | place: China | collected 2043 ... | reverse complement strand
GCGCCGACGTAGGAGTTATAGCAGAACGTCACGAGCGCGAGTGCCAGCATGACGATCAGATGGATCATGAGATCGATCCACGCGGATAAATTCCGCGGCATAGAATCACCTTCTTCAAAGAGGATAACGTATGTACAAAATGTATCAGACCGGCACACAGCCTTATTTGCGGTCCGTCATTTTCTTTCGGTAATCAAAGACAATATCGAACAATCCCGTCCATGTCACTATCTGTGTCGCCAGTCCGTTCACCAAGATGGTGATGTAGACGAGCAGGCGCACAAACGAGGCGACGCCGTACCGCTTCATCATGAACTGCAGGAACGAGAGCCCCTGCACAAGCCCCGCAAGTGTGGCGATCAGATATCCGTTGAGCGCCGCCCGGTACAGCAGGGTGATGTCGCGTGTCGTCCCCCAGTAGAGGCCGATCAGCGAGAACGCGAACAGATAGGAAAAGCCGATCGGCAGCCGCCACTCCGTAAACGCGGGGAACGGTGCCGCCGGGATTCCGAGGCGCACGAGCACATTGCGCAGAACGACAAAGCATGCCGCCGCCTCGATGACCGAGCCCCCGAGGAAGAGCGCCGGCAATACGAGCGCAAAGGATTCCAACGCCTGCATCGACACCGCGCGCGTCTGTTCGAGCCGCGCCTCGTCGATCCCCAGCGAGCGGTACACAGCGAGCGTCTCATTCACCGCCTCAGATGCCGTTGAGAAATCGATGGCAAACGGATTCAATCCGAAGAGGAGGAACATCATCAACACGGCAGCTCCCTTGCCGCCGAGAGACGCGAGTACGCCGCCCGTGAGGGCGCGCAGCGTATCCGCTCTGCGGCGAAAGAGTCCTCCGATCGCGAGCCCCGTCGGCGCAAACGAGAGCACGAAGAATGCGCCCATTGCGGGCGTTGCCAGCGGCAGCGTCAGGAGCAGTGCGGCGATCGAGACGAGAAGCCCCCAGCGGAGCCCTTCGCGCACCGTCACGAGCGCGATAAAGACCGGCCACAGCATCCCCATCATCATCGTCGGCAGGGGCAGGCAGATTGCCGCGAGTGCATAGATCACCGCGGCAGCCGTCATTACCCCCGCCGTTGCGACGGGTCTTGCTCCTTGTTCACTCATTCCGTACCCTTTCAGCGGCAGCGCGCCGCACATCTCTGCATAAGAAAGACCATTCTATTATAACAGATTTTAACATGTGTGTCACGGCAGTGCGGCACACGGCGGACCGCACGCCGGACACAAAAGGAGAACCGCCCGCAGGCAGTTCTCCTCTATTTTGTTTTAGCGCCGCCGCAGCAACAAACCGACGGCAACATCATAGCACAAACACAGCAATATTTCAATCGTCCATGATCCCTGCCATGCGCAGGAGATACTGCGCGTTCGTCGTGCGGCAGCGTCCCTCGCGCATCTTAAAGTCAAAGAGGATCTTATCGCCTTCGTAATGCTCCTCAAAATGCGCGTTCGCCACCGGAACCCCCTCGCGCCCGAGATCACAGAGCTCGAAATCGTGCGTCGTCACAATCGTGATCGCATGCGGCAGCGTCAGGCGCCGGATCGCCTCGCGCGCCCCGACGATGCGGTCGGCGGAGTTTGTCCCGCGGAAGATCTCGTCGATCAGGATGAGCATCGGGCGGCCGCGCCTGCTGTACGCGATCATCTTCTTAATGCGCAGCAGCTCCGCGTAGAACGTCGAGATTCCGCCCGCCAGATCGTCGCTGATCTGAATCGACGTATAGACCGCCATCGGCGTGAGCGCAAAGGACCGCGCGCATACTGGCGCGCCGGCGTACGCGAGAACTGCGTTGGAGCCGAGCACGCGCATATACGTCGTCTTTCCCGACATATTCGAGCCCGTGATGACAAGCGTCCCCGCCGTGAGATGCGCATCGTTCGGCGTCGCCGCCTCCTCGCTGAGCAGCAGGGGCGTTGCCCCCTCAGCAGTCAGCTGCGGGGGCATGCCGTCCAAAAACTGCGGAAACGCATACACCTCACGCGTATGTCCGATGCGTGCAAGCGAAAGCAGCACCTCCATCTCCGCCCAGACCTTCAGCCAGCCTGCCGCCGCCGCACCCACCCGCGTACGCCAGTAGGAGAAATACGCCATACAGTGGAAATCCCAGAGCAAAAAACCGTTTGCCAGCACAAAGAAGACAAAATTGTGCCGCATTGCCGCACACTCTGCGAGCCTCGTGAGGCGGCTCTGCGCGCGCGTTGCGCGAATCGGATCGAAGAGCGGCGCGAGGATCGCGCCGAACGCCGCCCCATGCAGCGGCGCCCGTTCCAGCGCGCGAAAGATCCTGCCGTAGAGCCGCAGCTCCCGCGCCATATGCCCGAGCGGGGCAAGCGTGCGCAGCGTCCGCGGGTAAAAGGCGAGCGCCAGCGTCAGATTGAGCATGAAAAGCGCAGTTGGAAGCTGCCAAGGCCCGTTCCAAAAACATGCCCTGAGCAGGGAGAGGATGCACGCCGACGCAAGCACGGCGCCGATGCCGGAGATGAGGCGCAGCGATCCGCCGAGCGGCCGGGCGAGTTCCTCCGCGAGTGCACGCGTATCATGCCCGTCGGGCAGCCCTGCCCCGCGCGCCTCGAGTTCGAGACAGAGGAGGGGATGGGCGAGGAGCTCCGCGACAGCTGCCTGCCGCTGCCGCGTCCGCTCGAGGTTCCACGGCGTCGCCGTGAGCGACCGCGCCAATCGGTCGCGGCCTGCCTGCGTCCGTGCCGCACAGAGGTACTGATAGAGCGACGCCGCGCCAAAGATGTGGAGATCCTGATCCGGCGGGCGCTTTTCCTTCCGATAGCCGGCGCCGTCCACCGGCGACATCTTCCAGTCCCCGGAGAACCGCGCGAGATAGTCTGCAGCCACATTGAGATACGCCTTGGTAAAACGGCGGCGCCGCTCCAGGCGCCGGTGCCGCGCCACAAGTACGGCGAAGAGAAGCAGGAGGAATCCGCTCAGCATCAGCTCGGCGGAGGAACCAACATCCCAACCGTGAATCGCCGCGGCGAGCATCAGCGGGAATACCAGCGTGCGCGCGAGAATGTACCGCGTCCGCTGCGCATGCTGCACACGCGCATGCGCAAGCATATTCTCCCATACATTTTCATAGTAATGCTTCTTCAAAAGGATACTCCTTGTCATTCTTGCAATATGCTTCATTATAGCACAGCTCTGCACGCTCTTGTAGACAGTTTTTCCCAAAGCTGTTACAATATACGGATGACGGGAGGGGGTACGCATGCAGGATACGACAGATGCCATACGCCGCATAGAGGCCTCCATGCGGATCCTCGACGATCGCATGCACCGCGCGGCAGGCGACCTCGACTACGAGACCCATCTGCACGAAAAACGGGCCCTCGCAGCCGCGCTCCTCACACTCCGGCGCAGGCGGGAAGAGGAGTCCCGGCATTTCAGTCAAAATTCAGCATCATCGGATAGGATAAAAGACAAATAGTCAGACAGTCGACAGACAGAAAGGAACCTACCATGTCACAACGCATGACCATGGACGAAGTCCTCAAAGAATACGGCGTGCCGCAGCTGCGCCTCGATGTGCACGCGACGCGCACCGACCTCCTCAAGCTCCGCGAGAAGCTCATGGCGATCCGCGACCTCTCCGACGGACGCGAGCAGGGCTATCTCGACATCGAGTGCAAGCTCTACATCGACGTGGACGACATCGACCGCTATCTCTCGGGCGAGCTCGACACCGTCGGCGAGATCTACGCCTTCCCCGAGGATGTAAAGTCCTATCGGGAGTAAGCGCAGCGCAAAACAGATCCATTTCGAACGGTATATAAAGGAGAAAATCGAATGAACCTCAAGAAAATCATCGCTGCAGCGATGGTCGGGGCACTGAGCGTCACAGCCGCGCCCATCTTCGTGCCCGGAGCACCGAGCGCCGTCATCTCACAGGCAGAGGCCGCGCGGGGCGGGGCACGCATTGCACCGAAGGCGGCTCCGTCCGCACCGAAGTCCGCCCCCGCCCCATCGAGCGGAAACAGCAAGTCTGTCTCAGGCAACGGCAACAGCTATGCGCCGTCCAAGAGCGCCAACCAGCTGGATAAGAATGCACCCGCAGCCGGTGCGAAGGCGGGAACAGCCGCAAATGCAGGCGCAGCAAACACGGCACGCTCGCATACGGGCTGGGGGAACGCGCTCCGCAGCATCGGCCTCCTTGCCGGCGGCATGCTGCTCGGCTCCATGCTCGCCTCCATGTTCGGTCTCGGCGGAGGCTTCCTCGCCGATCTGCTCGGCGTCCTCGCGAACGTCGCGATGGTCATGATCGCATTCATGGCGATCCGCTGGCTCTTCCGCCGTCTGCGCGGCCGCGGAGAGGAAAACGTATATCAGAGCGCCGCACAGCCGCATGCAGCGGCACCGAAAGCCCCCATCCAAGACATCCGCCCGCCCGGAGCAGCCGCGCCGACGATCCCTGCGCGTATGGGAGGCGCCGCCGGCGACAGCCCGCGCGTCATCGCCGACCGCTATCGCAGCCGGTAAGCCGCACGCAGAAGCGCTGCAAGCTGCCGCATCCCCGCTGCATGCCTTTGCCGCGTCCCGTGCGGGGGAGGGATGGACGCGCGGGCAGGGTGCATATCATCACGGAGCACAGGATATGCGCGGATACGCAAAATAAAGAAAGAGACCGATGTACATTTCTGTACATCGGTTTTTTCTGCCCAATCAATAAAAATCATCGCGGTAAAACAAAAACAAAGATCTCCGGGAAATCCGATTTTGCCGGCAGATTTGCACTTGAAAAAGCCCTTCATATCATCCATAATAAAGGAAAGCACAGCAGATAAAGGAGTATTTTTATGATCAAACCATCCACCTATGCCGCAGCAGATACCCTCATCGCGCGCTATCCCGCCCTCGAGAGCTGCGCCGCGGACATCCGCGCAGCCATCGCGGCGCTCTGCGCATGCTACCGCGCGGGCGGCAAGCTCATCGTCTGCGGCAACGGCGGCTCCGCTGCAGACGCGGAGCATATTGTCGGCGAGCTGATGAAGGGCTTTCTCCTGCCGCGGCACCTCGACGAGAATATCCTGGCGAAGCTGCACGAGGCATGCGACGCCACCGATCCCCAGACCATTGACTACTTCATGCAGAATCTGCAGGGGGCGCTGCCCGCGATCTCGCTGCCCTCACAGCTCGCGATCAGCACGGCGTTCTCGAACGATCAGGCGCCGGACCTCACCTTTGCCCAGCAGGTGCTCGGACTTGGAACCCCCGGCGATGTCCTGCTCGGCATCACGACCTCGGGCAACTCGAAGAACGTCCTCTATGCCTTCCGCATGGCAAAGGCGCTCGGGATGAAGACCATTGCGCTCACGGGCGCCGCGGGTGGGAAATGCACCGCGGGCGGCTATGCGGACATCACAATCCACGCGCCGAGCGACGAGACCTACAAGATCCAGGAGTACCATCTCCCGATCTACCACACGCTCTGCATCGCCGTCGAGGAGGAGTTCTTCGGCGCGGAGTAATCCTGTATCCGTGCGCTGCTCCAGCGGCCTGCGTGGTGCAGCCTGCCGGCGCGGCGTTCGTACGACACCCCACAAAAGGAGGAATATCCATGCCACTGACCCACGAGGATTTTATGAAACTCGCGAACGGGAGCGACATCCGCGGCGTCGCGGTCCCGGGCGTCCCGGGCGAGCCCGTCACTCTCACGCCGGAGGCGGCAAACCGCATCGCGGCCGGTTTTGTCCGTCTCCTCGCGGAGAAGACGGGCAAGAAGCCGGAAGAGCTGCAGATCGCCGTGGGCCATGACTCGCGCATCTCGGCGCTCGCGATCAAGGACTGCGTGCTCACGGGACTGACGTACAGGGGCGCGCACGGCATTGACTGCGTGCTCGCCTCCACGCCCGCCATGTTCATGTCGACCATCTTCGAGGATACGGCGGCGGACGGTTCCATCATGATCACGGCGAGCCACCTGCCCTACAACCGCAACGGACTAAAGTTCTTCACCGCAGCCGGCGGCGCGGACAAGGAGGACATCCAAAAGATCCTCTCCTATGCCGCGGAGGCGGAGGAGGCGCACGGCACGCTCGACAACGTGCTGAAGTTCGACCTCATCGGCCGGTACAGCGAATACCTCGTCGATAAAATCCGCACGGCGCTCGGCGGGGCAGAGAAGCCGCTCGCAGGGATGCATATCGTCGTGGACGCCGGCAACGGCGCAGGGGGATTCTTCGCCGGCCGCATCCTCACGCCGCTCGGCGCAGACACCTCGGGCAGCCAGTTCCTGCAGCCCGACGGTCATTTCCCGAACCATATCCCGAACCCCGAGGACAAGGCCGCCATGCTTGCCATCAAGGAGGCGGTCATCGAAAGCGACGCCGACCTCGGGCTCATCTTCGATACCGATGTCGACCGCATGAGCGCCGTGCTCGCGGACGGAACGGACGTCAGCCGCAACGCGCTGATCGCCATGATGGCGGCAATCCTCGCCCCCGACTATCCGGGCTCGACCATCATCACGGACTCGGTGACCTCCGACGGCCTGCACGACTTCCTCGAAAAGGACCTGCACCTGAAGCACCTGCGCTACATGCGCGGCTACAAGAACGTCATCAACGAGTGCATCCGCCGCAACGAGGCGGGCGAGGTCTCGCCTCTTGCGATCGAGACGTCGGGGCACGGTGCACTCTCGGAGAACTACTTCCTCGACGACGGCGCCTATCTCGCGGTAAAGCTCATCATCGCGGCGGCGCAGGCGCGCGCGGAGAGCAGGACGCTCGGCGACCTCATCGCAGATCTGCGCTATCCGGCGGAGGAGCGCGAGATCCGCATCAAGATCGTCGGTACGGACGACCCGAAGGCATACGGCAGAGAGGTCCTCGCCGCCTTCGAGGAGCGCGCAAAGGCAAAGGGCCTCACAATCGCCAGCCCCTCCTATGAGGGCGTGCGCATCGTCATGGACGGCGGCTGGGCGCTCCTGCGCATGTCTCTGCACGATCCGAACATGCCGCTGAACATCGAGGCCGACGCCGCGGGCGGCGCGGATGCGATCGAACGCGAGGTAAAAGAACTGCTTGCGGGCTTTGACGCCCTCGATCTCTCGGGATTCAAAGCCTGACATGACAAAGGGGCTGTGCCCTCCAAGTGCCCCTACCGGCTCACTACATTCGCCACTTACTGACCCATCCGAGAAAAATGGTAGGATGTAGCTGTTCGGGTAACAGGTCGTATGCGAAAATTTCCCATGAACGCGAACGTCAGCAACGTGTGGTTGGATGACATTGACCTCTCTCCCCGTAAACGGGAAAAGCTAATATGTCGACCCCCCGTGCGACAAGCGGGAGGGGGCGAGCAAGCGGTTGAAAGAGCGCTTGTAGCGATACTTCTGAAATTAAAGACAGAGGCTGGGGTACGAAGTTTTCTTACTTCATACCGCAGCCTCTGTTTGTATATTCTTTATTTCTTCACATTTTCCAAGAAGAATAGTAAACCATCTGTTATGTACTTGTATATATCAACCGTATCCCCTTGATAGTCACCATTAGCCCCACGCACATAGGTGCCGGTTGGGACTCTTCCACCTTGCGATTGATTCTCAAGTCTACTATAATCGGGAGTGAATCTACGGTAGGCATAGGGTTCGTCGCCCGAGTTCGCATCGTACATGGCAAAGATGCGCGAGGAGGGTTCGTAGGAGAACGTAACCCACTCACTTTCGTCATAGTCGTTCGCGAGCTTATAGCGCTTGACGCTCGTCTGTGCGGACTTCTCCATCTTTCGATATAGTGCAAACTCGCGCTCGTTGCCGTCTCCGGGCTTACTTGAGCGATAGGTGACGGTGGAACCGCTGTCGAAGTATGCTGCGCCCCGATCGCGGAATTCTTCCAAGGCGTCCGAAATATAGCGGGGGACACGCGATCCACCCTCACTCTCATAGATCCCATTCCGCTGTTTTTCGTAAAAACTGTCCGCCTCATCGTAAAGGTTGACAACGTCCCTTCCGCCATACCACCCCTTCACGATCATGGCATCATCTCCGAGAAACGACATCTCTTCCGGACCACCGGAATAATAGACAACAAAGGAATTCCGATCCGCTCGGTAGTCAAACGACGCATCCCATGCGGACTGAGTCAGATCTTCGATCACATAGGCACCACGCGGCCCCGAAGCCTCCCCCCTATTCTCCTCATAGAGCGACAGCGTATATGATTTTCCTTCACTCATATAGTGCAGATCCGTCGTCTCAAGATCATACATCTGTGCATACGCACGTGGCATACCACCGACAATAAACACTGCGCACAGCATGGCGAGCAGCATTCCGCGCAGCGGGGCATCGAACAACAACTTCATAAAGGTCCCTCCTATTCTTCTCTTTCGTCATCATACACGAAGCAAAATCAAAATGCAACAGCGACTATTTTCCCATAGGATTGATATGTTCTCCTGTTTTAATAAAGCATGTAGCTGATGTATGCTGTTTTTTCATTATAGGACACACTGATAAATTCAGCGCTGCCTCCTTGGCGCATTTTTTTGCCTGAGCTGTGTCAGGAAATCCTTCACAGGACATCACTCTGCATCCGGCTTTCCTCCTTGTTTGGACGAAAAAATTTACGCTAATCTGACGGACCTCATTTTTATCAGCGCGGCCTTTATTATAATACCTATAATTTTATAGTTCTGCCTAGGGAAATAAGCCTGCTCTCTGCAGGACGATATAAGGGGCAAGGAATGATCGTGGAAAAATTTGTACAATCTGTATATCACAATTCCGGTATACCGCCATCATTGCCGCACTGCCCTGGCAGATTCCAGCGAACACCCCTCCACTCATAAATCATATCCTCTTTGCCACGACGAACCAGAACTCTTACGTCTACATCCACGGCGCACTCTCGGAGAACTACTACCTCGACGACGGCGCCTATCTCGCGGTAAAGCTCATCATCGCGGCGGCGCAGGCGCGCGCGGAGAGCAGGACGCTCGGCGACCTCATCGCAGATCTGCGCTATCCGGCGGAGGAGCGCGAGATCCGCATCAAGATCGTCGGTACGGACGACCCGAAGGCATACGGCAGAGAGGTCCTCGCCGCCTTCGAGGAGCGCGCAAAGGCAAAGGGCCTCACAATCGCCAGCCCCTCCTATGAGGGCGTGCGCATCGTCATGGACGGCGGCTGGGCGCTCCTGCGCATGTCTCTGCACGATCCGAACATGCCGCTGAACATCGAGGCCGACGCCGCGGGCGGCGCGGATGCGATCGAACGCGAGGTAAAAGAACTGCTTGCGGGCTTTGACGCCCTCGATCTCTCGGGATTTCAGAGCTGAACGGGGGAAAGATCTGCCGCATGCGCCGAACTGCAGCGTATGCGGCTTTTTTATGCCCGGAATCAAAACAGTACCCACCTCTGCCGTTTTATGTTATAATGTGATCGTAATAATAAGAAGCAGACCTCTTCATCCGGACAGGGCTCCGATGAGAGGAGAAGGGGAACATGACAAAAATTTTTCGGCTCCTATGGGGGAACTGCATCACACTGCTGTGCACCGCCGTCATCGCCGCGCTGGCTGCACTGTCCTGGCAGACACTCGCGACGCCGCTGCCGTATGCCGCGATGCAGCGCGCGGAGTACGCCGTCATCGAGGGCAGTCCGCAGTACAAGGACATCATCTCGTTCCGCGCCGACGATTTCGCCTGGCAGCCGTACGACTACCCCGCACCGCCGCCCATGCCGGAAGGCGCGCAGACCATCTATCTGTCCTGGCAGATTCCGGCGAACGTCCCTCCGCTCGTAAATCACATCCTCTTTGCCACGACGAACCAGAACGCCTGCGTCTACCTTGACGACGAGCTCGTCTACATCCACGGCGCCTGGGACGATCCCGCCGCAGCGCGCGGGCGCACGCTGCATTTCATCCACATCGGCAAAGACCTCGCCGGCAAACGCCTGACCATCATGCTGCACACGGGCTACCGCAACTGGCTGGGGAGCCTCGATTACTTCCTCCTCGGCAGTGAAAAGACGCTCATCCGCAAGATCAGCATCGCCGACGCCATCTTCATCGCGAGCCTCTCGATCGCGCTCTCGCTGATCGTCTTTCTCGTCATGGATCTCGCATGGCGCGGCATTCGGCGGCAGCGCCAGCGGCAGCTCTATCTCATCGCCTTTCTCATGAGCTTCATCCTGTGGGCGTCCGGGACATCTTCCTTCTTCCCGCGCATCTTCGGACAGCCCGGCCTCTGGTGGGAGCTGCACCTCATCATGCTCTACGTCATGCCCATCACATTCGCAAAGATCACGCAGGAGATTGCCGCACCGCAATTCACCAAGGTGGTCCGCAGCACGATGATCGTCTATCTCCTGTTCTTCGCCGCGGCGACGATCGGCGAGATCGCGGGCCTCGACGGCTACATGAACCTGCTCTATCTCTTCTATCCGCTCCTCCTCGTCAGCTGCTTCATCCTCCTCTATGCGCTCCTGCGCTCGCCCTGGAAGAAATACCCCGCCTGCCGCCACGGGATGGTCGCGATGCTCTCGCTCACCGTCTTTGTCGGCATCGACGCCCTGCACTGGGAATATCATCTGCTCTCGTCGATGCTCTCGACCACCATCTATTCCATCTACGCGACCATCCCGTTCGTCTTCTTCCTGATCCGCCAGCAGATGCAGCGGGATGCGCACCTCGCCCGGCAGAACGCCTCGCTCGCGCGCGAGCTGGAGGAGACGCAGAACGAGGCGCAGCGCGACTTCCTCACGGGCGCGTACAACCGCCATCAGCTCGCGGACGGCGTTGCAAAATACTCCGCACTCGCCAATACGCGCGGCTTCAGCTTCTCGTTCGCCATCTTCGACGTGGATCACTTTAAGACCGTCAACGACACGAAAGGGCATCTCGCCGGCGATCAGATCCTAAAGCAGATCGCCGCCGTCGTCCATGCAAAGACCGACCGCCGCCACATCTTCATCCGCTACGGCGGCGACGAGTTCATCCTGCTCGCGCTCCATTACGATCTGGCACAGATGGCCGTCTTCTGCGAGGACCTGCGCAGGACGCTCGCGCAGGCCCTGGGCGGCGTGACGCTGAGCTTCGGCGTATCGACCTGGCACGGCACGGGCGATCACATGACCCCGCTGATGAACCGCGCCGACCGCGCCCTCTACCGCTCAAAGGAAAAGGGACGCAACACCGTCTCCACCGAGGACGAATGCGCAGATGCGCCGCCGCACTGAATGCTCCTCATACCGCGCCGACAGAGAGTTCCGGCGCGGTATTTTTTTGCGTTGAGTGACGACGAACTGCGCGTCATTCCTTCTATAGGATTCGTGTTCTTTATGCATTTCTCTATTGTTCTATATCTAATAAGTATGATATAATCAAATAAAACTCAGGAATTAAGCGTGTTTTCTCTTTCTCTCTCCGAAGGGGGGGAGCAGTGATGAAGAAAATCCTCCGCTTTCTGCGGGACAGCTGGCTCACGCTGTTCTGCGCGGTGCTTCTCCTCGGAGCGACCGCAACTGCATGGCGGCTGCTCGACGCGCCGCTCGATCCCTATATCTACGCCGAATACGCCGTCGCAAAAAGCGCACCGGAGTACAAGGACATCATCGGGCTTCGTGCGGACACTTTTGACTGGCAGCCCTATGACTATCCCGTACCGCCGGATCTTCCAAAGGACGCATCCGCCGTCTGTCTCTCCTGGCGCATCCCGCTCGCGGCGCGCTTCGTGAACGATCACATTCTCTTTGCGACGACAAACCAGAACGCCTACGTCTACCTCGACGATACGCTCGTCTACATGCACGGGCGCTGGGACGATCCCGCCGCTGCGCGCGGCCGCGCGTTCCACTATATCCATCTCGACCAGAACATCGCAGGCAAGCGCCTCACAATCCTGCTTCAGTCTGCCTATCCCAGCTGGCTCGGCAGCATCGACTACATGAAGTTCGGCTCATCCGGCGACTTTCTGCGCAGCATCAGCTTTGCCGATGCCATCTACATCTCGAGCCTGTCGGTCGCGCTCTCACTGATCATCTTCCTCGTCATGGATCTGACCTGGCGCGGTGCGGCGGAGCGGCGGCGCCGTCTGCAGCTCTATCTCATTGGCAGTCTCGCGAGCTTCATCCTGTGGACAACGGGCAGTTCCTCATTTTTCGCGCGGATCTACGGCATGTCCGATCTCTGGTGGGAACTGCATCTCGCCATGCTCTACATCATGCCGCTCTTTTGCATCAAAATCGCGCAGGAGATTGTCTCCCCGCGCTACGCCGCGCGCATCAAAATCGGCATGCGCATCTTTCTCTCGGTCTTTGTGCTTGCTGCCGGTGCTGAGATCGCGGGGGTGAACGGGTTCATGAACGCGCTCGTTCTCTACTACCCGCTCCTTTTCATCGGCAGCCTCATCCTCATCCACGCACTCGTCCGCTCGAGCTGGCAGCGTCATCCCGCATGCCGCTACGGCGTGTTCGCCGTCATCGCAATCGTCGCATTCGGCACCATTGACGCCCTCCACTGGGAGTACCACCGGCTCAGCCTCATGTTCTCCACGACCGTATTCTCCATCTATGCCAGCATCCCCCTCATCTTCCACGTCATCCGTGCGCAGATGATGGAGGACGCCGCCCTCGCGCAGCAGAACGAGGACCTCGCGCGCGAGCTGGAGATCTCGCAGAACGAGGCGCAGCGCGACTTCCTCACGGGCGCATACAACCGCCATCAGCTCGGCGGCGGCTTTGCGAGGTTCTCTGCGCTCGCCTATGAGCGCGGGTTCAAATTCTCCTTTGCCATCTTTGACGTCGATCACTTCAAGATCGTCAACGATACGAAGGGACATCTCGCGGGCGATCAGATCCTAAAGCAGATCGCGGACACCATTCACGAGGAAATCGACCGCCGCCATCTCTTCATCCGCTACGGCGGCGACGAATTCGTCCTGCTCGCCCTGCACTACGATCTCGCTGCGATGGTCGCCTTCTGCGAGCATCTGCGCGGCATCCTCGAGCAGCGTCTCGACGGCGTGACGCTCAGCTTCGGCGTCTCCACATGGCACGGCAAGAAGGATCGCCTGCAGGCCCTCATCGACCGCGCTGACCGCGCGCTCTACCTCTCGAAGGAGCGGGGACGCAACACCGTCTCCGCCGAGAACGACGAGGGCGC
>ERZ773075.1338-NODE-1338-length-13149-cov-9.88353_pt1 | contig 13149 bp, 10 predicted proteins | sample MGYA00580614_ERZ773075 | MGnify/ENA primary metagenome ERZ773075 (study PRJEB29015, sample SAMEA2738021) | human oral metagenome | biome: human oral; feature: human-associated habitat; material: dental | place: China | collected 2043 ... | reverse complement strand
TTGCGCAGGCCGACGGCTGCGAATCCCCTGCCGGAGTATAGCTTTTGGGCGATTGGGTCGCGCGAGCGAACCTCGAGGAAGACGTCCTCGGCCCCTCCTTCCCGCGCACGTGCAAGGAGCTCGTCCAGAAGGGCGCCGCCGAGGCCGCGTCCGCGTTCCTTCCGGGAGACGGCGACGGTGAGCACTTCGGCCTCGGGCCCGAGGCCGACCCCTCCGGCCGCGACGATCTCGGGAACGGCCGCGATCCCGCCCTCGCGGACGATCGCAATGTAGACGCTGCGGCGGCTTGCGAGCTCCTGGACCCACTGCTCGAAGGGCCAGGCGTCGCGTCCGAAGGCCCGCGCGTCGAAATCCGCCAAAGCCCGCGCCCAGCCGGGCGCGGGCGAGGCGAAGGAAAGGCCGGGAGGCAGGCTCATGCGCCGTGGACGTCAGGGCGGCGAAGGTACTGCGGCTCGGTGTCGAGGCGGACGGCCTCGCCGGCCTCCTTGCGCGCGAGGAGCGCAAGGGCGCGCCGAGCCAGGTACTCGGGGCGGCATTCCAAGGCCATGGCGCCCTCGAGCTCGGGGCAAAGGTTTGGATTGGGTGTGACGATCGCCGTCTCGGGCCGGGCGGGCAGGTCCGCGCGGGCTGCGATTTCGGGGCCTGAGACGACGGCGACGTCGTCGGGGCCGAGCCTGCGGGCCCGTAAGACGAAGAGCTCGCGCCTCCTCGCGTCGATGACGGCGAGAATGTCGTCCAGTCCTCGCATCGCGCCGCCGAGCGCCAGCGCCTCCAGAGAAGAGACGCCGTAGAGCGGGACGTCCCAGGCGCGCGCGAGGGCGCGGGCCGTCACGAGCCCGGCGCGCAGCCCGGTGAAGGCGGCCGGTCCGGTTCCCGCGACGATCATGTCCGGGCGGTTCCCGCCCGTCGCCCTCTCGACCATCGGAGCCAGGCTCTCCGCGTGGCGGCGCGCATCCGCGGAGCGCTCACACGCGATCTCCTCAAGCGTCGCCCCCGCCTCGACCACGCCGACGATCGACCGATCCGAGGTGTCGACAGTCAGTATTCTCAACGTTCTCCTCCGTCCCTTCCTTCGCCCCGGCTGGGCGGCATCTCGTAGACCCTGACGATTTCGCCGGTGTCAAAGCGGATGGTCCTCGAACCGTCGCTCGATTTCTCCGATCGGCTGGAAGCCGGGGCGCGCGAGCCCTCCCGCGAGGAACGCCCGCCTGCGCTCGGGCCGGCGCCGCGCCCTCCGCCGACAGTCTCCGAGGAGCCCGTCCGCCGTTTGACGACGGCGCGGCGAATCCAAACCGCCGCACCGAGAGCTCCGAAAAGCAGGATCAAACCGGCGACGACGATCTTGAGCGCCGTCGAATCGCCGTGGCGCCGGGAGGCCTTCTTCGCCGCGCTGGAGGAATGCCCGGATGCCGCGTCCCGAAGGGAGTCGCGCACCGAGGCGAACTCTCTGAGCGTCAGCTGGCCGGCGACCACTTTCCGGGCGCGCGGGTCAAGCGGCCGCACGTGGCCGTCTTGCGTCAGAAGAAACCAGCCTTGAGTGAGGGGATCGACGACGACGGTCGTGTTGGGAGTCCTGTTGGCGAGCTCTTTTCCAAAGGTCTCTTCGGCCGTGAATATCGGAGTTCCGACTTTGCCGTCAGTCACCTTGACGGCGATTGTGCCGAGCACTTTGTCTCCGGATTTGACGGGCGCCGCCCAGTAGTCGGAGTCGGTCACGCGCAGATTGTCTTTGTCGCCCGCGAAAACGGAGGCGTGCGTCGGCGCGCCGACCTTGACGTCGTACCGTGAGCCGAACGTGTCGCCTGCTTTGCTTCTGGCGGCGTCTTCGGCGGAGCGGCTGAACCAGCTCATCGCGGTGGAAGAGTCCGAGTCCGTCGCAAAAGCCGGAGTGCCGAAGGCCGTTGCGGGGGCTGCGGCAATGGCCGCGGCGGCGATCGCCGCCTGCAGAGTCCTTTTCACCGACAGGCCTCGAGCCCTCGAAGAATTTCGCCGGATCGCTCGCCTGTGGCTTCGAAAGTCAGTTTTCGCGGGCAGTCGGCTGCGATCTCCTCCCCGCCCGTCGGCCGGGCGACCTTGATCGTCAGGCGGTCCGGCGTGAGCACCTCGACTTTCCCTTCACCCCATTCGACGACGGTCGCGGACGCGTCGAGGGAGGCGTCCAAGTCGAGGGCGTCGACTTCGTCGAGCGACTCGAGCCTGTACGCATCGACGTGAACCAGGTCGGGCCCGTCGCCAAGCGACCTGTGGACATTGGCGATGACGAAAGTCGGCGACGCGACTCGCCCCGCCACCCCCATGCCCTCGGCTATCCCTCGGGTCATCGTCGTCTTGCCCGCGCCCAGCGGGCCGTCGAGCATGACGAGGTCGCCCGCGGCCAGAAGCGAGCCGAGACGAACGCCGAAGGCGTGCATGGCATCGGCGTCGTCGATAATCAGTTCTTCCATAGCGTCACCCATGATAGCGTCGCGGAACCCTCGCCCCAAGGCGGGTGACAATCTCGTACCCGATCGTTCCACAGGCCTGCGCCCATTCGTCCGCGCTCGGCAGGTCTCCCGCCCCGAACAGGAAAGCCGTGTCGCCCGCCGCGGCCGCTTCGGGAACGTCGACGACGAATTGGTCCATGCACACTCGCCCGCGTATGCGGGTGCGGACCCCGCCGACGCTGACGGGGGCGGCGCCGGACGCGGCGCGGGGGATCCCGTCGCCGTAGCCCAGGGGTACAACGCCCAAGCGCGTCGCCGCCTCTGTTTTCTCGGTGTGCCCATATGAGATCGGCGTATGCGCGGGGACGCGGCGTTCGAGGACAAGGCTCGCAGAAAGCTCCATCGCGGGTGTCAGGCCGAGGTCGCGCGCGGTCGCCACCTCCGGATTGGGGGAAAGCCCATACAGGACGATGCCCGGCCTGACCATGTCGTACCTCGCAGCCGGATGCCACAGAGCGCCGCCGGAGGCGGCGAGGTGAAGGATCTCCGGTTCGATTCCTTCTGAGCGCGCGGCGGCCCTGGCCTGCTCGAAACGTTCTATCTGCCTCTCGGTGGCCCCGGATTCGGGCTCGTCGGCCCGGGCGAGGTGGCTCCACAGTCCGACGACGGACACCAGCCCGTCGGCCTGAAGCGCCCTGAGCCTGCGGGATGCCTCGGCGACGTCGGCGACGTTGAATCCGCCGCGGGCCATGCCCGTGTCGACCTTGAGGTGGACCTTGGCCGTCGTGCCCGTTTCCCTCGCCGCTTGGGCGATCTCGTCGATCGCCCAGAAGGCGCCTGCGGACAGTTCGACGTCTGCTCGCAACGCCCGGGCGAGGGGCGCTCCGGGGGCGAAGATCCACGTGAGCATGCGGGGCCCAGGGCCGACCTCTCCCCTGAGCGCGAGCGCTTCGCCGAGCTGGGCCGCCCCGAGATAGTCCGCCCCGGGTGCGAGAGCGCGGGCGACCTCGGCGCGCCCGTGCCCGTATGCGTCCGCTTTGACGACGGCGAGAACGGCCGCCTCCCCCGCGGCCTCGCGGACGGAAGAGAGATTTGACCGGATGGCCGAAAGGTCGATTCGGGCCTCGGCGGGGTAATAAGAGATCACGATTCCTCCCGCGCTGCGTGTGCGCATTCGTCGGTTTTCTGCACGGGGCGCCCGCGCCCCCTCGTGCGGGCCTTCCGCAGGCGGAAGGCCGAAGCGGAGGCGTCCGACGCGCCAAAAGCCCTGACGGAGGCGTCCGGCGTGCGGAAGCCGGGTCCTTCTTCGGAGCCTCCGTCGCCGGCCAAGGCGGCTCGAACGGCCGCCGGAGCGTTTCGAACGATGTCGCTCGCCCGCATCGGCCCGTTTTCGCTGGCAAGCCCGTGGAGGCAGGCCGCTGCGGCCGCGGCTTGCGCGGGCTCGAGGCCGGCGGCCAGGAGGGCGCCGAGGAAGCCCGCGTACACGTCGCCCGCGCCCGCGACGGCCCGCCAGGCGGGGCCAGGCTGCGCGTACACGGGGCTTCCCGGGGACACGACGACGTCGACGGGGCCCTTGAGCGCGACGGTGGCACCCGTGGCCTCGCTCGCCAGCCTGGCCGCCGCAGCCGGGCATGCGGCGATGCCCTCGCGAGAGCCTTCGATTCCCAGGCGGGAGAAAAGCGCCGCCAGCTCCCCGGCGTGCGGGGTGAGGACCGCCGCGGGCGTCATGCCAGGCTCGGCCCAGGCAAGAGCGCCCGCGTCGAGGACGGCGGGCTTCGTCCACCCCTCGCTTCGAAGTCCGTCGAGGACAGGCTCAGCGCGAGCAAGGGCTTCCCTGTCGAGCCCGGGCCCTATGACCCAGGCATCGACGCGGCCCTCTCCCAGGACCGCTTCGGGGCAGGAGGAAACGACGGTCGAACCGAGCGCCCCGGCGTATCGGACCATGCCGGGCCCCGCAGCCAAGGCCGCGTCGACGCACAGGAGCCCCGCCCCCGGGTAGCTCGTCGAGCCAGCCACGACGCCGACCACTCCCCTCGTGTACTTGTGCGAGGAAGGCCCGGGAACGGGCCACAGAAGCGGGAGGTCGGCGCGCTCGATCGAGACGAGGTCGGGGCTGGGAAGGCCGGCGTCGATGTCGGCGTCGTCGGGCGCCGCGCAGCCTGCGGCTGAGAGGCCCAGCCCGATGTCCGCCGTTTCGACGCGCCCCGCGTGCCTGCGCGCGGGGTCGAGAAAGAGGCCCGGTTTGGGCGCGCCCATCGTGACGGTGAGGTCGGCGCGCAGGATCGGGCCGGGCGCCGCGCCGTCGTCTGTTCCGATACCGGAGGGCACGTCGACGGCGACGACGAGGGGCCCGGCTCCGGCCGACCGTCCTGCCGGCAGCCGCGCGGAGCCTTCCCGCGAGCCCTCGAGGCGTTCGACGAGCGACGCAAAAGGCCCGCGCAGCCCGCCGCGGGCTCCGATTCCCAGAATTCCGTCGATCCATACGTCGGCGCGGGCCGCTTCCCGGGCGACGGCGTCGAAGTCGGCGACGTCGAGCACGGCGCAGCCTGCGGCGCGGGCGGCTGCAAGGCCCGCCTCGTGCGCGCCCTCGGCGACGACCGCAGCGACGCCGATGCCCCGCCGGGCGAGGAACGCAGCGGCGAAAAGGGCGTCTCCCCCGTTGTTCCCGGGTCCGACGAGGGCGAGCGCCCTCTTGCCGTAGGGTCCGCCGAGGAGCCGCAAGACCGCCAGTGCAAGGGCGCCCGAAGCCCGCTCCATGAGGGGAACGCCCGCGGCCAGGAGCGGCGCTTCGGCCTCGCGGACCTTCCGGGCGCCGAATGCCCGGATCATTCGACCGTCACGGACTTCGCCAGGTTGCGCGGCTTGTCGACGTCGTATCCCTTGACCGAGGCCAGCTCGCAGGCGAAAATCTGCAGCGGCACGACCGTCACGAGCGGCATCATGAGGGTGGGCGTCGACCGCGGCACCCAGAAGACGCGGGTCGCGTAGCTTGCGGCCTCCTCGTCGCCTTCCTCCGCGATGACGATGACGCGGGCGCCGCGGGCCTTGACCTCCTGAAGGTTGGAGATGACCTTGGAGTGAAGGAGGGGCCGCCGCGGCGTCGGCACGATGACAAACACCGGCAATCCCTCTTCGATGAGGGCGATGGGGCCGTGCTTGAGCTCGCCGGCCGCGAATCCCTCGGCGTGGATGTAGGCAAGTTCTTTCAGCTTGAGCGCGCCCTCGAGGGCGACGGGGAAGCCCACGTGGCGGCCGAGGAAAAGAACCGAGGTGACGTCGGCCATCGAACGGGCGAGCGTGCGGACCTGCTCTTCTTCGGCCAGCACCTCCTCGATGCGGCCGGGCATTTTGCCCAGCTCGTCCAGGTAGGTGGCGACTTCGTCGACGTATTTGTTGCCGCGGAGTTCGGACAGGTAGAGGCCCAAAAGGTAGCAGGCCGTGATTTGGGCGATGAACGCCTTCGTCGAGGCGACGGCCACCTCGGGCCCCGCGTGAGTGTAGAGAACGGCGTCGGATTCGCGCGCAATCGTCGATCCGTGGGTGTTGACGATGGCGAGCACCTTCGAGCCTTGCTCGCGGGCGTGGCGAATGGCCATGAGGGTGTCCATCGTCTCGCCCGACTGCGAGATCGCCACCACAAGGGTCTTTTCGTTGACGACCGGGTCCCGATAGCGGAATTCGTGCGCCAGCTCAACCTCGACCGGCACGCGGCACCAGTGCTCGATCGCGTATTTTGCGACGTGCCCCGCGTACGCGGCGGTTCCGCAGGCGACGACGATGATCTTGTCCACCGAACGCAGAACCGACTCATCGATGCGAAGCTCGTCAAGGTGGAGGCGCCCGTCAAGGCTCGTGCGCCCGCGCAGCGTCTCGGCCACGGCCTTGGGCTGCTCGTGGATCTCCTTGTCCATGAACGTCTCGTACCCGTCCTTCACGGCGGCGGAGAGGTCCCAGTTGACCTCGAAGCGCTTGCCCTCGGCGGGCCTGCCGTCGAAGTCGACCACCGTGACCTCGTCGGCGGTGATGCTGACCGCCGTGTCCTGGCCGAGTTCGAGCGCGTCCGACGTCGAGCCGACGAACGCCGCCACGTCCGACCCCAGGAAGTTCTCGCCCTCCCCCAGGCCGACGACGAGCGGCGAGTTCCTGCGCGCTGCGACGACCTCGGAGTCGCCGGCCATCCCCACGAGGGTGAAGGAACCCTGCAGACGCGAGGCCAAGCGGCACATTGCCGCAAGAAGGTCGCCGTCCTTCGCGTATTCGAGGGCGAGGTGGTGGGCGGCTATCTCCGTGTCGGTCTCCGACCGGCGAAAGATTCCCTGGCGGTCGAGCTCGAGCGCCAGTTCGGGGTAGTTTTCAATGATTCCGTTGTGGACGACGGCGACGGCGCCGTCGAAGCTGACATGAGGATGCGCATTTTCATCCGTGGGGCCGCCGTGGGTTGCCCATCTGGTGTGTCCGATGGCGGCTGTGCCCGCGGGCAGCGGGTTGTGAGCAAGCGCCGCCCGGAGGTTGTCGAGCCGACCGGCCCTTTTGACCGCGCTCATCCCCTCTGGCCCGGCGACGGCGACGCCGGCGCTGTCGTACCCCCGGTACTCCAAGCGGGCGAGGCCCTCGAGAACGACGTCCAGCGGGCGGGAGCCCGCGGGACCATGACCGACGTATCCAACGATTCCGCACATGGCAGTAATCTAACCACACTCGGGCCCGGGTTTTAAGCCTGGTGCGCTACGTTTTTCCAAAGACGAATATTCGCCGCCGCCTGGGCCGTTCAGCCTCCTCCCTTGCCGCCCGGCCCCCTCGTGCCGCCTGACCCCCTCGTGCCGGCCGCCCCGTTCGCTTGCAGCCCGCCGGGACATCGCCGACGGCATTTCCAAACCGGCTCGGCCCAACCAAGCACCTCCGCACAAGGCTCCCATTCGGTATGTTTCGCTTCGGGCCTCGGAACGTACGACGTGTGCGCAGAGGCAGCGAAAACGCCGTTACAATTGAATCCATGATCGCCCCTGTGCACATCGGGCCGAGCGCCACACCGCCCGCCTCCCACGTGATCGACTTCTCCTATGAAGAGTGGGCCAGGCTGGCGCAATCGACTCCCCTTCCGCTGACGCAGTCGGACATCCGCCGCCTTTCCGCCTTGGGCGATCCCATCGACCTCGAACAGGCAGACGCCATCTACCGTCCGCTGTCGGCCCTGCTGCAGATGTACACGGCCGAGGTCGGCGCGCTCCACAGAAAAACGTCGCAGTTCCTCGGCCTGCGCGAGGAGCGCACGCCTTTCGTCATCGGAATCGCAGGGTCGGTGGCGGTCGGGAAATCGACGACGGCGCGCCTGCTGCGCGAACTGCTGCGGCGCTGGCCGGCTACCCCGCGCGTCGAATTGGTGACGACCGACGGATTCCTCTACCCGAACGCGGTATTGGAAGAACGGGGTCTCATGGAGCGCAAGGGATTCCCCGAATCATACAACCGCCAGGCCCTCATCGATTTCCTCAAAGCCGTGAAGGCGGGCCAGAGAGCCGTGCGCGCGCCCGTGTATGACCACATCATCTACGACATCGTCCCCGGCGCCTCGATCGAGGTCAACCGGCCAGACATCCTCATCCTCGAGGGCCTCAACGTGCTCCAACCGGCCAAAACCGACGGAAGCGGGCGCGACCTGCAAGCCGTTTCGGATTTTTTCGACGTCTCGATCTACGTCGACGCCGAAGCCACGCACATCGAGCAGTGGTACATCGAGAGGCTTTTCAAGCTCCGCGAGGTGGCCTTCAACCAGCCCGAGTCTTACTTTCAGCGGTTCGCGACGATGAGCGAGGAAGAGCTGCGCGAACGCGGCGAATACATTTGGCGCACAATCAACCTGCCAAACCTCCTGGAAAACATCGCGCCGACGCGCTCGCGAGCCCACATCGTATTGCGCAAGGGAGCGAACCACATGATTGAGAACGTCATCATCAGAAAACTGTGACCGGCGCGGCCCGCTCCGACCGACGCAGCCCGTTTCGACCGGCGCGACCTACTTCATTTCAGCGCTTTCCGCTTCGTCTTTTTCGTCTCGAGCGTCGCTGGCTTGGTCTCGGGCGGCGCTGTCTCGGACGTCCCTGTTTTGAAGGTCACGGGCTTTCACGTCGTCGCCTTTTGACTCGTCACCGCGGTCGCCTTCCTGCACGTCGTCCGGCGCCGGGACCGCATCGCCGAAGATCTCTTCGGGGGTCGAAGGCCCCGACGTCGTCCTCTCGATGATGATGTTGATGACGGCGCCCAAGGCGATTCCGCCGCTCACGCCCACAAGCATGGACAGAATGGGATGGCCGTTGAACACGTGTCCGGAAACGATGCCGATGATCGCAGAGTAGGTAGACCAAATCGGCCCGGAGAGCAGCGTCAGGGGGATGAACTTGTGGCGGGGGTACCCGGTCGCTCCGGCGATGAGATTGACGGCGACCCTGCCGATCGGGATGAAGCGGGCCGCGATGATGTAGAGAGGGCCTCGCCTCGCAAGGCCCTTCCGGGCGAAGCGAACGGCGACCTGCCCCTTTCCTTCGCGCAGAAAGCGAATGCGCTCGACGTTGTATCTGTGTCCGATGCCGAACGCGAGTTGATCGCCGAGAATCGCTCCCAACGCTCCGGTGAGGATGAGCAGGTAAACGTTGGGGCCGTTTCCCTGAACGATGAGGGCGCCCAGGGCAATGATCAGGGTCTCCGACGGGAGAATCGGAAGGAAACCGTCGATCACGCAGAAGACGAACAGAAAGAACAGAGTCCACAGCGAGGGCCCAAATTCCAAGACCCAGCTCTCAATGGAGTGAAACAGATCCACGTTGTCCTTTCCGCCGGTAAAATCGCCGCAATACGTTGGACAACCTTAACACCCGGCAATGGAGGGACAAGAGAGCAATTCTCCCCAAGGAAGCGCCCCAGCCGCGGCTGATCGCCGGTAAACCGTCTCGGACGTCACGGGTTTCACATCTCGTAAGCGACTTGGCGTGAACACGGTCGATGCGTAGCCGCGCCGGCACCCCTGCTGGAAAACTGTACGCACCCTGCTGAAAAACTGTAGCTGTCTAAGTGAATTCCGGTTGACGGTCGGATCGAGCAGAGTGGGAGCTTGAAAGACTATCCTGATCTTGTCCGGCCGTTTTAGGCGATTGCCGTTTCTCGAGGACACAGGGAGACTCAACATGACCACTCGTTCAAAGAAAAAGTCAAATGTTCTCTATGCTTTCTTGGCTCTATCAGCTTTCATTCTCACGGGATGCCGCATGGAAGCAACCATAGAGGTGCATGCTAACGGCAAGACCAAAGAAGTCCTCATTTTCGAAGACGACAACGGACAGATGGCCTCAATTGGCAGGACATGCGAGAACTTAAAGAACGTCCTCCCTAAAATCGGAAGTTTTGCGCACGGAGAAGGCACTAAAATGGAGGACATAACCTCTCCCGGAGGCCCCCTCACATGTAGGTTCACATCAGACAAGCCTTTAAACAAGGGAGATGGGCTAGTTGACAACGGCGATTCTTATGGATTTGCCATACCTAAATCACCGATGGAAGCTACAGAAACATACGAAGGAATAAGGATAAAGTTAACGATTCAAATGCCCTCTAAAGTAACTAAAACAAACATAGGAAAAATTGAGGGCAATAAAGTAATTATCAATAACTTTGACTATCTCTCTACAGGCATTTCTATCACTTCCGAGAAGGAGGGAAGCACATCGCCCTTTCCCGCGTCTACTGCCGCCCCTGGCAATAAATCGGGTACTGCGACTTCGAAAAACGACAATGACGGATTCCCTATGTGGGGATGGGGCGCCATTGGAGCAGCCGTCGTTGCAGCGGGCGCTGCAATCGCTTTACTCGCGAGGCGCAAGAAACATCACCCACAAAGTAATTAGCAACCCGAAGATCAAAGCACCGAATAACTTACTTATTGGTCATCAAAGCCGGCAACTTAAGAGCTTCAACAGATGCCGTTTCGAGTTAAACCCACTAGTCCGTGGTGGCTCCCCGCGAGGGAGGGTATGAGTGCCGTTCTCGCTGTGACGATTGGACGCGGGAAGAAGGGGGCTAATCTTCAAGAACCCATAAACCAGAATGTGAAAGAGCCCTCTTTCACCCGCAACGGCAATCAGTAGGCGCACCCAGATGTTGCGCGTCTGGACGCAATGGCCTTCCTCCGCTGCCGAGCAACTAGCTTCGAATCCGAAGCGAGTCTCAGTGCCTGCCCCAGCGCTTTCTGCGCAATCCTAATGGCGGGAACGAATCAACCTAGGAGTTGATCATCGTATGCGCACGATGTTTCCGGAACCCTGTAAAGCTGAAGCGAGCGCACCGATTCCACGCAACGATCAACTCCGACAAAAAGCAATGTAGCGATTACCCTTAATTTGTCGGGCTTTTAAGCATTCGCAACTTTCCGAGAAGTATGGGGAGATTTGTCATGGTCACTTATAAAAGAAGGCAATCACGGTTTCTTGCGCTGGTGGTAGCCGCAGTCGCGTTTGCCCTCACTGCATGCCGTATAGACGCGACTGTTGAAGTTCGCACCGACGGGAACGTGAAGACCGCTATGGTTTTTGAAGACACTGACGATACATTGACAAGCCTGAATAGGAAATGCGATAACCTCAAGAATCGCGCAGCCCTGGTAGGCAGATTCGCAGAGGCGACGATGGAGGATATCACTCCGCCCGGAGGACATCTGACGTGTAAAGCTGAATTAAACAAACCGTTATATGACGATGTTAGAGTCGAAACCAGGCGGAATACGTACTCGCTTATTTTCCCCCCATCAACGCTAGAAGTCGCGGAAGGTGACTACATAAAGCTTACAATTACGATTATTATGCCAGGTAAAGTCATAAAAACCAACATGGGAACGATAAATGGAAACAAAGTAACTGTCAAAGGATTTAGCTACATAAAAAAAGGCATTTCAATTACATCAGAAAAGGGAGATTCCGCGACTTCCCCCAGTGTATCGCCTAGTTCTTCAGCCAAGGAAACCAGCTTGGCACCATCAACACAGAAAAACGGGCTCCCCTTATGGGTTTGGTTAGTTATTGGCGTTGGCTCTGCAGTCACGATAGTTGGCATCGCTGCAGTCGCAGCTAGCAAACGACGCCGATTCCCGAAAAGAAACGTGTAATTGTCCGTCTGCGAGCGACTCGATCATCCTCGCTCCGAAATCTCAGCGGTACAGATGAAATCACTACATTTCGCGGGCGGGGGGCGACGAGGAAACAGAGTTCCTCGTCGCCCCCCCCCGCCCGCGTTGCCATTCCTTTCCGAACCGGGCTCTAGTCGCTTTCTTTACGGCACCCCGCCTCGAGGAAGGTAATCCTCTTGTCGGTCTCGTAGGGAGAAACCGACTTAGGTTTGACCGGCTTTTCCCGTCTCTGTTTCCTCTGCTTGTCTTTCGCGCGGTTTGCCTCCCCGCGCCCAGTCAAGCCAGACAGAACACGCGAAGAAGACGAGCGACTCTCGGCGGATGATCGCTCAATGGACCGACCGGGACTGAGACGGGAGGCCCCGCTCCGCGTTGCAGAAGAGCTTGCTCCACGGCCTGCCGTTGCAGTTCGGTTGGCCGCACCGGCCCCGCGAGAAGCGCTTGACCCTGTTGCCCTAGTCGAGGACTGGGCGGCTCGATCCGAGGTGCCGCCGGCGGTGGTACGAGTGCCGTAGGATCCTGCTTTTCCCGCCGAGGCCGGCGACGAAGTCGGGGTTCGAGCCGCAGTTGTTGTGCCCCGGAGGATGCCCGATCCTCGAGAAGACGAGGCTGGGCTCGACGCCCGAACCGCCGTCGTCGCCCCACGCACGATGCCGGAAGAACGCGCCGACGAAGATGCCGAGACGGGTCTGGCCACACCCGTGGCCCCGCCTCGAACCGGCATGCCGCGGGAACCTGTCTGAGAGGACGTCGCCCGAACCGCGGTTGTCGCCCCACGCAGGATACCCGACGAACTCGGCGCGGTCGCACGCACTGCAGCTCCTGACCTTGCGGGCAAGGCAGTAGCGGTGGGCGTCGACGCCGTCGCACGCGCGGCGCGCGCAGCTTGATAGGCCTTATACCCAGCCACAGCCGTTCCTCCGCCGATGGCGGCGGCCGTGGCCAAAGGACTGAACACCGCTGGCGGTGCCGTCGTTGGATTCAAGGTACGCGAACCTCCCGGCGCAAACGCACCATCCTGTCCAGGAGCATAATGCGACCCCTGCAAGGCCACTCCGCTCGAGGCGCCGCCTCCGGGGTCATAACCGCCGCCGACGGAGCCCCCAGAGCCTCCAGCCACAACATTTCCCGGAGTGTGCCATTCCGTGGCAGACCGCGTCGGCCCTTGATGACCAGCAGGGGCAAAGCCAGGAACACCTGTTTGCCCGGCACCGTCGCCGCTCCCTCGTCCAGCTTTGGCAGAGTCAGTGGACGCGCTGCTATGCCCTGACGAGGGCGCGTGTTCAGGTTGGTCGGGAAGAGAACCGATCAACTCATGCATCTCGGAACCGAGAACGTGCAGAACTTTCTTTGCCCGTTGATCAACCTCCGCATGCGCGGCATCAATTTCCGCTTGAGCGCCTGGAGCACCTGGACTATTAGCACTCATTGCTTTCACGACTTCAGTTCTGTCGATAAGATTGTTGACTCTTTGAAGAGTCTTTTGGATCTCCTGGCTGCCAGTCTGAGCCTTTCTTCCGCTCTCGACAGCCTTGCCTTGGATCTCCGCGAGTTTAT
>ERZ773075.1336-NODE-1336-length-13156-cov-10.9664_pt1 | contig 13156 bp, 10 predicted proteins | sample MGYA00580614_ERZ773075 | MGnify/ENA primary metagenome ERZ773075 (study PRJEB29015, sample SAMEA2738021) | human oral metagenome | biome: human oral; feature: human-associated habitat; material: dental | place: China | collected 2043 ... | reverse complement strand
CGAAAGCTCCGGATGGAACGAAAGCTCCGGATGGAACGCCCCCGAAAACCATGTGCAAGATTTGGGCGAAAACGGCGACCTCGGCAAGGACGCCGAAGACGCGGCGGACGACGGCGTCGGCTTGGACGCCGACGACCTCGGCGACCTCGGCGGCGAAGACCCGGCCGTCGGCGTCGAGGCCTCCGCTGCCGAGCCTGAAGCGAATGCCGGCCTTCTCATCACGGAATCGGAAGTCATCGAGTCGATGATGGGGGATTCCGCCGAGCAGCCTTCCGACATGGAAGGCGTAACGGCTGAAAGCGCTGCGGAGCACGTGTCCGTGGTCGATGCGGCCTTGGCGGACAGCGCGATGGCCGGGCCGCCGAGCGGCGCGAGCTCGGTTGAGGGGCCTGAGGCTTGGGAGCAGCCCAACGAGCTTGAACCTCCTGTTTCATTTGACTCCGTCGGCTCGTTCGAATCTGCCGGTTCCTTCGACTCGTCCGCCCCCCTCGAATCGTCAAGCGCGTTCGAAGGGCCGAGCGGCCCGCCCGCGAGCGGGGAAGGCTCGCCCCGCGAATTCGAAGGTGTGTCTTTCACAACGGGCGACGGAGGCCAGGCGGTCGGATACGAAGCCGACCCGTCCGAGGAGGGCTTCATCCCCTCCGGCGTCCAGGGCGGCGACATCGACGCATGGCCAGTCCGAGGCTGGGACGAAGCTCTCGGATTCGGACGCGAGAGCAATGCCGTCGTTCCTCAGGAGGACGCGAATGCGTCCCACGACATCGTCTTCGCTCCCCACGTTTTCGGCGCCGCTCTGTCCGCGGGGGACACTCCCAGACACTCCGCGCTCGAACGGATGCAGACCCTCGTGTTGAAAGATTCCCCCGAAGCGGAAGCCCTGGCCGAGGCCTCGAGCGAAAGGGCCGAACAGGAGGCTCCGGCTGCGGAGGCCGACGACGCTCTCGCCCCGGGCGAAACGGCGCCCGACGGCGCGGAACGCACAGGGGAGAACCCTGAATCCCCCGGTGGAGACCAGGCCTCTGGGGGAACGGAAAACGGCGCAGCCGCAAACGAAATCGGTGTTGCGGGGGACGGGGAACCCGGAGAAGCTCCGGCCATGTCCGTGCCGAACGAGGCTGATCCGCTCGGCGGTGCCGGCGCGGATTCCGTCCCGTCCGCCAGCTTGCCCGCATCGAATGTGGGGCAGCTGCCCGAGCCCGGCCAAGGCCAAGTCAAACGTCGGCGAGGAAAGCACTCCGCCTGACCCGCGCCGTCCGCCGGGCCGTCCTCGTCCGCTTCGCAAAGCCTCACAGCCGGCCTGAGTCGCCGCCAACGGGCGCATTCCGCGCAGGCTCCGGCAGTTTGCCCGGATTCAGGCTCGGCTGGCTCACTCGGGCTCTGCCGACGTCGTCGGCTTGGGACGCGGACGACGTTGCCTCGAGCTTGTAGCTCTCGGCCATCCTGCAAGGGAATCGGTCAACGGTCTGACGGAGGCCGCCCGGGAGCGCAAGGCGCCGTCGTCGAAAAACTTCGTCGGCAGCGGGAATTTGCGCACTTCCCGTTCGATCGACTCGACCGGAAAACGAGCGTCGGAGCCCGCTACGACGAAGTTGCCGAAACGCCTTCCGCTGAAAACCGCCGGATCGGCTATCGCGACGATATTGGGAAACGCTGCCGCCATGGCCGCGATGTCCTCGTCTAGCCGCCGAATCCCCGCCGACGCGACCGCATTGAGAACGTAAATCCCTCCCGGCGCCAAAACGTCGGCCGCTCGTTTCGCGGACTCCGCCGTTCGCAGATGCGGCGGCACCTCCCTGCCCGTGAAGGCGTCGCGGACGATCGCGTTCCAGCTCGCTTTCGTCGAGTCGAGGACGTGCCTGGCGTCCCCGACCCTGATCTTCAGAAAGGGCGAGCGCGGCAGCGGAAACCAGTCGCGCACCAGCCTGGCCAGCTCGGGGTCGATTTCGACGGCGACCTGATACAGCTCCCTGCGGGCGCCCAGCGCCCTGGCGAGCGCGCAGCCTGCGCCTCCCAAATGAAGCACCCTCGTGCGGCGGGGGCCGCCGCCTTCGGCCGACCCGCCCGCCTCGATGGCGCGGCGCCCGCCTTGATCCCAGCGCGACTCGAGTATGAGGCGAATGTGCTGCATATACTCGAAATCCAGATACTCCGGATCGGCGAGGTCCAGGCTCGAAGACTCGACGCCGTCCAACAGAAGGAGAACCTGCGAGGGATTGGTCCGCCCCCTGACGATTTCCGCAGTGGCATACGTTGTGGCGACGGGCCCCTCGGGCAGCTGTGTTCTGGACGATGCGCGCTTCATGCCACGAGCCTATCGAGACTCGAGGGCGCCGTGGCAGGCGGACCGGGCGTTTTGCGCGGTCAGAAAAGCGACGGAGCCTGAGCGTAGGCTTGTCGCGTGAGAAAGGAGGACGGATGTCCCGAGCGCCGCGGTCGAAAGAAGCCCGTCGATTCTGGGGCGACGACGATTCCGACGTCGGCATACTCCACGTCGACATGGACGCCTTCTTCGTGTCAGTCGAGCTGCTCGATCGCCCGGAGCTCGCGGGCAAGCCGGTCGCCGTCGGGGGAGCCGAGCGCGGCGTCGTCTCCGCCGCCTCCTACGAGGCCCGCGAATTCGGCGTCAACTCGGCAATGCCCGTGGCCCGCGCCCTTCGGGCCTGCCCGCATCTGACGATGATTCCGCCGCGCCACGGCAGGTATTCGGAGGTGTCGCGGCAAATCATGGACATACTGCACGACGTCACCCCGCTTGTGGAGAAGCTTTCGGTGGACGAGGCATTTCTCGACGTCGGCGGCGCGCGGCGCCTCATGGGAGGGCCCGTCCGCATCGCCACGGATTTGCGGGCGCGCATTCGGCGCGAGGTCGGCGTTCCGGCGTCGGTTGGCATCGCCGCGACGAAGCACGTCGCCAAGATCGCCTCGGCCCACGCGAAGCCCGACGGCCTGCTCCTCATACCCCGCTCGGCCACGATCGCCTTCCTCCACGGGCTGCCGGTGGGGGCGCTGTGGGGCGTGGGGGAGAAAACGAGGGCGCGCTTGGCCAAGCAGGGAATCGAGACGGTGGGAGAGCTCGCCGACGCGGGACCGGAACGTCTGGCCAGGATCCTCGGCCGCGCCCACGGAACGCATCTGTACAGATTGGCGATGGGGCAGGACCCGCGTCCCGTGCAAACTTCTCGCGAGGAGAAGTCGATCGGCAAAGAGGAGACCTTCTTCGAACACGTGGCCGACCGCGGCAAACTTGAAAAGATCCTTCTGGCTCAGGCCCATGCCACAGCGCGCAGACTGCGGCGCGCGCGTCTGACTGCCCGGACGGTCGCGATCAAGGTCCGCTTCGCCGATTTCACGACCATCACCCGCAGCACGACTTTCGCCAGGCCGACCGATCTGGCGGCGGACCTCTACGCGGGCGCCAAACATCTCTTCGATTCGATCGCCGTCTCCGACGAGGGGCTGCGCCTCCTGGGCCTGCGCGCCGAGCAGACAGTCGATCCGCGCGAGGGCGTACAGCTGGCTCTGGGCGCGGATTCCGACGGCGAAGCCTGGGACTTCGGCGGTCAAGCGGACGAGGGCATGCATCAGGCGTTTGGCGTGAATCCGCGTCTTGAACGGGCTGAGGCGGCGCTCGACCGCATTCGCGACAAGTTCGGCCCGTCATTCGCCGGTCCGGGAAGCCTCATCGGCGTCGACAAGGAGAGGCGCAGCGAAGCTGACAAGGAGAGGCGCCGCGAAAACGGGGGAGGCGTATGAAACGCAGGAAACCGGTAAAACCGAGCAAGCCGCGAGAACGGGGAAGGTCGCGTTCACCCGGAGGTGAATGGACTCCGTCGCCCCAGAAACTATGACATCGTGGTTGTCCACATGACTTTTGCCGCTCGTGCCTTCGGGATATTCTTGACGGGTACGCCGACGACAGAGGAGAACCCATGGCCCTTTCCGAATACGAACGGAAGATGTTGGAAGAGCTGGAAGCCCAGCTGTCCGACGAGGATCCCGGGTTCGCCGACACCCTCAAGCCCAAGCCGTCGCCGAAGGCGGCTGCCCGCCAGGTGTCGATTCGCCATCTCGTCCTTGGCCTTCTCGTCGTTTTTGGAGGCATTGCCGTCCTCACGCTCGGCGTCTCGGCCGAGATGGAGATCGTCGGGCTCCTCGGGATCGTCGTCATGTTCCTCGGAACGTGGTACATGACGGCCGGCGTCAAGTCTTTCCCCGTCGAAAAGGCGGAGAACGGCGATCCCGGGCCGAAGAGGCCAAAGGCCCCTCGCTCAAGCCGTTTCCAAGACTTCATGGCCAAGCAGGCCGAGGAGTGGGAGAAGCGCCGTCGCCGCTAGGGCGTGCGCAAGCGTGGAATGACTGGCCCGTCAAAGGGCCTGGTGACGAAAGACCCGCGACGTCGAGCGGGCCTCTCGCGTTGACCGGCCGTGATTCACCCCGGTCTGGCGGCCGCCGAACGGTTGAACGCCTCAGCTGCGGCTGAAGGCATCCAGACGGGATGCCTTGGAGACTTCCCGTCGGATTAGACGCGCTCTTGCCGTCTTGTCGAGCGTGCAAAGCGGCCGCCTTGTTCGTGTGGCATCGGCATGCTGGACCGCATCGACGCGATCCGCTGCGGCGCTCCCATGCGCCGTCCACTTCGCTCCACCGCGTCGCCGTGCCATGCTCCACGCCGTCGCCTCGCCTTGTTCCACGCCTGTTCTGCGCTTGCCGGTCCGTCTTGTTTTGCAGGGTAAGGTCGCTCCCCTGCGCGGCTGCGCCTCCGTCGTGCCTCTACTTCGCTCCATGGGGTCGCCTCCATTCCGCTCCTGCGGGGTCGCCTCCACTTTGCTCCATGGGGTCGCCTCCATTCCGCTCCTGCGGGGTCGCCTCCACTTTGCTCCACGGGGTCGCCTCCACTTTGCTCCAGGGGTCGCCTCTACTTCGCTCCATAGGGTCGGCTCCACTTTGCTCCAGGGGTCGCCTCTACTTCGCTCCGCGGGGTCGCCTCCACTTTGCTCCACGGGCGCGACGACGCCCGGAAAACAGCCGATTTGAGGCGTCGTTCTCCGTCTCCGGGCGGAGAGCTTCAACAAAAATGTGAGGCGATGGGTACAGTTGCCCTCCACCGTGGTTTTCCCTTGATGCGTATGATCTTCTTCGACAAAACACCCCCATGGGACCCTTGCTTGTGGGGGGAAGTGGAGTAAAGTGGTGGCCAGCGTCGAGAGGGAGGTGGACGCGGTGTTTCTGGGCACATACGAGCCAAAGCTCGATGACAAGGGTCGTCTGATCCTGCCCGCGAAGTTCCGCGACCAGCTCCAGCGCGGGTTGGTCATCACCAGGGGACAGGAGCATTGCCTGTTCGTCTTCACCATCGAGGAGTTCGAGGAGTTTCAAACGAAGCTTCATCAAGCTCCCCTCACCTCTAAGGAGGCTCGCGATTATCAACGTGTGCTCTTTTCCGGCGCGAATGACCAAGTGCCGGACAAGCAGGGGCGGATCTCCATTCCCTCGAATCTGCGCAAGTACGCCGGATTGGAGCGCGACCTGGCCGTGATCGGCTCAGGGAGCAGGATCGAGATCTGGGACCTGACGGCATGGAATGAGTACCTGAACACGCAGGAAGCCGCCTTCGCCGACCGCGAAGACGAGGTCATTCCTGGCCTGTTCTGACCGGCCGAGGGCTTTCTCGCTCGTCTGAGGCAGTTCCCCAGCTTCAGAAGGCGAAGAAAGCCGCCGGTCGGTCTGACTCGACCGCACAAAGGCAGCCGCCGCAGCGGCCGTATACGCCGCAAGGCACAGAGAGGAGTTTCGCATGGCGTCGAACACGACGAGCAAAGCCGGACCTCCTCGCGCTGGCGGCAATGCCCTGCACATGCCGGTGCTGCTCGAGGAATGCGTGAACCTCCTCGGGCCCGCGCTGACGGCTGAGGCCCCCGTGATGATCGACGCGACGCTCGGAATGGGAGGGCACTCGTTCGCCTTCCTGGAGCGCTTCGCCAACCTGACGGTCGTGGGCATCGACCGGGACCCGGAGGCCATTGAGCTGGCCGGCGAACGCTTGGCGCCCTTCGGCAAGCGTTTCGTACCCGTCCGTGCGACGTACGACGACGTGTTCGACGTCGCCGCCGAGTATGGGCGCGCCGGGCGGGCAGACGCCGTGCTGATGGACCTCGGCGTCTCCTCGCTCCAGCTGGACGACGAGGACCGAGGGTTCTCTTACTCCGGCGACGGCCCCTTGGACATGCGAATGGACAAGACTGGCGGCCCGACGGCCGCGGACGTTCTTGCCTCTGCTGACAAGGCCGAGCTGATGCGGATCCTGCGTGAATACGGCGAAGAGAGGTTTGCCTCGCGCATCGCCGCCAGGATCCTCGCGGTCCGCGCCGAGGAGCCGATCGAGCGCACCGGCCAGCTTGCCGACATCGTCCGCGACGCGATCCCTGCGCCGGCCAGGCGCACGGGAGGCAACCCGTGCAAACGAACCTTTCAGGCGCTTCGAATCGCCGTCAACGACGAGCTTGCCCTCCTCGGGCGCGCCATCCCGCGCGCCATCGAGGCGATTGCGGTTGGAGGCCGCATCGCCGTCGAATCGTACCAATCGCTGGAGGACAGGATCGTCAAGCGTGAGATGGCGAAAGGGGCGACGTCCTCGACGCCGGCGGGCCTGCCCGTCGAACTCGACGACCGCGCCCCGTATCTCCGCCTGCTTACCCGCGGCGCCGTCAAAGCCGACGCCGCGGAGCTGCAGGCCAATCCGCGCAGCGCATCGGTGCGCCTCAGGGCCGCCGAGAGGTTGCGCGAAACCCCGCACACCGCATAAACCAGCAACTACACGAGGAAAGAACCGATGAGTGCAATCCCCGCCACCACTGTGCCCCGGCGCGCCGCCCGCCCCGTCGTTTCCGGGGTTCCCGGCTTGAAACTTGTTCCGGCCCCGGCGTCGGCGCGAGGCTTCTTCGGCGTCGTCATCGTCTGCGCACTGCTTCTCGTCGGCGCCTTGGGCATCGCTTTCGCCCTCAACACGCAGATGGTCGACACGGCTTACGAGATCCAGTCGGTCCAGAGGGAACTCAACGTTGCCACGGCAAAAGAGGCCACGCTCGCCGATCGAGTCGTCTCCGCCTCCACCCCGCAGAAGCTGACCGCCAAGGCCGAGCAACTAGGATTGGTTCCAGCAACGAGCGTCCTCCACTTGGACCTCACGACTGGGGCCGTCAAGAAGCCCTCGGAGCCGCAAGGGAAGTAGATGTCGTCTTCTGCCACCGACAATGAGACGGAGGGGCGTGGCGCGGATCGTCCGCGCCGCGCTGCCTTTTCTCGGTACATTCATCGACTGAGGGAGTACCACTCGTCGTTGCCTTTGGCGGCCAGACGCCTGCACTCGCTCGCTGTCGCCTTCGTTGTGTGCGCACTGGTTTTGGGCATTCGGCTCGCCGACCTCCAAGGCGTCAGATCCGCCTCCCTCGCGGAGGCCGCGTCGGGCTTCAGAACGAGGACGTACACGCTGCACGCCAAGCGCGGAGACATCGTCGATTCGAAGGGGTCGGTGCTGGCGACGTCGATCGAGCGGTACAACATCGGCGTCAACCAGAAGGCCATCGCCCAGTACAAGCGCTACGACAAGGACGGCAATCTCATCGGATCCGGCGCCGCGGCGGCGGCCGAACAGCTCGCGCCGCTGCTCAAGATGGACCGGGCCGAGCTGGGCGGCCTCCTCCTGGGCGGCGAGGAGAAGAAGTCCTTCGCATACGTCAAGAAGGACGTTTCCCCGGATCTTTGGCGCAAGGTCAACGCGTTGCGCATCACGGGGATCGAGCCCGAGCAGTACATGAAACGCGAATACCCCAACGGCGCGGTCGCCGGAAACGTGCTCGGCTACACGGGCCAGGTCGAGAACGAGCCCGGCCAGATCAAGGGCCAAGCCGGAATCGAGAAGTCGCAGGAGTCCGCGCTCGCAGGAAAAAACGGCTCCCTCACGGTCGAAGTCGCCGGGGGAGGCGCGGTTTTGCCCAACGGCAAGCGCAAGGAGGCGGCCGCGAAGAACGGCTCGACCGTCAAGCTGACGATCGACCGCGACCTGCAGAACCAACTCATGAAGGCCGTCGACGATTCGGTCAAGGCCAACAACGCCGAGTGGGGCGCGGCCGTCGTCGTCGAGATCGGAACCGGAAGGATCCTCGCCCTCGTGGATTCCGGCTCCCCCAATCCGGCGAGCCTCGGTTCGACGGCGTCCTCGAATTGGGGGTCGCGGGCGGTGCAGGCGCCCGTCGAGCCCGGATCGACAGGCAAGCTCATCACGTTCTCCGGCTCGATCGACCAGAAGAAAGTCACGCCCGAGAGCGTTTTCACCGTTCCGTACTCGATCACGATGCCCAACGGCGAGAAGGTCCACGACAACGATTCGCACGGCACCGAAAAGATGACGGTGGCCGGGATCCTCGCGAAGTCCTACAACACGGGCCTCATTCAGATCGGCGACAAAGTGAGCGACGCCAAGCGCTATGACTACATGAAGAAGTTCGGCATCGGCTCAAAGACGGGCATCGAGCTGCCCGCGGAGTCCCGCGGGAAGCTCACGCAGCCGAGCGCCTGGGGCCCCAGAGGGCGCTACACGACGATGTTCGGCCAGGGATGGTCGGCCACCACCGTTCAGCTCGGCCAGATGGTGGCGACGATCGGCAACGGGGGAGTGAAGGTTCCGCTGCACATCGTCGAGTCCGTCGTCGACGCCGACGGAAACGAGAAGCCCGTCGCGCCGGAGAAGAAACAGCGCGTGATCTCGGCAGACTCGGCGGCGACGATGCTGAAGATGATGCAGGCCGTCACCGACAAGGATTCGACCGGCTATCTCGCCAGGGTCGAGGGATACAACGTCGCGGGAAAGACGGGGACCGCGCAGGTGCCCGACGCCAACGGCAAGCTCACCAAGCGAGTCGGCACATTCGTGGGGGTCCTTCCGGCGGACAAGCCCCAGATCGCCGTGGCGGTCACCGTCTTCAACGGCAAGGGCGCCGGGTACGGCGGCGAGGTGGCCGCTCCGGTATTCTCTAATGTCGCACACTTTGCGGTACGGCAGCTGGGGATCGCGCCTTCCACCGAGCCCCTGTTCAAGTACCCGTGGTACGAGCGTCAGATAGGCAAGAATGACTGACTATACGAGACAGACCGGGCTTCTCACGCGGCTCGACGCGCTCGCGGCGGCCGTCGGGGCGACGGTCGACGTCGGCGACGGAGGGCCCGAGGCCCGCAGCGCAGCGGTTGAATCCGTCACGTCCGACAGCAGGCAGGCGAGGCCGGGCGACCTGTTCGCGGCCACTCCGGGAGAGAAAGTCCACGGCGCGGCCTTCGCCGCCTCCGCGGTCAAAGCCGGCGCGAGCGCCGTGCTCACCGACGCCGAGGGGCTCGAGATCCTTCGCGGCGCCCCCGGCGGGCGCTCCGTTCCCGTCCTCGTCGTCGACGATCCGCGCGCCGCCGTTGGAAAGGCGGCCGCCTTGATCCTCGGCGAACCCGCCGCCGGCCTCGATTCATACGCCGTTACGGGAACCAACGGCAAGACGACGACGGCCTACATGGTCGAATCGATACTCTGCGCCCTCGGGCGCAAACCCGGCCTCATCGGCACGGTCGAGATCCGCCTGGCGGGAATGAGCGTGCCGGCCCGCTTGACGACGCCCATGCCCGACGAGCTCCAAAGCTACCTAGCCTTCCACCGCCGCGGGGGAGGGACCGACGTCGTCATGGAGACTTCCAGCCACGCCCTCGTCCAGGGCCGCAGCGACCCGGTGACGTTCACGGTGGCCGGGTTCACGAATCTCACCCAAGACCACCTCGATTTCCACGGCACGATGGAGGCGTACTACCAGGCCAAGGCGAGTCTCTTCACCCCCGAGAGGGCTCGCAACGCCGTCGTCTCAGTCGACGGCGAATACGGCCGCCGCCTCCTCGCGGAATGCGCGCCGAGGCTCGAAGGGGAGGTCGCCGCCCTCGCTGTCGGCTCTGATCTGCCGGATCTGCCCGACGGCGTTGTGGGATGGAAGGCCGTTCACCGGGGCGGGTCGAGCTTCGTCCTCGAATCGACCGACGGGCGCAGGCTGGCAACGAGCACCTCCCTTCCGGGGGATTTCAACGTCGCCAACGCCGCGCTCGCGGCCGTCATGGCCATGACGGCCGGATACGCCCCCGACGAGCTCGCGCGCGCCCTGCCCGAAGGGATCAACCCCGCGGTGCCGGGCCGCATGGAGGTGCTCAACGCCCGCCCGCGCGTCATCGTCGACTTCGCCCACAACACGGAGGCGCTCGTCAACGCCATGAAGGCTCTGCGCCCCTCGACTGAGGGCAGGCTCGTCGTGCTCACGGGGTCGGCCGGGGACCGCGACAAGGGCAAGCGCCCGGCCATGGGGGCCGCCGTCGCCCGCTACGGCGACCTCGTCTACATCACGGACGACGATCCTCACGACGAGGATCCCGCCGTCATCAGAGCGGCCGTCATCGAGGGAACGCGCGGCTTCGACACCCCGGTCGTGGAAATCGCGGACCGGTCCCAAGCTATAGACGCCGCAATCGCGCAAGCCTCCGAGCGGGATACCATTCTCCTTGCGGGGCGCGGCCACGAAACCATTCAGGAGGTGGCGGGCGTTCCGATCGAACTCGACGACCGAGTCGAGGCGCGGCGCGCCCTACGCAAGCGCGCCCGCGTCCACGACGGTGAGGAGAAAGCATGATACCGGTGACGCTCGCGCAAGTCGTTGCCGATTGCAATGCGACGACGGCGGGCGAGACTCCCCCCGACGTCGCACGAGAACAGATTTCGTCGCTGACGGCTGACACGCGGACCGTCAGCGGCGGCGAGGTCTTCGCGGCCATCAAAGGCGCGCGGGTCGACGGCGCCGAGCTCGCCGGAGCCGCGCTGTCGGCGGGCGCACGGGCCGTCGTCACATCCGACCCTTCCACCGCGGTCGCCTCGGGCGCCGACCCGGCTCGCGTCATCGTCGTCGACGACGTCGAAAAGGCGATCGGCGCTTTGGCGCGCGCGAACCTTCGGAGGGCGAGGGCCGAAGGGAACCCCGACCTCAAGGTCGTGGCCGTGACGGGATCGGTCGGCAAGACCACCGTCAAGGATCTGTTGGCCTCTCTGGTGGAAAGCAGGGGGCCGGTCATCGCCCCTCCCGGATCCTTCAACAACGAGTTGGGGCTTCCGATCACGGTTCTGCGGACGGACGTCGGCACAGCCACACTGGTGCTCGAAATGGGCGCTGACCGCATCGGCAACATCGACTACCTCACGTCGATCGCGCCCCCGGACGCCTCGGCCGTCCTCATCGTCGCCCGCGCGCACCTGGGCGAATTCGGCGGCATCGACAACGTCGGGCGCGCCAAGTCCGAGCTTGTGACCGGCACCCGCGAAGGCGGCGCCGTCGTTCTCAACGCCGACGATCCTCGGGTTGCGGCCATGGCCGGGCTCGCGCACGGACCGGTTCTCACCTTCTCGGCGCGCGGCGAGGGCGACGTCGCAGCCCGAAACATCGACGTCGGCGCGGACGGACGCGCATCCTTCACGCTCGTCACGCCGGAGGGCGAGGCGGACGTCAAGCTCAGACTCGTCGGCGAACACCACGTGGCGAACGCCCTCGCCGCGGCGGCGCTCGCCCATTCGCTGGGGATTGCAACGGCGCAGATCGCCTCGACCCTCAGCGCCGTCGGCGCCGCAAGCCCCCATCGCATGGACGTCTTCGAGGCGGGCGCCGCGACGGTCATCGACGACTCGTACAACGCCAACCCAGACTCCATGCGCGCAGGACTGGCGGCCCTGGAACGGCTCGGACGCGGACGGCGCAAGGTCGCCGTGCTCGGCGAAATGCTCGAGCTCGGCGAGGCCTCTGCGCCCGAGCACGAGGCGATCGGCAAAGCCGCCGCCCAGGCCGGCGTCGCCTCCCTCGTCGCCGTCGGCGAGGAGGCCCGGCCCCTCGCATCGGCTGCCGAGGCCGAAGGGGTGGACGCAACGTGGGTCGCCGGGCCCGAAGGCGCGCTGAGGGAGCTAGACGCCGCCTTGGCCGCCGGTGACGTAGTGTTGGTGAAAGGATCGAACGGTTCGGGGGTCTGGAAGGTCGCCGACTCCCTGAGGGAGGAGAAGAAGTAGTGCTGTCGATACTCATCGCGGGCGGCATCTCGCTTTTCGTCACCCTCGTGGGCACGCCGTTCTTCATCAAGATACTCGTGGCCCGGCAATACGGGCAGTTCATCCGCCAAGACGGGCCGACGAGCCACCAAATCAAACGCGGAACGCCCACCATGGGCGGCGTCATGATCATCGTCGGCACCCTCCTCGGATACTTCGTCGCGAATCTCGCGACCGGCCGCTCGCCCAACGCCTCAGGCCTGCTCCTCCTGTACCTCACGGTCGGCCTTGGCTTCATCGGCTTCCTCGACGACTTCGCCAAGATCAGGAAGAAGCAGTCTCTGGGGCTGACCCCGTGGGCGAAAATAATCGGCCAGGCCTTCGTGGGGATCAGCTTCGCCGTCATGGCCCTGCGCTTCCGCAACTCTGAGAACAGAACCCCCGCGACCCTGCGAATTTCCATTCTGCGCGACACGAACATCGACCTGGCCTTCCTCGGCGCCGGAGTCGGAATCGTGCTCTTCGTCGTCTGGGCCAACTTCCTCATCACGGCGTGGTCCAACGCGGTCAACCTCACGGACGGCCTCGACGGGCTCGCCGCGGGGGCGTCGATGATCGCATTCGGCGCATACGCGACGATCACCATGTGGCAGTCGAACCAGGTCTGCCACGGGGTCCTCGGCCAGGCGCCCGGCTGCTACGACGTTCGCGACCCCAGAGACCTCGCCATCGTCTGCGCCGCCATCGTGGGCTCCTGTTTCGGCTTCCTGTGGTGGAACACCTCTCCCGCGAAGATCTTCATGGGAGACACCGGGTCCCTCGCCCTCGGAGGCGCCTTCGCCGGCATCTCCATCCTCACCCGCACCGAAATCCTCGCCGTCCTCATCGGCGGCCTCTACCTCATCGAAGTGGGCTCGGCGACGCTCCAGATGGGCTTCTACAAGATCACGAGAAAACGGATATTCCGCATGGCCCCGCTTCACCACCACTTCGAGCTCAAAGGTTGGAAAGAAGTGACCGTGGTCGTGCGCTTCTGGATCATCGAGGCGCTCCTCATGC
>ERZ773075.1334-NODE-1334-length-13180-cov-64.343_pt1 | contig 13180 bp, 12 predicted proteins | sample MGYA00580614_ERZ773075 | MGnify/ENA primary metagenome ERZ773075 (study PRJEB29015, sample SAMEA2738021) | human oral metagenome | biome: human oral; feature: human-associated habitat; material: dental | place: China | collected 2043 ... | reverse complement strand
CCGTGCCTGCGGTCGGTGAGGTCGGCGACGTCGGTGATGCCCTGGAGCTTCTTGGCGCCGACCGCCTCCTTGATCCGGGCGATGATCTTCTCCGGTCCTACCATGTAGGGCAGCTCGGTGACCACGATGCCCTTGCGGCGCGGCGAGACCGCCTCCACGTGGGCGGTGGCGCGCGTGAGGAACTTGCCCCGCCCGGTGCGGTAGGCCTCCCGGATCCCGTCCAGGCCCACGATCATTCCCCCTGCGGGTAGGTCGGGACCCGGCACGAAGGCCATGAGGTCCTCCAGGCTCGCCTCCGGGTGGGTCAGGAGGTGCCGGGCGGCCGCCACCACCTCCACGAGGTTGTGCGGCGGCATGTTCGTGGCCATGCCCACCGCGATACCGGCCGCGCCGTTGACCAGCAGGTTCGGGAAGGCCGCGGGCAGGACCTCGGGCTCGGTGAGCGTGTAGTCGTAGTTGGGGCTGAAGTCGACAGTGTCCTCATCCAGGTCAGTCGTCAGTGCCAGCGCAGGGGCGGCTAGACGCGCCTCGGTGTAGCGGGGGGCCGCCGGGCCATCGTCCAGGGAGCCGAAGTTGCCGTGCCCGTCAATGAGCGGCAGACGCATCGTGAAGGGCTGGGCCAGGCGCACCAGCGCCTCGTAGATCGCGGTGTCGCCGTGGGGGTGGAGCCGGCCCATGACGTCGCCTACGACCCTGGAGGATTTCACGTGCGGGCGGTCGGGGCGCAGCCCCATGCGGTCCATCTGGAACAGGATGCGGCGCTGAACCGGCTTGAGCCCGTCGCGGGCGTCAGGCAGGGCGCGCGCGTAGATGACGGAGTAGGCGTACTCCAGGAAGCTGGTGCGCATCTCCGTGGACAGGTCAAGATCGACGATCTCCCCGTCGGTGGGGGGAGGAGCCTGGGGGGAGGCGGACTTCGGCATGGGCGCATTGTCTGCGGAATCGGGCTGAAAGGAAACCACGACACCCGGGCGTGACAGGTCAGACGCGCCTGCCCGTCATGGTCGGGCTGCAGGCGGGTGACGGGTGGGCGGCAGCGGAAGGAGTCTTCCGGTATCCGACGGCGGTGGCACAATGGCGCCCATGACGACCCACTCGCGCCAGAACTCGGTCACCGGCCCTGCCCCTTCCGAGGCACCGCAGGACGCGGCCGCCGAGCTGGCGCAGCAGGTGGAGCTCGCCGGCTACTACCCCGAGCTGGTGCTCGACACGCTCCGTCTGGCCGCGGGCGAGGAGGAGATCGTCTCCGGCATGGTCCAGGCCGAGACCACTTTCGCCGAGGCCGTCCACCGGCACCTGACCGTCCTGTCCCTGACCGCCACCCGCCTCATCATCGTGCACGTCGACGACGCACCCCGCCAGGACGGCAGCCCTGGCGCCCTGGCCACCAGTGAGGCCGTCCCGCTCAGCCGTATCCGCTCCATGGCCCTGACCCGGGGCGTGTCCGATCCCGCCCAGGACGGCGGTACCCTGACTGAGATGACCATCGCGGTCTCCTGGGGGTCGGTGCGGCGCATCGACATGGAGCCGGGCACCTGCGGCGACCCCGACTGCCAGGCCGACCATGGCATGACCGGTGTCTCCGTGCCCGACGACATCGTCATCCGCGTCGCCGCCGGTGTCGAGGGCGCGGCCGCTCTGGCACGGGCCGAGGCCTTCGCCGGTCGGCTCTCACGGATGACGGCTCACGCCGCCTCGTGACCGGGCCCGTGACGAGCAGTCCCGATCCCGCCGCCACGGATCGTGCGACGGAGCCCCGGATCCCCGTGCCGGATCCGGAGCTCCGCTACGTCCTGGCGGTCGGAGCGGTCAGCGCCGGACTTGCCCTCAGCGACATCGGCAGCGACGTTGATGACGACGTGGTCGACGCCCCTCTGCGTGCCTCGCTCGTCACTGACTCCCGGGCCCGTTGCGTCGCCCGCAGCTGGGGGATCGAGCCGCCCTGCGGCTCCGACGGCGCTCGTGGTCGGGCCCCTGGAACCGTCGTCGTCCTTGTGGACGGGCTGGGACTGGAGATGCTTCGTCAACGGCGTGGTCACACCCCCACTCTGCGCCGATGGTGGGCGCCGGGCGACGGTGGCGTCAAGAGCGGCGAAGACCCCGGGATCCTCACCTGTCGTCCCTCGACGACGGCCTCCGCCCTGACCATGCTGGGAACCTCCGCCCTGCCCGGCACCACCGGAATGGTCGGCTACTCGGTGCTCCGTCCCGGCCTGGGGCCCGTCCTTCCCGCCGCCACCGTGCCCGGCCCCGCCCAGCTCCTCAGTCTCATCACCTGGAAGGGTGACGATGCCCCCAACCCTCGGGCCTGGCAGGACGTGCCCACGATCTTCGAGCGCGTCCCCACTGGGAGCGCGGTGAGCATCGGACCGGCCCGCTTCGCCGGCTCCGGCCTGACCGAGGCGGCCCTACGAGGCGCCTCGCACCTGGCGGCCGACCGTATGGAGGACCGGCCCGCTCTGGCCGCCGGCGCACTGCGTCGAGGTGTTCCCCTGGTCTACCTCTACGTCGGCGAGCTGGACAAAACCGGTCACAAGCACGGTTGGCTCAGTGCTCAGTGGTTGGCCCAGCTCGAGCGCCTCGACGCCGCCATGGCCGATCTGGTCCGCCGCGTCCCCGCAGGCACCCGGATCGTCCTGAGCGCCGACCACGGGATGGTCGACACCGACGCCGACCACCGCATCGACCTGACCGCCCACCGTGAGCTTGTGCGCGACGTCGTCGCCGTGGCCGGCGAGCCCCGCCTGACGCACCTGCACGTCGCCGACGGTGACGCGGACCTGGCCGGCGAGGTGGCGCACCGCTACCGCCGTGTCCTGGCGGAGCGGGCGGCCTGGGTCGGCACTCGCGAACAGGCCGCCGAGCACTTGGGTGCTCTCGCTCCTCGGGCGCGCGGAGTCGTCGGCGACGTCGTCGTGGCGATGGCCGGAACCTGGGTGCTCGTGGACCCCAGGGTTCACTCCGAGTCCGCGATCGCCATGCCCGGCGTCCACGGCTCCTTCACGCCGGCCGAGACCGAAGTGCCGTTGCTCATCACCGAGGCCTGAACAGGCCTGAACGGCTCGGCGGGGCCGACGGGCGAAGGCCTGGGTGCTCAGTTACTCGGGCTTGGCGCCGAAGACGATCTCGTCCCAGGAGGGTACGGAGCGGCGCGAGCGGCGACGCGACCTCTTCTTGGCCGGAGGAGCCGTCCTAGGCATGTCGGGAAGCGTCTCCTGGGTGCCCGCAGCCGAGGCGTCCGACGGATCGGGAGAGGCCTTGGCCATGACCTCGGAGCGAGAGGGCATGAGGATCTCCGGTACCGGCTCGGTGGGGCTGTCCGTGCCCACCGGTGCCTGCCTGCCCACCGGTACGCGCCCGGAGGCGGGGCTCGGGGCGGACGGCGCGGCCGATGCAGCACTGGAGGCCGTCACCAGCCTGGTCCCGGCCGGGTGGTTGTTGGCGTGGCGCCGCCGGCGCTCCGACATGGAGTAGACCTGCGCGCTCAGCCCCGCGGCCTGCTCCAAGGGCTCCTCGACCGCCTCGCTGCCGGCTTCCGTTCGGGTCTCGGTGCGGCGCGCCTCGATTCTCCGAGACGGGGGAGAGGGGACCTCGGGACTGTCAGGACTGCTGGTGTAGTCGATGCCGTGCGGGTCGGTGAAGGCGTCCTCGTCGCTCTGTCCCTGCCCGGGAAGACCAGCCATCTCGTCATCATGCGGGATCTCGACCTCGACGCGTCGACCCCTGCTGGAGGCCAGGTCGGCCAGCAGTGCATCGGTGTCATCCGGGGACATGGCACCGCCGGTGGGGCGGGCGTACTCCCGCACGGGCAGCATCCCAGCGGGCACCTCGACGGCCAGGCCGGTCGGCTCCCCAGAGGGCGTGGCCGGAGCGGAGGCGGCCGGTGTCGTGCCGGTGCCGGACGGGCCCGCGGCGGCGGAGTGCCCGGATTGGGCCGACGGCGCAGTGGCCGAGGCGCCAGGAGCCTCCGAGTCCTGGTCGAAGACCGCCGGGCGCTTGACGCCGGCTCCCGCCTCCGTGAGCCAGCGCGCCTCATCATCCAGAGCGTGGACCGCCCGGGCCGTCAGGTCCAGCGACCAGCGGGCCTGCTTCTCCTCGGCGGACTGCACAAAGGTCACCATGATGAGCCAAGGGTCGCGGCCCTCGCGCAGCGCGTCCCACTCCAGGCTGGAGGGGTCGACACCGCGAGTGGCCAGCCGGTCCACCACCAGCTCACCGAGCAGTGGGGAGTCCTTCTCCCAGCCGATACGGCAGGTCTGGGCCTGCGAGACGGCCCACTGGCGCTCTGCGAGCACCGGTCCCTCGAAACGGCGCACGTGCTCCACGTCCATGCCGGTGCTGATCGCGACCTCAGCAGCGGTGGCGCCGGCGCGCATGTAGGCCTGAAGCTGGCGGGGGCGCAGGGGCGCCGGTCCCTCAGTCGTGGTCCCCGCAGGGGGGACGATCGCGCCGCGGTCACGTCGCACCGCGGCGCGCAGAGCATCGTCGACGACAATGCTGTAGCGCTCGCCGTCCTCGTCCGTCATGACAATCGTGTCACCGTTGGCACCCAGCAGCTCGAGTTCGACCATGGGTGGGGCCTCCTTCATCCCGATGTCAGCACGATATGCTCCACTACGCCTCACAGCCTGCCACCCGCAGACGTCAAGCCGTGGGAGGCGCAGCGGTGTGCCACATGTGAAGCACGTGTGAATACCCTCGTGAATACCCTCGGGTGGAGCGCACTGCAAGCGAACTGTGCTCTTTCATTGGGCGATTTGGCTTGACGGGCCGCCTGTCGGTGCTATTGTGCGCGTGCCTTCCGGGACGGATGGGCCGGTCGTCGTCACGACGCCAGTGTGCCTGCACGGCTCGACCGCCGTCCCCGGAGGCCACCCGAGAGCCGTCGACAGAAAAGAGTGACGAGGCCATGGCGACCGACTACGACGCCCCGCGCAAGAATGATGACGAGCCCGAGGCCGATTCCATCGAGGAGCTGACCTCGCGGCAGAAGGACCAGTCCTCCGCCGCGATCGAGGAGGACGAGAATGAGGCCGCCGAGGGTTTCGAGCTTCCCGGGGCGGACCTGTCCCGCGAGGAGCTGAGCGTTCACGTCGTGCCCCAGCTCGAGGACGAGTTCACCTGCTCGGAGTGCTTCCTCGTCCACCACCGCAGCCAGCTGGCCTTCGTCGACGAGGCGACCGGCCTGCCGGTGTGCGCCGACTGTGCCGGCTGACGGCGCCGTAACTCACTCAGGAGAATCCCATGGGACTGTTCTCGCGCCGCAGAGACGACGCATCCACCAAAACCCACGAGCCCGCTCTCGAGCGTGACGCCGGGCACGGCGCCTCCGGTCCCTGGGATCTGCATGAGCTGCCCGAGGCCCAGGAGGACGTGCCCCGCATCGACCTGGGTGCGTTGCAGGTCCCGGCCGTCGACGGTATGCAGCTGCGCATGGAGCAGGCGCCCGACGGCACCATCACGGCCGTCGTCCTCGCGCTGGGAGGATCGGCGCTCGAGCTGAGGGCCTTCGCCGCCCCGCGAACCGCCGGCATCTGGGACGAGCTGCGCAGTGACATCGCCAAGGAGCTCGCCGGGAACGGCGCCCGCTACGAGGAGAGCCACGGGGAGTACGGCACTGAGCTGGTCGCCCACCTGCCCATGCGCGGTCCCGACGGCACGACGACGACCGGTACGATCCGCTTCCTGGGAATCGACGGGCCCCGCTGGTTCTTGCGGGGCGTCCTTCAAGGGCACGCCGCCTCGTCGGAGCAGTCGGCTCAGGCGCTGCGGGAGGTGCTGCGCGGCATCGTCGTTGTCCGCGACGGCCAGGCCCGTCCGCCCCGTGAGATTCTGCCACTGCACGCCCCCGGAGCCGTGGCCGGTCCTGAGGCCGAGGACCTGCCCGGCATCGATCCGCTGGCTCCTGGCCCGACCATCGCCGAAGTGCGCTAGATGCCGACGCTGCCCGCCCCCCTCACGCGGCTGTCCAAGTTGCTTCGTACCAGCCGTGAGCACCTCGAGGCTCAGGACGAGGAGCGCTCCGCCAGCCTGCGGGGCACTGATCCGATCGGGACTCTGGCATCGCGTCAGCGGACCCGCGTCTCCGGTGTCCTGCGGGCTGTCACATACCGTCCCAGCCAGGACAAGCCAGTTCTCGTCGGGCAGCTTTACGACGGTACCGGCAGCATCGACCTGGTGTGGTGGGGGCGGCGACGCATCGCCGGCATCGCCCCGGGCGCCCACCTGGTGGCTGAGGGACGGGCCGCCGACGGCGCCCAGCGCCTGCAGATCCACAACCCCGCCTACCAGTTGCTGGGGCCGGGGCAGTAGCAGCCGGCAGCAACCCACCGGGAAGGATCCACGATGAGCAGTCGTTCCACTGATTCCGTCCGTACAGGCCTGGGGGCGATCGATTCCGAGCGCTTCGACGCCATGGCCGCCGTGGGAGGATGGCGCGGCATTGTCGAGTCCGTGGTGCCCACTCTCGTCTTCGTTGTGGTCATGGCGGTGCGACCCACGGCCTTGGTGCCGGCCCTGGTCGCCTCCTTGAGCGTCAGCGCCGTGGGCCTCGTGGCCCGCCTGGTCCAGCGTCAGTCGCCGGCCCAGGTCCTGGGCGGGATCATGCTGGTCCTCGTCTCGGCCCTGTGGGCCTGGCGCAGCGGTGAGGCCTCCAACTTCTATGCCACCGGCCTCATGATCAACGCGGCCTGGCTGGTCGCCTGCCTGGTCTCCCTGCTCGTCGGCTGGCCGATCGTGGGCGCACTCATGACCCTGTGGCACCGGGTCGCCGACGAGTCGGGACGGAGCTCGGGCCGCAGTGAGGACCCGGACGGTGAGGGGGAGCCGAAGAGCACCGACGACGATCCTGCCGTGCGCCCCTCGTCCTGGCGCACCGACCCTGCCCTGCGCGGCGTGAAGTTCCGCTACCACGCGGGCACCTGGGTCCTGACGCTGATGTTCGCCCTGAGGCTCGTTGTCGAGGTGCCCCTCTACCTGGCCGGCGAGCAGGCAGTGTCCTACCTGGGAGCCGCTCGCCTCATCCTGGGCGTGCCTCTGTACGCCCTGACCCTGTGGTTCATCTGGTTGCTGGTCGCCCCCGGCCGGATCGCTCAGGCCGAGGCGCGTACCGCCCGGTAGGTCGGGCTGCCCGGATCTACGTGAAGATGAGGGGCAGCTCCTCCAGGCTGGACTCGCCCTCGCGCGCCGTGAGGAAGATGAGCTCGTCCCCGCGTTCGAAGCGCTCGTCACGGTCCGGTGTGATGGGGCGGTAGTCGCGCAGGATCGCCGCCAGCACCGTGTGGGGCGGCAGCTCGATGTCGGAGACGAGCTCGCCGACGGCCGGTGAGTCCTCCGGCAGGGTCAGCTCGTGCATGGAGGCGCCCGACTGGTGGAAGTGGAAGATGCTCACCAGGCTGCCCACGCTGACGGCCTCCTCCACCAGGGCCGTCATGAAGCGCGGGGTCGACACGGCCACGTCCACGCCCCAGGTCTCATCGAAGAGCCACTCGCTCTTGGGGTTGTTGACGCGGGCCACGGTGCGGGGCACCCCGTACTCGGTCTTGGCCAGCAGGGAGATGACCAGGTTGGCCTTGTCGTCCCCGGTGGCGGCGACGATGACGTCGCAGGTCTCGGCCCCGGCGCGCTCCAGGGCGTCGATGTCACAGGCGTCGGCCAGCTGCCAGTCGGCCTCCGGGACCGAGGCGATGCGCATGGCCTCTGCGGAGCGGTCGACGAGTGTGACCTCATGGCCGTGGCTGATGAGCTCGCGGGCGATGGAACGGCCCACGGATCCGGCTCCGGCGATCACGATCTGCATGGCTCAGGCCTCCTGGGTCGGGGCGTGTGACAGGGCCCGGCGCACCTGGCCGATGCGGTCGGTGCTCACCGCCAGGTGCAGGCGGTCGTGCTCCTGGATGACGGTGGCGGCCTCGGGCAGCAGGGCGGTGGCGTCGCGCGAGATCCAGGCGACGCGCACCTTCAGGCGCTCCTCGAGCGCCCCGATCGTGGTTCCCACCCACTGCGGGGAGGCGCTGGGCTGGATGAGGGCGACCGCTCCCGAGGGGTCCTCGAGCTCACGGGCGCTGGAGCCGGGAAGGATTCGGCGCATCATCTGGTCGGCCGTCTGGCGCACGGTGGCGACCGTGGGGATGCCCAGGCGCTCATAGACGTCGGCCCGGCGTGAGTCGTAGATACGGGCCACGACGTTGTCCACGCCGAAGCTCTCCCGGGCCACGCGCGCCGCGACGATGTTCGAGTTGTCCCCGTTGGAGACCGCGACGAAGGCGTATGCCTCATCGATGCCGGCCTGCTCCAGGGCGTCGCGGTCGAAGCCGACCCCCTTGACCTTGCGGCCGTTGAAGTCCGAGGGCAGGCGGCGGAATGAGTCCGAGGAGCGGTCGATGACGGACACCGAGTGCCCCATGCGGTCGAGCTGGACGGCCATGGACGCTCCGACGCGGCCACAGCCCATGATGACGAAGTGCACGAGGAGGACGGTACTCCGGTGTGGGGCCTCGGACGTAACATCTGGAGACGTGCGTGACTTCGCAGACCGCATCAAGCGGCTTCTCGTCGGCCGTCCCGTCCCCAGTGGAGCTCTGGGCGAGACGCTCCTGCCCAAGAGGATCGCCCTTCCGGTATTCGCCTCCGACGCCCTGTCCTCCGTGGGCTACGCCCCCGATGAGGTGCTCATCACCTTGGCCGTGGCCGGAGTCGCCGCCACCTCCCTGTCCCCGTGGGTCGCCCTGGCCGTCGTCGGCGTTCTCGTGGTCGTGGTGGCCTCCTACCGTCAGACCGTCTACGCCTACCCGTCGGGCGGCGGCGACTACGAGGTGGTCTCGGCCAACCTCGGCTCCCACGCCGGCCTCCTGGTGGCCTCGGCCCTGCTGAGCGACTACGTCCTGACCGTTGCGGTCTCCGTGTCCTCCGGCACCTCCTACCTCGCGGCCGCCCTGCCCGCCCTGGCCCCCTACAAGGTGGAGATCGCCGTCGCCGTGGCCACTGTCCTGGCGGTGCTCAACATGCGCGGTTCGAAGGAATCGGGGCGAGCCTTCGCCATCCCCACCTACCTGTACATGGGCGTCATCGGCATCATGGCCGTCGCCGGCTTCATTCAGGAACTCACCGGGAGACTCGGACAGGCCGAGTCCGCCGGTTTCGACGTCGTCACCTACCCCGCCTGGGAACAGGGGCTGACCGGCCTGGCCGGAGGCTTCCTGGTCCTGCGGGCCTTCTCCTCGGGCTGCGCGGCCCTGACCGGCGTGGAGGCGATCTCCAACGGCGTCCCCAGCTTCCAGCGCCCCAAGTCCCGCAACGCCGCCACCACGTTGCTGCTCCTGGGCAGCATCGCAGCCCTCATGCTCATGAGCGTCATCCACCTGGCCGGCGCCGTCGGCGTGCGCATGGTGGAGGACCCGGCCCATCAGCTCCTGCGCAACGGCGTCCCGGTCGGGGACACCTACCACCAGGATCCCGCGATCGGACAGATCGCCGCCACCGTCTTCTCCGGCTTCCGGCCAATGTTCTACCTGGTCGCCGCCGTCACCGGCCTCATCCTGGTCCTGGCCGCCAACACCGCCTTCAACGGCTTCCCGGTCCTGGCCAGCGTTCTGGCCCGCGACGAGTTCCTGCCCCGCCAGCTCTCCCAGCGCGGCGACCGTCTGGCCTTCTCCAACGGCATCATCGTCCTGTGGCTGGGAGCCGTGGCCTTCCTCGTGGGCTTCGAGGCCAACACCACCCGCCTCATCCAGCTCTACATCGTGGGCGTCTTCATCTCCTTCACGCTCTCCCAGGTGGGCATGGTGCGCCACTGGACGCGCGAGCTGACGATTGCCACTGACTCCAAGGCCCGCTCGCGTATGCACCGTGCTCGCATCATCAACGCCATCGGTGTGCTGGGCACCGGCACGGTCCTGGTCATCGTCCTGCTCACCAAGTTCACCCGCGGAGCCTGGATCACCCTGACGATCATGGCGCTGCTCTACCTGGTGATGAACCGGATCCGCCGCCACTACCGGCGAGTCAGCGAGGAGGTGGCCATCTCCGACCTCCACGACGCCCGCGTCCTGCCGGCCCATGTCCACGCCATCGTCCTGGCCTCCCGCCTTCACCAGCCGACGCTGCGGGCCCTGACCTACGCCCAGTCGACCCATCCGACCGCCTTGGAGGTTCTGACGGTGGACACGGGGGACGGTGGCGCCGAGCGCCTCCTGGATGCCTGGGAGGAGGCCGACGTCGCGGTCCCCCTGACGGTTCTGGACTCCCCCTACCGGGACATCACCCGCCCGGTCATCAACTACGTGCGCTCGGTGCGCCGAGAGTCCCCTCGCGACCTGGTGGTCGTCTTCCTGCCCGAGTACATCGTGCGTCACTGGTGGGAGCAGATCCTGCACAACCAGACCGCCCTGCGCCTCAAGACCGTCCTGCTGTTCACCCCCGGCGTCGTCGTCGCCTCCGTGCCCTGGCAGCTGGGACTGCCGGGCCAGCGGCACTTCCACCACGGTGTGCGCGCCCGTACCGCCGAGGGCATCCTCGACGCCGACGTCGCCATGCGCCGTCACGTCGACAGTCACCTCAGCAGTGCCGGCGCCGACCACCAGGAGAACCGATGACCCCCCGGCCCACCCAGTCCGGTCAGCCTGTCCAGCCGGTCCCCGGCCGCGGGCGGTCCCATGAGCTCACCCTGACCGTGGGGGCTCCGGCACACGGCGGGCACTGCGTGGCCCGGCCTGTGGACGACCCGGCCGGCCGCGTCATCTTCGTGCGCCACGCCCTGCCCGGTGAGACGGTGAGGGCCCGGCTGACCGAGATGACGTCGCGGACCTGGCGCGCCGACGCCGTCGAGATCCTCCAGGCATCCCCGGACCGCGTCGACTCCGTCTGGCCCGAGGCCGGTCCTGCGGGCGTGGGCGGGGGAGAGCTCGCCCACGTGGCCCTGGACGCCCAGCGCACCTGGAAGCGCTGGGTCCTGGCCGACTGCCTGCGCCGGATCGGCGGTCAGGAAGTGGCCGACGCCGTCGCCTCCCTGCCCGAGGCCGCATCCGGAGCCGCCGTGCCGGTCGAGCCGATGCCCACCGACGCCGAGGCCCAGGCCTCCACCAGCGCCCGCCGGCGCGCCCTTGCAGGAACCGCCACCCGCACCCGCGTGAGCCTGACGGTCACCGACGACGGCGAGCCGGGCATGCACGCCTTCCGCTCCGGGACGGTCCTTCCCCTGCGCCGTCTGCCCCTGGCCGTGGCCGCCATCACCGAGATCGGTCTGCTGGAGCGCTCCCGTTGGCGCGCCCGCTACCGGCCCGGTATGCGCATCGAGGCCGTCGCCCCCAGCGGTGGAGAGCCAGTCGTCCTGCTCGACGACCGGCTCCTGACCGCCCAGGCGCGCAGCACCGGGCGTCGCCGCGTCCAGGAGGTCGTGGACGCCTCCGCCCTGGGGCTGGGGGAGCTGACCTACTCCGTGCACGCCGAGGGCTTCTGGCAGGTGCACGTCGATGCCCCCCGGGTCCTGGTCGAGCGCGTCGTGCGCGCCGCCCTGGGGGAGGATCTCGACCGCGCAGCGGGAAGCCGCGTCCTGGAGCTCTACTCGGGGGCCGGCCTGTTCACCCTGCCCCTGGCTGCCCTGGTGGGTGGCGCCGGCCAGGTCCTGTCCCTGGAGGGCGACGAGCAGGCCGTCCGCGACGCCCGCCGTACCCTGCACGACCACCCCGCTGCTCGCCTGGCCGCCGGACGCGTCAGCCCCCGCTCGGTGCGCGAGCTCGCCGGTTCCTTCACCGGAGACAGCCCCGACGTCGTCGTCCTCGATCCTCCGCGGCAGGGGGCCGGCCGCGAGGTCATCGAGGCCGTCGCCGCTCTGGGAGCAGAGCGCATCGTTCTGGTGGCCTGCGACCCGGCGGCCCTGGCCAGGGACCTGGGAACCCTTCTGCATGCCGGCTACGTGCTGAGCTCCCTGAGCGCGCTGGACATGTTCCCGCACACGCACCACTTCGAGACGATCGCGGTGCTCGACCGCGCCTGAGCCCGGCCCAGCGCATGGGGAGGGCGTCCCGTGGACCGCGGTAGGACTCTGCGGTCATCATGACCCCATGAGTTCTGTGGTGGTGAATCGTCGTGTGCTTGCGGGGCTGGTTGCTCTCGGCGGTGCCGGCGTGGCGCTCCGCCGGGATGGTGGCGGCGCCTGTCCTCGGCCGGGGCGGGATCCGGGGGTTGAGACCAGGATTCTCAATGATCGTGATGACGTGGACGGTCGTCTGTGGGAGACGGCGACTGCGGCGAGCTGGCGGACGGACACGGGGCTGCGGTTCACCGGTTCTTTGAAGGGGGACTATCTCGACTACGGCGGCCCTGGGAGGCCCGGTTCGTCCCGCCGGGATTTTGCGGGGATGCCTAGGTTGGTGCATGAGGATGACAACTGTGTGGTGGTTCAGGCGGGGGCGGGGGTGTGTGCGCTTGAGCGTGCCGATGGGCGGGTGCGTTGGTCGGTGGCGTTGGAGGCACCTCAGGGGTTGGTGGCCGGGGGTGTGTCGCGTGGGTTGGTGTGGACCAATGCGGGTGCTGTGGATCTGGGGACCGGTGAGGTCAGGAGAGTGCCCGAGGCGGTGTCCCGGGCGGTCAACCTGGTGGCCGGTGAGGGTGTCGTCGTGACCGTCGTGCCCGGCTACGGCGGCAGAAGTGAGCTCGTCTGCCTGGAGTCTCACGGCTGCTTGGAGAGGTGGTGCACGGGGATCGACGACCCGGGTACGGCGTCACTGAGGCTCGGTGACAATGAGATTTCTATCGGGATGTCGGACCGCTACGACCTGGACAGTGGAGCGTACCACCTGGTGCTAGTGGATTTTGTCCCTCCCAGGCCTCGGGAGGGGGTCTTCCTTGTTGTCGGCACCGAGGTCGGCAGGAGGGTGCGGGTGGTTGTTGACGACGACGGGGAGGGTGTCGCGGTTCGTGCCTTCACCCCGTCAGAGGGGGAGAAGGCGAGAGATCCCCTGGGCACGTCGGGCTACCGGGAGCGGGACATCTCGGGTGAGGAGTTGTGGTCGGTTCCGTTGGAGGCTCGTCCGGGTGCGGTTGTGGCTCTTGACTCCGTCTTGGGGGAGCGGGGGTCCGCCTTCTGGGTCATGGATCTGGATGATTCCGGTGCGTTGTACCTGTCGCACTGGAGGCCCGGTTCGGTGTCTGGGTGACTGGGGAGGGGGCTGTAGGTTGTGGT
>ERZ773075.1328-NODE-1328-length-13250-cov-3.55059_pt1 | contig 13250 bp, 14 predicted proteins | sample MGYA00580614_ERZ773075 | MGnify/ENA primary metagenome ERZ773075 (study PRJEB29015, sample SAMEA2738021) | human oral metagenome | biome: human oral; feature: human-associated habitat; material: dental | place: China | collected 2043 ... | reverse complement strand
CCGCCAGCGTTCAATCTGAGCCAGGATCAAACTCTTATGTTCAATCTCTAACTTAATAACTTCTGGTCTGCTTCAAAGAAACCGACAGTCAATGAAATATCTTCTGTCTGTTTTTGTCGCAGTGTGAGGCTCGCGCACTCACACTTATCGGTAATCGTTTTGTTAAAGAACAGCGCTGTCAAAGCAGCGAAGACGTGAACTATACAGAACCCCGAAACCCTTTGCAAGCTTTTGTGCGGAAATATTTCGAACGTTTCAAAAACACCAATGTTTCGTAAAGAAATTTTCTTACACCGTTCAATCAGATTCTGCCCATGCGGATTGGCGGGCGTATAATCCGCCCTTTTATTTTGACTACCGACCATACAAAAGGAAGACCGATGAATTTTCCGCCGCGTTCCGTTTCCGCCACCCGCATGCGCCGCATGCGCAAAGACGACTTCTCCCGCCGCCTCATGCGCGAACACACGCTTACCGCCGACGACTTGATTTACCCTGTGTTCGTACTCGAAGGCAGCGGACAGGAAGAAAACATCCCGTCCATGCCCGGTGTAAAACGCCAAAGCCTCGACAAACTGCTGTTTACCGCCGAAGAAGCCGTCAAACTCGGCATCCCCATGCTCGCACTGTTTCCCGTTGTTACACACAACAAAACCGCCGCCGCTGAAGAAGCCTACAACCCTGAAGGACTCGTACCCACCGTTGTCCGCGCCCTGCGCGAACGCTTCCCCGAACTCGGCATCATGACCGACATCGCGCTCGACCCCTATACCGTGCACGGCCAAGACGGCCTCACCGATTCAGACGGCTATGTGCTTAACGACGAAACCATCGAAGTATTGGTGCGCCAAGCCCTGTGCCACGCCGACGCAGGCGCGCAGGTTGTCGCCCCGTCCGACATGATGGACGGCCGCATCCTCGCCATCCGCGAAGCCCTCGAAGACGCAGGCCACATCCACACCCGCATCATGGCTTACTCCGCCAAATACGCCTCCGCCTTTTACGGCCCGTTCCGCGATGCCGTCGGCAGCAGCGGCAACCTCGGCAAAGCCGACAAAAAAACCTACCAGATGGATCCGGCCAACAGCAACGAAGCCCTGCACGAAATCGCCCTCGACATCCAAGAGGGCGCAGACATGGTGATGGTGAAACCCGGCCTGCCGTATCTCGACATCGTGCGCCGCGTCAAAGACGAGTTCGGCGTACCGACCTACGCCTACCAAGTCTCCGGCGAATACGCCATGCTGCAGGCCGCCATCCAAAACGGCTGGCTCGACGGCGACAAAGTTATCTTAGAAAGCCTGCTCGCATTCAAACGCGCCGGCGCCGACGGCATCCTGACTTACTACGCTATCGAAGCCGCCAAACAGCTTCGCCGTTAATTTAAAGACAAAAAAGGCCGTCTGAAACCCGCAATCAGGGTTTTCAGACGGCCTCTCCTCCGCTTTACCCCCTTATCTATAAACAAAGGAAACCACCATGAAACGAGAAACCATCGCCCTGCACGCCGGCTACCGTTCCGACCCCGCCACCCGCGCCGCCGCCAACCTTCCCAACCTCAACGTCGCGGGCAACATCTGAAAAAATTGTCACATTTAAGAAAAATTTCCCCCAACTTTTTTGACAAAATAAAATAATTTTGTAAAATTCTTATAATTTATGTTCACTCTTTCAGCATAACCCTTATTTATCATTTTACTTTTGGACTATGGAAATGAATACTCCGAACAAATTGGCCGGGGCTCTTGTGACAGCGGCACTGGCGATGCCATCAGCGCAGGCTAAAACAGAAATGGAAAACGTAACGCAGGATACTCAGTCGCGGGAGGCGGCGCTTCAATCCGATGCTTCCACGCAGAGAGAACGCGAACTTCGCCCCGCACCTGTCAATGTCGCAAATGCCCGCATCGGCGTCAATCATCAGCAGGGTCAGACAGCACCAATGGCGGGGGTGTCAGTGGGGAAAAATAATGCAGCATTTAATGCCGGAGGAACTGTCGGGAAAAAATACAATAACGGATTCTTGGCCGGCGGTGTGGCAGGAGATGCTGTGTATGGCATGGGTAGTATTTCCATTTCTCGTGGAAAGCATGGGGTTCGAGGATATGGTGCTTCTGCGGAAGTGGGAGTGGTTCCAAATGGTTCTGTGGTGCATCATGCAGAAGGACATGTGATTCATCATGTGGCACGAGACAAACAGATTGGAGAAAATGTATTTTTTGAAGGTGGAAAGAGAACAACAGTTGGTGGAAGTGTTGGGCTCAATACGACTGCCAATGGTGTGACGAATGTGGGAGTGGATCACACCAAGAGAACTTTTGGAAAGAATGAGACTATTGGACGAGTGTCTCATACAGAATATTTGTCAGACTATGGTGCTCGTGTGGGAGTGAGTGGTGCGACAAATGGAGAAATTTCATTGACGGCACAAAAGGATTTGTCTTCTCGTGTGACAGGATTTGTGAATGCGGGAACAAATGTGAAGCATCATGGAGGAAACTTTGTGATGGCGGGAGTGAGAGTGGCATTGGATGGAAGAAATCCAAGCGTGGGAAGCAAGCCAGTGAGTGCTCGTGATGTGATGCATGATCGTGTGATGAATCTTCATGCAGGATCTCCTGAGGTGGTGCAAGATCCAGTGGCTTTGGGAAGAATTGTGAAATTGGAGGAAGTGAGCAAAGGACCTTCTCCAGAACAAATCCGCAAGCAAAAAGAAGAAGCAATGCAGAAAGAGTTGGAAGAAGTGGTGAAGCAGATACCGGGGGATCAGGTAATTGGTGCGAGTATTAGTGATGTTGGAGAAAACGGATGGTACAAAGTAGCAGACATCAAAAATTTTCCACAAGGAGCGCGATTTGAAGATTTGAAGGTAGTGGGAGAAGAACAACAAAGGCATCTTCAGAATTTTGATCTTTTTGTAAAGGCAGAAGGAAATAAGCTTCTCCATACCATGACGAAAGGTTACGGAGAAATAAGGACAACAATTACTGGAAAGATTGTGTATGAAAAAGATGGAATCCGACAAGAGAAAGAGTTTACTTCAATAATTCATGGATTACACTATCTATACTAACTCACAATAAAATACCGATTTCTCGGTATTTTATTTTTTAAAAATGAGTATAACATTTTTATTAAAAACAAATCATTCTCACACTTTTCCAAAAATGATTTTATTGAGATTTCAAGCAATCTCGACCTTTTTCTTATCATAACAATTAACTCTACAAGTTTCTGGAGGCATATAGATAAATTGTTCATCACCTAATCAGAAATATAAAATCATTAAACTAAATGGAGTTCTATATCCTGGGTTTTCCTGAAGTTTCTGTATAAGTGACCCATTTGAAGATCTGAAAGTAGTAGGAAAATATCAACAACAATACAAGAGTTTTGACCTATTTGTAAAAATGGAAGTAAATAAGCTTCTCTACACAATGACAAGAGGATATATGGAAAGACACGCAACTATTACCGGAAAAATTGTCTACGAAAAAGATGGAATCCGACAAGAGAAAGAGTTTACTGCAGTAGTAAGAGGTTTAGACAATGCAATTCTCAAATATAATATACAGATACCATAAAGAATAAAATAAAACCATAAAATAAAATCCCAATATGGGATTTTATTTTATGGTTTTATAAATTTAATGGTCATATTCTTAGGAATTTGTCAGAAGGTTATAGTGGATACACTACTATCTCGGAAGGTAATGGGATTCTTAGTATAATACCAGTCATGGTTTTCATTATTGGGATAATATACAAAATCCGCATTATCAACTTTTAGAAGCCTAAACACTTGTTCCTCAGCCCCAGTGAAAGTGTTTGGGTCAATTTTCTGAATTTTTGTTCTATTTAGCACCTCTTTCATGGCTTGATTAAGCCGAAGTCCATCATCGGAAATGATTGCTTTTTGCGCTTCCCCATTGCTAACATACCAGAAAGTTCCTTTTTTTCCACCCTTTTCAACCTGTGCAATCGCAACAACATCTTCTTCTTGACACATATCTTGAATATTGGTGACATTGGGCCAGAAGGTGGTTTTTTGTGGGTTGTTTCCTCTTGTTATCGGACAGAATGTTTGGTTTTTTCAGATTTCTTGTGGAGCGGTGATATTTTTTTCTTGGAGAATTTTTTCGTCTGCGTGGTTATTGGTGATGAGTTCGTTGAGGTAGATGAGGTCTTTTTTGGTGAAGTTGAGGATGGTATCGTTATTTCCTGAGAGACAATAGCGATTTGTGTTTTGTGGGAAGAGGGGCTTTACATCTTTGGTTCTGGTATTGAAGAAGGAACATTTGGAGAGGTCTTTTGCTTGAGAGTCCGTACTGCTCGTTCATGGGAGTTGTACAAATCCTCCATGGCCTTGTGATTGATAGATGGTGATATTGTCTCACTGGACAGCAATACTGGTTCCTCGGACTCCAGCGATGACTCAGGAGTTTTCGAATTGTGGGCCTTGGTCGGAGAGGACACGCCCCCAGAGCAAACCATTTTTGTACGATGCTTGCGCGATAGTCTTGCCACGCGTTTCACTCGGCACAGGGCTCAGCGTGATTTTGGTATTTTGATCCATTCGGAGCAGTGATTTGTCTGGGAAGACGAGTTCCGCCTGTTCGTTATTTTTGGTTTCGGCAATAATTTTTTTGTCAATGACAATAGTATCGCCCGCGACTTTTCTCTGTGTGTCAACTTTGAGGCTTCCGCTAAACGGGCAGCCGTAAAAAGGCCGTCTGAAACAAAAAAGGCCGTCTGAAACCCTTTTTCAGACGGCCTCTCCGTACCCTACTCCCGATGGTAGGGATGATTGTTCAGAATCGACACTGCGCGGTAGAGCTGCTCGGTCAGCAGCACGCGCACCATGCCGTGCGGCAGCGTCAGGCTCGACAGGCGCAGCAGCAGCGCGGCGCGGCTTTTGAGCGCGTCGGTCATGCCGTCGGCGCCGCCGATCAGAAAGCAGACATGTTCGCCGTTCTGCCGCCAGCTTTGCAGATAAGCCGCCAGCTCCACCGAAGTCGGCGCTTTGCCGCGCTCGTCCAGCGCCACAACCAGCGCCCCCGCAGGCAGCGCGTCGAGGATGCGTTTTTCCTCCGCCGCCATGCCCTGCGCCGCGTTCACGCCCGCGCCGCGCTTTTCGGGTTTGATTTCCTTCAACACATAATCCACATCGCGGCCGAAACGCTTGGCGTATTCGTTCACCGCCTCGTCCACCCAGCGCGGCATCTTCGTGCCGACGGCCAACACCGTAATATCCATCTTTATCCTGTCCTTTTTTCTGTTTTCAGACGGCTTCAAAGCCTGTTTGTGTCGCAGGCCGTCTAAAAAACGGGAAAACGCGTTTTTCAGACGGCCTCCGATCCTTATTTAAACAGCCGCCCCTGCGCCAGTATTTCGCGCACGGGCGCGAAGTCGCGGCGGTGTTCGGGCAGCACGCCGAAACGTTTGAGCGCGGCAAGGTGTTCCGCCGTGCCGTAGCCCTTGTGCCGCTCAAAGCCGTATTGCGGGAAACGTTTTGCCAACGCATACATTTCGGCGTCGCGCGCCGTTTTCGCCAGCACCGAAGCGGCGGAAATCTCGATGATTTTGCTGTCGCCCTTTACCACCGCCTCGGCAGGCGCGGGCAGATCGGGCGGCACGCGGTTGCCGTCGATGAGGATTTTGTCGGGCACTAGCGCCAGCCCCGCCACCGCGCGGCGCATCGCCAGCATCGCCGCGTGCAGAATGTTCAGTTCGGCGATTTCGTCCGTGTCCGCCGAGGCGATGCTCCACGCAAGCGCCTGCGCCTTGATGCGCGATGCCAGATCGTCGCGTTTTTTCTCGCTGAGCTTTTTCGAGTCGGTCAGCCCCGGCAAATCGTATGTTTCCGGCAAAACCACGGCAGCGGCAAACACGCTGCCCGCCAGCGGCCCGCGCCCCGCCTCGTCCACACCCGCACACACTATCCGCGCCACAGCCGCCTCCCGTTTGCAAAAACGCGCAAGGATAACGCGCGGCGCGGCGCTGTCAAGGCCGTCTGAAAAGGCCGTCTGAAAGCGAAAATCCCGCCGCGTATCAAGCCCCTCCCCTGCGCCCGCGCGTAAGAGGGAACAAGGCCGTCTGAAAGCGGCGTTTCAGACGGCCTTAAGTTTCAGACGGCCTTAACCGGTATGCGTCACAGGCGGCATCGGAGGCCGTCTGAAACGGGATTTTACTGCGTTTGCAGCCATTCGTTCACCGCCGCTTCGAGGCGGGGGACGGCGGCTTCGCGGTCTTCGTCGGTGAGCAGCAGGGAGGGGGCGAGGCGGAGGACGTTGGCGCCGGCGACGAGGATCATCAGGCCGTGGCGCAGGGCGGCGGCGGTGAGCTCGGCGGCTTTGCCCGCGTAGGGTTCGGCGAGGACGCAACCGATGAGCAGTCCTTGACCGCGCACGCTTTGGAAGATGCCGGTGTCGCGGCCGAGCGTTTCGAGGGCGGCGGTGAGGGCTGCGCCTTGGCGGACGGTGTTGGCGCGGGTGTCTTCGCGGTGGATGAGGTCGAAGGCGGCGCAGCCGACGGCGCAGGCCAAGGGGTTGCCGCCGAAGGTGCTGCCGTGGCTGCCGGGGGCGAAGGCGGGGGCGAGGCGGTCGGTGGTGAGCATGGCGGCGAGGGGGAAGCCGCTGCCGAGGGCTTTGGCGCTGGTGAGGATGTCGGGGGTAACGCCTGTGTGCTCATAGGCGAAGAGTTTGCCGGTGCGCCCCATGCCGGTTTGCACTTCGTCGAAGATGAGGGCGGCGCCGAAGCGGTCGCACAGTTCGCGGGCGGCGCGCAGGAATTCGGGTGTGGCGGGCAGGACGCCGCTTTCGCCCTGCACGGGTTCGATGATGACGGCGCAGGTGTTTTCGTTAACGGCGGCGGCGAGGGCGGCAGGGTCGTTGAAGGGGATGTGGATGATGCCTTCGGGCAGGGGGGCGAAGTCGCGGCTGTATTTGGGCTGGCCGCCGACGGAGACGGTGAAGAGGGTGCGGCCGTGGAAGGCGTTGGTGCAGGCGACGATTTGGTGTTTGTGTGCGCCGAAGGTGTCGCGGGCGTGTTTGCGGGCGAGTTTGAGGGCGGCTTCGTTGGCTTCGGCGCCGGAGTTGCAGAAGAAGACTTTGTCGGCAAAGGTGTTCTCGATGAGGCGGCGGGCGAGGTTTTGCGCGGGTTCGGTGGTGTAGATGTTGGAGATGTGCCAGAGTTTTTGCGCCTGATCGTTCAGGGCGGCGACGAGGGCGGGATGGCAGTGGCCGAGGGCGTTGACGGCGATGCCGCCGGCGAGGTCGATGTATTCGCGCCCTTCGTTGTCCCAAACGCGGCTGCCGAGTCCGCGCTCGGGAATGACGGGGGCGAAGGAGAAGTTGGGCGTGAGGTAGTTTTGCATGGCGGGTTTCCTTTGTCGGACGGGTTTCAGACGGCCTTTATGGAGAAAGGCGGCATTATGCGCCGCCCCGTTCGGTTTATCCAACCAGTCCGGCCGTCTGAAAGAAGGCGCGGTAGGCGGCGGCTTTTTTCTGCAAACTCAACGGATAGGCGCGTGAGGTGGAGGGCAGGCGCGTGAGGGTGAGTTCGCGGCCGGCATAGGGAAAGGGCACGGTTTCGCCCGTTTTGGGCATTTTGATGCCGCCGCCCTGTATGCCGAGCAGGATTTCCGTGGCTTTGCCGCCTGTGGTAGCAATGTGGCGGCAGGCGGGCATTTGGCTTAACACGTCCTGCAAATCAACGGGTTCGACCACTTTCAGGAATTTGTCGGATGCGTTGCCGTGTTCGCGGATGGCTTTGTAGACGGTGGGGCAGGAGGCGATGCCGCGTTCGGTTAAAAACGCTTTGATTTTGTCGGCGTCAAACGCTTTTTCAGACGGCTTCTGAAAGTGTGCCGCGTCATTGAAAAACACCAGCCCGTATACGCGCCACATATCGTTTTGGAAATTGGGATAGTGAAATTCCATCGACCGCTTTTCGCCTGCGGGCGGGAAAGTGCCCATCAGCATCACCGTGGCTTGCGGCGGCAGAAAAGGCGGGAAGGGGCGGGTTTCGATAACAGGTTGGTCGGCAGACTCGGACATGGTTTTTCCTTTCATAAAGGGGTTTCAGACGGCATCGGCGGATTGAAACACGCCCCGCGCGCCGTTGACAACCGCGCCGCGTTCAGGAACGTCATTCCCGAGCAGGAGGGAACGGCCTCCCGCGCCCGCCGCAGTTGGCAGGCGGGGAGCGGCGGCGTATAGTGGGAAAACGCAAACCGTTCCCGTTTGCCTGATTTTGGAGACTACAAATGAGCGAGAAAATTTCCCCAAAAGACATCACCGTGTTATCCGCCACCATGCTGATTCCCCTGTGGGCAAAAGCCGTCGAATATGAGCGGCCGGATGCCATCCTGCACGACAAAGAAGCCGCGCGGATGCTGGACATGATCGACTACGACTTCACCCCCTTTGCCAAAGTCAAAGCATCGCAAGTCGGCTGCTGCGGGCGGGCGCGGATACTCGACGAAATGGCGCAGCGTTTTATCGACGAGCATCCCGATGCCGTGGTGGTGCAGCTCGGGGCGGGTTTGGACGCGCGCTACGAGCGCATGGGCAGACCGCCGTTACCGCGTGGTACGACTTGGATTTGCCCGAAGTGATCGATGTGCGGCGGATGCTGCTGCCCGAATCGAGCAACCGCTATCTGGGCATTTCGATGTTTGACGAAGCGTGGACGGACACCGTTGCCGCGTACGGCAAACCCGTTTTGCTGATTATCGAAGGCGTGCTGATGTATTTTGACGAAGCGCAGGTGCGCTCGTTTTTTGAAATGGTGCAGCGCAAACTGCCCGGCACGCAGGTGGCGATGGACGCGCTGTCTCAAAAAATGGTCGGCCGCGCCCAGCAGCACGATGCGCTGAAAAAAATGAACGAAACGCCGCCCGAATTCCGCTGGGGCGTGAGCAATGCGGGCGATGTGTTGAAGCTGGCAAAGGGTAGCCGCCTGATTGAAGAGATCGGACTCAGCAGCCTCTGCGCGCCGCGCTATCCCTTTATCCTGCGCCTGCTGCTTAAAACCCGCTGGGGGCGCGAAAATCTGGATGTGCGGCTGATGCGGATACAGCTTTGAGGCCGCGCAGACATGGCAAAAGGCCGTCTGAAAGCACCGCTTCAACGAAGTTAAAACCGTTTTTCAGACGGCCTTTTGCCGCCAAACCGCCGCTTCGGTAGAATGCGCGCCCTTATCCCGCAACACAATCAGGAGCAGCAAAATGGACGATACCGATTTCGACAGCGCAATGGACAACCTCGACGACGCATTGGCCGGTTTTGACGACGTGGCCGTGGAAGGCGGATTCGACAGCGACAGCGACGACGATTCCTGCCCCGGCGGCGCGTGCAAAATCTGAGTTCCGCGTCTGACGCGCCAAAAGGCCGTCTGAAAAACCAATTCGGGTTTTCAGACGGCCTTTTTCGTTTGCGGCCTGCGTTTTTTCAGACGGCCTCACGCACCGGCTGCACCAGCACCCACGGCGCGACCACCACCGCCCACATCTCCTGCTTGTCGGCATAAAACCGCCGCGCCTGTTCTTCCGTCACCAGGCCGAATTTCCCCGCCTCCATCAGGCGGGCGACGGCTTCGCGGTCGTCGTCGGCCACCAGCCGCGCGGCGGCAATCAAATCGACATCGGGCGACACATATACCGCCGCGCCGCGCGCGAAATGGCTTTGCAGGTCTGCCCAAGCGATGCGGGCTGTTTCGAGGTTGAGTTTGTCGTTTAAAAGCGGTTCGGTCATCGGCTGCATCCCATGTCAAAAAGCGGCGATTATAGCCAAAGCCCCAGACGGCCGCTGCCTCGGCTCGGTTTTGCTTTTTCAGAAACGTCATTCCCGCGTAGGCGGGAACGGCCTCCGCCGCAAAAAGTGCGCGCGGTCGGATTTACAAAAAAAGTGTTACACCGTATCATCACGCCTTTTTCGACGCCGCCATATTTCGTGAAGGCCGTCTGAAAACACATTCCGACAAACCTCCGCAGGCGGCAGGCCGTCTGCACCGCCCGCCGCGCGCGGGAACATACGACAATGAATCTATTACTCAGCGGATTACTCCAACGGCTGCTTCTGGCGGCGGCGGCTTTGGCCGTGGTGTGGGGTGTTTATTTTTGGGCAGCATCGTCATGATCGAAGTGGAAAACCTCACCGTCAGCTACCAGCGCAAACCGGCCGTGCACCATGTGGACATGCGTTTCGACAACGCTTCGATGTGGGCGGTGTTCGGCCCCAACGGCGCGGGCAAATCGACGCTGCTCAAAGCCGTGATGCGCCTGATCGAATGCAGCACGGGCAAGGTGTCGTGGCACGGCCTGCGCCGCAGCGACATCGCCTATCTGCCGCAGCAGGCCGACATCGACCGCAGCCAGCCGATGACGGTGTTCGAGCTGGCGGCGATGGGGCTGTGGTACGAAATCGGCTTTTTCGGCCGCGTGAACGCCGCGCAGAAGGAGCGCGTGATGCAGGCTCTGGCGCGGGTGGAAATGGCCGAATTTGCCCACCGCCAGATCGCCCACCTGTCCAACGGCCAGTTCCAGCGCGTGCTGTTTGCGCGGATGCTGGCGCAGAACGCCAAATTCCTACTGCTCGACGAACCCTTCAACGCGGTGGACGCGAAAACGACCTACGCCCTGCTCGACGTTTTGCGCCGCTGCAACGCCGAACATCAGGCGGTGATTGCCGTGTTGCACGACTACGAACAGGTGCGCGCCTATTTCCCCAACACGCTGCTGATTGCGCGGGAAAAAATCGCGGCGGGCAAAACGGAAGAGGTGCTGACCGAGGGCTATCTGCAACAGGCCAACGAGGCCATGCAGCGTTACGACTACGCGCAGTGGTGCGCCGCCTGAGTGCGAAGGCCGTCTGAAAGCACGGCTTCAACGAAGTTTATAGTGAAACAAACACGGAAAGGTACAAGGCTCACGCAGGACCCGAGCAAGGGTAGTACGACAAGGCTCAGCAACGCCGTAGATTTTTGTGTTGGCTCACTATAAAACGTTTCCGGCTTTCAGACGGCCTCTATCCCGAACACGATAACAACAAACACATATGACACTCCCCCTTTACGAATGGCTGATCGAGCCGTTCGCCGAATTCGACTTTATGCGCCACGCACTCGCCTCGGTGGTGTTCCTCGCCCTGAGCGCCGCGCCCGTCGGCGTGTTTCTCGTTATGCGGCGCATGAGCCTGGTGGGCGACGCGCTCGGCCACGCCGTATTGCCCGGTGCGGCGGTGGGCTACATGCTCGGCGGCCTCAGCCTGCCCGCCATGAGCGCGGGCGGTTTTGTCGCCGGCATGGTGATGGCGCTGCTGGCGGGGCTGGTGAGCCGTTTCACCGATTTGAAGGAAGACGCCAACTTCGCCGCCTTCTACCTCACCAGCCTTGCCGTCGGCGTTTTGCTGGTGAGCATGGGCGGCAGCAATATCGACCTGCTGCACCTTCTGTTCGGCTCGATACTTGCCGTCGATCTGAGCGCCCTCACCCTCGTCGCCCTCGTCGCCAGCGCCACCATCCTCACCCTCGCCGTCATCTACCGCCCGCTGCTGCTCGAAAGCATAGACCCGCTGTTTTTAAAGGCGGTAAACGGCAAAGGCGCGCTGTGGCACCTGATTTTCCTCGTGCTGGTGGTGATGAACCTCGTCGCCGGATTTCAGGCGCTCGGCACGCTGATGGCCGTCGGCCTGATGATGATTCCGGCGATTACCGCCCGCCTGTGGGCGCGCAACATGGGCATGCTGATGCTGCTGTCGGTCGTCTTCGCCCTGCTGTGCGGCCTGGCCGGACTGCTGTTTTCCTACCACGTCGAAATCCCCTCCGGCCCGGCCATCATCCTCTTCTGCGGCGGCTGGTACGCCCTCTCCGTGCTCATCGGCAGCGAAGGCGGCGTACTCACCAAGCAGCTGCGCCGCAGCCGCCACAAAACCTTCTAACCCCCGTCGAAAAGGAACAAACATGAAACACTGGAAACCCGCCCTCCTCGCCCTCCTGATTGCCGGCGCGGCCAACGCCGAACCGCTCAATGTTGTCAGCAGCTTCAGCATTTTGGGCGACGTCGCCAAACAAATCGGCGGCGACAAAATCGCCGTCACCAACCTCGTCGGCGCGGATCAGGACTCGCACGTCTACCGCCTCACCAGCGGCGATTTGAAAAAAATCCGCGCCGCCAAACTCGTGCTGCTCAACGGCCTCGGCTTCGAGTCCGGCGAAATGACCCGCGCCGTGCAGCAGAGCAAAGTGCGCTACGCCGAAGCCGCCGCCGGCATCAAAGCCATCGAAGCCGATCACGACCACGATCACGACCACGGCCATGATCACGACCACGGCCATGATCACGACCACGGCCACGAACACCACCACCACGGCGCCTACGACCCGCACGTTTGGAGCGACCCCTCGCTGATGCAGAAATACGCCGCCAACGTCGCCGACGCCCTCATCCAAGCCGACCCGCAAAACAAAGCCCATTACAGCCAACGCCTGCAAAACTACGGCAAAGAGCTGCAACAGCTCGACGCCTACGCCAAAGCCAAATTCGACGCCGTCCCCGCCGCACGCCGCAAAGTCCTCACCGGCCACGAAGCCTTCGGCTACATGGGACGCCGCTACAACATCAAATTCTACGCACCGCAGGGCATCAACACCGAAGCCGAACCCTCCGCCAAACACGTCGCCGCCCTCATCCGCCAGGTCAAACAGGAAGGCATCAAAGCCGTGTTTGCCGAAAACATTAAAGACTCCCGCATGCTCGAACGCATCGCCAAAGAATCCGGCAGCACCGTAGGCGGCAAACTCTACTCCGACGCCCTGAGCAAAACCCCGCCCGCCAACACCTACACCGGCATGATCCGCTACAACGTCGACGCCCTCGCCAAAGCCATGAAATAAAGCGACGCAAGGCAAAAGGCCGTCTGAAACCGATTTTCAGACGGCCTTCTGTACCCGCCGCACAACACAGCCGATGAGAAGGTTTGACATTTACCCAAACTTGCGCTTTAATCACGAAAATTGATGTATACGCCGATTTGACACAGCTTGCGGGCGTTAAAACAGCTAAAGCGTTACAGAGTTTTTCGATTTAAGCTGTTATTTTTTAAGCCCGCTGTGTTCCACATCGGGCTTTGTTTTATCCGGAAGCAACACAATGATTACTCTCGACAGGGTCTCCAAACGCTACCAAACACGCGACAAACAATGGTTTACCGCCGTCGAACCCACCAGCCTCTCCCTCTTGTGCTCCAATC
>ERZ773075.1327-NODE-1327-length-13254-cov-4.45678_pt1 | contig 13254 bp, 9 predicted proteins | sample MGYA00580614_ERZ773075 | MGnify/ENA primary metagenome ERZ773075 (study PRJEB29015, sample SAMEA2738021) | human oral metagenome | biome: human oral; feature: human-associated habitat; material: dental | place: China | collected 2043 ... | reverse complement strand
CGCAGAAATCCGAGATGGAGCGCTTGGTGGAGCAGCTTCCGAATGCTCGCCTCGAGTTGTATTTCCGTGACCAGGGCGAGCGTGTCGACGCCCCGGCCATCATTCCCGCTGGTGCCTCTGTGTATCTGTGTGGCGGGGTGCGGTTCCTGCAGTCAGTTCGCGATCAGATTGATGCCATTCCCGCCGACCAGGCACCGGCCGATGTGCACTTTGAATTGTTTAGCCCCAACGATTGGCTGATCAACTAGGGTCTTTTCTGGGGCGGCCGCGTTTGGGCAGGTCACCCGCGTCCTTGGGTAGCCTGCCCGCAGTGCGGAGGTTATCGCGCAGCATCACCTCGATTTGGGCGTTGACGCTGCGCATGTTGTCCCCAGCCCACCGGGCGATCGCGTCGTAGATCGCCGGGTCCAGGCGGAGGGGCACATTTTTTCTGGGCATTGTGGTTTAAGTGTAGAGGCTGCCGGTGTTCACTACGGGTTGGGTAGAGGAATCAGAGCAGAGAACCACAAGGAGGTTGGACACCATGGATGCACGACGCTCGGAATCGAGGTCCACGATGTCGCGTTCGTCCAGCTTGTCCAGAGCGCTTTCTACCATGGTGACGGCACCTTCCACGATGGTTTCGCGGGCGTCGACAATCGCGGTTGCCTGCTGACGCTGCAGCATGGCCTGTGCGATTTCGGGGGCGTAGGAGAGCGCGGAGATGCGGGTCTCAACAATTTCCAGACCTGCGACGGCGACCCGGGCGGCCACTTCATCAGCGAGTTCCTGGGATACCAGGTCTGTGGAACCGCTCAGGCTGGGAATGGTGTCAATGTCGGTGGAGTCGTAGGGGTGGGTGGTGGCCACGTGCCGCAGCGCGGATTCGGACTGGGAGTGGATGAACTCCTCCATGTCTTCCACGGCGAAGGTGGCTTTGGCGGTGTCGGCGACCTGCCACACCACAATCGCGCCGATAACCACGGGGTTGCCGTTGAGGTCGTTGACTTTGATCTCGTTGGTTTCAAAGTTGCGCACACGCACACTGACTTTTTTCGCGTTGGTCAGCGGCGGCACTAGCGACAATCCAGTGCGACGGTTAGTGCCCAGGTAGCGGCCGAACAGCTGGATCACCTGGGTGTGGCCGGGGCTGTTGACCTTGATCATTCCGGCGACCAATGTGCCCATCACGACCCCCAGGATGCCAAGGCCAATGAGTGTCAAGCCTAACTGTTTCGCGTCTTCTTGGGCGGCTTTGGCAATCACGGCAACCACGGACCCTACCGTCAGCGCGAGGGAAACGAGGATTGCCGCAATGGCTGCGCCTGGACCCATCGTCCAGGCTGGTTTCTCCATCACATCGACGTTTGTTCCCGAGTGGCCAACGGGGGTGTCGGAGACAACGATGGTCTCCTCCTGAACCGGGTCAGTGGACGGGGTATCGGCGGACATGGTGTCACTCCTTACAAGGTGCTTACGAAAAAACTGATATCAGTTTATCACAAAAATAGATATCAGATTTTGGCTCCCGCCTTCCATGACTCCCGTAGCTGTGTCTTTTGCCGTGATGGACTAATCTGTAAACCTGTGACTGACGCGAAGAACCCCCACAACCGCAACGATGATGTCCCAGAGCAACTGCGCATTCGTCGTGAAAAACGCGCCCGCCTGCTGGAAGACGGCATTGATGCCTACCCAGTTGTTGTGGATCGCACCACCTCCATCACAGACCTGCGCAACAGTTATGTGGTGCTGCGGGAAGACGAGGGCGTCGATAAGCACGAAGACGAGCGCGAGGGCGTGCGTTACCTTGCCGTGGGGGAGGAAACCCAGGATGAGGTGGCTGTTGCGGGGCGCGTGATCTTTGTCCGCAATACCGGCAAGCTGTGCTTTGCCACTCTTCAAGAGGGCAATGGCACCAAACTGCAGGCCATGCTGTCGCTGGCGGAAGTCGGCGAGGAAAGCCTAGCCAATTGGAAAACCACCGTTGACCTCGGCGATATCGTGTCTGTGCGCGGGCGCGTCATTTCCTCCAAACGCGGTGAGCTATCCGTGCTGGCCAACACCTGGCACATGGCGTCCAAGGCCCTGCGCCCTCTGCCTGTGGCTCACAAAGACATGAGCGAGGACACCCGCGTGCGGCAGCGTTACACCGACCTGATCATGCGCGATGCCGCCCGCACTAACGCGCTTACCCGCATCAAGGTGATGCGTGCGTTGCGCAACTACCTGGAGGGCGAGGGCTTCCTAGAGGTGGAAACCCCCATGCTGCAGACCCTGCACGGTGGTGCGGCGGCCAGGCCGTTTGTCACCCATTCCAACGCCCTGGATATCGATCTCTACCTGCGCATCGCCCCCGAGCTGTACCTCAAGAGGTGCGTGGTTGGTGGCATGGAACGCGTCTTTGAGGTCAACCGCAACTTCCGCAACGAGGGCGTGGATTCCTCCCACAGCCCTGAGTTCGCAATGCTAGAAACCTACCAAGCCTGGGGCACCTACGACGACGGCGCCGAGATGATCAAGGGTCTCATCCAAAGTGTCGCCCGTGAGGTGTTCGGTTCCACCACCGTCACCCTCGCGGACGGCACCGAATACGACCTCGGTGGCGAGTGGGCCACCATGGAAATGTATCCATCCCTCAACGAGGCACTACAGCGCAAACACCCCGGTCAGCCCGAGGTCACCGTTGATTCCACGGTTGAAGAGCTCAAGGCGCTTGCCGTCGTCGTGGGGGTCAAGGTTCCCGAGAACGGCGGCTGGGGTCACGGCAAACTCGTCGAAGAAATCTGGGAAGAACTCTGCGCCGACCAGCTCTACGGCCCGGTCTTTGTGCGGAACTTCCCCGTGGAAACCTCTCCGCTGACCCGCCAGCACCGTACCGAACGCGGTGTGACGGAAAAGTGGGACCTGTATATTCGCGGCTTTGAGCTGGCCACCGGCTACTCTGAACTCGTGGACCCGGTGATCCAGCGGGAACGCTTCGAAGACCAAGCCCGGCTCGCCGCCGGGGGCGACGACGAAGCCATGGTCCTGGACGAGGATTTCCTCGCCGCCATGGAGCAGGGCATGCCCCCCACAGCGGGCACCGGCATGGGTATCGACCGCCTGCTCATGGCCCTGACCGGACTGGGAATCCGCGAAACCGTGCTGTTCCCGATTGTGAAGCCGGAGGGTTAAAGCTGGGGGCTAGGGTCTGGGTTGGGCCTGCTTATTGCGGGCTGCCCAGTACAGCGATCTGGCCACAACGCAGCTAGTGAATAGCAGCGTCACGGCGATAAGGATCCAGCCGAGCAATGCCCCATCCGGTGTAAACCAGGCCGTATCAATGAGTGAAGTAAAACCAAACATCAATGGCATGCCCTTGTAGATGGCCAGGGAGAATCCCCCGCCAGCCAGGAGCGTCAGGGCTGCTCTGGTGCCGGTGTTCAGGGCGCTTCGCGGTGGCAGCGGCTTCCGCCGCCAGCGCCACATTGTCCAGGCTAAGCCCAGTACCATCACCACAATGAGGCTTCCAAGCGTTCCCATGATAATTGGGTATACCGATGGAGTTTCCTGGGCTTTTTTATCCACAATGTCGAAATAATCATTCAGGTAAGCCGCAATCGGCTCATTCTGCTTCTTTCCCGATGTACTGACGAGGTCAAGGCGGTTGACCAGTAGCACTGTTCCCTTTCCCGTTTCGGGAGAGAATTCGAGCCTGGTAAAGAAGCCGCCAGGCTGCCCGCCGGTATGGCTCACAATCTGGCGTTCCGCGCCGTCAGAGGTGTGCTTGGTGCTGTACTGGAGGCCAGGCCCATACTCAACGGTTTCATCCCTGTCCTTTGCTCCCGTTGCGCGTGGCAACATACTCGGGAGCGCGTGTTCCTGGTGCTGGCGTAGCTGCCACGCACCATAACGGGCAAGCTGCACCGCTGACCCTGATATACCGCCCGCTCCGAAACTCTGTGGATAAATACCGTGTGTTTTATAGGAGCGTAGCGTTCCAAAGAAAAATGCATAACCTGGGGGAACGTCGTTGACCACGGAATCCACGTCGGCCAGGAGTGGACTGGAATCCGAAATTTTTCCAATGTGTTCGTTCAGATAATCGGAATAGCTGGGGGTGTGCGTCACCCGCTCAATCAAAATCTGCAACAGCATATAATCGTGGCTGCTGTACTCCCAGGTACCAAGGGGATTAACGGACTTTAAGTGGGAGACCTCGTCAATAACGGCGTTGGCCTGCGGATCACTGATCATTTTTGGCAAAGCGGTAAGCCCCGAGGTGTGTTGCAGCATGTTTGTAATGGTTGCGCCGTTGTTGCCAAAGGCGGTGCCTTCGAACTCAGGGAAATATTTCGTTATTGGGTCATCAAGGGAGATGGTGCCCTGCTCTGCAAGCTGCATGATCAATACAGCAGTGAAAGATTTTGATATCGAACCCCAGATAAACGGAGTGTCCCTGGTGATGGGATTGTTGTGGCCATCTACTCCGAAATAGCGTTCGGCGGTGACGCCATTTCGATCAAACTCCACTATCGCTATGCCGGGCGCATCAGCATTGTCAAAGATGTTGTGGGCATGCCGGTCCAGGGTGGGGGAGGTGGAGGATTGAGCATGGACTGGGGGTGCGAGGGGCGTCGCTATGCACAGGCACATGAGGAATGTGCAGGCGGCAACAACGAAACGTGACATGTCGTGTCCTATTCGGGTTGGGGATTGATGCCGGGAACGCGCGTGACGTCGGTTTTCCCGGTGCGTAGGTACTGGTCAATTGCGTTATTGAGGGCGGTGTTTCCGCTCAAACCCTGAACGTGCCCTGGACCGTCAACGGTCAGCACATGAGACTGCATGGCTGTGGACATCTTCTCGAAATTCCAGTACGGCGTTTGCGAATCCCGAGTGGCCTGGATCTGCAGTGGCTTCGTTGCCAGGTGTGCCCCGGAAATCTGGCGAGCGGGTCGCTGTGGCTCGATACCGTTGCAACCAATCCCACTGGCGATGAGATGAGGCAGAGCGTGCACATCGCCTGTGACGGCTTGTGCCCACAGTGCAGCTGCCGCATGATCTGCTTGGATCGGCCACTTTCTGTCACCACAAAACACCATGAGCGTCACAGCCATATCTGGCCTAGAAGCATCTTCTTCTTGTGATGGCATGGTGACCGGCTCGGGACTCGCGAGTGCTGCAGCAAGCTCCGGCCATTTCTGCGGAGTGCGGACGTATGAGGCAGCCAATTGCAGAGAGGGCGAGTTCTGTTGGTTGGCACCCGGGTGGGTGAGCTGACTGACCAGCCCCTGCGTGTTGACGCTCGCGGTTCCCGTAGCGTTCATTGCCTCTACACCGAGCTGGCCGGTTGAGCCTAGTGCCTCAGGAACATCGCCGGGTTGTGCTGGTGGCGGTGGCACTGTCGGGTTTGTGCCGCTTTCCGCGACAACACGTGCCGACCAGGTGTTATACACCGCACGCGGGGTGGTACCCAAGTGGTACACGTCGTCATGCTTGGCCACCCAGGTGAAAAAATCATGGAAGGCATCATTATGCCCTTGTATTTGCTCTGAGTTATCCGCATCAGGGTTGTAGCCTGCATCAAGCACTACCTTATCTGTGTGTTGTGGATATGCAGTGGCGTAGACAGAGGAGAGAAGTGTGCCGTAAGACATGCCGTAGAGTGAGATTTTGTCCTCGCCCAGTGCCTGGCGGACCTGATTCCAGTCCTCCGCAGTGTTCTCCGTGTTGATGGTTTCCGAGTAGCCAGGGTTTGTAGCGTTACAGTCTGCTTGAAGATTGCCACCAACGTTGGTTATGTCTTGCTGGAACAGGTCAGTGGACACGTGGCAGTCCACGGGTGTGGATCCTTTCAATCCGCGGGGCTGCACGCCAATGATGTCCCACTCTTCAGGCCAGATTATTGGTTGCTCTGCCTTGGTATCAAAAAGGTCATATACCGAGCCGCCGGGTCCGCCGGGATTAACAAACAACGATCCGCGCCGCTTATCCGTATTTTTCGCTGGTAGTTTCACAAAGCCGACGCTGATCTTCTTGCCGCCGGGGTCGCTGTAGTTCATCGGGACGTCGATACGCCCGCATGTAGCACCTTGCTCGTTAACTTCGGAGGGGCATGCCTCCCACGTGATGGATTGCGCGGGGGTGGCAGAAGCGGTGGGGACTACAGCAGGGGTCATGGCACCTAATGTGAGTGCTGATGTTGCGATTACCGCCGCTAACGATTTGTTATCGATGAATGATGACATGTTTATAACATGTCACAGGGTAGTAAGTGTGCACATCAGGGTAAACCCTGATGTTTCCCTGATCTTGTACCGCTTGTGGGCTGTATGGTTGAAGGAGATAGCAGTTATGCTTTATTCATTACCTTGAGAGGACCTCACGCCCATGATCGAAAAAGCCATCGCTGACTTCCTGACAGTAATCCGCAATCCGCAACACAATGGTGATGATGTGAAAGCTGCATTGTCGCCGGTCATGCAAGAAGTTGGCGACGACAGCGAACGACGGCACTATGCCATGACGCAACTCGCGCCGCTGGTCACCGACGTTGCCTCGCCGGAGGAAGCCTGCTTCATTGCTCTGGTAGTGGGATATTTTGTGGAAAATGGTGGAGACCCGTTGATTGGTTATGCCCCGATTCTGACCCGATTCAATGAGACGCTGGGCAAGGCCATTGATTTCGCCTCACAATGCGTGGATATGCCACTTGACTCTGAAGCGCTGCAGCCCCTCATTGACGAATACGGTTCGGCAGAAGAGATCGATCCGATGGATTTGGTGCGGGCACACATCGCCACCCACGGTGAGGAAGTGGCACAACACAATCCAGAGCTCTACTCTGCTCTAGAAGCCCAAATAGGATTGCCCAACGCCGCTCTGGCGCACATGAATCATTGCCCAGAAGCCCGTGCTTACGCTCGTGAACTCCCAGATTTTGTCGACCGACTGGCCGCAACGGAAGGTTTTATTGACAACGAGAACGTGTACTGGTGCCACAGGCTTGCGCAAGTGCTGGATAATGAAGAGCTCCTTGTGATCCACCCGGCAAGCGAACAAGGTTTCCGCGTGCGCATCAGCGGTATCAGCGATAACTTCCAGCTGCACACACTCCTTGCCGACGCCCTGAACGGGCCTGATGGTTTCCCCTACGACACACCCGATCCGCACATTGCTGCCATTGCCCGTGGCGAACAAGAGCCTGCGGATGATGATTTCGCAGTGGGCGTGTTCAACATGGTCAACTGGACCGGCATCAAAGGTCTGTTGGGTGAATCGGATGATGACGATGAGTCACACAGTTTCTTTGATGAGTGGATCTGGGGCGAAGGGACACCCTACGATATCGAAAAATTCGAGGGGACCCGCGTGGTGCTCATTGACGATGCGCCTTACCAAAGAAGCTGGCAGGCCAACCTCACTTTCGGCGGGATCCGCCCAGAAGTGACAGTTGTTGAGAAACTCACCCCGCAGCAAGTCCAGGATTGGGTGCAGCGCTTCCAGGCTGGGGTGTAGCTCTGCGCTACCTCTTCCGTCCATCCGCCAGCTTTTCAACGCCGCCAACTAGCGATACCGCTGCAAAGAATCCGATGTAGATTCCCGCGATGTTGCGAATGGCTACCGGCCAGCCTAGTTTGTCGGCGTTGATGAACCCGTAGGGGTAGTAGCCGCCGGTGGTAATGCCACGGAAGATGGTCCAGATGGTCCACACCACGGGAATGACCAGCGCAAGAAGTGTGGTTGTGAGGGTGATTTCCCGCTCGGTTTTGGTGTCCCCAAAAAACATGAACAGTATCCAGGTTAGTGGCGCGAGAATTGGCATGATGATGTGGAAAACAGGGTTGGTGTACAGCTCAATTCCCTCGTCAGGGGAAGCCGTTGCCCTGAGGATGAGGTTGTAGATCAGGCCGGTGACGGTGAGCATGAGCGCGGCGTCGATACGCACTACTTTGGCGAGCGTGGGGGAGACGCGGCGGAAGTTGGTGAAGTACCCTAACCCAACGAGTGCGCCAAGAAGATTTGACCACAATGTGAAGTAGGAATAGTTGGCGAGAAGTTTCTCGGGGCCGCTGGTGAATGCAGGCCAGTTTTCAAATGGAACGATCTGCGAGTTGATGCCGGAAAGAATGAAGGCAGAACCGCCGAGAAGGAACATGATGAGGCCCAGCCAGCGCACAAGTTGGTTGATCACGATCAAAGACTATACGCGGTGTGCATGGGAGGTCGTGAACTATTAGACTCTCGGTGTTCGGCTTTTAGCCGTGGAATTTTTGTGAGGAAAGCGCACAGTTACTATGTCAGATTTGCCCCAGTCGCCAGGCAACGCACTCGAACCTGATCACTTCCGCCCAACCAACACGGCGCGCCAGAACAGCCTGGTGTTGTGGATCCTTGTCATCTCGACGATGGTGATGATCCTCAACGAGACGGTCCTGTCGGTGGCGCTGCCCATTATCTCCCAGGATTTTGGTGTGGAAGCCACGATGGTGCAGTGGCTGACCACTGGTTTTCTGCTGGTGATGGCCGTTGTGTTTCCCATGACGGGGTATCTGTTGCAGCGTTTTTCCACGCGCACTATGTTTGTGGCGGCGTTGGCCTTGTTTGCCGTTGGTACGGCCGCAGCTGGTATGGCCTGGACATTCCCCATTCTGCTGGTTGCCCGCCTAGTGCAGGCGATTGGTACGGCAGTAATCATTCCACTGCTCATGACGGTCACCATGACCACAGTTCCACCGGAGCGCCGCGGCGCAACGATGGGGCTGATCGGTGTGGTTATTTCTGTTGCTCCGGCACTGGGACCAACAGTGTCGGGCGTTATTCTCAGCGCGCTCAGCTGGCATTGGCTGTTCTGGACGGTGCTGCCCTTTGTGGTGTTATGCCTGTTCATCGGCATTAAGTTCATGCGGAATGTCTCAGAGCAGCACGCCCTTCCGCTGGATATTATTTCGGTGCCGCTGTCGGCGTTGGGTTTCGGCGGGCTGGTGTACGGCCTCTCGGAAATCGGCACGGTGATCAATGGCAGCACGAAGATGCCACTGGTGGTGCTGGCCGTGGGGGCGGTGTTCCTTGTCTTGTTCGTGCTCAGGCAGCTGACACTGGGCAAGCGTGACGCGGCGTTATTGAACCTTCAACCGTTTAGTTTCAGGCCGTTCTGCGTTGCAGTCATAGCCATTGGGTCTAGCATGGGTGTGCTGTTGGGTACGGTTGTAGTATTGCCGTTCTTCCTGCAAGACTCGCTGGGCGCATCGGCCTTGCAGACAGGTTTGTTGGTGCTCCCCGGTGGTTTGTTGGAGGGGCTGGCCAGCCCAGTTGTGGGGCGCATCTATGATCGGCGTGGCGCCCGTGTGCTGGTCATTCCCGGCGCGATCGGCATCACTGTCAGTGAGCTGGGACTGTCCATGCTGTCGGAAAATTCGAGCATTTTTGCGGTGTTGGTGCTGCATATGTTGCTATGCCTCAGCCTGGCCTGCGTGATGACTCCCCTCATGACCGATGGTCTTGCCGCCGTTCCGCAGAACCTATACAGCCACGGCTCCGCAATTTTGAATACACTGGAGCAGCTGGGCGGTGCGGCTGGCACGGCGATTTTGGTGGCCGCGATGACCGTGGCCTCGAAGTATGCCCTGAATTCTGGAGATGCCCCGACTACGGCAATGGCATCTGGCGCGTCAACGGCCTTCATTGTGGGCACATTGGTGGGCGTGGCGACCCTGGTAACGGTGCTTTTTGCTGCTGGGAAGACCACTAATAACGCTGAGTTAGCAAGCGATGGGTAGCTCTGGGACTAGATGGGGGCTGCGAGTTGCAGGGCGTTTAGGCGTCCTTGTGCTGGCCTTGGTTCTGTTCATAATTACACCGTTCGGCCATCAAACGGTGTAATTATGGTAATGCCCTTCCGTAAAACCCCAGTTCACAAAGGTAGCAGAGGGTATAACTACACCGTTTTATTTTTTATGGTGTAGTTGCAGTCTTCTCAGCACATCCCGGTAGGCATAGCCGGAGAATGCTTGTTTGGCGGAGTAAGCCCACACTCGATAGCCGGCCGTTACGAGGGCATCAAGGCGGTTGGTGGCCTTTTCAATGGAGAATCGCTGTTTATCTTCCGTGTCGCCGTACTTTCCCAGCCCGGAGATTTCGATGACAATGCGGGTGCCGCGAACGTAAAAGTCCACACGACGCAGCACACCCCGGGCGTCAATAAGTTCTACCTGGGGTGCCAGGTCCACGAGTCCTTCGTGGCGCACTTGTGCGAGAAAGTATGCCTCAGCTGCGGAATCAAGATGTGGGTCGGCGAGTTGTAGGCATTGTGCCAACATTGGTGATCGAGTGGCGGCATGGCGAAGTTCCTCAGTGGCATCGGATCGGTGTTTCAATGCCCAGCAGACGGACATAAAACAATCCTCGAAACCGTGGAATCGTGCCAGGTCAAGGGCTGTCTGCGCAATGTTGGTGACTGCGACGTGCTGCCCCTGTACATAGTCTTTGGTGGACAACCGGCCTGTGAGTTTCCTGCCGGAACAAGTCGTGTCTTTTCGGCCGCGTGCTACGTAGTATTCGACCGGCGAATTCTTATCGACGAGTGTCCACATGCCCCACAGAAGCGCCGCTGATCGACCACCGATGATGCGTATCCCACTTGTTCCCAGTGCGAGAGCGCGTAGACGGTGCTGCTCCCACGGCGGCTGGCTGGTGTAATCAGCTCGTGGAATATAGACACCACGTGCAAGTTTTAGGTAGGTGCCGTCACGGACGAGCTTGCGTACGGCGCGCATAAAAGGCTCTGGCTGAGCACGGGCCACAATCAGCCCGTGTTGTTCTTGTTCCCCCACAAGGAAAGAGTATCACTCCCGCTTTGACGTCTACGTTGACTGCCGTGCGAGCTCGCAGGCAATCACGGCGGCGGCCATGCGGAGCGGGAGTTCATCGTCGCTGACTTTGCCATAGGCGCGGGCTACTCTGAGTGTACTTTTAGTGGCTGCTAGCTCCATGACCTCGCGGAATTGTGGTTGGTTGAAGTAGTCCTCAGCGCTGCGGTTCCTAAGGTGTCGAGCGACAAACTGGGCGGTGTAGCGCATTCCGTTGTCGGTGCCGTTGAACCAGCGAAACATACAGCGAAACATACGTAGTCCTCCTGCCCTGATTGGTGGTGGACCCTAGTGTACGGGCCGAAGCCAGCACCCCCGCTTCACAGGTAATTTTATGGGCTGTTCGCTACAGGCGTACAGTGTCTGTGGCGTCGAAAAGTGGGGTTTGACCTGCTGAAATTTATATGTGCTACCTAGGGGTGGGCAACTCGTCTGTTCAATGGGGACTGAATTGGGCTTGCGGCGGGTTACAGTGGGTGCCGTTAGCTAGAAAAAGAAGGAGAGTCATGTTCGAGAGGTTTACGGACCGAGCTCGCCGCGTCATCGTGTTGGCGCAGGAGGAGGCTCGGAGCTTCAATCACAATTACATCGGCACGGAGCACATTCTTCTTGGCCTGATTCAAGAGGGCGAGTGTGTTGCTGCGAAGGCGCTGGAATCCATGGGTATTTCCCTGGAGGCCGTGCGTCAGGAGGTCGAGGAGATCATTGGCCGCGGTAGTCAGCCGCACGTTGGCCATATTCCTTTTACTCCCCGTGCCAAGAAGGTTCTGGAGCTCTCCCTGCGTGAGGGCCTGCAGATGGGCCACAAGTATATTGGCACGGAATTCCTGCTGCTGGGCCTGATCCGTGAGGGTGAGGGCGTGGCTGCGCAGGTGCTGGTGAAGCTCGGTGCGGATCTTCCGCGTGTGCGCCAGCAGGTTATTCAGCTTCTGTCCGGCTATGAGGGCGGTGAAGGCGGTACGCCTGAGGCTCCGCAGCAGAGCAGCGGCAGCGACGCCGTTGGCGCTGGCGCTTCCCCCGGTGGTCGGGTGCAGAGCAGCGTTGGTGAGCGCTCCAATTCGCTCGTGTTAGACCAGTTCGGCCGGAACCTGACCCAGGCTGCCCGCGACGGCAAGCTTGATCCGGTGGTGGGGCGTGAGAAGGAAATCGAGCGCGTCATGCAGGTTCTTTCCCGCCGCACCAAGAACAATCCGGTTCTTATCGGTGAACCCGGTGTGGGTAAAACCGCCGTTGTCGAGGGCTTAGCCTTGGACATTGTTAACGGCAAGGTTCCAGAGACGCTGAAGGATAAGCAGCTTTACTCCCTGGACCTGGGTTCGCTTGTTGCGGGTTCGCGTTACCGTGGTGACTTTGAGGAGCGCCTGAAGAAGGTGCTCAAGGAGATTAACCAGCGTGGGGACATTATCCTGTTTATCGACGAGATCCACACTCTCGTGGGGGCTGGTGCCGCCGAGGGCGCTATTGACGCTGCGTCACTGCTCAAGCCCAAGCTGGCCCGCGGTGAACTGCAGACCATCGGTGCCACCACGTTGGATGAATACCGCAAGCATATTGAGAAGGACGCTGCGCTGGAGCGTCGTTTCCAGCCGGTGCAGGTGCCGGAGCCTTCCGTTGAGCTGACCATCGATATTCTTAAAGGTCTGCGTGACCGCTACGAGGCTCACCACCGCGTGTCCATTACCGACGGCGCGTTGGCTGCGGCCGCCAACCTCTCCGATCGCTACATCAACGACCGCTACCTGCCGGACAAAGCCGTTGACCTTATCGACGAGGCTGGTGCCCGTATGCGTATCAAGCGCATGACCGCACCCGCTGGCCTGCGCGAGGTGGACGAGCGCATCGCCGCCGTGCGTCGCGAGAAGGAAGCGGCTATCGACGCCCAGGACTTTGAGAAGGCAGCCGGCCTGCGGGATCAAGAGCGCAGGCTAGGCGAGGAGCGCTCCGAGAAGGAAAAGCAGTGGCGCGCCGGTGACCTGGAGGAAATCGCCGAGGTTGGCGAGGAACAGATTGCCGAGGTGCTGGGCACCTGGACTGGTATCCCGGTGTTCAAGCTCACCGAGGAAGAATCCTCGCGCCTGCTGCACATGGAGGAGGAACTGCACAAGCGCATCATCGGCCAAGACGATGCCGTGAAATCCGTCTCCCGTGCGATCCGCCGCACCCGTGCCGGCCTGAAGGATCCGCGACGCCCCTCCGGTTCCTTCATCTTTGCTGGTCCGTCCGGTGTGGGTAAGACCGAATTGTCCAAGGCACTTGCAGAATTCCTGTTTGGCGAGGACGACGCACTGATTCAGATCGATATGGGTGAGTTCCACGACCGTTTCACCGCATCTCGTCTGTTCGGTGCCCCTCCCGGATACGTCGGCTACGACGAGGGCGGTCAGCTCACCGAAAAGGTGCGTCGCAAGCCGTTCTCCGTGGT
>ERZ773075.1326-NODE-1326-length-13257-cov-3.6977_pt1 | contig 13257 bp, 10 predicted proteins | sample MGYA00580614_ERZ773075 | MGnify/ENA primary metagenome ERZ773075 (study PRJEB29015, sample SAMEA2738021) | human oral metagenome | biome: human oral; feature: human-associated habitat; material: dental | place: China | collected 2043 ... | reverse complement strand
TGGTCAACGCCACGGATGCCGCTGCCTACAGTGCCGGCCTCTGGCGGGCCCGTGCCTTCAACTATTACGCCTACAGCAACCGAGCCATCATCTTCAACGAAGTGGCCATTGCGCAGACGGCGACATTGGTTTCATACGCGGGCTTCATCACGCAGGCCGTCAAGAACCTGGAAACCGTGTCCAGAGTCATCCCCCCCCTGAATGCCTATCTGCGCGCTGTTGAACGGGTCGTCACCAACCTGAACAAGGCACTTCGGATCATGAGCGCGGTGGAAGTGGCCGGACGAAGTGCCTACATCCATGCATTGGCCGTCAGCCAGGATGTGATATGGGGAACGACCAATGGCTATGTGCTGAACCAGCTCACCAATGAGGTGATGAAGAAGACGGACGAGCACTTTCATGGCTACTTGATCCGTGGAACGCTGGGTGAGCAGATGACCCGCAACCATGGCGATGAGGATCGGAGCCGGCTCAAGGATCTCGTCCAGCGATCGCTGGATGAGTACTCGGTGAATCGGGGACTGACTCTCCGGATACTGGGGACTAAGGACGTGCTGGTCTGGCGCGGTCAGACGGAAATGATCCGGGATCACGATACCAACGCCATGGATCGGTGGCAGTCCTATGACACGTTGTCCATCCATCATAGAAGATGGCCGCACAAGAGAAGGACGCGGGAGGCCATGCCTCTGGCCTGGAGTGGCGTCGAGATTGCCAAGGATCCCAAGCAGTCCATGGACCGCCTGAATGGGCAGGCCAGCAGCCAGAAGCATGATAACGGGCGCGCCTATCGGCTGATCGACCGATCCGGGTTCTGGTCGGCAAGAGCCTATCTGGGCCTTCCCGCGGTCAGGGATCTGGATGAGAACAGCAAGGCCATGCGGGATAACAGTCGTTTCCCCACCGACAAGGTGACGGTGATTGGCGTGATCCAGAAGAAGAACACGATCAACACGGCCGATCAGACCGGTCTGGGGGCAGGGCGTCTCAAGCTGAAGGACACGTTTGCAGACTTCCGCGGAGATGCAGCCATGGTTGCCATGTCGTCCGCTCAGGTGTACTTCCGCAGCCCGCCGGGCGGCTATGAATTCTTTTGCGTTGTACGGGTGGAGTACGCCAGCATGTACAGCCCCTACTGGCAGGTTCGCCTGGTCGGGGTGGATGCGCACGAACGGGGCATGGTGGGTGCTTTGGGAACGCTCGGGAGATGAACATGGTCCTCAAGGAGCACCTTTCAGGGCGCGGCCAACGTGGCCAGGCACTTGCGGAAACCATGGTCGTGATTTCCTTCGTGATGCTGCCGTTCTTTGTGGCGGTACCGCTGCTGGCCAAGTATCAGGACATGCGACAGGCCACGGTGTCGGCATCGCGCACCGCAGCCTTCGAGTGTTCGGTCCGCTTTGAGGCCTGTCGAAACGGCCAGGCAACGGATGACATTGCCGATCAGATCCGTCGGCGCCATTTCAGCAAGACGTTGCTTGGCCTGCGGTCCGATGAAACCCCGGCGGATGATCAGCTGGAACAGGAGCGGAACCGCTTCTGGGTGGACCGGAAAGGCAATGCGCTGTTGCAGAGCTACAAGGATGTGGCGCTCAGGATCGATCACGAGAATTTCGATGCGTTCAAGGGGCATCGGCGCGTTGAAGAGCTCCTGAGTGCTGCGTCCGATGTGTCCGGCCCAGGCCGTTTCGGGCTGGCGGCTCGTGGCGGCCTGTTCTCGGCACAGGTCCAGAGTCGTGCACCGATGGATACGTGGTTGTGGGGCAAGCTGAACCTGAACCATGACCCGATGCTGACCTTCGACAGCCGCCTGGGGATATTGGCCGATGCCTGGAATGCGTCCAGTGCCAAGGGATCGGAAGCCAGCAGCCTGGCGTCCCGTCTGGACAAGGGGCGACGCCTGCCATCCGGCCGGGAGCTGATCAAGGCCACCAACGATGTCGCCCATGTTCTGCCGACGGACATGGTGAACAGCTTGCCCAATGGTGATCCCGAGCGGTTCATCGAGCTGGTTCATCAACCCCTGGTTCACCTCATCCGTGCGCCGAGCTCGGTCTTCAAGAAAGGCAACGGCAATAAGTTCAACTACCACCAGGTGGATGTGGAGATTGTTCCGGACGACCGCCTCCCGCCACCGAACGCGGAGACACGTCCATGAGCATGCACAAGTTCAATCCTGCAAGATCGATGCTGGCTGTCCTGCTGCTGGCAGGTATTGGCATGGCGTCGATGCCTGCCCAGGCTGCGCCGCGCTTTCAGCCGCATGAGCAGATGCTGATGACCGACAGCCTGCTGCCGGGTGGGCGAGTCAGCATCAGCCAGTTCCGGGACAGCGGTTCGGTGGAAGATGCCATGCGTCGTCTGGAGGAGGACTGGGTGAACCCGGACCTTCCACCGATGCGCAGCCAGCGTGATGGCTGGCAGGTCATGACGCATATGGACGGCGATGTCATCGAGACGGTGGAGATGAAGCGCAGCGGTCCGGGCATCGAAGGGCGGCGCATCCGCTGGAAGCCTGACGAGAAGGCCGAGGCGGCGCTGGCCGAGGATGAGCGCTGGTTCAAGGGGCTGCTGCCGGCCACGGCGCGGCCGATGCCCGCCATTTCCCATGTGGATGGCGGACACCGCACCAGCACCTTCGTGGCCAGTACGGACGACAGCGTGGTGCGCCTGGACAACTGGATCGGTCGCAAGCTGCAGAAGCAGGGTTATCAGCTGATCAGCGATTCGCGTGAGGACGGTGGCAAGGACGCCCTGGCCACCATCTACGGCCGACAGGGCGAGGAAGTCGTGCTGGCCGTCTCGAAGCAAGGCAACCGGCAGTTCGCCGTGATGCACTGGAGGCGGTGATGAAAGTCACGCATCGGATCATCCATGTGGCCGCCTGTCCGTCAGAAATCGCCGCCCGGACTAGGCCAGGTTTGCAGGGGCTTCATTGTGACATGGGCCCAGGAGGCGAACCCGCGCACCATGTCGACATCGGCCGACGCCAGCGGCTTTCTCAGCGCGGGCAGGCCTCCATCGAGTATCTGCTGATCGGACTTGCGCTGTGTCTGGTCCTCTTTCATGGGGAGCCCAGCGCGATGAAGAAGATTCTGGTCGCCATTCAGCAGAACTATTCCCACTTTTCCTACGCCATGTCACTGCCATGAATCCCATCGTCATCCGGATCCTCGAACGTCATCGAAACCTGCTGCTGATGTCAGCCGCCATGCTGTGTGGTGGCGTGGCGGTCTATGCCGGTTCGCGCTATGTGAATGAACAGGTTCAGGCCGAGCGCGAGCGCCTGGCGCCCGTGGCCCAGCAGATGGTCGATGTGGTGGTAGCCAATGCCACGCTCGACAAGGGCGAGATCGTGAGCGGCGAAACCATGGCCATCCGCTCCGTACCGGCCGAATACGTGTCCAGCTCGGTGGTGACGCCGGAGCAGTTCGACGCCCTGGTGGGCCAGCGTCTGCTGCTGTCCATGCGTCCTGGCGAGATGCTCTCGACGGCCGCCGTATCATCCGCCGAGCAGCTCGTGTTCTCGTCGCGCGTCAAGCCGGGCATCCGCGCACTGACCATCTCCGTCGACGAGATCAACTCCATCTCCGGCATGCTGCAGCCGGGGGACCGCATCGACCTGCTGTTGACGGCACGACCCCCTTCGGCCAGCGGACATGGTGAAGCCGAGCACGACGCCACGGTGCCGCTGTTGCAGAACCTGCTGGTGATGGCCACGGGCCGTCAGGTGCGTCCCGGTGCCGATGAGAACGGTGACGCTCGAACCTTCTCGTCGGTGACGGTGGAAGTGACGCCCAGTCAGGCGCAACGTCTCATTGTGGCGCAGCGTGCCGGTCGACTGACGGCCGTTCTGCGCAACCCCGACGACGGCATGCCGATGGACGCTGCGGCCGTGGACTTGCGCAGCCTGTTCCCGCAGCCGGCACGTCCGGCGGTGGCGCCCCGCAAGGTGGTGGCACGGCAGGACCGTCGCCCGCAGATGATCGTGGGGGGCATGGGCCAGCCGATGATCGGACGGATGCCGGCCTACAGCCTGCAGCCCGGGGCTGCCAAGTCTGCCACGCCGATGATGGCTGTTCAGGAACAGGCACAGGCACAGGAAAAGACGCAGATGAAGACGCTGACCCAGGCACCGGTGCAGGCGCAAGTGCAGGCCGAGGCATCCGGCAATTCGTTGACGAATCGCTGATCCCTCATTCCGAATTCTCGTGAAAGCAGAGCACGCCATGTTCTCTCATATCCCATCCCTGTTTGAACCGTCGCTGCGGGAACGCTGCACCATGAAGGCTGATTCATTCTCTTCCCGATCCTTTTTGCCCAGGACGATCTGCGTGGCACTGCTGGGGGTGCTGTCGATGCAGTCTGCACTGGCGCAGGGCGCGCCGGTGGCAGCATCGAGCAATGGTGTAATGAAGCAGGTTCAATCCGGAAATGCCATGCCGGTTGTTACAGGTGCGGCAAAGGGCATGCAGGGGGAAGATCCCCTGGAGGCCTTGCTGGTCCGTGTCACGACTTCAACCCCGGAATCTGCATCCAAAGCAGCATCTATAGCGGCATCGGCATCGGCATCGGCATCGGCGGAACCTATACCGTCCATACACGCATCCGCCCGGCGGGATGCGCAACCTGGCCAGCAACAGGATGCGGCACCGCAAGTCCAGCCTGTCGTGACGCCTGCGACGGCGAGCGCACGGCCGGTGGTTGACCGACGTGCCGCGCTGCTGGCTGCTGCCGAGCGACAGCAGCAGCTGCGCCAGGAGATGAACCCAGCGGGAGGCGTCTCCCGCGCAAACCGGCAGGAGATTGCGTCTGCCCGAGACGTGATCATGCCGGCAGCGCCCAGGCCTGCTGCCGCGACGCCCGACGTGATGCGCACGTCCACAAGTGCGCCCACAAGTACGTCCACTCGAACGACCACCCGCATGAATGAGGCGGGCCCCGTGGCATCCGTTCTGCGTCCGTTGTCCACGCTGAGCTCCACGGACGAGGTCGAAACGATCACCCTATCTCTGGGGCAGGGGCATCTGATGGAAGTAGGCCAGGTGCTTCGCATTGCACTGGGCTCGGGGCGCGTGCTGCAGGCCAACTGGCTGGATGACCGGCAGCTCCTGCTGATTCCGGAAGCGCCGGGCGAGACGACGCTGCACCTGTGGCTCAAGGGAGGCGGCATTCGCAAGTATCAGATCCTGGTGACGGAGTCGAACAGCGTGCGGCTGGCGCAGGACATGAACCTGCTGCTGGGCGAGAACAGTGGGGTGCGTGCCCGGGCGCTGGGCGACCGGATCCTGCTGGAAGGTCAGAACCCCACCGAGGAAGGTGCCTGGCGTGCGGCCGAGCTGGTCAAGCGCTACCCGCAGGTCATCAGTCTGGTCAGCCGTCGCGGCTATGAGCAGATGATCAACCTGGAAGTGAAGATGATCGAGATCGGCCGCAATGCGCTCAAGCAGCTGGGCGTGCGCTGGCAGGGCGGGGGCGCCGGGGATTGGGCGGTGTCAGGCCCCAGCTTTGGCGTCATCGGTGACTTCAAGCGCAGCGGCGCCTTCCTGCCGGAAGGGGGCGCTGCGGCCACGCGAGGTTTTGCTGTTGCGCCACGCATTCATCCCTTTGCCACCAGTGCATCGATGGTCTCTTCGCTCAGCAGCATGATCGACCTGATGGTGCAGAACGGTGATGCCGCCGTGCTGGCCGAGCCACGTCTTTCCACCCGATCCGGTGGCAAGGCGCGCTTCGTGGCAGGCGGTGAGCTGCCCATTCCGGTGCTGAGCGCCAACGGTGCAGCCAACGTCGATTTCAAGGAGTACGGGGTGCGCTTCGAGGTGGAGCCGGTGGTCAATGCACAGGGAATCATCTCGGCCAGCCTGCATACCGAGGTCTCGTCCATCGACGATGAGGTGACGGTCATGGGCGTGCCGGGCCTGCGCAAGCAGAGTTCCAACACCGATGTGAACCTGCGCCCGGGCGAGACGCTGGTGATTGCCGGCATGGTTCGCAACGAGATGTCGGGCGCCATCACCAAGATTCCGGGCCTGGGTGATCTGCCCATCCTGGGCCATCTGTTCCGCTCCAAGCGTTTCCGCCAGCGTGAATCCGAGATGGTGGTGCTGATCACGCCACGGCTCAGCGAGCAGGGTTCATCGCCTGCCGCGGATTCTCGTGTTCAGGCCCTGCAGCAGCGGGCCGACGCGCTCAAGAAGCAGTTCGACATGCTGGATTGAGCCTGGGCGTCGCAGCGCCCATCCGCCAGGGGCGCCGGGATGGACTAGGCCAGTCGATGGCAGGCGGCACGGATGCCGCGACGATGGAAGCCGCTTGCGGTGCAATGAAAGCCTTTCAATGTCAGGTGACGGACATGCTGGAAATCGTGATTGAGGAAGAGGGCAGGGAAAGTCGCACCGTTCTGGTGGCAGGCCTGCCGTGCCGTATCGGCCGGGGTAAGGAGGCCGAGGTGCAGCTGGGCGGCTGGCGCGTGGCGCGCGTGCATGCCGAGCTGCAACGCATTGGCCGTGGCGTGAAGCTGGTGGACCTGGGCACCATCGTCGGTACCCGTGTCAATGGCGAGCGGGTGGTGGAGTACGGCCCGCTGTCCGAACGGGACGAGATCGTGGTGGCTGGCTATCGGCTGCGCGTGCAGGGCAGCGGGTTGCGGCTGCCTGCATCGGGACGCTCGGCGCTGCTGGATGACGACGGGCTGGAGACGGATGTCGAAGGGACGGAGGCGCGCGCAGTGCAGAAGATTGCACCCGACGGGGATCGTGCCGCAACCGGGGCTTCGGCGTTGCTTCGGAACGTGGTGAGCCGTCGATTGGATGACGCGGGGGCTTCTGATCACGATGATGGTCAGTCGGGGCAGGGCATCTCAGGAAGAACCTTGGCCATGCCGGTGAACGACGCAGTGCAGGCGACACAAGATGGTCGCCGCGCTGACAGAAGCCCGGATGGGAATGGCCGAGCCTCTGGCTCTGTGGGCGGCCATGTAGCTGCTGACCGCCGCGATCAGGGGGAGTTCAGCGATTCGGGTGAGCACGGCGATTCCGGTGAGCGCCCCGACGCCATCAGACGCGGAGCAGGTGGCGCTGATGAGAAAGGTGAAGCGCCCAGCGGTGCTGGCGTCAGCGACGGCGGCAAGGTCGTGTCCATGGGCGCTGCTGCTGATGCCGGCTCGCGCGGTGCCGACGACAGCATCGACCACGTCCGTCTGGCCGACTATGCGCGGGCCGCTCAGGAGCAGAGCAAGGCGCTGGGCTGGCGGCGCCTGGTGCAACGGCAGCTGCTGGAGGTGATCGATCTGCGGCGCAGCAACCTCACCCAGTTCTCGGCCGACGAGGTGAAGGCCGAGGTGCGTTCGGCGGTGGAGCGGATCGTGGCCGGCATGCAGAACCTGCCGCCCGACATCGACCGCGACATGCTGGTGCAGGACAGTGTGGATGAGGCCGTGGGCCTGGGGCCGCTGGAGCGGCTGATGACCGACCCGCTGATCAGCGAGATCATGGTCAACAGTGCCACCGACATCTTCGTGGAGCGCAAGGGCAAGCTGCAGCAGGTGCCGCTGGCGTTCTCGGACGATGATGCCATCCGTAACGTGATCGAGCGCATCGTGGCGCCGCTGGGCCGGCGCATCGATGAGTCCTCGCCCCTGGTGGATGCGCGTCTGCCCGATGGTTCGCGGGTCAACGCCATCATTCCGCCGGTGGCGCTGAAAGGGCCCACCATCACCATCCGGCGCTTCAACCGCACGGTGATGACGCCCGATACGCTGGTGGCCAACCAGAGCGCCTCGCCGGCGATGATGGAATTCCTGCGCATCTGTGTGGAGCAGCACAAGAGCATCATCGTCTCGGGCGGCACAGGCTCGGGCAAGACGACGCTGCTGAATGTGCTGTCGAACCTGATTCCGGTGGGTGAGCGGCTGATCACCATCGAGGATGCGGCCGAGCTGAAGCTGATGCATCCGCACCTGGTGTCGCTGGAGTCGCGGCCCCCCAATGCCGAGGGGCGCGGGGCCATCACCATCCGGGATCTGGTCAAGAACGCGCTGCGCATGCGGCCCGATCGCATCATCGTGGGTGAATGCCGGGGCGGCGAGGCGCTGGACATGCTGCAGGCGATGAACACCGGTCATGAGGGCTCGATGACGACGGTTCACGCCAACACGCCGCGCGACGTGCTGTCGCGGCTGGAGGTGCTGATGCTGATGGCCGGGGTGGAGCTGCCGCTGGCGGCGCTGCGCGAGCAGATTGCCAGTGCGGTGGACCTGATCATCCACCAGGCGCGTTTTCCGGATGGGTCGCGTCGCATCACGTCGATCACCGAGGTGTGTGGTGTGGAAAGCGGCAAGATCCAGAGCCACGAGATCTTCCGCTATGAGCAGACCGGGCTGAAGAACAGTCGTGTGCAGGGGCGTTTCCGGGCCTGTGACGAGGTGCCTTCGTTCTACGAGGCGCTGCGTGATCGTGGCGTGGCGGTGGATTTCAGCATCTTCGAGGACGACGCGGTGACCGCGTAAGCGGCCAGACGCAAGGGGCACGCAATGATGAATGCTTCGACCGGATTCGATGGATGGTTCTGGGTGGCGGCACTGTCGCTGGGTGTGGCAGTGGTGATGGCGGTGCTGGTGCTGATGCCGGGTGCCGTGAAGGCCGGCGAGGGCTATCGACGGCATTTCAGCGGTCGCGTTGGACACGGCATGAAGGACCTGCTGCTGTTTGTCGACGTGGACCGGCTGTTTCGCGCCAACCTGCTGCTGTGCACGCTGGCCTGCGGCTTCATCTGGCTGCTGACGGGGTCGCTTTTCCTGGTGGTGGCGGTCGTTGTCGCGCTGGGGGCGCTGCCCAGCCTGCTCATCCGTCACCTGGGTGCGCAGCGGCGCAAGCTGTTTGCCCGGCAACTGCCCGACGCCATGATGCTGATTGCCGGCGCGGTGCGTGCGGGTGCCAGCATGACGCTGGCGCTGCGGCAGATGGCCAGCGAGCTGCCCGCACCCGGTGGTCAGGAGTTCGAGCTGATGTTGAGGGAGCTGCGGCTGGGGGTGACACTGGACGATGCGCTGCTGAACCTGGAACGCCGCATGGGATGTGATGACCTGCGACTGTTCGGGGCCGCTGTGCGCATTGCCAATGAAAGCGGCGGCAACCTGGCCGAGACGCTGGAGCGGCTGGCCGACACCATCCGCAAGAAGATGGCGCTGGAGGACAAGATCATGGCGCTGACCGCGCAGGGCCGGATGCAGGGCTGGGTGATGGTGCTGCTGCCCCTGGGCGTGGGGGCGGCGCTGTTTGCCATCGAGCCCACGGCCATGGCGCCGCTGCTGCACAGCTGGCAGGGCTGGATCGTGTGCAGCGTGGTGGTCGTGCTGGAAATCGTGGGGCTGCTCTTCATCCGCCGCATCATGGCCATCGATATCTGAGTGAGGGAAGATCATGAACGGCTGGATTTCATCGGCGCTGCCTTTCGTGGCCGTCGGGGCATTGGTGTTGTGCATATGGCTCTTCATGCTGGCGGGATCACGTGCGGCAGCCGAGGTTCCGAAGCAGCAGAAGAACGAGTATCAGGATGATCCGCCACGCTACTGGGCGCTGCTGGGCTGGCTGGGACATGCGACGACGTTCTGGGTGACGCCGCTGGTGTCGCCGACGATGCGACGACGACTGCATGAGCAGTTGCGCCGCGGGGGTCTGGAGTTTGCGCTGACGCCCGAGCAGTTCGCGGCCGGTCAGGTGCTGGGCGCGCTGCTGGCCCTGGCGCTGCTGGTGCTGGCGTGGCTGCCGCATGGGTTGCCCAGCCTGCCGTGGTGTGTGCTGGCCCTCGTGGTGGGCGCTTTTCTGCCGATGAGCTGGCTGCGTGACCTGGGGGCACGCCGTACTCGGCAGATTGCCAAGGCACTGCCTTTCTACCTGGACATCATCACGCTGGCCATCGAGGCGGGCTCCAACATGACGGGGGCGTTGCAGCATGCGGTGGACAAGGGGCCAGCCGGGCCGATGTCCGAGGAGTTGCGTCGCGTGCTGCGTGACATCCGCGCCGGGCGCACCCGGGCGGAGTCGTTGCGGGCGCTGGCCGAACGTCTGCGCGTTCCGGCCATTTCCAACTGGGTAGCCGCCATCCTGACGGCCGAGAAGCAGGGCTCCAGCCTGGGACCGATCCTGCGTGCCCAGGCCGATCAGCGACGCAACGAACGCTTCATGCAAGCCGAGGCCATGGCGCTGAAGGCGCCAGTCAAGATGCTGTTTCCGCTGATGATCTGCATATTTCCGTGCACCTTCATCATCGTGTTCTTCCCGATCGCCATCCGGATTATGGAAGGAGGCCTATTCTGATGAACGCCCATGCCGAATTCGACACGGATTGCGTGCGCATCCACGTGCACCATGCACGTACCTGGTGGCTGCGGGCGCGCGGGCTGATCGCGCATCCTGAACCGCGGCACGGCGCCGGCATGTTCTTTCCGAAGACGAATGCCGTTCATGGGATGGGCATGGCGCATGCGCTGGACATCGTGTTTCTGGACCGTGATCAGAAGGTGTTGCGCTGCTGTCGTCTGCCGCGCTTCGGGATGCGGATCTGTCGCCGTGCCCGTGCGGTGCTGGAGCTTCGGGAAGGTGAGGCCTCCCGGCTGGATATCCGTCCGGGAATGCGGCTGCAACTGGTACCGGATGATGACATCTTCTGTCCGGAGGGCGGCACGTGCAGGGCTGCAAAGTAAAACCACGTGGTGAAGGACATCCGCGGGGTGGTCCTTCATGCCATGTGGCCGAGCCTTTCTCCGGATTCCTGCCGGGTTCATGTCATGACATGTCGTGAACCTGGAACATGTCATTCGGCAAGCCTTGAGCCTCTCATTCATTGGAAACGTGTCACGGGCATTCCATCATGAAGTCCTTTCGTTCAGAGCATGTCATGAAGATTCGATCCGGAAGTGTTGAACCTCTCAGCTTAGCAGTGATGCGCCGCAGGGAAGGGGCCGTGATCGGCGCCAGGGGGCTGATGCGGTCATCGCTGGTGTGCGGTGCGGCCATGCTGGCGATGCCGGTTGCTCAGGCGACTCAGCCAGGGTGGGATGGCTCCCGGTGCATTGCATCTTCCAGTACACCGGTTGGTGTGGATGCCAGGCGGGCGGTGCCGCATGCGGGGAGTGCGGAGGCGTCACTGTCATGCCCTCGCATGGCGTTGAACCAGAACGGGCTGTCGGCGCAGATGCTGCAGCAGCTCTACGATGAAGCGGAACGGCATTACCGCAACGGCGAGGATGTCGAGGCGCTGCGCATCTTCTCGTCGCTGATCGAACTGGCGCCGCAGTATCGGAATGCGGCCTGGCTGCGTGTTGGCAATATCCACCAGCGTGCAGGCTCGGCCGGAGCAGCGCTGGATGCCTACCGTCATCTTCTGGCAGATGACCCGGCCCAATCGGGAACGGGCATGTCAGACGGCGCGTCGGCGTCGGGTGCTCGGGGTACCGATCGTGGATTCTCCAGGGGCGCCAGCGCAGGTGCAGCGAAGGAAAGTTCGGGCCGTGATTCCGAGCCGGACGTGCAGCAACAGGCGCTGCGCCTGAAGGGTATGGTCAACCTGCTGACGCTGTCGGTGGCGCAGACGCAGGCATCGCTGGATCATATTGCGTTGCTGCAGCAGAGTCCGGCTGCGCGCGAAGCGGCGGGCCTGACCGAGCAGGCCGAAGCCGTGCTGGTGGACAGCGTGCTGGCTCAGGTGAATCGGATCCAGCAGATGCTGGGGGGCGTCCCGACCAGTCTTGCCGTTTCTGCGGGCATTCCCGGTGGTTCAGGTGTTTCTCGTGACTACGCCTTCCCTCGGCCTGTGAACGCAGCGGGGCTGGATGCCCTGTCCATGGCCATGGATGCACGAACGGTTCGGGAGAATCGGGCAGCACAGGTCACTCGCCACGGGAAGGTATCGAGCAATCCTGTCGGGCAGAAGCCGATGCGGCAGGCGGAAGGGGATGCGTACCGTCCGAAGAACTCGTTGCCGCCTGCGATGCTGATCGGCTATCCGGTGCAGCTAGGTTCCGGGGATCCGTCCGCCTCCGTTTCGCTCCCGCCCACTGATCCGGCAGCGCCCATTGCGGTCGGTGCAGAAATGCCGGGAAGCATGGCGGGACATGGTTCCGGAAAGGCTGCTGCTAAAAGGCCGGTGATCGAGTATCTGGACGAGGCGCCGGCGGTGCACGCGCCTCGTCGGAAACCTGCGTGAAATCATCATGAACGATTCCCAAATGGCAGTACCAGTGTCTTCCGCCGTTCCCCATATTCGGGATGGTAGGTGGCAGGGAGATCGGCAGCGTGGCGTGTCGATGGTGGAGCTGGTGGTGGCTGTTCCGGCGCTGCTGCTGGTCGGCATGGCCGTCGTGCAGATGGTGCTGGTCTTTCATGCGCGCCAGTCGGTGGGTTATGCGCTGCAGGAGGCGGCACGGGCGGGGGCGGTCGAGCACGCGGACGAGGAGGCGATCCTGAAGGGCCTGGCCAGCGGGCTGGTGCCGTGGCTGTATGGGGCAGGCAGCATGGCCGAGAAGATGCTGAAGGAGCAGCAGGCGCGGCTGCATGTGACGGGGGGCCGTACTGCCCAATGGATCGAGGTGAAGCAGCTGTCTCCGACGCTGGAGAGTTTTTCGGACTGGGCGGGGCCGGCGCTGGATCCGTTCGGTGAGAAGATTGCCGGTCAGGATGAGATTCCGAACGACAATTTGGACAACCGGCGTGAAAAGACGATGCCGGCCAGTGGCGCGTCGGGCTATCGCGGGAGTGAGCCGATCGGGCGCAGTTCCGGTCAGACGCTGGCCGATGCCAACATGTTGCGGCTGGAGGTGACCTACGGGGTGCCGTTGCGGGTACCGGGGGTGTCCACCCTGTTTCTGAAGGCCATGCGCACGCTGCACGGCTGTGATTCACTGGCGGGCCTGGTGGCCCAGGGGACGGCCGGAGGCGGCAACTGCCTGTACTACCTGCAGGGACGGATTCCGGTGAAGGTGGTGGCCACGACGCGGATGATGTCGCCCGCACGGCGCTCGCCGCTGCTGATGGCCGCTGTGAAGTCGAATGTTCCCATGGGCCAGGGGAGCACGCTGGGCGCCGGCACGCTGCGTCCGGTACCCCAACGCACGCCGGTGCAGAGCAATACGGGGCCCGCGCCGCAGCGGCATGATCCTTCCTATTTCCTGCCGGAGAAGGGGCCGGTTCGCTGGGGTCTGGGCCAGGCGTCGGCAGGTGCTGCGCCCAACCTGTCGTCGGGTGGGACTTTGGGTCA
>ERZ773075.1323-NODE-1323-length-13288-cov-10.2547_pt1 | contig 13288 bp, 10 predicted proteins | sample MGYA00580614_ERZ773075 | MGnify/ENA primary metagenome ERZ773075 (study PRJEB29015, sample SAMEA2738021) | human oral metagenome | biome: human oral; feature: human-associated habitat; material: dental | place: China | collected 2043 ... | reverse complement strand
CCTCCTCACCCAAGAATACGGCGTCGGGCAGTGGAACCCGCCCCAGAAGAACTCCCAGGTAACGGCGTCATCGACGGTGACCTGCCCCGACGAGTACGTCACCGAGTCCTGGGACTTTGCCACTGCCGGGCCAATCAAAGATTCCCAGTGGAGGAATGCCGTCGAACGCGTCTACACGATCCTCAAACCCCTCGGATACGACAAACCGGCTATGCGGCAAATCCGCAACGACCACATCACTGTCTTCCCCCACCCCGACACCGGCGGGCGCGTCGAGATTCGATACGACAAAGCCACGGTAATTATCGTCAACACCGGTTGCGCCAAGGGCGGAGAGTGGGAAGGCTGGCCCGACGGCACCGAGGTCTTGCCCGAGCATCTGCGCACCACGGGCCGCGCCCCCATCGACCTCGACCACGAAATCTGGCCGACCGCCGCGCCGCCTTCGGACAGCGGACAGCCGCAGACGCCAGGTTCTCCTTACGCGCCACAAACGCCCGGTTCTCCTTACGCGCCGCAAACCAACGGCAACACCCCTGCGCCGTCGCCCGGAACAGCTTCCCCCGGACAAGCCGGCCTTTCAACCGGGAAAGCCAACCTGACCTCCTTACGCTTCCCCTACATCCCATAACTCAGGCAACCCGGTCATTCAATAGCTCGGACAACTCGACAATGACAATCACCGAACCTGATGCATCTTTTGCCATCTCACTAATCATCTGAAGGAGAGAAAAATGAACGATATGTACATGGTCCCAAACGCCGTTAGGCACGCAGGAACGGAAGTCACCGAAATCGCTTCACGCATCCGTATCACATCGAGCGAAGACGAAGTGCGTGCCTCCAACGACCAACTCGCGGGAACAAACCTGGGCGCCGCGGCAGAACGCGCCGCCAACGCGCTTGTAAAAGCACGCACCACTTTCTCCAAGCGCCTCGACAGCCACTCCGAAGCCCTCGTCCATGCTGCCAACGCTACCGAATCCCAAGATCAGAACTCCGGCAGAAGTTTTTTCAGACTCTAGGACAGCAACGACGCAAGGTCAGTCTGAGTCCATGAACAAGGGATATACCTCCACAGAATTATCCCTGTTTTGTGGAAACAGTGGTATTAGGCCGTGAGTTTAGCAGTGGTTGTTTACTCGTAGATTGTTGAGGGCTGGTAGCCGCGGAAGGAATGGCGTCTGCGGATGTTGGAGCGGTCGATGCAGGGAACGTGGTTGCGTCGGGCGTTCGAGGTGGCTGTCCCAGAAGGTTTCCTCACTGCAGGGTTTCAGGTGTAAGGGTGCCGTCGGATCCTAGGCCAGTGCAGTCTCGGCCGAGGATCGCACGGCAGGCATGAATTGAGTGACTCCGTGCCTTGTGCATGCATCGACACACCTGGCGGGAGGCAAGAGGGCGATCGACAATCAGATGCCGAAGACAGCCCCGGCCAGAGGGATCGACCAGAAAATCAATCGGCGCGTTCTTCGGGCCCGCCGAGCTGGCTGAGGCGGCTCTAGGCCGGTAAAGACTCCATTTAGCCTGCCGAGGCCTCGGTCAATTCAGCCCGTACGACTCCGTTTATCAGATTAGGGCGTCCGGCCTCCGCCGGGTCGGAACCGCGGCCGTCCCTGAGGCGGGGGCGCGGCGGGCGGATAGTCCGCGTCGGACTGCTGTGAAGGACGGTAGCCGCCGGAGCTAGCCGGCTGCGAGCTCTGCTGAGGATGCCCCTGGGGGCGCGGCTGGCCGTCGGGACGCGGCTGTCCATTGTGCCCGTTATGCCCGTTCCGCGACTGGCTTTGATCCGGAGACTGACCTCGCCGCTGAGACTGGCCTTGCGGCTGAGCCTGGCCTCGCCGCTGAGATTGGCCTCGCCGCTGAGCCTGGCCTCGCGGCTGAGCCTGGCCTCGCCGCTGAGATTGGCCTCGCGGCTGAGCCTGGCCTCCCGGCTGAAACTGGCCTCCCGGCTGAGCCTGCGGCTGGACATGACGCGGAGGCTGCGTTCGCCCCGGAGGAACCTGCGGGACGGGCGCGGGCTGATGGCGCTGCGGACGCCCAGGGGACGACGCCTGCGGACGTCCCGGAGTCGGCGCAGGACGTCCCCCCGAAGGCGACTGCGACTGACCCACCGGGGCCGACTGCGAACGGGCCGCGGGAACGGCTTGCGGGTGAGCCGGAGTGGCGTGCCCCGGAGCGGGAGCAGCCTGAATCGGGGCGGGAGCCGACGCCGGGGCCGCGTTGGGCTTCGACGTCGTCGAAGGAAGAAAAACGCTGCGCAATTTCAAAATGAACGACATTCTTTCGCGTTCGCGTTTGATGACGGCGAGGTCCGGGGACTTTTCGTTGTCTGCCAGGAGAGCCCTGAAGAAGCCAGCCTGAAGCAGCTCGCTCTGGTACCGCCGCATGGCCTTGCGTCCGTCTTGAGCCACTCCCCCGCTCGCCGCGAGACGCTCGCCCGCCCAGGCGACGGCCCGGGACCTCAGGCTGGACTTCATCAGCATCGTCTCGTCTTCTTTGCCGATGAAACCGTCGGCGACGAGCAGTCGTATCCCGCGTTTGACGGTGGTTCGTTGGAGATTTTTGACCACTATGATCATCGCGATCGCGGAAATGTAGACCGGGATTTGGATGAGGATCCTTGTCCAGGTGTCCTCGGCGATTCGGATGATTCCGGAGAAGTTGTGGCTCGCGTGCAGCCCGGCGGCCATGGCGTATCCCGCAAGCCCGAGCGGAAGGACGAACAGCGAAGAAAGCCTCTGGGTGGCTGCAAGCCCTATGAGCAATCCGGTAATCGCCGTGCATATTGGATGGACGAAAGGCGAGGCCACCGCTCGTATGACGATGGTCTGCCCCAAAACGTCCTGAGACGCGTCCATCCCAGCTTGCTTTATGAAGTTGTTTTTGACGTCGGCTGTGGCGAAATAAAGGATGTTCTCGGTGAAGGCGAACCCCGCGCCGATGAGCGTCCCGTAGATCATTCCGTCGATGGGCCCGTTGATGTACTTCTTCAAGAAAATGAACATGAGGAGGAGCCCAAGGCCCTTGACTCCCTCTTCGATGACGCCGGCCCCGACTGCAGTGCGCAGAATGTCATACAGCAGGGGGCCGCCATCGCCTTTTATATTGCGTATTCCGCCGTCTTCAAGGCTGAGCTGGCGGTTCTCAATCAGCCACTTCTCCATCTCATTGCCCCACCACTTGTTGCCCTTGAAGGCGAGGTAGACGGAGACGCCGGCGCCCCAGCCGAGAGAGAGAACGTAGAAGAGGATGGGCTCGGGCTCCCATCTGTCAATCCATCGAACCAGAGCGATGATGAGCAGGAGCGGGATGAGTGCGACGATCGTAAGCTTGAGGATGCTCGTGGTGTTCTCAAACTTCTGAGAGGCCTTCTCGCCCAGAGACTGATATTGCTCTTCGATCATGTCGTTGATGAGCTCGAACGAGACGATGATCGCTATCACGGCAAGCACGATGATGCATATTGCGAAGACGAGCGAACCCGGCGTCCATCGCCCGGGAAGGTTGAGGCGCCGAGACTGGGCCTTTACCTGTCCGTACCCTTGCGGGTAGGCCGGGGGGCGCATGTTTCCGGAGCTCTGGGGATACAGCTGGGCGGGAATCCGCCCGCCCGGCGCGTACTGCTGATGTTGAGCCACGTCCATTCCTTTCAACGTTCCACCGTGCATCCTAATCTGGGAAGGAAAGCCCACGCGACTCTGGGGAGGCCCTGGGGAGACGGCCCCTACTCCAGCGCCCTGTCCGTGACATTTCTGACGATTCCGTCCCATTCGGGCCACCATGTCCCGATCAAGTCGGACAGCCCCGCAGGATAGAAGGTCTCGCCCTTTGCTTCGGCCTCGCGGATTTCCGCCGGGCGCCACCACCGAAACTCGTCGAGCGTCTCCCGCTCCGCGGCCGTCAGATCGTACCCGGGCCTGGCCGAACGCGCCTCTTCCCCGCTCACCGCGAGGACGAAAAACACTTCGTCTTGCCTCACGGTTCGCGCGGCAAACCGAAACTCGTCGCTGCGCAACAGCACCGGCCCGACGAGCCGCGAGGGGTCGGCGCTTACGCCGGTCTCCTCGCGCAGTTCGCGCACGGCGCCCTCGCGGGGGCCTTCCTCGCCCAAACCGCCGCCCACGGTGAACCACCATGAATGGTCGACGTCGTCGAAGTCGTGGCCGTGCACGAGAAGAACGCGCCCCTCGGGATCGAAGACGACGACGCGCGCAGCCCGCCTATGGGGAACGCCGTCGGCGTCCGGAGACCACTCGTCCAGCCAGCTGTCGCGGACCTTGCCCGATGGCTCCCCCGCGCGGCCCACGCCCTTTTCGACCCTCATACCCCGAGGCTCCGGCGGATTCGCGACGCCGTTCGCCCGACCCGTCCCAGGCGCGTCGGCGCCGTCGCCCGCCCCCTCAAACGGCGGTATGTTCCCGCTTCCGCCCGTCGCCTCAGATCCCGGCATGCTGGGCCTGGCCTTTCGCCGGCGTCGTGAACACTCTGCGCAACTCGGTGATGTACTCCAAGCGCTCGGCCTCCTTGCGCCGGACCTGCTCCGTGTGCGCGGTGCGCCGCTGAACGTTGATGCTCCTCGTGTATCCGAGGTGAATGAGCTCGTTTTGGAAGGAGCGCATGGCCTTGCTCCCCGCTTCGACGGTCCTGCCCAGTTCGGCCGCGGACGCTCCCGCCCACAGGCGGGCCTTCCGGCGGTTGACGAGGCTCATGACCATGCGCACCTCGTTGGCGCTGAGCCACCCCGCCTGCGAGTATTCGACGAGGCCCCTGTGGACGTCTCGCCGCTGCATCCCCGCGACGAAGTAAATGAGGACGGCTGCGCCGATGTAGACGGGAAGCTGGAGCATCATGCGCGTTGCCGGCTCGTCGGCGAATCGTTTGATCGAGGAGTAATTGTGGAGGCCGTGCAGCAAGGCGGCCAGCGCGCAGCCGACGATCGCCATGGGGAAGATCGCGACGTAGGGCTTTCGCGACGTCGTGGCCAAGCCGACGAACAGACCCGTGATGGCGGTCGCAAGCGGATGGACGAGCGGCGTGAGAATCGCCCGGGCGAAGAAAAGGGAGCCTATCGTCCACGTCTCCATGCCGGAAAGGTCCACGGAGCCGCCCACGGTCTCGGCCACCGAGGCCCTGGCGAAATAGAGGATGTTCTCGGTGAAGGCGAAGCCCATCCCAACAAGGAGGCCGTAGACGAGGCCGTCCATCGGCCCGTTGACGTACTTGTTGAGCGCGAAGAATATGACGAGCAGGCCGAGGCCTTTGGCGGACTCCTCGATGATCGCCGCGCCCACGGCTTTCGTCATAACGTCGTACTGGGCGCTGTTCGCCGCCATGCCGAGGACGCGCTGCGACCACCACCCGTTGCCGTCGAATGAAACCAGCACGGAGACCCCGGCACCCCATCCTATGGCGATCACGTACATGACGACCGGCTCTGGCTCCCAGCGATCGATGAACCACACGGCGGCGCCGATCACCACGGCAGGGACCAGCGCAAGGCAGATGAGAAGCGGGTACGGGACGTCCTCTTCGTACTTGTGGCCGGAGCTGCGCGAAGCGTAGTCAAACAGCGCCTGGGTCTGGTCCTTGATCAGCCCGAAGGCGAGAGTGAGGGCGACGACGGTCACCCCGACCAAAATCACGCATGCCACAAGCGTCTGCCACGACCAGTTCGGGGACAGCCGCCATTTGGGGATCGGCGCGACCCGGCCCTCTGGCGGCCCCTGCCGGGCCGGGCGAGGCCGCTGCGAAGGCGGCGCCCCGGCATCGGCTTGACTCGGCGGAAATTGTACGGGCCCCTTCGTCTCATCCGGGACGGCGGCGGCCCCGCCGTCCGGCTCGACGAGTTTCCGAGGCTCGTCGTCAATCGCCTCGGACTCGGGCAAGCCGAAACCGGGGACGGCCTCGGAGACCGGGGACGTCTCCGGTTCGTCGATCGCCTCAGACTCGGGCGAGCCGGAAACTGGAGGATCCTGTGGGATGAACTGGTCTGTCACGCAACCCCTCACTCGTCGTCGATGTCCACGGTGGCGGGCGTCGGAGCCCGCCCTGCAAGGAAGAAAAGCCGAACGTAAAAGGACCTGCGAACACGCCGTATCTGATCGACGTGCGAATTGTGGAACGTTCGGGTAAGGCGCACGTCGAGGCGGGCTCGGGAAAGCTTGTCGAGAAGCGGTTTGGACTCGGCCGAGACGTCTTCTTCTTCGAGCTCGTCTACCGTGAGTCTGAGCGTTCGCGACATGGAGGATTCGATCGTCCGTCGGTCGGAGGCCGCGCCTCGGGCGACGTCGAGCGGCAGGCCGTCCAGGCCGTCGTCGACGATCGGATTGATGCCCTCGCGCAGGCAGGCGTCCGCCGCATCGGTCAAAAGGATGGATGCGGCGACGTCCAACCCGCCCTCGGCCGCGAACTCCCGGGCGTACTCCGCCCTGGCGTGGAGAGCGAGCTCAAGGGCCCTGCGAGATTTGACGACGGTCTGATGGAGCCGGTCGAGGCGGCGAGCCGCGAGCGTGAGATAGACGATGAGCAGGCCCGCCAGCACGCACGCTACGGCGAGAAGCGACGGGAGATTCAATCCTCCACCTCCATTCCGGCCGTGCGAACGGCGGTTTCGTATACCGCGTAGATCTGCGAGGCGACTGTGTGCCAGTCGTATCTTCCGGCCTCTTCCTGGGCGGAGGCTGTGACAGAGGCCCGTTTGGCCGGATCGGCTATGGCCTCGACGACCGCGCCGGCCAAACCGTCCGGGTCCTCGTTGGCAAATTGCGATCCGAAGGCTCCGTTGCCCAAGACAGCCCTGAACGCGGGAATGTCCGAGGCGACGACGAAGCTTCCGGCGCTCATCGCCTCGACGAGGATGATTCCGAAGGACTCTCCCCCGGTGTTCGGAGCGAGATAGACGTCCACGGAGGAAAGAAGGGCCGCCTTGTCCGCGTCGGAGACGCCTCCGAGGAACTCCACGGCCTCGGCGTGCGGGCCGAAAAGCCGCCTGGCCTCGTCGATGTCTCCCCGTCCCGCGACGAAAAGGCGGACGCCTGGAAACGCCTCGCGGACGGCCGGGAAAGCTCGGGCAACCACGGGAAGCCCCTTGCGAGGCTCGTCTATTCTCCCGAGGAATCCGAGGGTCGGGCGGTCAGGCGTTCCTGTAAAGCGCCCGTCCCGCGCCGCTTCGACGAACTGGCGAGTGTAGACGCCGTTCGGTATGACGAAGGCGTCGCCCCCCAGGTATTGGACGGCCGTGCGCCGGGCCTCCTGGGAGACCGCGATCCTCGCCTGGATTTTTTCGAGCACCGGGCGCAGCACGGGCGTGAAGACTTCGAAGGCCCTCGAACGGTCCATGGCCGTGTGGAACGTCGAGACAACCGGGCATTCGGCGCTCATGAGCGCAAGCATCGACACCGAGGGAACGAAGGGCTCGTGGACATGGACGACGTCGAAGCCGCCGCCCCTCAGCCAGGCGCGCACCTCGCGGTTGACGCGCGGGCCGAAGGCGAGCCTGGCGATCGAGCCGTTGTACGGAATCGAGATGGCCGACCCCGTCGGAGTGAGATAGTCGGGAATCGGGGACTTCGCCTCGGACGGGGCGACCACTCCGACGTCGTGCCCGCGGCGGAGGAGCTCCTCGGCGAGATCCCGGATGTGGACGCCGACCCCGCCGGGGACGTCCCACGAGTAAGGGCATGCGATTCCTATTCTCACGGTCGATTCTCCACACTTCTCACAGGCGGGCCTCCGATTCGGCGACGGCGTCGCCTGCGCCCGTCGCGGCCGTCTTCTTTCCTTCCGCAAACGCCTTCGCGTCTTTCGGCTGCGCTCTGACGGCCTCGGCGGCCCGACGGCGAGTTCGGGCGAGGCGCTCGGGATCGAGGTCCTCGACGAAGACCTTCTGGAGCATGTGCCAGTCCTCGAGGCGCTCGCTCACCCAGGGCTCGAATTGGGAGATCCACTCCTGGCTCATTCGAGCTATGTCGGCCGCGCGTTCGTCGCTCGGAGAGGAGGCGTCCGTGCGCGCGCGAACCGGTTCGCCGACGAGCAGGCGCATTCCCCACCGCGTGCCCGCGCGGCGGCGTCGTTCCCCGGAAATCTTCTCGTAGAAGGAGAAAACCGGATAGACGGGGACGCCGACCCTCTGCGCGAGCAGCGCGGGCCCCGCCGCCACCAGCATTGCGCAGCCGAAAAACTTGACTTCGATGCCGCTGGCCGTCAGGTCGCGGTCGGCCAGGATCGGCGCCAGGCAGGCGCCCTCGCGCATCGCTTCTTCGATCCGGTGGATCGCCCCGGCGCCGGCGGGATAGACCGACATTCCCACGGCGGTGCGGTACCCGACAAAGAAATCGTAAAGTTCCTGCGGCTCGAGCTTTTCGGCCAGCGTGTGGACGTGGACGAGGTCGATTTCAGCCCACGCCCCCGCCAGATCCCAGTTTCCCGAATGAATGAGGGCCGCGGCGGCGGCCTGTCCTTCAGCGAATTTCTCGCGCAGCCACTCGCTGTTGTCGATTCGCACTCTCGCGCGTATCTGCTCCCTGCCCATGCGCGGCAGCCTCAGCGCCTCGTAGTAGTAGCGCATATACGAACGCATGGCCCGCCTGGCCAATGCCCGGCTCTGCCGGGGCGTCATTCCCGGGCGAATCCTCGCCTGGTTCGCGCGAAGCCTGCGGACCCCCGCGCTCGGGAGCGTCCCCGCCACGGTTCCCACCGCGTCGAAAACGGCCCTGCCGAGGGCCTCCGGCAGGGCGCCCACGGCGGCGTCGGCGAAGCGGAAGAGGCGAACGGCGTCCATGTCACTCCGCCGTTTCGTGGGCCTGTCGGTAGACGACCGCCATCCTTTGGACGACCGTGACAAGGCCGGCGGCCGTCAGGTACCAGGCCGAGGCGAGAAGAATCCACTGCGGCAGCCCGAGGCCCACAAAGAGGGCGCTGAAGAGGATGATGACCAGCCTGTCCGCCCTTTCGGCGATCCCCACCGAGGCGGTCATTCCGAGGCCTTCGGCCCGCGCTCTGGCGTATGGCACAACGGATCCCGTCCCCATGGCCGCGAGCAGGCCGATCATGAGGAAGGTTCGCATCGCGCCGCTCTCTCCGTGCAGATACGCCCAGGCAAGCAGGCCGCTGAAGATCGCGACGTCGGTGACCCGATCGAGGGTCGAGTCTAAGAAAGCGCCCCATTTCGACGACGTGTTCGTCAAACGCGCGATTTGCCCGTCGATGCTGTCGAACAGGGCCAGCCCTCCCAGGCTGAGAGAGCCGACGACGAGGCGATTCGTCGGAAGAAGGGTGAGCGACAGCGCCACGCCGAGGACGGCGCCCGCGAGTGTCACCGCGTCCGCGCTCACTCCCATCTTGACAAAAAGCTTCGCGATGGGCCCGAAAACCGTCTGAACGAATGGGCGGCCCGTCCTACTGAGCATTTCCGCTCCCTTCTTCGTCCGCCGGATCTTCTCCGGCCGGGTCTGCGCGCAGCGAGCCTTCGCCCGTCGAGCCGCGGTCGATGCGCGACCAAGCCTCGGAAACAGCCTTCCTCGTGTCCGCGAGAATTGCCGGAATCGCCTTCGTCTGGGCGACTATCGGCAGAAAATTGGCGTCGCCGAGCCACCTGGGGACGATGTGCTGATGGATGTGCGCGGCGATGCCGGCGCCGGCGACGTCGCCCTGGTTCATCCCCAGGTTGAAGCCGGCGGGCCGGAGAGCCTCGCCCAACGCCTCCATCGCCAGGGCCGTCATCCTCCCCATCTCAATCCGCTCCTCGTCCGTCAGGTCCGTGTAGAGCGAGACGTGGCGGTACGTGCACACCAGAATGTGGCCGGAATTGTAGGGGTAGAGATTGAGGAGGGCGAAGCACTCGCGGCCCCTGGCGACGACGAGGGCCTCCGCGTCGTCCAGAGACGGCGCGACGCAAAAGGGGCACTCTCCCGTTTTATCGGGCTTGGCGGCGCCTGAGACGTACGCCGCGCGATGCGGCGTCCACAGACGCTCGAAACCGTCCCGGATTCCGGGAAGGCCCGCCGCATCGACGAGGCTTTCCGAGGGGCCGGGGCTTTCCGAGGAGACCAGGCCGTCAGTCATCGACTCCCTCCCCCGGACGGGCCCTCGGCACAGGCCCCGCCTTCGGCCGGCTTGCCCTTCGCGCCTTCGCCCGATTTTTCCCCTCCCCCGGACTCCTCAACCAGACGCTCGCGAGCCGGGTCGTTGACCCTGAGGGCGACGACGCGGCCGATGTGGGCCACCGCCTCGTCCACGGAAACGCCGTTCTCCTGATGCCCGTCGCGGTAACGGAAGGAAACGGCCTCCGCCTCCGCGTCCTCTCCGCCGGCGATGAGGGTGAACGGGATCTTCTCCTTGGCCGCATTGCGGATTTTCTTGCCGAAACGGTCGTCGGACAGATCGACGTCGACCCTGATTCCCGCGGCTCGGAGCTTGGCCGCGACTTCTTGGCAGTAGGGGTTGAAGGCTTCCGCAACGGGGACGAGCCGCGCCTGGACCGGGGCGAGCCAGGCGGGGAAGGCTCCTGCGTAGTGCTCGGTGAGGACGCCGATGAAACGTTCGACCGACCCGAGTTTCGCGGAGTGGATCATGACCGGCCTTCGCCTCGAACCGTCGGGGGCGGTGTATTCCAAATCGAAACGCTCAGGCTGGTTGAAGTCGTATTGCACCGTCGACATCTGCCATGTGCGGCCCAGCGCGTCCTTGACCTGCACCGAGACCTTTGGCCCGTAGAACGCGGCCCCGCCCGGGTCGGGAACGAGGTCGAGCCCGGTGGCCGCACAGGCTTCCTCGAGGATGCGGGTCGCAGCCGCCCAGTCTTCGTCCGAGCCGATGAATTTGTCCTTCTTCTTCCCCTCGTCGCGGGTGGAGAGCTCGAGGTAGAAGTCCGTCAGCCCGAAATCGCGCAGAATGTCCAAGAAGAAATTGAGAAGCATCTCTATTTCCCCCTTGGCCTGCTCCGGGGTGCAGTACGTATGGGAATCGTCCTGGGTGAAGCCGCGCATGCGGGTGAGCCCGTGGACCACTCCCGACTTCTCGTAGCGGTAGTCGTGGCCCATCTCGAAGAAACGCAGCGGCAGCTCCCGATACGAGCGCCCGCGGGAGCGGAAAACGAGATTGTGCATAGGGCAGTTCATGGCCTTGAGGTAGTAATCTTGGCCCGCCTTCGTCACTTCGCCGTCGGCGCCGCGCTCTTCGTCGACCTTCATGGGCGGGAACATCGTGTCCGCATAGTACGGAAGGTGGCCCGACGTGTGGAAGAGCCCGCCCTTTGAGATCTCAGGCGTGTGGACGAAGTCGAAGCCTTCCTCGAGGTGCCGCCGGGTCACATGCGATTCGACGACGTGGCGCAAGATGCCGCCTTTGGGGTGGAACACGACGAGGCCCGGCCCTATTTCCTCGGGGAAGGAGAAGAGGTCGAGCTCGGCGCCCAGGCGGCGGTGGTCGCGGCGTTCGGCCTCGGCGACGCGCTTTTGGTAGGCGGCGAGTTCGTCCTTCGTGGGCCACGCCGTTCCGTAGATCCGCTGGAGTCGGTCGCCCGCTTGGTCGCCCTTCCAGTACGCGGCGGAGGCCTTCGTCAGCGCAAACCCGTTCCCAATGAGACGCGTGGAAGGCAGGTGCGGGCCGCGGCACAGGTCGGTCCACACAACGGAGCCGTCGCGCGAGCAATTGTCGTACATCGTCAGTGCGGCCCCGCCGACTTCGACGGAGGCGCCCTCGGCCCCGGCGCCCTTCGTGCCGACGAGCTCGAGTTTGTAGGGCTGGCCGGCCAGTTCGGCGGCCGCGTCGGCGTCCGCGATCTCGCGGCGGCGGAAAGTCTGCCCCTCCTTGACGATCCGCTTCATCCGCTTTTCCAGGTCGCGCAGAAGCTCGGGCGTCACGGCGTCGATGTTTCCGAAATCGTAATAGAAACCGTCCGTTATAAACGGGCCGATTCCGAGGTTGGCGTCGGGAAAGATCTGCTGGACCGCCTGTGCGAGGACGTGGGCGGTCGAATGGCGGAGGATGTTCAAACCGTCGTCGCTTGAAACGTCGACGCCTTCGACGACGGCGCCCTCGGGAAGGGACGCGAGATCCGTCGCCAGGTCCTTGAGTTCGCCGTCGACCCTCAGGGCGACGACGTTCTTGCGGTCGGCGAAGAACTCAATCCCCGAACGCGGCCCTTCGATGGCCGTTGCATTTCCGTCGATTGACAGGTTGACGGGCACGTATACTCCTTAAACGTCAAAATTGAGCGCACATACCGGGCACGCAGGCTCAATACTACCCGCCGAGAGCGGACGGACAGCGTGAAGAGGGCGACGGGCGCCCAAATCGCCTGCATGAAACCGATGGGTTGGAAAGCTCTATCGCTGTCGAAGAACAGGGCGGCAATTTGCTCGAAACGACGACGGCGATGACGTAGCTTTGCTTGAGCGAGTCCATTTCGAGCCTTGCAGGGCGAGTCCATTGCGAGCCCCGCAAGGCAAGTCCGTTGCGAGAGACTTCGCCGCCCACTTAACCCAAACGTCAGGCGCAATTGAGCGTCCGATTCCGCCTCAATGAAAGGTCGACGCATGTCAGTTTCAAAGGCTCCCGTCCCCGATCGGGCCGAACACAACGCATTCTTCCCCTCGGACTATTCGATCGAACAATCCGTGTCCAAGAAAACCGATTTCGACGGCGCGGCCGGGGCGCCGCGAGTTGTCTCCGGGCCCCGCAAGATTCTCACGATCGCCGTCGACGAGCGCTATCTGCCCACCGACGGCGGACTCTTCTCCACCGGAAACCACCCCGTCGAAACGCTGGTGCCGCTCATGCACCTGCGGGCGGCCGGCTACGAAATTGAGGTCGCAACCCTCTCCGGGAACATGGCAAAGTTCGAGATGTGGGCGATGCCGGCGGAAGACGAGGCGGTCAAGGCGGGCTACGAGGAGCTTCTCCCGGCGTTGCTCAAGCCCCGTCGCCTCGCGGACGTGGCCGCCGAGCTCGGCCCCGATTCAGACTACGCCGCCGTCTTCGTTCCGGGAGGGCACGGCGCCATGGGCGGCGGCATTCCCGACAGCCGAGCTGTCAGAGACGTCCTCGTCTGGGCGCTGGAAAACGAGCGGCCGGTCATCGCTCTATGCCATGGGCCCGCAGCTCTGTGCGCCGCGGTGGACGAGGGCGGCGCCTCCTATTTCGCCGGCTATTCCCTGTGCGCGTTCCCTGATTCGTTCGACGTCGGCGCCCTCGTGGAGAGCGGCTATCTGCCCGGCCGGCTCACATGGAAGCTGGGCGAGCGCCTCAGGCGGCAGGGGCTGACGATCGTCAACGAAGGCGTGAGCGG
>ERZ773075.1322-NODE-1322-length-13297-cov-13.9164_pt1 | contig 13297 bp, 9 predicted proteins | sample MGYA00580614_ERZ773075 | MGnify/ENA primary metagenome ERZ773075 (study PRJEB29015, sample SAMEA2738021) | human oral metagenome | biome: human oral; feature: human-associated habitat; material: dental | place: China | collected 2043 ... | reverse complement strand
GATGGTGCTGATGATCAAGGAGCTGACCCAGCAGGCCCAGGCGACTACGGCGAGCAAGAGGTCGACCCGGGGCGTGGCCCAGGCCATGGCGATCGTCAAGGCGCCGCCCTCACCTTCACCCCGGCCGACGGCGTTGACGACGACGAGCTCGTCGACTACTACCCCGCCGTCGGCCCCTCGGACCTGGTGCCCGGGGCCCGGGAGGCGGTCATCACCCTTCCCGCCGCGTCCCTGTCGCAGGCCATCACCACCGTCCGCGCCGTCGCCGCGCCCCTGGGCGTCCTTCACGGCCTGGAGATCGTACCCACCGCCGCCTGGGACCACCGCCTGGGGAGAACGACGAATGAGGACGACCTGATCGGCGTCACCGAGGCCGCCGGCGCCCTGGGGGTCACCCCTCAGGCCGTGCGCGAGCGCCTCGCCGCTGGAACCCTGCCCGGCCGCAAGATCGGCCGCAACTGGGCGCTGCCCGCCTCGGCGCTGCACCGGTGAGACGGCCAATGACCGGCGGAGCGCACGACCTCCGGCACGGGTTGGCCGCGTCCACGCCGGTCGGCCTGCTGGCGGTTGCCAGTTGATGTTGCACAGGAAAGCAGGCCGGTAGACGATTTCACGCATTGTCGATGAGCGTCATCATCTCATCGAGGTCGGCAACCCTGACTGCGGGCTCCGCCTCCGCCTCGCGCAGGGCGTCGGTGCAGGGGGGAGATTGGCTCGCACTTTGAGCCGATGGTTAGTTCGCAGGTGAATGCACGTGACCACTTCGCTTATCCCGGTCTCCGCTCCCGAGTGCATCGGTATACACCATTCGCACTCCTAGCAGGAGGCCCGGTTCGGTCTCGCGGTTCACGACCCGGCGTCAGACGAGGCTCGTTCGAGCGGCGCCTCGCATCAGTCGGAATCAGAGCGCTCATCGACTATCCGTTCGAGTTCTCGTCCGACTGCCGGGACGTCCGGGCCGCGGCGCCCCTCGACCGCGATGCGCGGACGAAGTGTCTCATAGTGCACATGCTCTCCTGCCGTATGATGAACGAAGGCCTGCGCGAGTACACTGGCCGTACTCGTCCCGGCTCTCATGAGGGCGCTCAGTGGCGCCAAGTCAATCATGATCGGGAATACGGCGGAAGGGGATGACCCATGACAGATGAGATCGAGTTGATCTGCGACGGGGAGGGGCTTGCGGTGCTCGGCGATCCGACCGCCGTGAAGCGCTTTCTCGACTCGGAGGGACTGCGGGCCCAATCCCAGGAGTTCCACCTGGAGCGACTCGGACCCGCATTGGAAACCGGATCGAAGATCGCAGAATTAGTTTCCGATATCTCCGCGAATACGGGACGATACGTGAGACTGACGAAAGAGTCGGCCGAAGACGTCAGACGATTCGGACTCATGCCGACGAGCGTCAGGGGCATCAGCCACGCGATGATCGGAGAACCGGGCTCGATCAGCAAGTGGATTCAGATCGAGGACGGTCCCGCTTCACTCCTCATGAACCCCGCGGTCCTCTCCGGAGTCGCCGGGATCATGGCTCAGATCGCACGGCAGCAGGAGGTGAGGGCGCTCAAGGAGCTTCTCGTATCCATTGACGGCAAGCTCGACGACTTACGACGCGGGCAGAGGGACCGAATCCTCGCCAAGATGGACCGCGCCGTCTTCGTCATCAGTGAGGCCATGATCATTCGAGAGCGCGGAGGCGATCGGGAGACGGCCTGGAGGAAGGTGGAGAATGAAGTCGGCACGATCGCCGAGGTTCAGGCGAATGCGCTTCGCAAAATTGAGGCGCTCGCAGATAAGGTCGGCGATGTCGACGACGGGACCGGAGTCGGCTCCCTGAAGAAGACCACCAATGAGATCGAGTCCGAAGTCGGCGTGTGGTTGGCGGTCCTCGCACAGTGCTTCCGACTCGAGAACGAGCGCGCCATCCTGGAGCTGGACCACGTCCTCGCCACCAATACACGGCACTGGGACGGACACCGGATCGGCCTGAGCGAGGCGCTGCACGAGAAGCGCGACGAGGCCGTCAGAAGGACGACGGACCTCCTGGAGCGCCTCGACAGGGCCGGCGCCGTCGCAAGGAGCAACATCATACTGCACGCTCCTGCGGCGCATTCGGTGATCGACTCGGTCAACATCGCCAACGGGTCGTTGGAGGAGTTTCATGCATCGCTCGGTGGCGAATCCCATTGGAAGGAGCTGGCGCGCATCCGCTGGAAGGATGCGATCCACGATCCGAATCAGTTGCGGAGGGCGGGTAAGGAAACTGTTAAGACTGTCGCGACAAAGGGGGCGGCTGTAGTTGCAGTTGCAGTTGCAGGGTTGTTATATGCGGCTGCTAGTGCAGGAGGCGAGAACAACGATTCGGAGAACTCATCCGGCGACGATCCCGAGGGCTCGACGGACGACGAGTCGGAAGAGTCGTGGGACGACGAGTAGTCGTCCCACAGGCCTCCGCTTCTCCGGGCTGTTCGGAGCCTGAGCCGCCCGCCGCCGCGCGGGCTCCGCGGCAGGCGGTCCGGCCGTCCCGGCGCGCCGCTCTCAGCGCCGTCGCGCCCGCTCCCGCGCTTGCCCCGCCCGCCGCCGGCCTGCGACTCTTGCCCCATGGCGATCATCCTGGACGGGGTCCTGAGCGAGAAGGCGCTGCGCGCGGCCGCCGGTGACGACCTCTACGAGCGCGGCGAGGGCCGCGTCGAGGCCGTCTGCGTCCACAGCCTCGCCGTCGGCGGCGCGACCGCGACGGTCGGCGGCGAGGCCCTCTGCGACGTGCACCTGTTCTGGCACGACGACGTCATCACCGGCGCGTGCACCTGCCCTCGCTTCTCCGACCGCGGCTTCTGCGAGCACATGGTCGCGGTCGGCCTGGCCGTCCTCGACGACGTCCGGGACGGCGCCGTCGTCCCCGCCCCGCCGTCCGGGGCCTTCGCCGCACCGCCCGCCCCGGCCGACTCCGGCCCCGCGCCCCGGGGCGGCCGGGCGCGCACGGCGACCCCCGACCCGGGCGCCGTCAAGGACATCGGGGCCGAGCTCCTGCGGAGCGCCCGCTCCCTCACCGTCGTCCGGCGCTTCCTCCGCCCCGGCGAGGCCGCCCGCTACGCGCGCAGCATCGAGAGGTTCCTCGACGGCCTGGAGTCCTTCCCGGCCGACCGCGGGGGACCTGACGGCGCGGCCCCGGCCCTCCTGCACATCGCGACCCGCCTGCGCGCGCAGCTCGAGACCCGCATCGACGATTCGGGCGGAAACGTCACCCGCGCCTGCCAGCGCGCCATCGACCTGTACGCCCGGGCCTGTCGCGAGGGCGGCCCAACGGCGTCAGGCTCGGCCGCCGACTCGCGAAGTTCCGGCTCGCCTCACCCGGCTGGCCCGACGTCGCCCTGAACGACTTCCTCCCCGCCCTGGGGGGCAAGGGGGTGGCGGCGTACCGCCGCGTCGTCGACGCCGCTGCGGAGCAGGCGGAGGCGCAGGGCGATCGCCCCGGTTTCGAGCTGGGATCCATGCTCCTCGAACTGGCCGACCTCGACGGCGACGTCGATCGCGCCGTCGAGCTGCTCTCCCGGGGGGAGCACCCCCGGTACGCGGCCATTATCGAGCGGCTTGTCGCGGCCGGGCGGCGCGACGAGGCCTTGGCCCGCCTCGATCGGGCCGTCGCCGAGTCTCGGATCGACGCCCCCGGCCCCGACCCGTGGCGGGATGCCGACAACCCCTACTGGGTCCGCCCCGGTCGCGCCCTCGACCTCTACCTGGAAGCCGGGCGGAGCGGGGACGCCCTCGATCTCGCCCGCGATCTGTTCCACTCCGACCCCGGACCGGCGAGCCTCGACTTCCTCCTGGCCACCGCCGAGCGGCTCGGACGCCGCGAGGAGGAGCTGGACTCCGCCCTGACCTGGGTCGACGGCCGGGACTGGCGCACCGGGGACACGCCCATCGTCCTCGCCCTGCACCTGGGCGACGTCGACCGAGCCTGGGCGGCGGCGGACCGATGGGGCGTCGATCTCGCCTGGATGAGCCTCGCCGACGTCCAGCCCCAGCCCCGCCCCGACGACGCCATCGAGCTGTACCGCCGCGATATCGAAAGGGCCCTCCTCAAGGCCGGCCGGCCCTCGACCCGGCGGGCGGCGGCCGGGGCCGTGCGCATGCGCCTGATCGCCGCCGCCGCGGATGCGCGCGACGGCGGCGGGCGCGTGGAGGCCTTCACCGCCTGGGTCGGCGGCCTGCGGGAGGCCCACCGCCGCCGCCCGACCGTGGGCCAGGAGTTCGACCGCGAGGGGCTGTAGGCCCTCGGCGGGCCCCGGGAGGGAGGCCTCCCCGCCCGCCGTCGCGGGGCACTGCTATCATCGGACCGCCCGCGGGCCCGCCGGTCCACCCATTACAGGGCCGGAACGTTTCAGGGCGCCCTGTCTCAACCTGATTAGGAGAGTATTCATGACCAGTGCCCTCCCTCCGAGTTATCGGCCCGGCTCCAAAGATTCCTCAACTGACGTCATTCCCGCCGGCACTCGGGCCGCTCAGGGGGCTGCGCCCGGTCCGATCGGGCCGGGGGACGGCGTCCCGACGACGAGCGCGCCCATGGGCGACATGCCCACCTACCCGATGATGCCCGCGGGCGAGATCCACCCCCGGGGCGTCCTGCTCGACGGCGACTACGCAATAATCCTGGAGAAGGTGGTCGGCAGGGTTTATCTCGCCTTCGCGACGCGGGACATGAGCATCAATGGCATCGACGTTCGCAACCAGGAGCCCGTGGTCATCAAGGCCACCGAGCACGATGCGGCGCAGAGCGCCCGGGCCGAGGCCTATGTGATCCAGCACGCCGGTCAGAGCCCGTACCTCCCGAGGTTCGTGGAGCTGAGGGAGAAGGACGGCAAGGACTGGCTCGTCACCCGTCACATCGCCGGCACGCCGTTGAGCGACATCATCAGAATGAGCGGACCCAATGGCATGGATCCCGTGCGGGCCGCCAGACTCGCGATGGACGTTCTGCAGGCGCTCAAGCTCCTCCACGGATCTTCGTCCGCCAGCTTCATCCACCGGGACGTCAAGCCCGACAACATCATCGTCACCACGGAGACCAATGGCTGGGAGCACGCGGTCCTCATCGACCTCGAGACCGCCATAGATCCGACCAGGACTTTTGGTGAAAGTATAGCGTACACGCTGCCGTGGGCCTCCCCCGAGCACCTGAACACCAAGTTCCTGCGGCAGTCGTCGGATATCTTCTCCGTCGGGGTGTGCCTGTACCAGATGGTGACCGGACGGCTGCCCTTCGGCGACCGGGGGGCCATCGAGAACAAGACGATGTCGGATTTCCTGCGCGACCGCGCCGACAACGGCATCACCCACCGGCTCAACGCCGTCATCCGCAGGTCCCTCAGCATCGATCAGAGGGGCCGCTACCAGTCGGCGGATGAGATGCTGGCGGCTCTCGAAGAGGTTCTGAACGCGGGGGCTCCGAATAACGGCGGCGGACCCGGTGGCGAATGTCCGGGCATTCCTCCTCACCCGGAGCCTCCCGTCGACCCCGAGGCGACGGAGATGGCGGCCGTCTTGAAGCACGTCTGTCACCAGTACACCGCGAAGAAACGCTTCGAGGCCGTCACCGCCGGTATCCGCCTGCGCTGCCGCAGCGAGGTCTTCACCGCTTTCAACGCCTCCAGGCCCCTCACGTTCTTCTCCCGATGCGGTGGACGCAAACTATTCAACATCTGGCGGCAGAATCAGTTGAACGCGATCGCGCCCTTCGATCTCTTCGACGAGGAGAAGCGGATGCTCACCGAGAACTCCGACCTGATGCCCCTCGCCATCCGCGCAGCAGGTCTGATCCGGAGCACGAGGGCCGGCGCAGCGGCGCGGGTCAGGTCCCTGAATATCCTGCTCCTCGGAGTCCTCGCGCTCTCCCTGGCAGTCGTCGTCGGCGCCGTTCTCTTCATCTTCGCAAACCTGCTCTGAAAGTTCGTATGACCGCTCATGGAGGCACACATGCCGCTCGAATGCCCTCTCTGCGCCAGCAGGAGACCGTTTCTGCGCGTTGAAAGATTCAAGAACTCGGATGGCAGGATCGGCGTTCGCGCCTACCAGGACACCGGCGGAATCGCGGCCTGGAGGGCGAACGGGTTCGAATCGATCCCCTCCGACGCCGGGGCGCAGGTGGTCGAAGCCTACACGGTCTGCCGCAACGGGCACGTCGCCCTCGACGACCCCGGAGTCGGCGCCGCCCATAAGGTCTGCACGCTCGGATCGGTCGGATCCGGCAAGTCGCAGCTCCTGCACCGGCTGCTCCAGCTGGATCCCCCGATCTGGGACCAGGCGCCCCAGAACGACCGCGAACCGGTCGGGGTCTTCGTCTCCCACAAGCCCCTTCCCTACGGGGCCTCCCCGATTGACAACCCGGATGAGGTCGTCGCCACCGCGGCCGCCAACTCCGAGCCCCTGCGGACCGCGCTGCTCAACCTGTTCCGAATGGAGCTGAGGCTCCGGGAGGTGCGCCGACGCAATCCCCTCACCGGTGACAGGGAGACCGTCCTCGTCGGCACCCTCGTGGACGAGATCCTCCTCCGGTACTTCGAGAGCGAGTACGCGGACGACCTGGAATACGCCCAGGAACTGGCCGACGACTGGGGCACGAACCTGCGGGCGCCGTATCTTTACCCCATCACCCTTACCACTGGCGGGACCTCCCTCACCAAGCACCTGGCCATCGTCGATCTGCCGGGCGAGGCCACCCGGGAGTGGACCACCCCGACGAACAACCCGTACGTGAACTCCGACGACGATCTCAGTCAGCTGGAGGACTCGGCGACCATCCTGGCGATCGTGGATCCTGTTCTGGCGGACTGGTGCTTCAACAGACTCGACGGCGGCACCCGCAGTCTCGCCCTGCGCCCCATCTCCGACGAGACGACGACGACGCGCGAGACGATGCGCGCCGAATCCAGCGCCATCACCAGGAAGCTCCTTCAGGACATCAGCCACGAGGTCCAGGACGCCGACAACGCCTCTCTCACCGTTATCGCGATCTCCAAGTGCGATGCGATCCGTTACGCCCTCGAGCACGCCTCAAAGGACGCCCCCCGCGGACAGTACGACATCGGTCGCTGGAACGACCTCATCCCCAAGGAGCAGGTGGGCCCCTTCGTCCGCTCCGCCAAGAACGCGCTGAGTCGGATGAGCGGCCGGGTGGAGGCCTCCCAGCCGATGGCGAGCGCTCAGGTCAGGGAATTCTTCGACAAGTTCCGCATGGCCCCGGGCATGCAGATTCACGCCACCGCCTCCCTCCTGGCCGACCTGTCAGACCCCTGGAAGTTCTGGAACCTGGTCATGACGGGGGAGGAGTTCAACCTCGCGGTGAACATGTTCACGCTCCCGGGCGGCGCGGTGACGCATACGGTCTCCTTGAATGATCCCAGTAATCTCAAGCCCCATTCCTTCGCCGTCGAATCCGCGGCATCATCCTGGAACCGCGGCGTCTCCGGGGAGAGGATCCAGATGCAGGACGTCGCCGCGTGCGCACTGGCCAGCGCCCTGCTGGCCACCATCATCTCCGAGAACACGGTGGCCCAGCTGAACGCGAGCGCGCGTCCGACTTACGCGCTGACAGCCGCCCGCTACCGAATCGCCGAGGACGGCGGCGAGCACACCTCCGACGGCGCTCAGGCGGGTTGCTTCCAGGCCCTTCGGCACATCATCTCTCCGGCCCTGGGGGTGTGATCGTGGGAAGCGCCATGAGCGACGACGCGAGGGACGGCTCGACCCGCAGGGCTCCCGCCGCGCATCCTCCCGCGGGCCTCGGACGGGCGGCGGCCAGGAGGCCGGGGGCCCCGGGGCCGGCGGCGTCATCGGGCTGGGTCCTCCAGACCGAGCGCGACGCCTCGGAGATCGGCGGCGGCTTCCGGAAGGACATGTCCCTCTCATCGGATGCCGTGACGCCGGGCGAGCAGCAGGTGATCGACAAGTACCACAGGCACCTGAGACAGCTGAGCATGTCACTGCACGGGCGATCCGACCCGTTGCACTCGGTCACCGTCTTCCACGACGGCCCCGCATCCCGGTGGGTGGCGGGGCTCTCCGGCTCCGGCAGCGTCTACGGCTCCGCCGGCGCCATCCAGATGGCGCTCGCGCCCCGGGGCATGACGCTGCGGGAGGTTCTCGCCCGGACCTCACTGGCGCTGTCCTCATCGCCGTTCCTGAGCATCGACGCGCTCACGGGGGGCAGGCCGGCGCCGCCGCCGGCGCCGTCGGCGGCCGAGCGGGAACGGGTCGCACGGGCGCTCGGCGCCGCCGCGCACATGAATTCGGGCCGCATTCTCGCCCTCGTGGACGTTCCGGGCGCGGACCCGATGACGGCCCTGCGATGGATGGCGCAGACCGTCCCCGAGAGACTCTGCCAGACCGCCTGGTGGTCGACGGCGCTCCTCATCAACAACCCCTCGTCCAGTCGTCGCATCATCGCAACGCCGTGGTCGCCGGCTCTCGCGCAGCGGCACCCGAGGGAGAAGGCGCTGGTCGACGACAGCGTTCGCGCGGCGACCCCGCCAACCGATGCGGCCGAGCAGGGGCTGCTGCAGTGGTACGCGGACCTGGTTCTCGGCGCCGGTGGCGGGGGCGCCGCGATCCGGGACGGCGCCGAAACGGCGTTCCTGAAGGCCTGCGACGCGGGAACCGCGCCCGCCCAATGGGATGCGCTGGCACCGGTGTGGCTGGCGAGCATCGATCGGGTCAGGCCGCTCAGTGATGACGAGATCGCCCGAGTGCTCGGCGGCGAGGGCGACGGGCCCCTTCTGCGGCGCTGGACCGATGAGTGCGCCGAGCGCGCGCTGAAGAAGTGGGAGGACGCTGTTCCCGCACTGATCGGGCACGCGGAGCCGGCGGTGTCATCATCGGCGCTTCGTGCGCTGACGGGCTCTCAGACGGGATTCATGCGCCTGTGCCAGTGGCAGGCCGAGGAGATCGGCCGGGCCGCGCTGTCGACCGGCCCGCCCGCCGGCGCCGAGACCGGGTACGGCGCCGCCCCCGGGGACGCCGCGGGCATCGAGGCCCCCCGGGCGCTTCTCGCGCTGCAGGACAGGCCCGCGCTGGTTCGCGAGGTGCTGAAGCGACTGCGGGCCTCCACGAGGGCGGCGCCGGACGCGTGGGCGCCGCAGGCCGAGTCCTGGATCAGGAGTCTGGGTCTCAGGCCGCGCGATTTCGACGCCCATCTGCCGTTGACGGCGGACCGGGCGGTGGAGCGCTTCGTCGCCGCGCCGCACGATCTCTCCCCCGTCATGACGATGGTGGGCAGGTCGACCTCCCGGGAGGCCGCACTGGATGTGATGCTGCGCGCATTGCGGCAGGCCCCGTTCCAGCAGGGGGCGCTCCTGTCCGCGCTGTACAAGGATCCGCCGCGACGCGACCTGAACTGGCGCGTCCTGCTGAACCGGCTCATTCCGAAGGACACGCGCCTGGCGGACGTGCCCGGTGAACTCGACGCGCTGAACGAGTCCCTGCCGGACGGCTCGGACGAGTTGCGCCGCGAGATCGTCAAGGAGCTTCTGGAAAGACGCGGAATGCTGGCGCGGGCCGCAGACGATCGGACCGGCGCGGGCAAGGACGCCGCCATCGCCCTGCTGGCCTTCTGCGTCGATGCGCACCACCGGGTCTCCGGCTCCCCCGGGGGAACGGGAGCCGGCGCCGGCCGCGCCCCGGAATGGACCGGGGTGCAGAAGAAGTGGTTGGCGATCGCGGTTGCGGTCGCCGTCGCCGTCATCGCCTTTCTCGCCTGGATGCACTGAGGGGGCGCGGGGGAATGGGGCCGCAACCGGCCAACAACGTTCTGGTCGCCGGATTGCGCGATGAGCTCGCGGGGGCGCGCGCATACTTCCCGTCGGCGGGGGAGCTGATCGTCAAGGGAGGACTGTACATCGGCACAGACCGGGCGGAGCATATGAGGTCAAGAATCGCCCCGCTGGTGCGCCGGTTCAACAGCGACGAGGCCCGGGCGGCTCTCGGGGAGGCGCGGCAGCTCGCCGCCCTGGGCGAGTGCTTCGTGTACCTTCACTGGGTTCTGCAGGCCGTCGGCGCTCCGAGCGCCGTCTTCCGCGGCTACGCCCACCACTATCTCACCAGTGCGATCTCCCTGCTCGAGGATCGGACGGACGACGGCCCCTGCGATGCGGCGAAGGGGCGGGCGCAGGCGTGGCAGGCGGATATCGAATTCCTGCGCTCCCTCCTGAACACGTACCTCGACATGCCCGTGCACCTCATCACCGAAACGGCGTACCCGGCGCCCTCCCGTCCGACCGCGCCTCCCGCACCGGAATCACTGCCGTTGACGCCGCAGCCGGAGGGGCCCTCGGCGCCGCGAGCGGGGGAGGGGGCTCCCTCCGGGGCGGGGCCCGAGATCCTCCAACGCCTCCGGGGCCCCGGCGCCGACGCGCCGGGCCCCGTCGGCGGGACCCCGAATCCCCCGGTCGGGAGGCCGACGGGCGGAGCCGCGCGCCTGTTTCGCAGAATTAGAGGGCAGCTTTGAAGACGTAGGGGCCGGCGCCCCCGCCCGGACCGCAGCCGGCGTCCCGTGCGGGCGCGGCGCGGCCGGCGGGCCTGAGAGGGTCCGCCGGCCGCAGTGCGCCCGCACGGGACGCCCAGGCCGCCTCAGTCCCGGGCCCGCAGCACCGTGGCGACGCTCGCACCGCGCCCCGCCCACGCCGAGACGACGACGGCCGCGCAGGTGGTGCCGAGCGTCAGCGCCCCGGTGACGCCGAACTCGGCCCAGGGCAGGCGCCCGGGAACGTCGGCCCAGGCGGTGCCCGAGGTCGGCGCGTACAGCGCGGTGCTCAGCGCGCACACCACGATCCCGAGCAGGCAGGCGACGACGGCGTGCAGCGCGCCCTCGAGCACCTGCGCGGCGCGCACCTGCATCGTCGGCGCCCCGGCCGCGGCCAGCAGGGCGGCGTCGCGCCGCCTGCGCCCGGCGCTCATGGCGATGACGGCGACCCCGCCGATCCAGGCCGTGGCCAGGGCCGGGCCGAACACCGCCAGGAAGCTGTCCGTGTTGATCCTGCCCACGCCCATGCGCGCGCCGCCCAGCGCGACGGCCACGAGGCCGAAGGCGACCAGGAAGGGCAGGACCGTCGCCGTCGAGCGCCGCGACTCCAGCATCGCGGTGCGGGTGGCGACGAGCCAGGCGGGCCCCGGCACCGGCAGGTGCGCCAGCGCGCGCAGCACGACGGGCACCAGCCAGGCGGTCAGGACGCACACGAGCACGAGCGCGCCCAGCGCCCCCAGCGGGGCGGCCTCGGCCGCCTGCTCGCTTCCGGCGCCGCCCTGGTGGATGTTGACGGCGGCGGCGATGACGCCCGCCGCCAGGCCGACCGCCACGGCCAGCCGCCCCAGGACGCCCAGGGTGCGGCCCAGACGTGAGCGGCCGCGCTCCTCGGTGCCGCGCAGCAGGTCGGTCTCGGTGGCGCGGGCGGCGCGGCGGGCGGGGCCCCAGCCGCCCAGGAGCACGGAGCCGGCGACCACGAGGGCGGTCCAGGCCAGGTCCGCCGGCTCCCAGCGCGCGACCGTGCCCGGCATCGCCACGTCCTGGTCGATGAGCAGCGGCATCATGAGCGCGCTGACGGGCCTGCCCGCAAGGCTGCCGACGAGGGAGCCCAGCGCCGCGACGACGACGAGCTGGCCCAGCAGCAGCGCGCGCAGGCTGCCGGGCCGCATGCCCAGGGCCCGCCACAGCCCGTGGTCGCGGCGCCGCTGGGTCAGGGCCAGCCCCGCCGTCGAGACCAGGACGGCCGCCGCGGCCAGGACGATGAGGGCGATGATGAAGCCGGACATGAGCCGCGCGGCGTGGAGCATGTCGGTGGACCGGGGCACGCCCTGCGGCGTCACGCCGGTGGCCTTCGCGGCCGAGTCGAGCGCGCCGTGCAGGATCCTGAGCTGGCCGGACACGCAGGCCCCGGCCACGAGGGTGATCACGCAGGTCCACGCCCACGTGCCGGCGTGGCGGCGCAGGTCGGCGAGCAGCAGACGCAGCATCAGCGCCCACCTCCGGCCCGTGCGCTCAGCACGGCGTCGGACACGGCGGCCGGGTCCCCGCCGGGCAGCTGTCCGACGATGCGCCCGGCGTCCATGACCAGGACCCGCCCGGCGCGGGCGGCGGCCGTGGCGTCATGGGTGACCATGAGCACGGCGGCGCCCCTGTCGGCCAGCTCGGCGAGCCAGGCGAGCACCGCCGCCGCAGCGGCCAGGTCCAGGGCCGCGGTGGGCTCATCGGCGAAGACGACGGCGGGCCGCGAGGCCAGCACGCGGGCGATGGCCACGCGCTGGCGCTCGCCCCCGCTGAGCTCGTGGGGCAGCTGCGAGGCCTGGTCGAACAGGCCGACGCGGTCCAGGGCCTCGTTCACCTGCGCGCGGCTGAGGGGACGGTGCCGCAGCCGCCCGGGCAGGGCGACGTTCTCGCGCGCCGACAGGGCGGTGACGAGGTTGTCCTCCTGGAAGACGAAGCCGACGTGCTCGGCGCGCAGGCGGGCGGCGGCGCTCGGGCCGAGCCCCGTGGTCCGCCGGCCGAGCACGCTCACGGTGCCGCGGGTGGGGCGGTCCAGACCGGCCAGGCACGCCAGGAGCGTCGACTTGCCGCAGCCCGAGGCCCCCACGAGGGCCGTGAAGGAGCCGGTCTCCAGGGTCAGGCTCACCGATCTGACGGCCATCACGCCCTCCCGGCGCCGCCCGGGCAGCGGGTAGACTCGGCCGAGGTCCTGGCACTGGAGGGCCGGGACGCCGGCCCCGTGGTCGGCGGCGGGCGTCGCAGGCCGGGGCAGGGCTGTGGGATGGGTCGGGGGAGCCTGTCTGCTCTCAGGTGCCGCGGAGCGGCTCATCGGTGTGTTCATGTCCTCCAGGTAACAGCCGCCGCCCCCGCCGGGTCACGGGCGCTGGCCCCCGACCTGCACGGCGGCGAAGGCCACCGTCCGGTGGTGGCGAAGGCCACCGCCCAGTGGTGCTGGCGCCACCGGTCGCCCGGGGCCTGGCACCCGTGCCAGGCGCCCCCGTTTGCCGTAGCGTCCAAGGTCATGCCACACGCCCGCCCGACCACCGGCCCGCGCCGCCGACGCCCGCGCGGCGTCGTCATCCTCACGGAGTTCGCGCACGCACTCACCTTCATCCCGCTGCTGCTGCTGGGGATCTTCCTCCTCCTGCTCCTCCCGATCACCCTGCCGCTGGCCGCCGAGCTCGAGCGCGCCTGCGCCCGGCTCGCGGGCGCCCGGGCCCCCTCCTCCAGGCCGCCGGGGCGCAGGCTCCGGTCATGGCTGGTGACCCGCGCGCGGCAGCCGAGCTGCTG
>ERZ773075.1318-NODE-1318-length-13313-cov-22.0275_pt1 | contig 13313 bp, 13 predicted proteins | sample MGYA00580614_ERZ773075 | MGnify/ENA primary metagenome ERZ773075 (study PRJEB29015, sample SAMEA2738021) | human oral metagenome | biome: human oral; feature: human-associated habitat; material: dental | place: China | collected 2043 ... | reverse complement strand
GGAGAAGCCCTGGCAACATGGCGTAGGACCCGGGTTCAATTCCCGGCGGCTCCACCTGAGGGGGAAGTGTTGAACTCTCGCTTTCGAGCGTAGGTTCACACTTCCCCCGCTCTATGCCCGCTGGTCAGCGCCTCTTCGAGGTCCTCGAACTCGATGGGTGCTGTGCTGTCGTGGAAGTACGAGGCGACGACGATCTGGTCTCGCCCGATGAACACCTTGTCCACGAAGTACTCGAACAACTGCTCACGGGTCTCGGGCGTGTCGATGGTCGCCTGAGCAAAGCGCCGGTAGAACGCGCCGATTGAAGCCTCGTCCTCGAACAGGGTCGCCTTCACGTGCTCAGCCTGGATGGCGGCGTCGAGCTCGGCCTTCTGGGCCTCTAGCGCGTTCATGGCATCGGCGGTTGTCGAGTTGAAGATGCCCTGGGAGATCGCCTTGACGAAGTTGGCGAGCTTGGCCTCCACGTCTGTCCGACGGGCTTCAAGTGCCTTGAGGATCTCGTCGCCGCGCCCGTGGGTCTTCTGGTAGTGGTCGGCGAGGTCCACAGCGAGTGAGGCGAGCATCTCGGGCTCGGCGAGGAAAGATTCCACGATCTCCTCGACGCGTGCCTCGATCTCGTCCTTGCGCACCGTCTTCGCCGTGCACTGCTTCTTCCTCTGATTGAGGCAGTAGTAGTAGCGGTACTTCCTGCCCGTCTTCGAGGTGCCCGAGACGCCTTCCATCGGCCCACCGCACGTGAGGCAGTAGGCGTGGCCAGTCAGCCAGTAGTCGGGAGCGTCGTCGCCCTGGGCTGCGAGCTCAGCCTTCGTCTTCGCACCGCGACGCTTGTTGATCGCGAACCTGCGCTGCACCTCGTCAAACACGTCGTCCTCGACGAGGCGAGGCATACCGTCCTCAATGACAAGGATGTCCTCGTCAACCGCACTGCCCGCGCGCACGACCTGATTGAGGTTGACGCCAACGCGGCGAACCTGCTCCACCGCCCGAGCGAACTCGGGCGCAGGCCTCGGCACTGCTGCGTTCGCAGCCAGTGCCGAGGCCTCATGGCGGCGGTCGTCCAGCGCATCGCGCAGAACGGCCCTCGCCCACGTGCTCGGCTTCACGCCGAGCACAGTCGCACGACGCTTGATGGCGTCGTGCTCCCTACGGGTGACTCTCACATCGAGATGCGCATCGAGAGTCACCCGCTTGCCTGCCCCCTGTGTTTCCTCCTGCGTCGGTGGGGCAGGCTCAATCACCCTTCTACCCCCGGAACTCACGTCCTTGGAGGTGTAGAAGGGTGCAGTGCCAGCAGGCACGTTGTCGGATGATCGGAGCAAGCTCCTCTGTCCGCCAACGCGCCGCTGGCCCTCGTCCTCACTCACTTCGTTCGTTGCGGGCGAGGGGGAGGTTCCCACCGGCTGCACAGCAGCAGCGGTGGGAACCGAGGGACGCGCACTCCGCTGCTCCTGCTGTGACGCAGGAGCAGCAACGCGCTGCAGAGTGCTCACCGTCGAGAGGCGAGTCGGTCGCATTACGGCCGTCATTGTGACTCACCTCCCTCCTGCTGCTTGCGAGCACGAGACGCTCGCACGCGCTCAGCACGTGCCGTGCGCTCCTGCTCGATGAGCACAGCAGCGCGATCGCGATACTGAGCGAAACGCTCAGGCTCATGCTGCTCGACGAGACGAGCAACACGGAGCAGGAGATTCTGCTCCTCCTTGGCTGCCTGCTCACGCAACTTCCTGAGCTTCGCCGCGTGCTTGGCCTGCTCATCCTTGATGAGCTGTTCGAGGTTCAACATGATGATCTTCCTTTCCTAGTTGGTTGGCTGTGCTGCTACGACGCCCGGATTGATCCGCAGCAGTCCGCGAACGCGAGGCGTTCTTGTCACTGCACGAGGGCTTCCGCTGACTGCTGGCGCGCCGGGCACGTACCAGTCGACGAGGTTGTACTGGAGTGCGAGTGGCTCTTGGTTGCTCACCCAGTAGTTCGCAATCATCAGTGTGGCGTCTTTCGCGCTCATCGCCTCCCACATGGAGTCGTCCTCAGTGGCTGCGCGAACTCGCTGCACAAACTTCTTGCGCGAAATGCATCCCACGCTCGGGTTCACATTCGCGAACCACTTCCGGAACACGTCGAAGGCGAAGTCCCAGAGGATCAGGTTCGTCAGGAACTCACCCCGCTGCTCGATCCACCATTCGAGAACGGAATCGTTGTTCTTCCGCACCTCGTGGCGCAGGCTCATCGTTGCCTCGCCCTCGGTGAAGCGAACGAACTCGGGAAGCTCAAGTGCGCGCCGCAGCACGTACTCCTGGACTTCGCGATCGATCATGAGCTCGCTCTTGATCGCGGGATCGAACGCTCCTGTGAAGCACCGATCGAACGGGACGAAGATGAAGCGTCTCGTCATCGATTCGGTCTTGTCAGAGAACTCGGGCAATTCATTGCCTGCCTGAACGACGATGCCGCGCGGTCGCCATTGAACGGCCTTGATGCCCTTGCGCTGGACAGTGATCACGTCATGAGTGACGTATTGTTTGAAGTCCTTGCACTCCTTCATGAAGCCTGACGTGTCCGTCTCATCAGTGAGGACTGCCGAGACGCCGAGCAGCGGCTCGCAACCAAAGTCTTTGCCGAACGTGCCCAGGCTCAGCGAGGCACAGTTCCGTTGGCCGAGGATGTTGCGCATGAGATGCAGCAGCGTCGACTTGCCGCTCGATCCGCTCGACGAGAAGAAAAAGAACGCCTTCTCGTAGCTCTTGTACACGCGCAGACTCGCGGCAAGGATCTCCCAATAGAGCGTGACCCGCTCCTCGTCCTCCGAGAACAGATCCGCAAGCCACTCATCAAACGTCCACGTCGAGCCGTCGCTCAGCGTCTTCGTCGGCGAGACGGCCTGAGGGTTGTACCTCACCGGTGACTTCGTGAGGAAGACGCGCTCGGGCGTGAACGGCTCCAGCTGCTTGGTGGAGGTGTTGTAGACGCCATTCCTTACCGGGACGAGATCCGCCTCTGTCGTCTCGTTGACGACGGGAATGATGGTGCGCAGGTGCGCGTAGGTCTCGCGCGTCTGCTGGAGGGTGATGGTGAAGCAGTAGGGCCGGAGCAGCCCGTGCAACGCCTCCTCGTCAAGGAGACGGTAAGTGCCTTCGAGCTCGCCCTCGGGCTCGTACATCGCAAGAGGGAGCTTCAAAGGGTTCTCCGGCGTCCCCGTGCCGACGAGCACGAGGCGGCGCTCAAAAGCGAAGACCTCGGCAAGGAGTGTTGCCGGCAGCTCCCGATAGCGCGGGAGGTGGTCTCTCGTCTCCTTGTTATGGGCGGCAATCAGCTCGTTCAGCATCGTCAGTAAGTACTTCTCGACCTGCGCGGGGCTCACGGTCGAGCCGCGCTCACGCAGCCGCACGACGTGCGCGAACGCCGCCTCGCTGGCCTGCCTGAGCAGCTCGGACTTCTCAAGGTCGCCCGCCGACTCGACGCACAGCACGTCAAGAGCCGGGTCCTGGACAACGTGCCCGAACAGGTCGTCATAGATGACGTCATTCGATTGAGAGTCGAGTCGAACACTTGTACGATTGGCAGTGAGAGAAGTGATCGTCCCAGTGCCCTCAGCGGTGCCGGGGCGATTTCTTTGAGTGCTCATCGCGAGTCACCCCCATCGCGGGGATAACGTTCAGACGAGGCGCGAACGTAAGCGTCGAGCTCCTCAGCAGAAATCTTGACTCAACCGCCGACCCGAACTGCTCGGAGTCGCCCATCGCGAATCGCACGACGAAGCGTGGGAACGGAACCGTAACCAGCCTCGGCAACAGCTTTCAGCGAGTACAGACGAGGTGGTGAAGTAGTAGAAGTAGTAGCAGACATGAGGTCTCCAAACAGATTGAACTGTCCGGAGACGGGGGTATTTTGTCCGGCTAACTTATCCCGGTCGCCGTGCGCGATGCTCCATCGGGCTCAGAAGAGCCTCTGTGCCTTACGGGAGAAGTCACTCCCTGCCGGGTCGTCATTTAAAAACTTCGGCGCAATTTTCAGAGCTACCTGACGCTGACTAGGCACCGCTCAACACGGTTCGCACCTTGACTCCCAAACGGCTCGCGTGTCGTCGCTAGGGAGCCAACGCGATTCTATCATGCGTGTTCAAATCTAGTCAACCCAACTCACGCCGCCAGGGCCACGAGCAGCAGGTGATCGAGCAAGGGGATGAGTTCGACTCGTGCCCCTTGGGCTCCACTCCAGGAGGAAGTGTCGAACTCTCGCTTTCGGGTGTAGGTTCGCACTTCCCCCGATCTGTATTCGCTGCGAAGCCCTTCTTCGAGGTCCTCGGACTCGGTGGGTCGTGCGCTGTCGTGGTAGTACGAGGCGATGACGATCTGGTCTCGACCGATGAAAATTGAAGGTTATTCAGCGGGTGTCTGCGTGCATTTCCGGGAAACGATATTATGATCGTCCGTTCCCATGAGGCATGATGGTTGGTGAGCGCCATCAACAGCCTCGTGAGAAACAGGCTATCGTCATGAAGTATACCATGGGGCTGCTCACGGCCAAGTTCGCCGACCTGCTCATCCGCCTGCGCGAGGAGGGTGTCGAGGGGTATCCGCCGAGCCCGGGGTTGAGGGACTCCCTGAGGGCGGCGCTGATCTACATGCGCCACAATGTGATATAGGCGGTGATCGGCGAGCAGTACCGCCGCATCGCCCGCGGCTTCCGCAACCGTGACAACTACCGCATACGCATGCTCCTCATCGGCGGAGGACCCGACACCCGCACCCCCACCTGAAGTCAGAAGAGCCACACACATAGCCCTCGAATCCCACGGTGTGATGCTTGGCGAGCTGCGCGAGTGAGAACTCGGCTGCGCGACGCATGGTGAACGGTGCCTCCACCATGACCTCCTGACCGGCGTCTTAGTCGCGCCGATGCCGCCTCAGCAACGTTTCGCCAGCCTGAAAGTAGAAGTAGAGGTCGTTGCTCTCGATTTTCCTTTGGTTCAGGCGATAGTCGCGAAGTGCCTGGGAAACGGTGGCCAACGCCAAAGCGCCCCCGCCTAGCATCGAGGCGAGGTCGACACCTGCGAAGCCCGGGAGTACGCCGGGCGCCGCGACGCAGACTGACAGGAAGCCGAGCGTCTTCAAGGCGTCCTTGTCGGACGTGAATTTGCGCCCAAGGTTGGCCAGAACCTTGTTGTCGTCAACCGCTGCCCGAATGTCGGCGATCGCCGGTGCGACTTCTTTCGTGTACAGGGCGTCGCAGTCGGGGGCGAAATCGGCATCCCATGGACGAGTCTTGATGCTATCGGTGAAGCCGAGCATCTTTCCGCGAAATCTGTCGAGTGGAGCTGCCAGGGTGCGCTTGATATCGACGAGTTCGTCGAGGGTGGCTTTCTCGAACGTCGGAAGTCGTCTCAAGATGAGGTCGGCGGCCTGCGCGTGGACGACTCGTTTCGTGGCGCTCTCACTGAGATCGATGCGGTGATTCTCCGCCGCGCTCTTCAGTACGCCGTTCGTCTGCTCGTCGAGCACCGGATACGTTGCCCCGGTGACCGCGGCCCGCGTTTTCTCGAAGAACTCCGCCGAGAATGTCCCGTAGTCCTCGATCGGGTACGTGAACTCCTCGATCGTAAGCTGATTCGAGCGCAACAACCTCATGATCTCGGGGTAGTCCCTGTCGATGAATGCGGAATGGGCGGACTTCGTTACGGACAGCATACCGTTCATGAGTTGCTTCTCCAGCTCGTCCTTCTCCAGTCGCGCTTTCAGCAGATTCCGGAAGTGGGCACTTTGGACGACTGACAGCAGGATCTGGTTCGTGTCCAGCTGATCAGACCTGATGTGTTCGAGGATCTTGATGGAGGTGTCGAGGATCTCTGCGTGATCGAGGTTTTCGGCCCATTGGTAGCATTGCAAGAAATTCCAGATCGACGGGCTGATCAAGTTGACCTGATCGGCGTACAGCACGGCGGCCTTGATGAAGGACAGTTCCTGGTTGAGGGTTTCGCCCGACGGGAACACGATGACCGAGAAATTGAAGCCCTTTTTCATGTGTGTCACGCTCCGTTTCGTGTCCTCCAGGTGTGCGCCAACAGCAGAATCGTAGGTGTTCGGTGAGTGGCCTGGTCTGAGTTCGGCACCGCGAAACGAACATCCTCTGTATACGCCAGAGTACAGTGTACCAGCGTGAAAGCATACCGTTCCAGGCCAGACCAAGAGGCGGCGTCGACGACCGTCGGCCAGATCCGGGTCGGGATGCCGGGGTGGCGCTGTCGACGCGATAGGGGGCGAAACGCAAGTCGTCGCTGGTCGCGGAGTGGTCGATCGTGGCGGTGTCCCACTTGTTCATGCTGTTCTCGTGCCGTTGGGGGAGGTTCTCAGCAGGACGCCGCGGTGGCATCCAGCTAAGCCTGCACGACCCGGATGGTGTTCAGCGTGCTCGGGGAGCCGAGGAAAGGCGCGAGTTAATACCCGGCTTCGGCGCGCTCGGGCTGCAGACGTTCCTCACGGCGGGCTCGAAGGAGTCCCGGGCCTGGACGATCAAGAAGGGCGCTACCGCGCCCGAGGCCGCGGGCATCATCCACCCTCGTCGCCAAGAGTACCCACACCGAGCGCCTGCGCGCTCACATTGACGTGTTCGGTTTCAAGCTTAGAGGGTGCGCGGATAGGGGCGTGTCGGGAATGTGGGGCAGACACGAACGCTGGTAGATGAGGGGTTGGCGACCCTGGCTCGTCTTGGGTTTTGTGGGGGGGTTGGTTATGTCGTGGCGGGCGGGGTGGTGGTGTGGTTGCGGTGGTGGCGGTGTTCGGCGGCGGGTGACAGGTCGTCGGGGTTGGCGCGGTGGAGTCGGGTGCGGTTGCGCCGGTTCACCCACTGGGCGGTGGTGGCCCCCGGGGGTCGTCGTGGTCCCTTGGGGGCCGTCGTGTCGGACGGGCCCCGCGTTTGCAGGGGTTTGCCCGGGGCCCGGGCGGCGGCGCCTGCGCAGGGAGGATCCCATGGCTCCGGCGGAGGCAACCGGTGCCCTCGTTGACGAGTCGTCCGGCTGTGGGCGATGGACAGGTGCTGGTCACCGCGGCGCGTGCGGGCCACCCCGGGGGTCCTCCTGCCGGGTGCCCGGGTGGCCGCCGGGTCCTCCCGGAATCCCCCGGCGCCCGCGTCGAAGCTCTAGGTTCTAGTGGTGGTTGCAACGGATCTTGGTGAAGGAGTTCGTTGTGGCTAGTCTTGGTCGTGTTTTTCAGGGGGTCGAGTACCCCTCCCGTCGGGAGGCGTGTCAGGCTCGGCATCGGGAGTATGTCCGGGCTCTTGCTGATGGTTTGAACTTCACGCAGGCAGCTCATGCTGTCGGGGTCTCGAAGCGCACAGGCAAGGTCTGGCGTAATGGTCGAACTCGCTCAAGTGGACGGTGTGAGCGTGCCAGCATTGCTCCTCAGGCTCATTGGTACCGTCTGTATATGAAGTGCCAACCGCATCGGGTCAGTAAACGGTTCTTGTCTCTTCAAGAGCGCATGCTTATCTTCGGGGGGCGCGTGGAGGGCCTTTCTATTCGGGAGATCGCTCACCGGTTGGGACGCTCGGCCTCGACGGTGGGTCGGGAGCTGAAGCGAAATGGGATTACTTCAACGTGCTACAACCCTTACATCGCTCACATGCGGGCGGGCAAGCGCCTCAAACGCCCTAAAGTGCGTAAATGCGCCAATCCTCGCTTGTGGGGCATCATCTGGGACAAGCTTCAGGTCAGGTGGAGTCCAGAACAGATCTGTGCCTACTTGCGCATGTGTTTCCCGCATAATCAGAGCATGAACCCGTGCGTAGAGGACGATCGACCAGTCCATTTTCATCCAGGCCAAAGGCGCACTCCGTAAGGAGATCGCTTCCCTCATGCGCCAAGGACGCGTCCGTAGGCGCCCGGTCGCATACTCTCGCCAGGTACGACCACGATTCAAGGACCCCATGGTGATGATCAGCGAACGGCCCGCCAGTGTGGAAGACCGGGCAATACCTGGGCACTGGGAAGGCGACTTGATCATCGGAGCCAAAGGGCGATCCGCGGTCGGCACACTCGTGGAGCGCTCGACCCGGTACACGCTGCTGCTCTATCTGCCTAATGGACACACAGCTACTGAAGTTCAAGACGCCATCATCGACAAGCTCGCAGACGTGCCCCATTCCTTGCGCCTGTCACTGACCTGGGACCAGGGAAGCGAGCTGGCCCAACATCGCAAGATCGCCTCACAGCTGGGCCTTGACGTGTACTTCTGTGACCCACACTCACCCTGGCAGCGCGGCACCAACGAGAACACCAACGGGTTGCTGCGTCAATACATGCCCAAAGGAACTGATCTGTCACTCCTGACCGAAGCAGACCTGGACGCCATCGCAGACCAACTCAACGACCGTCCACGCAAAACGCTAAACTGGGATACACCCAAGCAGCGCCTCGAACTGCTGCTGAGGGCATAACACGTGTTGCAACCACCCCTAGAATCCGGCAGCGGCTCGCCCCCCCCCGGGGGGGGCGGGGATCCCCTCTCGATCCCGGGGCGACGTCCGACACCGACCTCTTCGAGGACGGGCGGGACCGGACGGCGCGAGTCACATGGACAGGGCCCGTCCTGCACCCCGACTCGGTCAGGACGGTGCACACCCGGCGCGAACCTCGCAGCCCCTCCCCAGCGCTCGTCGATGCACTCGGCGGATCAGCGGCAGGGGCGCTCACACTGCACTGCTACAGAGCAAGCCGACGCGCCCCGTCCCCGGCTCGCGGCCCCCGACGTCGGCTCCCCGGGTACGCCGGACCCCTCGACGGTGATGCCGGGCCGGTCGCCGGCGACTGCCCCACCCCCCGGCCGGATCCCGGCCGCGCAGGGTCCCGGGGCCGGCCCCAGCCCCTTCGCCCACGCGCCGCAAACACACCCCGGGCCGGTCCGGGTCGGCCAGGGAGCCCCGGCGCCAACCCGATCGCACGCCCCCGGCTCATCGGGACGCTTCCCGGGCGCGGGCACGATTCCTCATCCCTCATGGGTTCAGACCCTCCACCACACCCAGGACGATCCACTCGGGTCTGCCCTCGATGTAGTGGATGCGCACTCCCGCCACTATCAGCTGGTGCCGGATCTCCATGAGGTCCCGGCCCAGGCGGTCGACCTTCCACGTGGCCAGGTAGGCGGGCCGGATCGTGGGGACCTCGGCCAGCATCTTCTGCAAGTCCGGACGGTCCATGTTCCGACCGGTCTTGGCAGTGTCCTCGTACTCCTCGACCAGGGGCAGGCCCTGGGACTCCGCTCACCGCCTTGCCAGGCACTGCTGCTACTCGATCGACGCCTCGTTCTAGGAAGCTGACGAGTAGCGGCAATAGGCGATGGCCAGTGTACTGTCGTTGGGGGCGTTCCTGCTCACGGGCACCTCATCGCGATGCGCTTGTACGCCCGGCGGAGCCGCTTGAGGCACATGCCGATCACGAGTAGGAAGTGGACGGCGCCGGCGACCGCAATCCCGGTGAGCGCGGGGCCCCACGAATCGTTGCCGATCCACTTCCCGGCGCCGCACACGATGAGGTAGACCGCCAGCGTCACCCCCCAGAGAATGGCCCAAAGGGTGTTGGCCATGCACTCGTCGACGAGCACGAAGTCGTCCTCGCCCAGACGCTTGTCGTTGTCCAGGGTGATCCGAAGCTGGAAGAGGAACACCGCCATCGCGAACAGCAGACCAGCGACGATGGAGATGCCCGAGACGGCGCCGCCGACGTCGGCGATCTTCGCGCCCAGCTTCCACGTCGCTGCGCCTGCGATCAGCGGCAGGAGCGCCTGCGCGGCGATGCCTCGCCAGTCGGGGCGGCCGGTGCGGTTGTCATAGAGGGTGCTGAAGTGGTCGGCTGGCACTCTCCACAGGGACGCCTTGCCCACCGTCCTCACTCTCCTCGGGGCGGCCTCGCCGGTCGGCTCCACGACGCGTCCCACGCTGCACCACGGCGTTCGCACAGGTCGGTCACGCGCTCCGTGCACCTGGCGACTAGCTCTGAGGTCTCCAGCGCGGGCTCGGTGGCCCGGTTGAGCAGCTCGCGGATGGCTGGAGCCCCCTCGGTACCCAGCTCGAACTTCTTGGTCCGTCCGTCGTGCTTCATGGTCACCCACACCGTGCGATCCTCCGGCAGGTCCTTGACTGCGACGATGCGCTTGAGGATCTTCTCGTCCTTGAGGCCCTTGAGGAGCTTGCTCGGAAACCGCTTCCGGCGCTCAGGCCGAGCGACGTAGGACACCTTGCCAACCTGTACGTGGGGCCCGTCCGCGACGTCGACACTCTTGCCCTCCACACGCACCTCCACCTCCGTCAGCTCGACCGCCTCGGCCCATACCTCACTCTCGGTCACCACGGTCATCATCATGGTCGCCTTGTCGGTGTAGCTGCTGAAGTAGGAGCGGAACAGGTCTCGGATGCGTCCGCCAGCCTGGCCACGGGAAGACTCCTCTGACAAGAAGTACGACCGCTCGCCCGTCTCCGGGACGAAGAGGAGGGCGCGGTTGCTGCCGGTCGGTGCCTGGTTGTCCGCGATGGTCCCTACCGGCTCGCCGGTGTCGACGTCGACGAGTTCGCCCGCCTCGCCATAGGCGCCGACGCGCAGGTCTAGCAGGAGGACCCGCGGTGCGTAGCGCGACGCGTCGGCCACGCTCACCCAGGTCTGGCGGTCCTCGTTGTGAGTGTCCTCCGTCGTCAGACCCGCGACCCAGGTCTGGAAGACATCGAGCAGGTCCTCGCCGTCCAGATCAGCCGGAGCGAGCGAGGCGGGCTTGCGCTTGCGTTTCTCGTGGAAACTCAATTCGTAGACGGTCAGGACTCGGCGACCCATGGTTTCTTCTCAGTCTGGATAGGAACCAGCATAAGTATTCGGCTCTGACACTTCTCGGAGCAGACCGTCGTCAGGTTGCCACGCGCCGCTCGGCGGCAAAGTCCCTGAGCATCTCGATGAACTGGGTGAGATTCGCCCCATCGACCCGCAGGACGAGGTCGGGATCGACCTTCGACGTCCGCAGGCGCTTGCCCGCGGCGTCCCGCACCACGGCCTTGCCCATAGACGACGGCACGAGCACCAGTCCGTCGGCCGAGTCGATGACACCGCGCAGAGCTTCCTGGAAGAGGGTGGGCATGTGCCACATGAACAAGGTAGTGCTCGCCGACGAACCTAGCTCGGTGCTCATCAGCTCCCCGCCAGCAGGGCCGTCGTGGCTGCTAGCATGCTGGCGTAGTGCCGGAAGGGTCCCTGGCTGGAGGCGGTCCGGAGGTCGCTCGGGGAGACTCCGATGCCGCTCACCTGGGCGAACAGCGGAAGCGCCGCCTTCGCCTTTCGCATCACCATCTTCCGCGCGGCCGGGACCGGCAGCACGTGGCTGGCTGTGAGGACGTAGCGCAGGCCAGCTTTCAGCAGGTGGTTGTTCTCGGCGTCCTGGGTCCGCTCCTGCATCCGGCACGGGATGCTCGCCGCGTCACCCGCCGCGAGGTGCTGGGCGACGTAGCGGCCGACCAGGGGTCAACCCTTGACCTTCCCGCCCAGCACCTGGTCCACGCGTCGGTAGTCGCGCCCCAGTCCTTGCGCGACGAGCTCGGTGATGTCGCACCTGGTCCACGCGCCGGTAGTCGTGCCTGAGCCATCGCTTATCGGGGTACTTCCTAGGCGTTGACAGGGGCATCACCCTTCCGTGGGATCAGTCCCTCCACACCCAGGACGACCCAACGCCAGCAGCAGGTGATCTCGCGCGGGGAGGAGTTCGACTCGTGCCCCCTGGGCTCCACGCTGAAGCCCCAGTTCCACCCTATGGAGCTGGGGCTTTCTTTATACACGCTGGGGTTTTATTGTTGGGTGTTCTGGTCCACAGAGGTTGTGTTTTGTGGGGCTGGGGGTTGTGGGACGTAGATTTGGCACGGATGTGGCATAGAGACTATTTTCGGATCGGGTTTGGTCTAGCTTGTAGTACTGCATGATATGACTTGGTGCCCAATGTTTTAGCATTGTGGAAGCGGTTGGTGTGTGATTTCATGACTGCTCGGTTGGTGCAATGCGGCAAAGCGTGCGGTTATATAGTTAGTTCATGAGTATCTTACGTAAGAAACCGCCCATTTCGAAGAACAGAATACATAAAATGGGATCAATCTTACGAGGAGATGGTGTTGTTGCTGCCGATGACTGGGAAGCCTATTTGCTGCATCAAACGGAAATTGTTGGTGAACTAGTGAAGCAGTTGAGTGATTTTGCCAATTCAAATTCAGGAGTTCTGCTTGGCAGGAAAACGATAGAGAAAAAAATTATTCCTGGTAGTGGTACCTATATGGTCAGTGGGAGGCCGAAAACTATAATTTCTCTCAAGGAGAAATTGCGACGTATGCGGGGAACTCCATTAGAAAGAATCCAGGATGTTGCTGGTGCAAGGCTTGATTGCGACGTGACATTGACCCAGCAGCGACGCATAGCAGACGAGCTGCGTGATCTATTTATAGAACGCGGAGCTACACGAGTAGATGTCAAAGATTTGAGAGATGGTTCACATTCTGGATACCGAGCGATACATCTCCATCTTAGGTTTCCTGCGGGTTTCGCTGAAGTACAGGTGCGGACAGCATTACAATCACATTGGGCGAATGTTTATGAAAGCGCTGCTGATATCTTCGATCGGCAGATCAGGTATTTGCATGAAGAAAATCAAGTACCACTGCCGCTAGCAGCAAGGAAGGCTGTTAAGTTATTGCATGCCTTATCAATAGATATCTCTCAAGTGGAGAAAGATCGTGATGAGTGCTCAAGTGTGCATCCTAGCGATGATTTAGATTACGATATGAAGCATCATCAGAAAATAATCTTTGAATTAGAGAGCGACATTCAAACCGTTTTAGATGAGTTAGAAGAATTATTTCGAAAGGTCTGAGGCCGTCGTGGAAAATAAGGGAGTCATGTCTAATGCCTGGATTTTTGATTCAATACCATCGTAAAAGCGGTGAAGTGCATGTAGAAAAGTTTGATTCGCATAAGCAGGCTATCCAGAAGCGTATAGCTCTGGAATCCAACACAACGGATGATGACGTTGAGATTGTTGTCATTGTGAGCCCTGATGAGCAGATGTTGCGGAAGTCTCACTCACGTTATTTCGCTAGGAGCTAGCAAAACTCGCTTAGTCCCTGCGGGGGAATGAAGATAAACCACATTTATGAGGACTAAAACACCCCCAGCCCATAGCGCAATAGGCTGAGGGTGCGCTTCTGTTTTAGCAGATTTTAGTGTGCCTGGTCGCTGACGCAGAAGACATTACCTTCGGGGTCTTTCATGACGGTCCACATGAATTCACTATCCGGCAGTGACTGTA
>ERZ773075.1317-NODE-1317-length-13320-cov-8.19427_pt1 | contig 13320 bp, 7 predicted proteins | sample MGYA00580614_ERZ773075 | MGnify/ENA primary metagenome ERZ773075 (study PRJEB29015, sample SAMEA2738021) | human oral metagenome | biome: human oral; feature: human-associated habitat; material: dental | place: China | collected 2043 ... | reverse complement strand
CGGGTTCGGTGCTGATCACGAGGGCCGGGGCCTTATCGTCAGGGATGAAGCCGGCCTTGAGGGCGGCAGCCCCCGTTGATGGCTGGCACCCTCACCGCCTCCGGCCTTCACTGCTAGGCGCCCCGGGGGGGGGGCAACCGCGCATCCCGCCCTACGACTCTTAAGGACTGCCTCCCCTCGCAAAACATGCACAACTTGCGCAAACACGAGAGAGCTCATGAATAAGCTTCCCGGTAATCGGCAATTTCGTGCCTCTGAGGGGTGGCGAGGGGCGAGTGCGTACCCGGGCGTTGAGCTGGCCTTTACTGATGCGATGCTAGCGGTAGGCACTGGTTAAGGACGTTGCGCGGATATTTGAAGCCGTTACAGGGTAGGGATCTCCTTAAGCATTATTATATTACGAGGCCGTACACATCTGCGCGACTGACATCAATCGATTTGACGGCATAACAGAACTATCTTGCAAGCCGTTCTCCAAATATTGAGTATATATGGAGTGAGCTGTTCTGCTACGTTCGCTCTTGCGGGCCGACAATGGCTAGATTGAATGAGGGCTTCTGACCTATCTTGGCTGCCGGGTGATGAATCCTGACATGCCGGGAACTGTGAAGGCGACGACACCATGATCGGGGGCATATATGAGGCCTTTATGAAGAAGGTTCGCACGAGTAGGACCAAGGCTGTTGGTCTTTTTCTGGAGGCGGGCAGCAATTTCTCCAGTCCCGATTCCTGTGTCTCCTTCGGGACACATAGCACGTAAGTAGCGTTTCTCTGCGGTGGTTGTGCGATCCCAGCGTGCGCGGAAGAAACCGTTGTCAAGCTGGTTGTGGCCGGTAGCGACGCCAGCTCTAGCATCGGCGAGTGTAATCGTTGAACCAGTTGCTGTATTCCATGCTTCTTGGCCGAATTGCTGAATGAAATATGGGTATCGCCCTGATTCTTTGACAACGTAATCAACGGCGTCGTCATCCCAGGACTCCCCAGCCTCTTCCGCTGGTTGGATTAATGCAGTCTTTGCTGCCTTTGCGTCAAGAGTTTCGACTTTGATGTATTGGAATCGTTCAGAATATGACTTTGCTTCCGCTAACGCCTGCGGCAAACTGGGGAGGCCTGCAAACGCAAATAGAACAGGCCAGTTGTCTTGAGCGGCGGCTTGGGCAACAACGGCTAGAGTCTTCGATTCGTCTTTATTTAGGTCTTGTGCTTCATCAATAAGAATCGCTAGGCCTGCTTGCTTCTCAGCTGCAGCTAGCGCTACATCTTTCATGATTTTTTTCAGATCGGTTTCGAGTATTCCAGTGTCGGCTCCGCCGCCAGGAAATTCTTTGAGGTCGATGCCAAAGTCCCATTTTCCTGAAGCGTCATAGGAGGCTTTGAATGAAAGGGCGGTCTTAAGTGCCTTAATTAGCCGTTTTCCGGCGGATGGGTGCGTGATATCGGTGAGTGGAGCATAGAGTCCTTCGCCGAGCATCTCGCGCAAGGGGCGATCGGGATCCGCCTCAACTTGGACGGTGATCCAGCTTCGTGCCTCGGCGTCGTGGCGGAGCTTTGTGAGAAGAACAGTCTTTCCCACGCCGCGAAGGCCATAGAGGATCAGTGGTTGGTCGGTGATGTTGCGCTCTGCACGCTGAAGAGCGATCGACCAGGACCGGATGGCGTCGTCGCGGCCAACGAGTGCACCGGGTCGTCTGCCGGCGCCGGGGACGTACGGGTTGCGGATAGGGTCCACGATAATATGCCCCTCATGGTCCAAGTGTAGCAATCTCTAGCCAAGTATAGCGTTTCACTACACTTCCCTATACCTTGCTATAGTCGTTAGACGTGCTGGACGCCGCTCGGTTGCTCACGCGGGAGGCGGCCGACATGCGTGACATCTTGTGATTGGTGTTGGTCTGTGCCCGTGCGTTGAGGTCGACTTTTTCGAACGAGGTAGACGGTGACACCGTCGATCTCGTGCGAAAAAGTCGACCTCAATGAGCGTGAGGGGCGTGAGAGTTAGAGAGGGTGGGGGAGCGGGAGTGCGCGGTGAGGGAGCGGCTACTCACCGCGCACTCACCGCCCCCTACCGCGCGCCTCATTCACTCCGCGGCCGCGCCTACGCCCTCAGCCTCATCCGCGGTCACGTCCCCAACCTCAGCTCCGGCCGCCTCATCGGCCTCGCCGGTCTTCTGAGCTTCGCCAGCCTCGCCGGCCTTCTGGCCATCCTCGGCTGACGCTGACGCCGACCCCGACGCCCCTGACCCCGACGTCCCCGCCGACGCCGACGCCCTGAGCTCGGCGCGGGCCGCCTCCGGGTCGCTGGCCGCCAGGCGCCTGATGTAGCGCTGGTACCACGCCAGCGCCAGACCGAGGAACACGACCACCCCGCCCACGTTGTACACCAGCGTGAGCCACAGCGCCTGGTCCACCGGCGTCGTCCCCGCGATGAAGACGAAGCTGAACACCGCCAGCAGGAACACCGTAATCGCCAGTCCCGTGGTCCGCGAGCCCATGCGGAACTCGCGCTCCGCACCGTCGTGGCGCAGCCGGAGCACCAGGTAGGCCAGCAGGATGAGCAGCGGCGGGATGAGCGCCGTCGCCGCCGTCATGTTGACGACGATCTCGAGCAGATCATTGATATTGCCCGATCCCAGCGCCGGGATGATGAGGATCGGCACCACGATGGCGAACTGCAGCCACGCCGCCCGCCACGGAATACCGTGCTCGTTGAGCTCGATGATCTTCTCCCCGAACATGCCTCGTGGGATCTCGGAGAAGAAGATCTTGACCGGCGTCGACGTCCACATGAGCAGCGATCCCAGCGTCGCCGCGAGCAGAATCAGTCCGACAACGCGGTAGGTGGCCAGCGCCGGAATTCCAAAGTATTCGCCGACGGCGCCCATGACCACGAACAGGCCGTTGGACAGCTCTAGCCCGCCCACCGGGACGAAGACATTCATGAGCAGCGAGGCCACCGCGTAGAGCAGGCCGATCATGAGCCCGGCGACGACGATCGTGCGCACGAAGGCCTTGACGCCGCCGCGCAGATCGTTGAGGAACACACCGACGGACTCCGCGCCGCCCACGCCCTGAATGATCCAGGCCAGCGTTCCCAGGAAAGCCCACGTGGTCGCGAAGGACGAGGTGTCCGGGGCGAGCGCGCCCATGGTGATCGGAGTGGCCGGCTCCACGCCGCCCGCCAGCGCGATGAGCGACATGACGACGAAAACAGCGGTGAGGACGAGCACCGCGGTCGCGCCCACCGACGTGATCGTGCCGATCCACTTGGCGCCCTTCGTCGATACCCAGGTCGCCACGGCGAAGATCACGATCGACAGCCCCGTGATCGCCCATGGCGACATCGTCTGCTCGTCGCCCGTGACCAGGTATGAGGTGAAGACCAGCACGAGCGGAAGCAGGGACGCGAAGAAGAAGAGGTTCACGAACCAGTAGCAGAAGGCGGCCATGAAAGCCCAGCGGCCGCCCATCGAGGTCTTCACCCACTGGTACACCCCGGACTCCGAGTCGCGGTTCATGGCGACGAACTCGGCGATGATCAGCGTGAACGGCACGAAGTACAGGATTGTGGCGAGGAAGAACGCCGGTGCTGAGGCCAGGCCGATGGCCACGTTGTTGTTGATGACATTTCGGATATTGAAGACGGCGGACACCGTCATGGTGAGAAGCGCGAATTGACCGATTCGCGCTCTGGTCTCGGACGACATGGGGAGAGTGCCTTTCTGACAGGAAATCGGATGGGGAAAGCCGGGTGGACGGGGGAAGGAGAGGAGAACCGGTCGGGGAGGCCTCGGGTCGGGCTCGACGAGCAGCAGACCCGGCAGCGGCGGTGCCGGGGCCTCTACGGTGGGTTCTTGGAGTTCCGAGGAGTAGCAGACCCGGGGGCGGCGGACCCGGAGCGCGCGGAGGGGCACACCATCCCCGCCCCCGGTAGCAGACCCGGGGGCGGCGGCCCCGGAGGACCGCTGGCGGCCGCGCCGACGCCGGAAGCGCCGCAGGGCCGCCCTCCGGGGGCGCCTACTTATTGGGGAAGGACGCCCCCTCGACGGTGACGCGGATGATCGCCGCCTGGCCGCCGTTGCCGGGCATCAGCCGGAAGGCCTCGTCGAGCCCGATGACGCCGAGACCCCCGGTGGGAACGGTGGTGGCGCTCGCGGTGCTCGCCCCGGTGGCGACGCTCGCTCCGCCGGCGCTCAGGACCTCCCGGTCGCTGAGGTCGTCGTAAGGGGCTCGCACATCCGCCTCCGCGACGGGAACGACCTCGACCGCGAGATCGGCGTCAACGGCGTGCAGGACGGTGAGGTACCGGCGCGAGGCCACGAATCCGTCGCCGGTCCTCCAGGCTGCGAGCAGCCCCTCTGCCGGACCCCTCCAATAGGTCAGGGAGTCGCCGATCGAATGAGCGATGCCCGGCTCGATGCGGTCGAGATTCTCGATCGCCTGGCGCGTGCGCTGCCACTTCTTGGCGTCTGCGCGCTCGCGGACGAGTGCCTCCGGGTCCTGGAAGATCCTCATGACGTCAGGCTCCTATCGCGTCGGCCGGCAGCGGCGGTGACGGTGGTAGTGGGATCGAGGAGTTCTCGGCCGGGCCGCCGAGACGGATGGGGCCGGCCTTGACGGCTGCTCCGGCGTCGGGGCAGGCATCGGGGCCGTCGAGGGGGATGAGATCGAAGGAGAAGGCGAAGTCCTCGAATCGGGTCCGGTAGGCATCGAGCACCTCAGAGCCCCAGGAGTTCGAGCCGAGCCCGAGCAGGCGGTGGTTGACATTGACGGTGACGTTCTCTCGCGCGATGAGATCGGTGCGATGGCGCGCGGCGTCGATGTCCTGACAGGTCCACGGCCATACCGAGAAGCAGAAGTCTTCCGGCGGACTCCCCGCCGCGGGTTCGCTCCCGCGGGCGACCGGAGGAGCGGTCTGCGGGAGCGCGGCGTCCGCCCGGCCCGGGCCTCCGCCCGGCGTCCTCGCCACCGCCAGTCCCGTCCCCCGCGAGTCGGTGAGCGCGAACCAGCGGACCCCGCCGCGGTTGGCGCAGTCCTGCGGCACCACGTACGGCGTCTGCATGTCCTCCACGGTCGAGGTCCATCTGCCGACGACGGCGGCCGCCCGGGAATCCGGGTAGTTCTCGCCCGGCCCGAGCCCCAGCCACGTGACCTCGCGACCGGTGCCGGGGGCCTCGAAGGTGATGCCGATTCGGGGAATGATGTCGTGGTAGTCGCCATAGGTGCGACCGCTGGCGCTCAGGCTCACGCCGCAGGCCGTCACCGTGTACGTCAGCGTCGCCTCGACCCCGAGATCGAGGGCCGGCGGGGCGATGAGTTGGACGACCTCGACGACGACGCCCTCGTCCTCCTCACGCCAGGCGACCGAGCGGGTGGAGGTCTGCATGACCTGCAGGTGCCGGCTCGTCCAGAGCTCGTCGCTCTCCTGCTGATGGTTGTCGATCAGCGGCGTCCAGAAGCCGATCGCGGGGGTCCGGTCAGGACGCGGCGCCCTCGGCGCATCCACAGGCTCAGGGCACCGGTGACGGTGTCGAAGCGCACCTCCTGGTGATCGCTCGTGATCACGAGCTCGTCGCAGTCGATGCGCGCGCGGCAGGGGCGACCCGCTTCAGACGCGCGCGGCCGCATCCGGGCGGCCGCATCCGGGCCGGTCCGATCGGCGACGAGGAACTGGTAGACGCCCAGCTCGTGGCCCTGGGGCGCCCAGGCGGTCGCCGCCGTCGAGCGAACGCGGACGGTCAGGTGGGTCGGGCCCTCCGCAGCCGGCTCGACGGGGCAGGGCAGGGCCGTCTCCTGCTGCGGGGCGAGCGCGCCGGGCGGCAGCGTCCGGACCGATTCGGTCACGCCGTCGACGACGCGCTCCAGATCGAGAACGACATCCGAGGCGTCGGTGAAGAAGCGGCCGTTGCGCACATGCAGCACTCCGTCCGACCAGGAGACGGAGATCGGGCACAGGACCTGTTTGTACTCGGCCAGCCCGGGACTCGGCTCCTGCCAGGGGAAGACCAGTCCATCGATGCAGAAGTTCGCGTTGTTCGGGTAGTCGCCGTGGTCGCCGCCGTAGGTGTGGTACTCGCCGCCGTCCTCGGTGGCGGCGGCCAGGCCGTGGTCGCACCACTCCCAGACGAACTGCCCCTGGATGGACTCCCAGCGGTCGATGACCCGCTGGTACTCGGCCAGACCGCCGGGGCCGTTGCCCATCGCGTGCCCGTACTCGCACAGGATGCGCGGCTTGGCATGGGGGTGCTCGCCGAAGTCGTTCATCTGGGACACGCGCGAGTACATCGTCGAGATCACGTCCACGCACTCGGCGTCGCGGTCCTCCTCGTAGTGCACGGGCCGCGGGTCGAGTTCCTTGCACCGCTCGTACATGGCGCGGATGTTGCGGCCGAAGCCCGACTCGTTGCCCAGGGACCACAGGACGACGCAGGCGTGGTTGCGCTCCTGGGCGACGAGCCGCTCGATGCGGTCGACGCAGGCGGGCTCCCAGGCCGGGTCGTCCGTGATGCGCGAGAGGTCGCCGACATTCTCGAAGCCGTGGGTCTCGAAGTCCGTCTCGGCCACCACCATGAGGCCGATCTCGTCGCACATCTCGTAGAAGCGCGGGTCGTTGGGGTAGTGGGAGGTCCGCACCGCGTTGATGTTGTGCCGCTTCATGAGCTCCAGATCGCGGCGCACCCGGTTCATGCCGACGGCCCTGCCCCTGTGGTCGTCGTGGTCGTGGCGGTTGACGCCGCGCATCTTGATGTACGTGCCGTTGAGCAGGAGGCGGCCGTCCCGAATGGCCACCTCTGCCAGGCCGAGGCGGTGCGGCACCGCCTCGGCGAGGGCGCCGTCGTCGTCCCGCACCTCCATGAGCAGGTCGTAGAGCGCGGGAGACTCCGGGTTCCACGTGACCGCGTCGGGGACGCGCACGGTGGAGGGGGCCGAGTCGGCGGCGGTGCCCCGGGCGCACGAGCCGTCCGGGCCGGTGAGGGACCACCGCACGTCGCGGGCGCCGTGCGTGCTCACCGTCAGGGTGACGTCGGCGCCGCCGTCGGCGGTCAGGCGGGTCCGGACGTGGAAGTCCTCCAGGCGCGCCGCCGGTCGGGTGATGAGGTGGACGTCGCGGAAGATCCCGGAGGCCCACCACATGTCCTGGTCCTCGACGTAGGTGCCGTCGCAGTACTGCAGGACCTTGATGGTCAGGAGGTTCGTCTCCCGGTTCAGGTGCTCGGTGACATCGAGCTCGGCGCTGAGACGCGAGCCCTTCGTCATGCCGACGAAGCCGCCGTTGACGTAGACCTCGGCGTAGGAGTCCACGCCGTCCAGGCGGAGGATGGCCTGCTCGCCGGGGGCGAGTGCGGGCCGGGCCAGTTCCCGCTGGTAGACGCCGGTCGGGTTCGCGGAGGGGACCAGGGGCTGTCTGACCGGGAAGGGGAAGCCCTCGTCCGTGTACTGCAGTCGGCCGTAGCCGTCGATCTGCCACAGGTGCGGGACCCGGACCTCGTCCCAGTCGGGGTGGGGCGAGGCGAGGTCGTCCTCGCGGACTCGGCCGGGGGAGTCGAAGAGGCAGAAGGACCACGCCCCGCTGAGGTCGGTGAAGCCCGTGGACAGCCTCCGGTCGCGGGTGGTCGCGGCCTCGGCCGAGGAGTAGCCGAAGAAGTAGGCCCGGGCCGGCAGGCGGTGCCGGTGGGGCAGGCCGGGATTCTCCCAGTCGTTCAAGTTCGCCATTGATCGTGCTCCTAGTGGGACCCAGCTGGGTGGGGAAGCGGGGAACCGGTTCCATGGCGAGGTGGAACCGGTTCCACAAATGTAGGCGGAAGCCGCCCGGAGCGCAAGCAGGATGCGAATCCCCGCCTGTTCGAGCAGGATGGAGCCGTGACATCTCCGGGCAAGCGCGCGACCATCGCCGACGTCGCCCGCGCCGCCGGCGTCGCGCCCTCAACCGTCTCCCGGGTGCTCAACAACTCGCCGAAGAGCTCGCGTAAGGCCCGTGATCGAGTGATGCGCGCCATTAAGGAGACCGGATTCGTCGTCAACCGCCAGGGGCGCGCGCTCGCCGTCGGCAGGTCCGAGGCCATCGCGCTGCTCTTCACCGACCCTCTCGAAGAGCTCTTCACCGACCCGACGTATGCGCGCCTGTGCCATGGGATCGTCTCCCGGCTCGCGGACGGCCCGAACCTCCCCATGATCCTGGAGGCGGCCACCCGGGCCGAGCGCGAGCGCGTCGTCGAGCACATGGGCAGGGGCGCCGTCGATGCCGCCATCGTCATCACGCCCTACGAGGGGGGTGAGCTCCTTGCCCGGCTTCGCGAGCTCGGACTGCCCGTCGTCCTGTGCGGCCAGCTCGAGGGCGATCCCTACCGCGGTGTTTTCTCAAGCGTCTACTCCGATGACGTCGAGGGCGCGGCGCTCGCCGCCCAGGCCCTCGTGGACGCGGGCAGGAGCGAGGTCATCTGCGTGATGGGCCCGGCCGGGAACCCGGCGTCAGCGGATCGCCTCCGCGGCTATCGGCGGGTGCTCGGCGAGCGCATGGGCGCCGACCGGGTCATCCACACCGGCTGGGATCAGCTCAACGGGCACCGGGCGATGCGCGAGCTCCTGGAGGCCGGCATCCGCTTCGACGCCGTCCTGGCAGGCTCGGACCGCATCGCCATCGGCGCCATCGAGGCCCTGCGCGAGGCCGGGAGGGACGTTCCGGGCGACGTCTCGGTCATCGGGTTCGATGATCACGCCCTGGCCGCGCAGTGCAGCCCGGGCCTGACGACCGTTCACCAGCCGCTGCGCGAGGAGGGTGCGCGCGCCGCCGAGCTCGTGCTCGCCATGATCGACGGGGCGCCCCCCGAGACGGTCGTCATGGAGATGCGCCTGGTCGAGCGGGCCTCGGTCTGAAGTGAGACTGAGCGGGACTGAGCGGGATCGGCGTCTTCCGCCGGCGCCCGCGGCCGGTCGCCGGCCCGCGTCAGTTCCAGAGGGCGACAGGGGGGCGACGGGGAATGAAAGGGAATAACTCGGCCCGCGGGCCGAGGTATCTCCCCCGGCCCGCGGGCCTGCGTCATCAAGGAGCCCTGCCCCGGAGTTCCCAATCCCCGGGGAGTGCACCTCCTTCGCCGGGACGGTCAGCGATGGGCTCCCTAAGACCCATCCTGACCTCGGCGACGAACCGGTCAATGGGCTCCCCAACCCTCGCGGTCCGCCCCGCCCGGCGGTAACGATTATGTAACAGTACCGGACTGGAAAGTCGCTCCGGTAAGCCTGAGAAATGCCTAGGAAACCGATCTCCCGGGCCGATCCGGGCCGTCGTGGCGCAGTCATTCGTCGTGCATTCATCGTGAATTCCAGGGCGAGCGGCTCGTCGCACGAGCGGGGGCGCTCCGCCCTCAGGGACCGGGCCCGCGGCACCGGGTTGTCTCTCCCGGCCCGCGGGCCTGCGGCGTCGAGGGGCTCACCTCCGGGTTCCCTGATATCCGGGGAGCACACCCTCCTTCGCCGGAGCGAATCCGTCGGGGCTCCCTGTAAACCCTGGCGATTCTCGGTCGGGCCCGTCTGTGGGGAATCCTGTTCCTCCTCACGACCCGCACCGTCCGGCGGCAGTCACTATGCAACCGGCCGCACCTGAACGCTCGCCCCCGCGCAACCTGTGAATGCGCTACGAATCCTGCCGTCCCGCATTCCCGTATCCTCCCCGATCCGCGTGATCCCCCAGATTCCCCGGCGCTCGATTAACCGGCACTGCCCGGGGACGCCCCGGCGTCGGGCGTGCCCTGGTCCCGGCGTCGGGCGTGCCTCGGCGTCTGCGATTCAGGAACCCGCGTACGACGACACCCGGTGGCCGGTGCGCGATCTCCTGGTGATCCGGGTGGGTCCGGCCGGGGCTGCGGAGGATGCGGAGGCCGTGGAGGATGCGGAGGCTGCAGAGGCCGCGGGGGCGGCTGCGGGCGCAGGCGTGGGCCATGCCTGCCAGGCGCCGCGCTCGATGTGCACGGCCGCCCAGGTGCGCAGGTACGGGTTCAGTCCCCACGCCTCCAGGAAGCGCCAGGGGCCGCCATCGCGGTGCCGGGTCTTGACTGAGACGCTGAATCTGACGTGCTCGAGCTCGTCGAGGCGGATCGGCCCCTCCAGGGCGTCCAGCTCGGAGAGCCCGGGCTGGCGCGCCGGCCGTGGGCGCTCCGGAATGGTCTCCAGCTCGCGGACGTAGGCGTAGGCGTAGGCCACATGGCGCACCTCCACGTGCCTGCCCCGCCACACGGCCCGCACCCGGGCCACGGAGAACGTCCCGTCGAGCTGCGAGGTTGCGATCGGATCGGTCATCCACCACTTCGAGTAGTTCCGATCGATGCCGAAACCCTGCGGGCACGGGTAGTAGGGGTCGGCCTTCAGGAGAGTCACCGGCTCGGGGTACACGTGGTCGTGGTCATGGAACTCCTGGGCCTTGAACGGCATGCCTCCGAGCACCGCGAACGTCTGCCCCGACGCGGGCACCGGTCCGACGTACGACGGCGTCCAGTCCTCCAGCGGCGCCTCGGGCGCAGAGCCGGAGGTCCCGAGCCCGCTGAAGCCCTGCGGCAGCACCACCCGCCAGTCCATGAAGCGATCGGGGACGGAGGCCGTCAGCTCACCGCCGATCGCCGTCAGGGAGCGGGTCTGCTCCACGACCACCCGTGTCAGCCTCGACAGGTCCACCCAGTCTCCGAGCGCATCGCGCTCATCCGCGCTCACCCGCGCCTTGTCCCCCCACACGTCGAGCAGCCGCACCGGCGTGCGGTCGAGCATCGCCGAGGCCGCGGCCCGGAAGCCGTCAACAGTAGCCTCCCGCGGCAGCCTCCGCCCCCACGCGCCGTGATCGGCCCAGGTCGAGAAACCGCTCGGGCGCTCCACGGTCTGCGGAACCAGCAACGACCAGGCTCCGCCGCTGGGCAGCGTGTAGCGATCGAAGTCGCTTCCCCAGGACTGGCCGGACGACTGCCATGTCGCGGCCAACGTGTCCCACCGCGCCACCGTGCCCGCCGGGAGGAGTCGTTCCGCCGGGGCGCCGCCGTCGCCGAGGGATGCCGAGCGCGCGTAGTCGCCCACCCGCACCGGACCTGAGAGCGGTGGCACCACGACGCCGCTCACGGTCTCACCGGTTTGTCCTGCCTGTGAGCGTCCTTGCACCTGTTCATCATCCTCACGTGCTCGTGCCTGTCGTGCTCGCCGCGCGGGGCGCTGGAGTGGATCACTGGGTTGCTGCTCGCCGAGCTGCTGGACGGCCGCTGCCGATGCCCTCCGGCGTCTGGGCGGATGCTGCGTCGGCGAAGAACCCGGTGCGGTCGGTCCGGCCCCGGTCCGCTGAGGCCGCCTCGGCACTCCTGCGCCCCGCGGGTTCATGCCGCTGCCGTTCCCTGACGCGGGTGGGCGAGCGCGGCGCCCAGGTTCTGGGCGGGGCCGCCGAGCAGGCCGTCCTGGCTGCAGGCGTCGATGGTGGACCTGATGGTTTCGATGGTGGAGATGAACCGACTGTTCCACGCCTCCTGATAGGCCCCCGTCGGTACGGGGCTCGTCTCCGTCTCAGTCTCAGGCTCATCGTCCGGCTGCGATGTGATCCGGCGGCTCCCGACACCCGGGTCCAGGTCGACGGCGGCCCGGACGCGGTCCCAGGCGCCATCCGGTGCCGTGTGCTCACCGGTAGTCGCGTCCCGGTAGACGTCCAGCGCCTCGATGAGCGCATCGGCGACCGGGTCGGCGCTCAGGCGGCACAGCCACTGGTCGGCGGCGCTTCCTGATCTTTCGGGGTGAAGTCCCAGGATGTCGAAGAGCCTGGCGTGAAGATCCGCCAGGCCGGATTCAGAGGATGTCGGGTCGGGGCGCTCCGGCAGATGATCGATCTCGAGTCGGTGCAGGTCGAGGGCGAGGGTGTAGAGCCGGCCGAGCCCGGTGGCCAGGCTCGCCAGCACCTGATCGCGGTTCGTCGTCGACAGACGCCCATCGCGAATGGTCTGCAGCCCGTCGTCGATGAGGTCGCTGGAGGAGGACGCCTTGAACTGCAGCTCAAGGTGCTGCTGAGGCGTCAGGTCCGTCGCTACCGCATCGTGTGTTACCACATCGTGATCATAGGGTGGTGCAGACCTCCCTCGCTGACGACGCGCGGCACGTCGCAGGTGTTGCGGACCCCACCTTAAGCGCTTCTGGTGGTTCTCGCGGTGCGGCGCGCTGCGTCGTGGGCGGCTTGCCGCAGGTGTCCGCGCCGTCGCGGAGCCGGGTGCGGCGGATGCCTCCGCCGCATCGTTGGCGTCTTCCGTGTCTTCTGTATTTTCCGTGTTTCCTGTGTCTTCGTGTGTGTTGCGCGTGCTGCACGCTCCTCGGTGCGAGTCGTGGGGTGCGGATCCGAACGGGGCCCGTCTGTAGCCCGTATATATGCAGTTAGGGAGGAACCCGGCGCCGTTGACGGGTCCCTGAGGAGCAAGGCTCTCATGACCAACGTTACCTTTCTGTGACGAAAACCACTAACTAGGGGGAAACTAGGGAAAGTCAGACAACCTGTCAGCTTTTGACATCACTCCCGACGCGTCTTCCAGGGACTGAGGTCCTCTGATCCTCTTGGGTCCGCTTGAGCCCTCTTCGGTCCTTCGGCGGTTCTGCTGTCGGTCGCGCGGCGGGCGATTCCGCTCCGACGGCCGGGCGGCCGGGCGGCGGTTCCGTTGTCAGACGGGCTGTCAGGCGCGCGGGGCGGGACCCGACATATGGGTGCCATCCCAACGGCAACAGCTCCGGCAACGGCCCTGGCGGCCCCGGCTCCCCGCCGCTCGATTCCTCGGCGAGTGCCTCCATCCCGGTCGCGCCGAGGACTCGCGTCACCTTCTGCATCTACAGCACCTACTGCACCTGCTGAAGCTCTTAGTCTCTTGCTGCCCTCCTGCAAGCGCATTCGGATGCGCCTCATCATGTTCGGAGCGGCAGAGCATCCGCTGTTGTACTCCTGTACTCCGATTGAGGATCAAGCGGCACGCGTGAACAGACCGAAACAATGACTTTCGCCTTCCTGTGGCTACGCTGGCCCTGTGAGTCCGACGCCATCGCATGAGCCGAAGCCCGACCAGTGCTCTGAGCAACGAGTGGCTGTCATCATTCCCGCCAAGGATGAGGCGGATCGCATCGCCGCCACAGTCCGGGCCTGCCGGTCCATTCCCCGCGTCGATCTCGTCGTCGTCGTCGATGACGGCTCTGCCGACGGCACCCAGGATCATGCTCGAGCCGCCGGTGCGGTGACGGTGCGGCACTCCGTCGGCCGCGGCAAGGCCTCCGCCCTGGAGACCGGGGCCAGCGTGGTGGGAATGCGCGACTACGTGGACGGCCCCGCTCGTC
>ERZ773075.1316-NODE-1316-length-13346-cov-75.6205_pt1 | contig 13346 bp, 11 predicted proteins | sample MGYA00580614_ERZ773075 | MGnify/ENA primary metagenome ERZ773075 (study PRJEB29015, sample SAMEA2738021) | human oral metagenome | biome: human oral; feature: human-associated habitat; material: dental | place: China | collected 2043 ... | reverse complement strand
TCCTGGGCGAGGGGGCGCCGGCCGGCTGCCACCCCGACGTCGCCTCCTTCCACGGGCAGGGCGGCGTGGGCAACGGCCCGGTGAGCCTGCCGCTGCCGACCGTGCGCCGAGAGCCGGTGCCGGCAGCCGGCCCGGGAATGCCGGAGATCGGCGTGCCCCAGCCGGTGGGGCGGGCGCAGGAGGCCGATGGCCCCTCACGGACCGGTTCGACCGGCCCCGCGGTCGCCGCCCCCAGGGACCTCTGAGATGGTCTCCTTCGTCCGCGCTCCCCGGGTCCTTGAGGCGCCCCCCGAGGTGCCCCTGGACTCCTCTCAGCGAGCCACCGTGCATATGGCGGCCTCGCTGCTGCTGGACTACCCGGCCGAGGGCGGTCTGGAGACGCGTCTGGATGCCGTCGAGGCCGAGCTGGCCACGCTACCGCCGGAGGTGGCCGTCCTCCTGGAGGAGTTCATCGCTCAGGCCCGGCGCCGCGGCGAGCGCGCCATGGCCGAGCACTACGTGGAGGTCTTCGACCGGCGTCGGCGCTGCTGCCTGTACCTGACGTACTACACGGTGGGCGACACCCGGCACCGGGGCGCCGCGCTGCTGGCCTTCAAGCAGGCGCTGGCGGCGGCCGGCTACGAGATGGCCGCCGACGAGCTGCCCGACTACCTGCCGGTGGTCCTCGAGCTGTCCGCGCGCAGCGGCGACGAGGTGGCAGGCGCGCTCCTGTCCTCCCACCGCGAGGGCATCGAGGTGCTCCGTAGTGCCCTGGCCGACGCCGCCTCCCCCTATGCCGGGCTGGTGGAGGCCGTCTCGATGACCCTGCCGCGCATCGACGAGGCCACCGCCGAGCGCGTGCGCGCCCTCGTGGCGGCCGGTCCGCCCACCGAGACCGTCGGTGTCACCGACACCCTGCCCTTCCCCACCGTTCCCGTGCGCAACCCGAGCCTGTCCGGTTCGCCCACTCTGCCGGATCCCGTACCGGTCGCCGGCCCTTCCCCCTCACAAGCAGCCAGGAGAGCATGACATGAGCCCGATTCAGCAGAACCTCCTGTGGGTGGCCCTGCCCTACGCCAGCCTGGTGCTGCTGGTGGCAGGCATGATCTGGCGGTGGCGCACCGACCAGTTCGGGTGGACCTCCCGCTCCTCGCAGTGGAACGAGTCCCGCATCCTGCGCCTGGCCTCCCCCCTGTTCCACCTGGGCTTCCTCATGGTGATGGGCGGTCACGTCGTCGGGCTCCTGGTGCCCAAGGACGTCACCGAGATGCTGGGCGTCTCCCAGCACATGTACCACCTGGGCGCCACCTACATGGGCACCTTCGCGGCCATCATGACGATTCTGGGCCTGGCCGGGCTCATCTACCGGCGCGTCGTCATCAAGAGCGTGCGCCTGGCCACCACCCGCAACGACCTGGTCATGTACTGCTTCCTCATCGTCCCGGTCCTGCTGGGGTCGGCCGCCACGGTCCTCAACCAGCTCGCCGACGCCCACGGCTACGACTACCGCGAGACCATCAGCCCCTGGCTGCGCTCGGTTCTGGTCCTCCAGCCGCGCCCCGAGCTCATGGCCGACGTGCCGGTCTCCTTCAAGCTCCACGTCATCGCGGGCTTCCTGCTCCTGGCGATCTGGCCCTTCACCCGCCTGGTCCACGCGGTCTCCGCGCCCGTGGGCTACGTGACCCGCCCCTACGTGGTCTACCGCTCACGCGAAGGGGCCACCTCCACTGCCCGGACCTCACGTGGCTGGACCCCGGTAAGGACCCAGGGCACCGGAAACCAGGGGGTCAACGACGTCACCCCGTCCCAGGGCGCCTGAACCGGCCGCCCCCGCCTGACGAAAGGACACGCATGAGTATCTCCCGCCGCACAGCCATCGCCGCCGTCAGCCTGCTCTCCGTCGTCTCGCTCGCAGCCTGCGGGGGCGGCGCATCCAACAGCTCCACCGGCGCCGCTTCGGGCGCTGCCTCTGCCGGCGCTGAGAAGGCCACCGGCAAGGTCACGGTCCTGGCCGCAGCCTCTCTTCAGGATGCCTTCGAGGAGATCGAGAAGACCGTGGAGAAGGACAACCCCGGCCTGGACGTCTCCTTCGACTTCCAGGGCTCCCAGGACCTGGTGACCTCACTGTCGGGCGGCAACAGCGCCGATGTCCTGGCCACCGCCAACAACTCCACGATGAAGGACGCCGCGGACCAGAAGCTGGTCGGCTCCCAGACGGAGTTCGCCACCAACGTCCTGACCCTCATCGTGCCCAAGGGCAACCCGAAGGGCATCACCGGACTGGACTCCTCGCTCGAGGGCGCCAACCTGGTCATCTGCGCCCCGGAGGTGCCTTGCGGCGAGGCCACCAAGAAACTCGCCGACGCCCAGGGTGTCGCCCTCAACCCGGCCTCCGAGGAGCAGAAGGTGACCGACGTGCGCGGCAAGGTCGAGTCCGGTGAGGCCGACGCCGGCATCGTCTACACCACCGACGCAACCGCTGCCAAGGACAAGGTGGACAAGATCGACATCCCCGACGGCGGCGTCGTCAACCACTACCCGATCGCACAGACCGCCAACTCCGAGAACGCCGCGGGCGCCAAGGTCTTCATCGACGCCGTCACCGGCAAGACGGGCCAGGAGATCCTGGCCAAGCACGGCTTCGGGGCGCCCGGTAGCGCCACTGCCGGTGCGAGCACCGGGACCGGATCCAGCGCAGGAACCAGCAGCGTCCCGTCCCAGGCCGCGACCGCCGGCGAGTCGACCTCCCCGGAGGCGGACAAGCCCACAGCTGAGACGACTGCTTCATGACGGTGCAGGCACTCGAGTCGTTGATCCGGTAAACATAGTCCGGTGAACCGGATGTCTTCCACCGCACAATCCGCACAGCAACCGACACGGCGGCCCGCCCGCGCCCTGACCCGGCGCGGGCGGGCCGCTCGTTCTCCCCTGCCGGTGCTTGTCGCCGTGCTGGCAATCCTGGGGGGGTGCGCCATCATCCTGCCCCTGGTGGGTATGGGGACCCGCGTCTCCTGGGGGCAGCTGCCTCAGCTGCTGGCGACGCCGTCGGCGCAGGCGGCCCTGTGGCTGTCGATACGCACATGCCTGGTCTCCACGGCGATCTGCGTGGTGCTGGGCGTGCCACTGGCGCTGCTGCTGGCCCGCAGCTGGCCGGGCGTGAGGCTCGCACGGATCCTCGCGGTGCTGCCGATGACGATGCCGCCGGTGGTGGCCGGCATCGCGCTGCTGTCTACGCTGGGAAGCCGTGGCCTGCTGGGGGCCCAGCTGCGGCAGTGGGGCCTTCCCATCGCCTTCTCCACCACTGCGGTGGTCATCGCCCAGGTGTTCGTCTCCATGCCGTTCCTGGTGGTGACCCTGGAGGCGGCACTGCGCAGCCGCGACACTCATGCCGAGACCACTGCTCGAACGTTGGGGGCGGGGCCCTGGCGAGTCCTGACCCAGATCACACTGCCGCTGGCGGCGCCCGCTCTGGCTCGCGGCACGGCCCTGGCCCTGGGCCGCAGCCTGGGCGAGTTCGGGGCCACCATCGCCTTCGCGGGCTCCAAGGAGGGAGTCACCCGCACGATGCCGTTGGCCATCTACCTAGAACGGGAGAAGGACACGGCCACGTCACTGGCCCTGGCCGCGGTGCTCATCGGGCTGTCCTTCGTCATTGTCGGGGCGACCAACGTCGACTGGTCCCGTCTGGCGGCACTGGTGCACCGAGTCCCCGAGGGAGGGGCCGATGAGGTTCCCCCTCCCACGCCCACCAGTGAACGCTCCCCCTCAGCTGGGCCCGATGGCGTCATCTCGGCCCCCACCGGCACCCGCCCCGCCCCGCCGGCCGGGGAATCCCCGCACGGCCAGGACCTGCGAGTCACCTTCGAGCTGGCCGAGCGCGACGTCGTCGTCGACCTGGAGGTGGAGACCGGGCGCACGGTGGCGCTCGTCGGTCCCAACGGCTCGGGCAAGTCGACGGTCTGCTCCGTCGTGGCCGGTCTGCTGGATGCCGAGGACGGCCGGGTGGTCCTGGGCGGGCGGGTCCTGGACGGCGCAGGGAGGTTCGTCCGCGCCGGGCGCCGTCAGGTGGCACTGCTCAGCCAGGAGCCGGGCGTCTTCACCCATATGTCGGTTCTGGGCAACGTGGTCTTCGCGCTGCGCTGCCAAGGGGCGAGTCGGGGCGAAGCGGTGAGGCGGGCACGCGCCGAGCTGACCGCCGTCGGTGCCGCGCACCTGGCCTCCCGCTCAGGGGGTGCGCTCTCGGGCGGGCAGGCGGCCCGCGTGGCCCTGGCCCGAGCGCTGGCGACGGGACCACGTCTGCTCGTCCTCGACGAACCGATGTCGGCCCTGGACGTCACCGCCCGTCAGGAGATGCGCCGCCTGGTGTCGCGCCGATGCGCCGAGGAGGGGCTGACGCTGCTGCTGGTGACCCATGACGTCCTGGACCTGACGGCGCTGGCCGAGGACGTCGTCGTCCTGGAGCGGGGGCGCGTGGTGGAGCAGGGGCCGACGGCGCGGGTCCTGTCCGCGCCGCGCTCGGACTTCGTCGCCCGTCTGACGGGGACGGCCGCGCTCACGGGCGTCGTCGACGGCGAGGCCGAGGCTCCGGGGTTGCGGCTGCCGTCGGGGCGGGTCATTCACGGCCGCCCCTATGAGGGGCCGACCGAGGACGGGACCCCTGCACGGAGCGGCCAGGGCCGCCAGGAGGACCAGAGCGAGGTTCTCCGCCCCGGAGCGCCGGGGATTGCGCTGGTGCCGCCCGACGCCGTCGCCCTCTACCGCGAGGCACCGCACGGCAGCCCCCGCAACGTCCTGACCGGCCGGGTGACGGGGCTGGAGCGCTCGGGGGCGCTGGTGAGTGTGCGCCTGGAGCTGGAGGAGGGACAGCGGCTGTCGGCGGCGGTCACCGCCGGGGCCGTGGCCGAGCTCGGCATCACCGAGGGTCGGGAGATCTGCTGCGTCATCAAGGCGGTTCAGGTACGTATCGTGGCCCGCCGGGGCTGAACGCCCGCCACGTGTCCGAGGAGAGAATGAGGAGGAGGACATGAGTGCAGTGAACGGGAACGACGGAGACTCGATCATTGCCGAGGAGCGTCTGCGGCCGCTGAGCCGGGATGGGCTGGAGCGTTACCACCGCAATGCCCTGGTTCCGCAGGTGGGGGTCGTGGGGCAGCAGCGCATCCGCGCGTCCCGGGTCCTGCTCGTCGGTGCCGGCGGCCTCGGAGCCCCGGCGGCCCTGTACCTGGCGGCCGCCGGGGTGGGCACGATCGGGCTCATCGACGACGACGACGTCGATGTCACCAACCTCCAGCGCCAGGTCATCCATATCACAGCCGCCGTGGGGCGTCCCAAGGTGGATTCGGCAGCCGAGGCGATCAGGGCGCTCAACCCCGACGTCGAGGTCGTCACCCACCGGACTCGTCTGACGGCCGACAACGCTCTGGGTCTACTGCGCGACTGGGACGTGGTCATCGACGGGACGGACAACTTCCCCACGCGGTATCTCGTCAACGACGCCGCCGTCCTGCTGGGGCTGCCGCTCGTGCACGGGGCGGTGCTCGGGTTCAACGGGCAGGTGGGGGTCTTCGACGCCTGTCGGGGTCCGTGCTACCGGTGCCTGCACCCCGCTCCGCCACCCGCGGGCTCGGTGCCCTCCTGCGCCGAGGCCGGAGTGCTGGGAGTGCTGCCGGGAATTATCGGAACGATGCAGGCGGCCGAGGCGCTCAAGCTCATCATCGGTGGTGCCGAGCCGCTGCTGGGGAGGCTGGCACTGCTGGACGTCTGGGGTGGGAGGCTGCGAGAGATCCCCGTGGCGAAGAACCCGGCCTGCCCGGTGTGCGGGGAGAACCCGACTATCACTGCGCTGGTGACGGAGGCCGATTCCTGCACGATCCCCCAAACTCCTGGCGCCGACGCGCAGCCGCATGCGCGAACCGCAGAGGACGACTCCCACCGGCAATCTGAAGGGTCCAGGCCTGATTCCAGTGCGTCCCCACGGATTCAAGGGACCGGAGAGGCCCCAACAGCAGAGTCGGCAGCGGATACCGTCTCTGCTGCCGAGCTGAGACAGCTCCTGGCAGGCGCCGAGCCCCCGGCACTGCTGGACGTGCGCGAGGAGATCGAGGTGACGCTCGAGCCGATGGAAGGGGCGCTGCACATTCCGCTGCGTGAGGTGGTGGCGCGCATGGACGAGCTGGACGTCGCGCGCACGACCGTGGTCGTGTGCGCCGCCGGGATCCGCTCAGCCCGGGCCATCGAGGCACTGCGGGCGGCCGGCTACACCGGCCGACTCGTCAATCTCGACGGCGGCGTGAAGGCGTGGGCGGCCGGCTGACGGGGGCCGTGGCGCGGGGCATCGCGACTGGGATGCGGGAATGGTGTTTCGGCTGAGTGAGGTTTGCTCGCATCTTGCTAGGTGGGCTGGTGTGGATTGAGGTGTGGTGGACGGTCTCGGGTGGTGGGCGGAGGGGACGGCTCAGGACGTGGTGGGTCGGGTGGTTGGAGCATGTCGCGGTGGTGGAGGCGATTCCAGGGGATGGCCAAGTGCCTGGTTCGCCATGGGCGACCACTGGGGTGCATGACTGCGGAGGTCGCTGGTGCGGTCCGCGAGCCCTTGGGTGCGTCTGCGAGCCTCCGGGTGCCCCGGGGCTGGCGGGTTCTAGTGGCCTTGGGCTTCCTCGGCGTCGTCAGTGAGGTAGGAGACGAGGCGGACGAGGTCGTAGGGGGTGGAGGTCTCGGTGGTGGTGATGGTGCCGTCGATGGTGCGCCACTGGGTCTCGCCGGCGGGGCGGAATCGGGTGGTCCAGGTGGTGGTCAGGGTGGTGGTGACGTCTTTTGCGGTGTGCTTGTAGTGGTGGGTGACGGTCTGGTGGGGGTAGGGGGCTCCGGGGTCGGTAGTGGTTGTGGTGGTGCCGTCGCCCCAGTTCCAGGTGTAGGAGGTGGGGGTGAACTCGACGTCGATGGTGGTGCCCAGGATGGTGGTCGTCTGGTAGCGGGTGGCGGGGTTGGTGTAGACGATGAAGGCCTTGGAGATGATGACCTTGGGGCCGGGTGGTTGGCGGGTGATGCCTGAGCCGGAGGCGATGAGGGTGGCGGCCTGGCGGGTGGTGATCGTGATCACCCGCGGGCCACCGCCGCCGGCGGCGGGCGCATCTTCCTGGGGCCGGGAGGGGTGAAGGATCTTGTCGGCTATGCAGTCCATGTCCGGGATCTGACCACCATTACTGACGCAGTCCTGGTGGGGCTGCTTATCCCACATTGACGGATCCGACGCCGACACAGCCGGACGAGGTGGTGAGGCAGGAGAACCAGAGCCTGAATCAGGCAATTCTATCGTCTCGCTGGCTTCTCCGGTTATCTCCGACCGACCTCCAGAGTTTTTTCCATCGATACCCGGAGTCGATGAGCGAGGTTCGCTTCTAGCCGAGACAGAAGGAATTGACACAAAAAAGGCAATCGCCATAGCCGCAAGAAGGCGCTTCATCTCGGAATTACCTCTCCTTCACCAATCATCCAACGACCATTCACGTACCGAACCCCGAGTTTAAGTTCTCGATCTTCATCAGGACCAGAGACAGAAGGGTCACTACCTGGATAACACCAGATCATTTGCCCATAGTTAATATGAACATGAATGAGATTGTAGTTATACCCTTCGAGCTTGTCGTAGTAGCGGATATTTGTGATGTCTTGCTCCCACTTGTTGGCCCAACCGCCACCCGCGTGGAGTTCTGCCGCCTGGTCGATGACTGATTTGCAGAAGACGCAGCCGTCTTCGCTCATGGCAGCGATCTCGGTGGTGTTGCCGGTCATGAAGGCATAGCGGTAGAGGTCGAGGAAGTAGTAGACGCTGCCGGTGGCACCTCGTGCGGACTCCTCATCCATGTGCGCAGGTTTGGCGGGTGCGGGTTCGGCCAGGGCGGTGTCGCGCTGGGCCCGCAGCTCGGGTGTCAGGGCGGCTTCTCGGGAGGCGGTCGCCGAGGCGTTGGCGTCGGCGATGCCCTGCTCGGCCCGGGCGACGGCCGCTGAGGCGCTGGCACTGGTGCTTGCGCCGGCCTCGGCCCTGACATCCTTCAGCGAGCAGGCAGCCACCCCCAGGGCCAGCACACACGCCATCGTCAACCCCGCCGCCCACCGGCGTCCGAGGCGCGGCCCGGGGCAAGTGACACGTAACGCCTGTGCTGGTCTGCTCGGGCGTTCCGGTCCTCCTGTCGGGGCGATCCGCTCCTTGAGCTCGTCGACAGGGCCACGGCTCGGTCGGGCCTGAGGGCCTTGCGGTGCCAGACGCCACTGCGCCGGCACGGATCCCCGGTTGCGACCGGGTGCTGAGCCTTGCGCGCCCGCGGGCGCAGGGGATTGTCGAGACGTACTCATCACGGAAGCCTCCTCGCTACCGAAACAGCTCCACCCCATCAGGTCGGGCAACACTGCCCGCCCGGGCGGTGTATTGACATTACCCGCCCACACCCCAACGCCGCCAGACCCGACAACCTCCCTGTGGAAAAACCCGGGTCAGTCTTGACCAGCCGGCCTCTACTCGCCCAGTCCACTGCTCACACGAGCCGACGCACATCGGACATGCCGTTGCGACTGCGTGAGTCCTGCTCGCATCCGGCTACCTGAGCCGACACAGATCAAGCCTGGCTCGATACCACTCCGAACCTCTCGAGCTACCACCGGCTACCGCCAGGCTGCCCACCTGAGGTGGCCGTGCACCACCTGAGCGCAACGCCTTGGCCCACAGCCGAGATCGTGTCCACCCCAGGTGGATCCGCGCCACCTGACCTCGCACAACTCCAGCAACCATCACACAGCCCAATCAGCACCCCACGGGCCCGGACTCGCGCCCCCCCGTCCCTCTGGCGCAGCCTCAGCCACCTTGTCCGGCACGCCCGGAGGGGCACATGAGCAGCCAGATGAGATACATCCCGCCCAGTGCGGCACTGACCAGGCCCACCGGGATCTGGAAGGGACCAAGCAGCCGCTGCGCCAGAAGATCGGCGCCGCCCAGCAGCAGCGCTCCCATGGCGGCCGAGGCGACCATCGTGATCCCGGCCGACCGGCTCAGGCGCCGCGCCAGCTGCGGAGCCGCCAGCGCCAGGAAGCCGATCGGCCCGGCCACCGCCACACACACGGCAGCCAGCACCACGCCGTAACCGAGCATCACCCCACGGATCCGGCTCACGCGCGCTCCCAGGCTGGTGGCGGCGTCGTCGCCCATCTCCAGCATGGAGGCGGGCCGAATAAGCCAGAGCACCTGCGGCAGCAGCACGATCGCAGCGATGAGGAGCGGGCGGACCTGCCCCCACGAGATGGCGTTGAAGGAGCCGTACTGCCAGGCCTTGGCCGCCTCGGCGCTCTGGAGGGAGGCCCGGGAGATGAGGTAGCCGTTGGCCGCCGACAGCATCTCCGACAGGGCGATACCGGCCAGGATGAGGTTGTCGCCGCCAATCCCGCGGCGCAGCGCGACAAATGCGACGAGCGCCGCCGTCGCGAAACCACCGAGGATCGTGCCGGCACCGATCTGGAAGGTAGAGGAGGCGGAGGCCAACAAGATGGCCAGCAGCCCTCCCGTCGAGGCACCGGTGGTGAAGCCGACAATATCGGGACTGCCCAGAGGATTGCGGGACAGGCTCTGGAAGATGGCGCCCGACAGCGCCAGCATCGCCCCCACCAGCACGGCCGCGAGCGCCCGTGGCAGACGCTGGTCGATGACGATGAAGCGATCCAGGTCGCTTCCCGTGCCGCGCAGCAGCGTCCCCAGGGCGTCCGCCGAGGAGATGTTGTAGGTGCCGGTGAGAACCGTCAGCACCATGACCGCCAGGGCCGTCAGGACCAGGAGGGTCGTCACCGTGACGGCGCGGCGGTGGATCAGGATCTCCTGCCGGGGCCCCACGGGCAGCCTCATGAAGGACCGGGGAGGCCCCGAGCGGACCTGCTGCCCCGGCCCTTCCGGATTCGCGCGCGATTCCGCCCCCTCCGGGAGTCGTGGATTCGCGGTGGGCCGGCTCATCGGGTCCTCACCCCCGTGCGTCGCACCACCATGGCCAGGAGGACGGGGCCACCGATGAAGGCTGTGACGACGCCGGCCTCCATCTCCGCGGGAACGATGAGGACGCGCCCCAGGATGTCGGCCCCCAGGAGCAGGATCGGCCCGGCCACGAGGGAGACCGCCAGCAGCTTGCGCTGGTCGGCCCCCAGGGCGAGCCGCAGCACCTGCGGCACCACGAGCCCGACGAAGGATATCGGGCCGACGGCCGCCGTCGACGCCCCGCACAGGAGCGTGATGGCGGCCAGCGCCAGGGCGCGCGCCCGTGCGGGGCTCACCCCCAGGGCCCTGGCCTGTTCCTCCCCCAGCGCCAGGGCATTGAGGGTCAGCCCGGAGGTCAGGGCAAGCACGAGGCCGACGGCGAGGAAGGGGCCGATCCACACCAGCAGGCCGGCGTCGCGCCGGGCGAGCGAGCCCAGAACCCAGAAGCGGTAGGAGTCGAAGGTCTTGGAGTCGTACATGGTGATGGTGCCGGTGATGGCGCGCAGGCTGGCTCCCAGCGCCACCCCGGCCAGCACCAGGCGCGCCGGCCCTGCGTTGGCGCTGCGGCGGGCCATGAGGTGGACGAGTCCTGCGGCCAGGGCCGCCCCGGCGAAGGCGAACCAGAGGTAGCCGCCGACGTCGTCGACTCCCAGGACGGACAGCGACAGGACGACGGCGAGGGAGGCGCCGGCGTTGACGCCGAGGATTCCGGGCTCGGCCAGTGGGTTGCGGGTCAGTCCCTGCATGACGACTCCCGCGACGGCCAGGGCGGCCCCGACGACGACGGCCAGAACGGTGCGCGGCATGCGCATCCTCCAGATGATGATGGAGGCGACGGTCTTCCTCTGCCCGGCGAGCCCGGTGAGAATCTCCTCCAGGGTCAGGCTGCGGGTCCCGACGGCGAGGCTGAGGAGGATCAGCGCCGAAAGCAGCACCAGGCAGATGAGCAGCACAACGCCCATCCGGGACCTGAAGGCGATCTTGCCCACTCCTACCTCGTTTCCCACGGGTTGATTCTTGATCAAAACAATGTGACTGAGGTTAGCCTAAGCACATGACATCGCTCTACAGCCGCCGGTCCGCGATTGCCTTCGCGGGACTGGCCACTGCTCTGCCCGTCCTGGCCGCCTGCTCCTCCAAGAAGGGCGGATCGGACTCGGCAGCCTCCCCCGACTCGTCCGCCTCCGCAGGGGCCAAGCCCACCCCGACATCCTCGGTGCCCACCGGCATGCCCGAGGGCAAGGGCTCGGGTCAGGCCGACGACGTCTTCCCCCGCACGGTCACCCACTTCAAGGGCTCAGCCGAGATCCCCGCGGCCCCCACGAAGGTCATTGTCATCGCCACCGGCCAGCTCGACGTCGCCCTCACCCTGGGCATCGTGCCGGTGGGCTCCACCAAGGGCGACGGCGCCGAGGCCGTGCCGGACTACCTCAAGAAGGCCTTCCCCAAGTACGCCGACCAGCTGGGCTCGCTCACGGACATCGGCTCCCGCAAGGACCCCAGCGTGGAGGCCGTCAGCAACCTGGCCCCCGACCTCATCCTCATGAACGGGGCCATCAAGAAGGCCGACGAGGTCTACGCCTCCATGTCCGCCATCGCCCCGACGGTGGTGACGCAGGGAACCGGCCAGTACTGGAAGCAGGACTTCCTGCTCGTGGCCGATGCCCTGGGCAAGCCCGACACGGCCAAGAAGTGGCTGGAGACCTACCAGGCCGACGCCGCCAAGGCCGGCGCCGCCATCGAGGGCGCCCCCGCGGTTTCCCTGCTGCGCCACAACGAGGAGCGTCTGCGCCTGTTCGGCCCGCTGTCCACCCCCGGCTCGGTGCTGGCCGACATGGGGCTTGCCCGCCCCAAGGACCAGCAGTTCACTGATGACACCTCCAAGGACATCTCCCCCGAACAACTCGAGCAGGCCAATGGCGACTGGCTGTTCTACGGCGTTCAGGGCGGCGACGCCTCGAAGGTCACCTCACTGGATCTGTGGCCGGCGCTGAACCCCGTCGACGCCAAGCAGGCCGTCCAGGTCGACGACGACGCCTTCTTCCTCAACGCCGGCCCGACGGCCATCCGCACCATCCTCACCACGGTCTCCGACTCCCTGAAGAAGTAGCCCGTGCCCTCCCCCGTCTCGACGGAGGCGCCCGCGGACGCCCAGGCCCCTTCCACGGGCCTGGGCGTCCGGGGCATCTCCCTGGCCTACCATCCCAGTCATCCCATCATCGAGGACCTGAGCACGGCCATCACCCCGGGCGCGGTGACGATGATCGTGGGCCCCAACGGCTGCGGTAAGTCCACGCTGCTGCGCGCCATGAGCCGGGTGATCTCACCATCGGCCGGGCAGGTGGTCCTCGATGGCCGTGACATCGCCTCCCTGGCACCCAAGAAGCTCGCCCGGCGGGTGGGCATGCTCGCCCAGTCCTCGATCGCCCCGCCCGGGATCACGGTCCACGAGCTGGTGGCGCGCGGCCGCTACCCCTACCAGTCGCTCCTGCACCAGTGGTCGCCCGACGACGACGCAGCCGTCACCGAGGCCATGGAGCGCACCGACGTCGTCGGCCTGGCGAACCGGCACGTGGCCGCTCTCTCCGGTGGTCAGCGTCAGCGGGTGTGGGTGGCCATGGCCCTGGCCCAGCGCACTGACATCCTGCTGCTCGACGAGCCGACCACCTACCTGGACCTGGCCCACCAGGTGGATCTGCTTGAGCTGTGCCGCGAGCTCAACACCGAGCTGGGGACCACGATCGTGGCGGTGCTCCACGATCTCAACCAGGCCTGCCGCTACGGCGACGAGGTCATCGCGATGCGCATGGGCTCCATCGTGGCCCACGGGCGGCCCGAGGAGGTCGTCACCGCCGAGATGGTCGAGGATGTCTTCGGCGTGGCCGTGCAGATCATCTCCGACCCGCTCACCGGGACCCCGCTGGTGCTGCCGCTTCCGCGCGGCGCCGGCGGGACGACATCGGACACTGAGGACGAGCAGGCGCGGTAGCGCCCTGCCGGGCTCATCCGGGCTTCGGCCGAGCGCGATCACCCGCAATCGTCACCGCTGCTCGCCGGCGCCGGGCTTCGCCCGTGCTCGGGCCGAACACGCCGGGCCCTCAGGTTGAAGCCGATGCTCCACAGCCCCGCTGGGTGGCCCTGACAGAACCTCCCACGCGGTGGACCCGCGTCACGGCGCGTGTCTAGTCTTCACGTATCAACCCGCACTGATGTGAGGACATACCTGTGACTGCTCCTGCCCTGCCCACCACGATGCGCGGCGTCGTCATGCACGCCGCCGGTGACGTGCGCGTCGAGGACCGCGAGGTCCCCCACGTCATCGAACCCACCGACGCCGTCATCAAGCTCGAGGCCGCCT
>ERZ773075.1315-NODE-1315-length-13360-cov-123.833_pt1 | contig 13360 bp, 9 predicted proteins | sample MGYA00580614_ERZ773075 | MGnify/ENA primary metagenome ERZ773075 (study PRJEB29015, sample SAMEA2738021) | human oral metagenome | biome: human oral; feature: human-associated habitat; material: dental | place: China | collected 2043 ... | reverse complement strand
GGTGACCTCGATGGCGCCCATGGAGCGCACCGCGATCTTGTCGGAGTTCCAGAAGGCGAAGGCGGTCTGGGCGATGCCGATGATCGGCACGATGAACAGCCAAATGGATGAGCCCGTGCCCCGGGTCAGTGCGTAGCCGAGAAGGAGAAGTAGGCTCCACATGCCGCCCAGGAGGACGGCGGTCTTGAGACCGTTGTAGTGGTGGGTCCTTGTCATGGGTGGAGACTATGGGATGAACCTGTGTCCGACCTATATCTGCTGGCGCGGGACCACTCGCGCGGTGATGAGGCCGCAATCCAGGCAGCGCAGGGCATCGCGGAAGTCGTCGGGGTCGAAGGTGGTTCCCGGCGCCTCGCGCACGAGGGTCCAGTATTTCTCCGTCGAGTCGAGGACCGCGTACCCGGTGTCGCGGAAGCCGGAGCGCTCGTAGAAGGAGAGCCGACGGCGTCGCTGCTCGGCGTTGTCGGCCTCGGCGATGACGGGCTCGATGTCCAGGACGATGCTGCAGCCGGGGTGACGGCGCTCGAGCTCGGCCAGGAGGCGGGTGCCCAGGCCTCGGCCGCGGGCGGCGTCGTCGACGGCGAGGTAGAAGAGGTAGAGCAGCCGGGAGCCGGGGCGGCGCACGGTCCAGGTCAGGGCGACGGGGTCCGGGGATACCTCGTGGGCGGGGTCGGCTGGTTCGTCCCACCAGGCAACGAGGTCGATGCCGCGCCGCAGGCTGAGCCGGTGGATGAGTGCCCAGGGCAGGCGCTCATCCTCGGGGAAGGCGCGCAGGTAGAGGTCGTGCGCCCAGCGGTCCGTGCCGCTGGCGACGCGGATGCGACGGGTTCTCACCGCTCAGCTCAGCAGGTCGACGACGTCGGCCGTGGGGATGTCCAGAGCCTCGCCGACCCCGGCGGTGTAGAGCGTCCCGGCGTGCGTGCTCAGGCCGCGCGCGAGATCGGGGCGCGCAGCGATGGCGTCGCGCCAGCCCGCATCGGCCAGGGCGAGGGCGTAGGGCAGGGTGGCGTTGGTCAGCGCGTAGGTGGAGGTGTGCGGGACGGCGCCGGGCATGTTGGCCACGCAGTAGAAGATCTTGCCGTCCACCTCGAAGGTGGGCTCCGAGTGCGTGGTGGGGCGAGAGTCCTCGAAGCAGCCGCCCTGATCGATGGCGATATCGACCAGCACGCTGCCGGGTCGCATGGTTTCCACCGTGGCGCGCGTGACGAGGCTGGGGGTGCGGGCCCCGGGCACGAGGACGGCACCGATGACCAGGTCCGCCCCGGCGCAGGCGCGGGCCACGTCGAGCTCGGTGGAGAAGCGGGTGCGGATGGCCCCGCCGTCGATCTCCTCAATGTGGCGCATGCGCAGGGGGTCGACGTCGAAGACGGTGACGTCCGCGCCCATGCCGGCGGCGAGACGCGCGGCGCTCAGGCCGGCGGTGCCGCCGCCCAGGACGACGACGTTCCCGCGCCGCACCCCGGCGGCACCGCCCAGCAGGACGCCCGCCCCGCCGTGGGGGCGCAGCAGGGCGTCCGCGCCGACCTGGGCGGCCAGGCGGCCGGCGATCTCCGACATGGGCGCCAGGAGGGGCAGGGCGCCGGTGTCAGTCTCGACGGTCTCGTAGGCGATGGCGGTGACCTGCTTGGCGAGCAGCTCCTCGGTCAGGGCCCGGTCCGCGGCCAGGTGGAGGTAGGTGAACAGCAGCAGGTCCGGGCGCAGGTACTGGTACTCCCGGGCAACCGGCTCCTTGACCTTGAGGACGAGCTCGGAGTCGGCCCACAGGGCCGGGACGTTGTCGGTCAGGGCAGCGCCGGCGGCGGTGTACTCCGCATCGGGGATCGAGGCCCCCTGGCCGGCGCCCGTCTGAACGGTCACGGTGTGCCCGCGCCGGGTGAGTGCGTGAACACCGGCCGGCGTAATGGCGACGCGGAACTCATTGTCCTTGATCTCGGTGGGAACGCCGATTCGCATGGTTCTACCTTCGAAGTGGTCGTCGTGAGGGGACGGGTTGACGTGTGTCGACCGGGACCGGCGGCGGAACCGCCGGTCCCGGCTCAGTCAGTTCAGTCAGCCAGGCGGTGGGCGACCCGCTCGGGGACGCGGTCCGCCTCGGGCTGGCCGATGAGGTCCTCGGGAACCTCGGTGGAACGGGAGATCGCGGTCATGGCATCGCGTGAGACGACCTTGACGCGCTCGCGCGGCTTAGCGTCGCCTCCGGTGACGACGACCTCGCCGTAGTCCTCGCCGAGCTCGCGCTCGTAGGCGTCCAGCAGCTCCCAGCCCTCCCAGTTGGTGAAGGGGATGCCGCGGGACTCCAGCAGGGCGATGAGGGCGTCGTGGCCGACCTGGCTCTCGTCGTCGGTCTCGGCGTGCAGGAGGCCGGCGTTCGCGTCGGCCACGAGGTTCGTGATCGTCTCCTGCGCGTCGGACTTGGTGGAGCCGATGAGGCCCACGGGGCCGCGGCGGATCCAGCCGGTGGCGTACAGGCCGGTCAGCGGCTTGCCGTCCTCGCCGAGCACGCGGCCGCCCTCGTTGGGCACGACGTGCCGCTCGGCGTCGAAGGGCAGGCCCTCGATGGCGCTGGAGGCGTATCCGACGGCGCGGTAGACCGCCTGGACGGGCCAGTCCCGGTACTCGCCGGTACCGGTGACGCTGCCGTCGCCGGTCAGGCGCGTGCGCTCGGTGCGCAGGCCCACGACATGGCCGTCGTCGTCGGTGAGGACCTCGTGAGGCGCGGAGAAGAGGTGGATGTGGATGCGGTGGGAGGCGGTGAGGTCCTCCGGCTCCTGCATCGCGTAGCCCTCGAGGGCCTTGACGACCTGGCGCTGCTGGTTGGAGGCCGCCAGGGCCGCCTGGGAGCCCTCGTCGTACTCGAAGTCCTCCTCGTCGACGATGACGTCGACATCGGCCTGCTTGCCGAGCTCGCGCAGCTCCAGCGGGGTGAACTTCACCTGGGCGGGGCCGCGGCGGCCGAAGACGTGCACGTCGGTGACCGGGGACTGCCGGAGGGTGGCGGCGACGTTCGCGGGGATCTCGGTGGTCATGAGGTCGTCAGCGTGCTTGGCCAGGACACGGGCGATGTCCAGGGCCACGTTGCCGACGCCGATGACGGCGACCTCCTTGGCGCTCAGGTCCCAGGTGCGCGGGTGGTCGGGGTGGCCGTCGTACCAGGAGACGAAGTCGGCGCCGCCGTGGCACTCGGGGGCGTCGACGCCGGGGATGTCCAGGGGGGCGTCAGTGTCGGCGCCGGTGGAGAAGACGATGGCGTCGTAGTGCTCGTGGAGTTCGGCCACCGAGATGTCGCGGCCGACCTCGACGTTGCCGATGAGCCGGATGTCCCCGCGCTGGAGGATCTTGTAGAGGGCCACGATGATCTGCTTGATGCGCGGGTGGTCGGGGGCGACGCCGTAGCGCACCAGCCCGTAGGGCGCAGGAAGCCGCTCGAACAGGTCGATACAGACCTCCATGCCCGACTTCGAGAGGATGTCCGAGGCGTAGATGCCTGCGGGGCCTGCTCCGATGACGGCGACATTGAGAGGACGTGCGTTCACTGTTCTTAATTCCTGATTCAGGGGACGTGGACGTGGTGCCGCGCGCCCGCAGCCATCACGGCCGGTTGATCCGGTCTTGGGACGACGACGGCGGGACACCGCGGCACAGTCTATGGACGACAGGGAGGACTCACCCAGGGCACGAGCAACATCACCGCTTTGAGCCGCGTCACGTCCCGGCGCATCAGTAGTGGTGCAGGTGATGTAGACGTCCCCAACCGGAACAACTCCCCATTGTCGGCGCATGGTGCGCAGCCCACCATCGAAGGCAGCCGGTTCCCGTTCCAGCGCAGCACAGGAGCACCTATGCGCCGTCGCACATTCCTCACCACCCTTGGCGCCGCCGCAGGCGCGGGGCTCTACGGCTGTTCAGCCAAACATCCGAAGAGCACCGTCTCCGATAGCACGAGCCCGAGTGCCGCTGCTCCCGCTTCTCCCACTCCGCCGACCCCCACAGCCACCCCCATCGTCTTCGGGGCGGAACCGCTGTGGCCCCCACCGGGAGTCATCAGCGAACAGGATCAGACCTTGGGCGAAGGATGTCAGATCCTACATGTCCACGGCCGTTATCTCATCGGTGCAATCGGAGCCCACTATCTACCGGGCCAAACTGATGTGACCGGTATGTGCCCGGTCATCGTCGACCTCACCGGTCCCACAACCTACGCAATACTACCCGACAGCGTCTCCGGGGGATATCACGCAGCCGAAGTGAAGCCTACGGCACCGGGTAACAACGCCACAGAAACGAGCAAAGTAGGAGCAGTCGCCCACCTGGCCACCGGACCTTCTACTCTTGACGACAATCATGCCTACATCGTCGTCGGCAAAACAGATGGGGTAACCGGTTCCAGCAATACGTCAGACGAAAACATGCCGTTGTCTCTTCTCAAGATCCAACTGTCCGACTACAAGGCGACTGCCAGCGTACAACTGTCAAGCAGCTTCCCCACGAGTGCATTCGCTCTGCAGGACAGCCCAAGCGGACACCTCCTATTTACCGCCGACGGGACGGCTCTTATGTTGACGACCGGCAGCGACCCCTATCTGGCTTTGCGGCTGTCCGCAACAGATCTGTCCACTCAGTTCGACGCTCATTCCGTACTCACGTATGCCTATCTCAACGACTTAGGAGGGGAAGCCGTATGCACCAGCAAATACAGCGGATCAACAGAACCGGGAACGGTTGTCACCCTGACTGACGGAGCCTCACACACGGTCTCCGACCCACCCAAATACGTATGCAGAAATTGGCTCTATGCAAGAAGATATACGACCGCCGGAAACACCGTTGTCATGATCAACGTTGACACCGGAGAGGAATTCACTCTCACCGGATTCCCTTATGAACTCAGTGACATGCAACATACAGCAACCAGCGGAGACTACATCATCACCTGCACGAATAACCAGATCGATGTGCGCACACCGGGGTCGACCTCTCCGACACTCACTTGGAACTCGGCGGAGCGAGCGGTTCCAAACTCGGGGCAGGTGTACGGAGACGTCCTCTATGCATGCTACATGTCCGGGAGAATCACTCTCGTCGACCTACACACCGGGGAAGAGCTCGACAACCGTCAGTTCACCCCCTTCCAACGAGCACGCGTCAGTTCCGTAACACCGTACGGAATCAGCACCGGTCTTTTCTTCTATCCAACGGTCGAGTGGATGACAGCTTCTAAGTCCGCCGCACCAACGAGTTCGTGAACAGTCAGCACACCATCAGACGAGGACGCGCCATGCAACGTCGTTCTTTCTTGATCACTACAGCAACCATCGGCATGACGGGCGTAATGAGCGCCTGCTCAGATAAACCAAAACCCGGACCAAGTCCTTCAATTGCACCGATGCCGACTCCAGGATCAATACCAAGACCATCACCCCCAAACGATTCTGCTGCACCTTCTTCATTCTCAGATCTTTCACTATGGCCCGGAATCAATGGTCCACGTGCGACAATTACCGCACTACGCAAACAGCACTTATGTGGCGGTATCAGAATACCAAAAATGCAGGCTACCGTCGTCAGCGGCACATGCCCGGTCATCGTTGATCTGCATAGTCCAACAACATGGGCCCTTGTCCCTGACGATCAACGACACTGGAATATCGTGGATGTTGACCTTTCAGCGAGTTCAACACCGGAGCCAAAAGCCGGCAGCACCTCAACGGCTACCACCGCACCTCCCAGCTCGGATCTCGATGTTCTTGTTGGTCCTGCGATTCTTGACGAGTCCTACGCATATTTTGTCGTCGGCGTTTACCACAACAGTAGCCCTACAGCGGACCATATATCAGGCTCCACTACTTGCGCTGTCGACGTCATCAAGGTCTCACTTTCTGATCATGCCATTGTCACATCAGCACGTATCATCGACAACTACGTAACCAGCAGCCTGTTCCTCAACAACACCTCCTTCGCTTTCAATGACGAGCATAACGCCCTACTTGTCGCAGGAAGCAAGAATCCTCGAGATTCCAGCGCAAAGGGTTTCGGGCTTAGCCTAAGCTCAGACGATCTCTCTACTCAGTTCGACGCGAACACGATTCTTACCGAAGCCTACCAGAGCGTTGACGCAAAAGGAGAAACATTGGTCGCAAAAAAGGATGACGGGAGCGTAACCATCGTCTATCTCAGGAACGGTACAGTCGAAACTCGGCAAGATATTGAGGTCGAGCTAGTTGAAGACAATTGGGTGTACTACAACGAAAAGACTCATCCCTACAAGAATCCACAAGCTACCAAGTTAGGAACTTTTCATGTTCTGAATGCGGCCACCGGGGACAGCATTCTCCTTAATGAGCACCCTCAAAAAATTTTTACTGAGTATGTTTCTTATCCGCTTTACACCAGCCAGCATGAAATAATTTCTTACAGTATGTCAGAGCAACCCGCCTTTACTGTCAGTCAACCGGGATCAGCCGCGCCTATTCTGTCTTGGACTTCTAACGACCGCGCGATTCCCAGCGCCGCATGCACCTTCAGCGACTTCATCTACATGGCGCCACCGAACACACCAGATAGTAGAAGCGTCGGCAACCTTCAAGTTGCTTCTCTTTCATCTGGCCAAGATGTCGCCAACATTCCTATCGCTACGTGGGGCAGCGCTATGGGGATCTCGTCCTGGGGAATTGCTATCGACGGCTTCTTCTTCCCGGCGGACGCATGGTTCGGCCACCCCTCGTAGTCAACGCTCTGCCCCAGGCCTGAAGACTCTTGTGAGGAGCATTACCCATTGCCATTCCCGTTATCGGACGACAACCATAGACAGCAACCAGTTCCCGTTCCAGCGCAGCAGAGGAGCAGCCATGCGCCGCCGCACTTTCATAGCCGCCACAGCAACAGCCACCCTGTTACCTACCGGAGTAGCTTGCCAACACAGCCGCCCCAATACGTCCGCCACCCCCGCACCCACGCCGCCCCCGAAGTCTGACGCCATTCCAACTGCCTTCACAGATACGCCCACCTGGCCAACGATAAACGCCAGAACAACGATCACAGCCGTTCATGATCACTACCTGTGCGCCGAAGCGGAGATCAAGGAAGCGCTCACCCTATTTACCAACGGAAGGTGTCCCGTTGTCGTTGACGTCAGTAATCTCACCACCTACGCAGTTCTTCTGGACCAGAAAGGTGCATGGACCACCCGAAAAGTGGAAATGGTTGCCCGCGACGATACGGACGACGACCCGAAGGTTGCGTTGACTACTATATTCGTCGGTCCAGCTCTTCTCGATAGTGAATACGCCTATCTCACGCTCGGAGCATTAACGCTATCGTCGCCCAGCACAGAGAACATTATCGGCAACAGTTACCCTGACAGTGCCGCTTGTCCGATCGTCATTCTCAAAATTCGCCTGTCGGACGGGTCGATTCAAAATTCTCAGACGGTTAGCGATCACTATCAGGTGAACAGCATGTCGGACCTGAAACTCTCTTTCACCAACGATCAGACCTCCATCATCCTTACAGGCAATGGCAATGCAACTTATAATTCTACAGATTCCGTAGCCGATTACATAGCACTTCGTCTGAGCACTGGAGACCTGTCGATCCAGTTCGACGCACATTCGATTCTCGACAAACAGAACATTTCCGTCGTCATTCCCTGCGGCCAGGCCTTGACCTTCCGCCTGCCTTTGGAGACAAACAAAGCTATCATATTTTTGACGAACAACAAGTACGAACGTACGGGTGATGTCCAGCCAATCATAGTGAGGGACGACTGGTACTATTACAAGAACTCCTCGGAATCTTTAGTCGGAGCAGCTAGACATGTTATCTCAGGGCAGGAGATTTCCTTAGAGGGAGATTGGGAGAACGAAGTCAGAGGTTGGCCCAGGATCTTCTCAGGACAACAGACGAATATCACGTGGCAAGATCAGCATGACTCATCTGCTATTGCGGTACGCACGCCTGGAACTGCGAGCGCTGCATTGAGATGGGACGGAACTAATCATGAAGTTCCCAATGGTGCCTGTACCTTTGGAGATGTTCTTTACTCCTTTTACGGAGCCGACGCTTCTAGTAGCACGTCGAGTCGTGGGTTCGATATCACTTCCATCAGCTCTGGGAAAACAATCTTTGACGCTCAACAAAGCACGGCGTCTTCTGGAGAAGACGGGGCAATCACGCCATGGGGGTTAGTTGCCTTTGACTTTTTTTATTCCGCTACCAGTTGGCTTGAAGATGCCTCGCCCGCTCCAGCCTCGACAGCCTCATCAAACCCGAGCAGCCCGACGCCCACATCCTAAGCGGTAACTCCTATAGAATGGACTTCAGCATGCATCGTCGTACTTTTCTTGTTAGTTCTGCGGCCGTCACCTTAGGGGGGTTTATCTGTTCCTGCGAGAAGAAGCCGAAACCCGGACCGACACCGTCGATCGCACGGATGCCAACTCCAGGACCGATTCCTGGGCCATTGCCTCCGAACGACACTGCCGCTCCTTCCTCCTTCTCCGATATAGCATCGTGGCCCAACACGAATAATACTCAAGTGACAATTACCGCGCTACATAAATGGCATCTGTGTGGGGGTCTCGAAGTCTCGGAGTTGGTGGACACGGTCGCAGATGGATGGTGCCCCGTCGTCGCCGATCTCAACGGTCCGTCGACTTGGGCGCTCACACCCGACAGCAAGGGGAACTGGAATATCAGTTCCGTGGCTTCCTCGCCAGCTCCTTCAGCGACTCCGAAAGCTGAGAGCAGTTCCTCCACAACCGCGGCAGCGACTGTTCCAGAACTCAGAATTATTGTTGGCCCTGCAGTTCTCGACGAGTCTTACGCGTATTTGACGGCCGGCGTTTACCATAACCGAAACTCGGGGGAAGAGCGGGGAGGTTCGAAGGACATCTCTCCCGTTGTTTGCGCTATCGACGTCATCAAGGTTTCGCTTTCCGATCATACAATTGTTACCTCGACAAGAGTTAGCAATGACTATCTCGCTGGCATTCCATTTCAGGCCACTCTCACATTCAACGCCGACCACAGTTCCCTAATCATTGCCGGCGACAAGAACAGCGATTTCGCAGACGCAAGAGGATTCGGATTCCGCCTGAATGCCGCAGATCTTTCCATTCAGTTCGATGCGAGCACGGCACTCACCGGCGGATACCGAACTATGACCACAATAGGGGAGGCACTGACTACAGAAGACGCAGACGAAAACAGGAGCATAGTATACCTCGCAACCGGCGCAACAGAGTCTCATAATGATAAACTCGCTGAACTGGTTAAGGACAATTGGCTCTATTATCACGAAAATGCCTACCCCCATAAGAATACACAGGGTTCCGAGCGGGGTGTATTTCATGCAAAGAATATCGTCACCGGTGAGGATGTCATCATCAGCAGTGGTTCGCAAAGAATTAAAAACTATGGAATGTCGGATCCTATTTATGTTGACCAACATGAAATAATTCTATATGGCGACTACAAAGATCCTGTATTCTCTGTACGTCCCCCCGGTTCCCCTGTTGCATTTTTATCCTGGAGCTCCAACGAACGATCGATTCCGGGCGCATCCTGCACTTTTGGGGATGTCGTCTATATGACAACATCACTGCTGCAAGGAGATGAAGGTGACAAGATCCCTAATACCCTTCAGTTGTCCTCCCTTTCATCTGGCCAGGATATAGGCAGCTACTCACTTGCAACTATATGTAGCTCTATAGCCGTATCATCCTGGGGAATCGCACTTGATCACCTTTTTTATCCTGCGGATGCATGGATCGGATACCCTTCTCAGTCGGCTTCCCCCTCCGATACACCTACAGCAACCGCAACAGGATCATGAACTTGGAGCCATATGAGCGGAGTTCCTTGGCATTGTCTTTCTCTTCAGTCAATATGCTCCGGCCAGACGCCCATGCGGGTGGACACGTTGGAGACTGCGGCGGAATCGGCGAGTATGGCGATCAGAGGAGACAAAGCCACCCTTCTTCAGCACACCGCAACTCGCCAGGACCACCCCCGCACCGGCCAGAGCGGGCAGGGCCAGGACATTGCGACGGGTCAGTCGGGCACAGGCCTCAGTCGACAGCGGCGCAGAGGACGGCATATCGGGGACCTTTCGGCGCATCTGGAACACGTGCCTGGCGCGCTATGCGCCACTGTCCACCGCTCACGATGGGGAACCCGTCTCTCCCCATCGGCTCCCCGTCGTTCCATGGGGGGCCGTGGGTAGTTGCGAGACCTCTTCAGTCCTCAGGCCGGCCCTTCAGGCGGCCCGGTCCACGAGGATGCGGGCGAAATCCTCCATGGCGGCGCGTACCTGCACCACCCGCTCGCCCGCGTCGGCCAGCGCCGCAGTGGCGGCCTCACCCTCGATCCCGGCCTCGGCCAGGCGGTGCCGGGTGCCGTCAAGAACAGCCTCCTCCAGGCCCTCCAGGCCCTCAACCGCTTCAGCGGCCCACGCCATGGCCATCTCGCGGGTGCGGGCCAGGACGGGATGCTCCCGTAGGCGGGCGACGACGTCGGCCAGGAAGGCGTCATCGGACAGGTCGCCGGTGGATAGGCGCGAGAGGATGGCCTGGCCGGCGGCGTCGAGCTCGCCGGCCGCCAGTGCCTTGCGCAGGAGCAGGACCGGCATGGTGTCCACGCCCTCGCGCAGGTCGGTTCCTGGGGTCTTGCCGGTGGTAGCGGAGTCGCTCATGAGGTCGATGACGTCGTCGGCGAGCTGGAAGGCCACGCCGATCTTCTCGCCGAACTTTTCCACGATCTGTTCTGTTTGCGCCCCGGCATCGGTGAGCATCGCCCCGTAGCGGGCGGACACCGCGATGAGGGAGCCGGTCTTGTCGGCCAGGACCTGGATGTAGTGGTCGACCGGGTCGGTGCCCGCCGGGCGTGGCAGGGTCTCGTGGAGCTGGCCCATGCACAGGCGCTCGAAGGTCTTGGCGTGGGCCATGACGGCCTCCGGGCCGAGGGCCGCCACCAGCTGGGAGGCTCGGGCCACGAGGACGTCGCCGGTGAGGATGGCGGCGGAGTTGCCCCACACGGTCTGGGCGCTCGGGGCGCCGCGGCGCAGCGGGGCCTCGTCCATGACGTCGTCGTGGTAAAGCGTGGCGATGTGCGTCAGCTCCACGGCCACGCCAGCATCGCGGATCTGATCCCCCGTGGCCAGGGACGGTTCGCCGAGCTGGGCGGTCAGCAGGGCCAGGACCGGCCGCAGGCGCTTGCCACCGGCCTCGGCCAAGTGCGAGGTCGGCGGGTTGATGGTCTCGTCGGCACTGGTGACCACCTCCATGAGGCGGTCCTCGATGGCCTGGAGGGCGGGGACGATGCGCGTCTCCAGCTGGGGGGCGCTCAGCGGCAGTGATCCGATCACGGAAGGAGCATAGCCGTCCGGTCGAACAGGTCGAAGGCGGCCTGCGGCAGAATCCCCAGGCCGATTGTGGCTATGACCGCAACGCCGACCGCCAGGGCGATCGGGCCGTTGCTGGCCACGACCACGGAGCGCTCGCCGTCGGGCTCATGGAAGAACATGAGGACGATGAGCCGCATGTAGAAGAAGGCGGTCACGGCCGAGCAGACGACCGCCAGGACCACGAAGGGCACCCCGTTGCCGCTCAGTCCGGTGGCGAAGAGCCGGAACTTGGCCATGAAGCCCGCCGTGAGGGGAACGCCCGCAAAGGACAGCAGGAAGACGGTCATAGCACCGGCGGCCCAGGGGCTGCGTCGCCCCATGCCCTTGAAGGCATCCAGGTCGCCATCCTCCCCGCCCACGGAGCCGCCCCGGTTAGAACGCACCAGAGCGATGATGCCGAAGGCGCCCACGGTGGCGACCCCGTAGGTCAGGGCGTAGAAGCTGAGCGCGGAGATCGCTTCCTTGGAGTAGGCCAGGATCCCGATGAGCATGAAGCCGGCGTGGGCAATGGCGGAGTAGGCGAGCATACGCTTGACATCGCGCTGCACCACGCCGACGACGGTGCCCACGAGCATGGTCAGAGCCGCCACCGCCCACAGGGCCGGTGCCAGGTCCCAGCCCAAGGCCCCGGCGATGACGTAGTAGAAGCGCACGAGGGCCAGGAAGGCCGCGGCCTTGACCCCGGCGGCCATGAAGCCGGTGACCGGGGTGGGGGCGCCCTGGTAGACGTCCGGGCTCCAGGCGTGGAAGGGCACGGCCGCGACCTTGAACAGCAGGCCGACGATCACCAGCATGAGGCCGGCAAGAATGAGCCAGTCCTGTCCCTGTACGGTGCGCACGGCAGTGCCGATGCTCCGGTAGTCAACGGCACCGGCCACCCCGTAGAGCAGAGCCGATCCCATGAGGAGGAAAGCGGAGGCGAAGGCGCCCAGTACGAAGTACTTCAGCGCCGCCTCCTGGCTGAGCAGCCGGCGGTGGCGGGCGGTGGCCGCCAGAATGTACAGCGGCAGCGAGATCATCTCCAGGATGACGAACAGCGTGATGAGATCACTGCTGGCTCCGAAGAGCATCATGCCGCCCAGGGAGAACATGGTCAGGGGGAAGATCTCGGTGGTGGTCCACCCCGCCAGGAGGGACTCGGTCTCCTCGGCGCTGCCGGGCCGATCGGCGACCTGGGCCGCGAAGGCGCCGTCGTCGACCGCGGTGCGGTCGGCCATGACCAGGACGGCCAGCAGGCCGATGACCAGGAGGATGCCCTGGGCCGCGATGGAGAAGGGGTCCTCGGTCAGGCCCGCCGACATGCGAGCGCCCGGGAGGAAACCCTCGGGCAGCTGGAGCTGGGGCTCGGCCGCGGCGGCGGTCCCGGCGGCCTTGACCTCGGCCCAGCGCAGGAAGAGCGAGACCCCTGAGACCAGAATGGCCAGGATGCTCAGCCCGGTCTGGATGACCAGGCGGGCGGGGCGGGCGATGAAGGCCTCCACGAGGACGCCTAGGACGCCGGCGCCCAGGATGAAGAGCACCGGTGTCAGGGCGTCCCAGTTGACGATCGGGGCAGTGGCTGAGGGGCTCACTTGGCGTTCCCTTCCGTAGCGGTGGAGACGGCGGGCGCTTCGGTTGCGCTATCGGCACCGGAGTCGCCGCTGGAGACGACTCCGGAGGCCGCGGCCTCCGGTTCCTGACTCACCGTGAGCGTGACCTGCCTGGCGACATCGTCGAGCGCGTGGGTGAGGATGGCCGGGGCCAGCCCGAGCGCGAGCATCGCAGCGATGATGGGGGCGACGACGAGCCGCTCGCGCCCGTCGAGGTCGGGGCTGCCCACGCGTTCGGGCGCCGGCGCTCCGGTGAAGACCCGCTGGTAGGGCAGCAGCATGTAAACGGCGGCGATAACGACGCCGGCGACGGCGGCGCCGCCCAGGGCCAGCGAGACCGAGAAGGTGCCGGTGAGCACCATCCACTCGG
>ERZ773075.1312-NODE-1312-length-13370-cov-151.964_pt1 | contig 13370 bp, 10 predicted proteins | sample MGYA00580614_ERZ773075 | MGnify/ENA primary metagenome ERZ773075 (study PRJEB29015, sample SAMEA2738021) | human oral metagenome | biome: human oral; feature: human-associated habitat; material: dental | place: China | collected 2043 ... | reverse complement strand
CGTCCTCGGCGAAGGGGAGGTAGGCGTCGGCGATGGTGTGCAGACGGACCTGCGGTAGGCCCAGATCGAAGACGGTGCCGACCTGACGCCAGGCGTTGGCGTGAGTGGTGCCGGCCATTCCGGCACCGATGACGGCGACTGACAGGGGAGTGGTGTTCATGGTTGCCTCTGGTGTCCTCATCGACGAGCGGGTAACTGATTGAAGTCCTGTGCTGACATGAGTTCACGCGCGTGAACTCATGACCTCAGTCTGTGATTCCGGCGGTGGTGATGTCAACCGGCGAGGAGAACTTCATCCTGACAAAGGAGGTCGTTCCAAGGGACTGGCGAAGAGACTGGGACCGTGGTCCCCGGCCGGGAAGATGGCGCAAGGTGCCGTTGCTGTCCGAGGGCGGTCGGTGCGTGAGTCGGCTCGGTGCCGGACGTATCGCTCGTCAGCGTCCCAGGGAGGAGGCTCGGGTGACGAGCTGTGGCTTCAGGACCACACTGCGGGCCTGGGTTCCGGCGACCGCCCCGGCCTGTAGTCCGTCGTCGGGCGCCAGCCCTGCGCGTCGGCACACCAGGTCCACGGCCTGCTCGCCCAGGAGGTCCTCGGGCTGGTCGATGCTGGTCAGTGAGAACTCCTCGCGCAGGGCCAGGTAGGTGTTGTCGTAGGAGACCAGGGCGACGTCGCCCCCGGGCTTGCGGCGCTCTCGCAGGACGGGCACGGCGTCGATGGCCAGGACGTCGTTGTGAATGACCAGGCCGAGCGGCTCGGAGTGGTCCTGCAGGGCCGCACGGGTGGCGGGGCCCGCGTCCTCGCCGCAGCTGCGCACCTCGAAGTCCAGTCCGGTTGCCTGAGCGGCTTGAGCCAAAGAGCGTTCTCTGTCCTGGCGGGAGGCCGCGTCGGTCAATCGCGGGCCGATATAGCAGATCGTGCGCATGCTTAAGGCCGCCAGATGGTCGACGACGAGCCGGGCGGCGGCCTCCTCATCGACTCGCACGGAGTCGACCCGCCCACCGGGACTGCACCGCCCGATGACGCAGGTCGGCACCTCCTCGCCGATGGCGAGCAGGTCCTCGCCGGGCAGCCAGGGTGAGACGAAGATGATGCCAGCGACCCGCACCCCCAGCAGGCTCTCGACGGCCTGGTGCAGGACTTCGGGCTGATCGGAGCCGACCGTGACGAACAGGGTGAGGCCGCGCTGGGCGGCCGCCCGTCCCAGGCAGGCCGCAATCTGCTCGAAGAAGGCATTGCGCAGGTTGGGCAGCACCAGACCGATGATGGTCGAGCGCTTGCGGGCCAGCGAGGAGGCTGAGACGTTGACCCGGTAACCGAGAGAGGCGGCCACTTCCTCGATGCGCTCGCGGGTGCTGACGGCGACCTTGGGTGAGCCGCTCAGGGCCAGTGAGACCAGGCTGCGCGAGACCCCGGCGACGCGAGCGACGTCGCTCTGGGTGGCGGCGTGAGCCTTGGTCACCGTCTCCTCCTGCTTCCTGCGGTTCTGGGGCCTCTCCTGCGGGGCGTGCTCGCATCGGTGCCCGAGTACTGCGCAGGCTACAGGCCGACAGGCAGTGTCAACGGGGCGCCGCAGCGGTGCGCAGCAGCGTGGCGATCCCGGAGACGCCCAGGAAGATGAGTGCCGTTGCGGGCAGGGTTGCGCTGAGCAGGTGGTCCCAAAGAGCAGTGCGCTGGGTCGTCAGTCCGATCCCGTGAAGCAGGCCGAGAGCGGCTGCTCCTGCGCTGATCGAGAGGATCGAGACCGTGGCCCGCAGCGCCCGTCTGACAGCCTGCCAGGGGGTGATGAGCTGCAGCGGGGGCAGGGCTGCCCAGGCCGTGATCCCGGTGATGCCGCAGACAAGTGCGCTCGAGGCGGGGGAGGCGTCATGGAGGAGGGGGTCAATCATTCCCTGGACCGCGACGAACCAGAAGAGGGCGCAGTAGGCGACCAGCAGGGCGTCGCTCCAGGTGAGGCGGTGATCCGTGCGCTCCCAGCGGCGGACATCGGAGAAGAACCCACTCACTGTGCCTGAAACCTGCATTGAGGACATGTCCCTTCCTCCTGTGCGTCATCGCGGTCAAGAGTGCCCTTTCCAGAATAAACCCGCCGGTGCGCATGAGCGAAGGGTGATGGTCGTCGGGCCCCAGCGGGGCGGGCGGCTCGCCCCGACGTGCTCCTCAACGGCCCGGGAACGACGACGCTCCCAACCATCACTGGTCGGGAGCGTCGAGGTGAGGCGTCAGCCGGTGGGGCCCGCTCGGAGGGGGAGTCCGCGCGAACCCTGCGACGTCTCAGGCCTTGAAGAGGGTTCCCTCAAGGTAGGCGCGCGCCTTGCGGGCGTACTCCAGGGGGTTGGCGATGGCCGGGTCCTGCTCGGCCTCCACCAGGATCCAGTCGCGGTAGCCGTGGTCCACCAGGAACTTGTAAGGCACGGTGAAGTCGATCGTGCCGTCACCGGGGACGGTGAACATGCCGGCCAGGAAGGAGTCGAGGAAGGAGCGCTCGGCAGCCTTGGACTCCTCCATCTTCTCGGGACGCACGTCCTTGAAGTGGACGTGCTTGACGCGGTCGATGGTGGCCTCCAGCAGGCCCATGACGTCGCCGTCACCCACGTAGGCGTGGCCGGTGTCGAACAGGAGGGAGACCTTGGCCGGGTCGGTCAGCTCCATGAGGCGGATGGTCTCCTCCTTGGTCTGGATGACCGTGCCCAGGTGGTGGTGGTAGACGAGCTCGAGGCCGTGGGCGTGGGCGACGTCGCCCAGGCGGTTCAGGCCCTCGGCCAGAAGCGGCCACTGCTCCTCGGTGAGCACCGGCTTGTTGGTGAAGATGCAGACGTCGCGGATGCCCTGGACCGAGCCGGTCTGCTCGGAGACGACGACGCGGGTGGCGCCCAGGTACTCCAGGTAGGCGCAGGTGGCCTCGAAGTCGGGGATGACGGCCTCGACGCCGTCGCGCAGGATGAAGGAGGAGAACCACTGGGCGACGATCTTGATGCCGCGGGCCTCGGCGGCGGCCTTGACCTCCTCCTTGGGCGGGAAGAAGCCGGCGCACTCGGTGCCCGCGTAGCCGGTGTCGGCCAGGTCCAGGAGCATGTCCTCCAGGGTGTTGAAGGCGCCGACCTCGGGGATGTCGTCATTGCGCCAGGTGATCGGGTGCATGCCCCAGGAGATGCCGTGGGGGTCGGAGATGGCGGTTGCAGGGTCGAGGGTGAAGGACATCGTTGCTCCGTGTTCTCGCTCGGGTGGTGGTGGGCGGTGGTCAGTGGATATGTGCGGTGAGGTGGCGGTGACGCGCGGGCGGCTGCTGCGCCGTCGGCTCGGGGCCGCCAGTAGTGCGCTCCCGGAAGGAGGGTGCCGGCATCGGTGCCGGGCGGTGGGCCCGTGCCTCGAACCTAGCAACAGGACTTTGTCCTGACAAGCCCTTTTCGAGTCCTCCCGGGAGCGCGTGTGCTGGGGGTGGGTCAGGAGTAGAGCTTCTCCATCTCGACCTCGATCTCCTCCAGGGACTTGTCCTTGGTCTCCGGCATGATCTTGAACAGGATGACGGCCACGACCAGGTTGAGCACACCGTAGATGGTGTAGGTGACGCCGCCGCCCAGGGTCTCCATCATGGGCGGGAAGGTCCAGGTGATGATGGCGTTGGCGGTCCACATGCAGAAGATCGCCGTGCCGTTCATGATGCCGCGGACGTTGGCCGGGAAGATCTCACCCATCATCGTCCACACGATCGTGCCGTTGGAGGACTGCACGATGAGCATGAAGACGGACATGAGCCCCAGGATGAGGTAGGCGGCCCAGGCGGGCGGGGTGGTGTGGTTCGCCATGTGCGGGGCGATGAAGAACTGGAAGGTCGCGGCGATGCCCAGCAGGGTGACGCCCACGCCGATGACGTCGCCGATGAGCACCTGGCGACGACGGAACTTCAGGATGAGCCAGATTCCGATGGCCGAGCCGACGACCGACATGACGCCGTTGGCCACCTGCGCGGTAATGGAGGCCGAGGTGGACATGCCGGCGTACTCCAGCACCTTGGGGGCGTAGTACATGACGGTGTTGACGCCGGTGGTCTGGTTGACGATGGCCAGGAAGATGCCGACCAGGAGCAGCTTGCGCAGCCATGGCGTGGCCATGACGTGGCTGAAGCCCTTGCGCTGGGACTCCTCTTCCTTCTCGTGCTGACGAGCCTCGACCATCTCCATGATCTCGTCCTCGATGGAGCCGTCCTTCTCCGGGACGCGCACGCGCTTGAGGGAGCCGATGGCGTCGTAGAGGCGCTCCTTGGCCAGGTACCAGCGCGAGGACTCGGGCATGAGGCGGATGCCGATCCACAGGGCCACGGCCGGGATGGAGCACAGGACGAGCATGTAGCGCCAGGCCTCGCCGTTACCGGCGCTGATGCTGAGCTGGTCGAGGAAGGCGTGGTACTCGGCCCCGCTCATTGAACCGCCCTTGGAGGACTGGAGCTTGGTGATCTCATCGAAGACGTAGGTGCCCGGGGAGAAGCGCCCGCTGGGGTCGTTGGCGATGGTGATCTTCGGGCCGCCCTGGATGGAGTTGATGATGGCGTTCATCGAGAAGGCGAGTAGCTGACCGGTGACGATCATGAGCTGGTCGATGGCCACGATGGAACCGCGAATGCGTTTGGGCGCCGTCTCCGCCAGGTAGACGGGGACCGTTGCGGAGGCGGCGCCGACCGCGAAGCCCAGGACGACGCGGAAGGGGTACATGACCCACACGTTGGGGGCGATGGTGGTTCCGATCGCGCCGATGAAGAACAGGGCAGCCAGGACCGTGATGTTGTGCCGCCGGCCCCAGCGGTCCGACATGAGCCCGCCCAGCAGCGCGCCCAGCGCGGCGCCGACCAGCAGGGTGCCGCCGATGGCGCCCTCCTCGAAGGAGGTCAGCTGGAGGCCCTTGGCGTCGAAGGGCATGTACATGTACGGCAGGGCGCCGGAGATGACGCCGGTGTCGTAGCCGAAGAGCAGTGAGCCGAGCGTGGCCACGGCGGCGATGGCGACGACGCCGCGGTGCTTGCCCGAGGCCGGGGTCTTGGCGACCGCCTCATTGAGCTCTTCCCTGGTGAGTCCGCGCAGGGACGTCGTGACTCCCTGTGACATAGGGGGTCTCCTCTCAGCCCTGCGGCGACAGTGCCGCAGGGGGTTGTAGTGATAGGTGGTGATGGTGGAATGAAGGATGGGGTGAACCGGCTTGGCTCGGAGCACTTGGCGCGTCTCAGGCGTCGAAGGTGGTCCGGCCCTCGACGCGGGGCACCTCGTGCCACTGGCCGTCGGCGGCCGAGGCGACGACGGCCTCGTCGACCTCCGCGGCGCACCAGGCGTCGGCGGCCGAGGGGGCGACCTGCTCGCCGGTGATGATCGACTCGATGAACTGAGCGGCCTCGATGGCCTTCATGTCGTCGAAGCCCATGGAGGTCCCGATGGCCGGCTGGAAGCGCTGCCACTGACCCCACTGAGGACCGGCCATGGCGCGGGTGTAGCCGTGGGAGGCGCCGCCGTCGAGCACGGGGCAGATCTCCAGCTCGTTGAGGCGCTCGAAGTTCCAGCGGGCCGAGCCCTTCGTGCCGTAGACCTCGACGACGTACTCGGCGCGCGGGCCCACGCTGACGCGGGAGGACTCCATGGTGCCGACGGTGCCGTTCTCGAAGCGCACCAGCATGGAGACGTAGTCCTCGTTCTCCACCGGGCCCACCTCGTCGCCGATCTCGAAGCCGGAGTGGCCGATGCCCATCTTGGTGGGAATGGGGCGCTCGGTGATGAAGGTGTCGGTGACCGCGGTGACCGAGGCGATACGCCCCACGATGTACTGGGCCAGATCCGCGCCGTGGCTCATGAGATCGGGCACGACGCCGGCCCCGGCCTTCTCCTTCGAGGCACGCCAGGTCAGGGGGCCCAGGGGGGAGGAGTTGTAGTCAGCGATGAACCACACGCGAACGTTGGTGATGCGGCCGAGCTCGCCGCCGCGCACCAGGGAGCGCAGATACTCGATCGCCGGGGTGTGGCGGTAGTTGAAGCCGACGGCGGTGACGAGGTCCGCCTTCTCGGCGGCCTGGGCGATCTCGCGGGACTGTGCAGCACTGACCCCCATGGGCTTCTCGATCCAGAAGGGCTTGCCGGCCTCGACGGCCGCGAGGGCCATCTCATGGTGAAGGAAGTTGGGGGCGCAGATGGAGACGGCCTCCACCTCGGGGTCGGCCAGCAGATCGTGGTAGTCGGCGTAGGCGCGCTCGAAGCCCAGGTTGTCCACCGCCTCCTGACGCACCTGGTCCACCGGATCGGCAGCCGCAACCAGACGCGGGACCACGCCCAGCTCGGGGAAGCGCTCGGCGATGGCGCGGTAGCTGCGGGCATGGAGCCGCCCCATCCATCCCAGGGAGATGACTCCGATGCCCAATATTCTCTTGTCGGTCATAACGTTCCTTTCCGACAACACTGTCGGCTGCTGCGTGTGTGGAAGTACGTCCGGAAGACCCGGGAAGCACCCGTCGTTAATGACGTCACAGGAACATATCAGAGTGACTTTGTCCTGACAAGATGAAAGTTGGATGAAAGTTCATCCAATGTGACCCGGGATGTTGGTTGGACCTGCCCGAGCGGCCTTCATCCGCCTGCCGGTGCGGGGTGCGCGCTGCTCGACCGTATCGCGGGTGCGGTCCGGGCGGGCTGATTGCGGGCCTACGAGTGGCCATCTACCTGCTGAAACGGCGTCGTCGGATAGGATGGGGCGAACGGTGCCCGAGGTCGGGTGCCGGGTCTCGCGCAACGTGCGGGATCTGTAGGCACAACGGTGTGGAAAGGAAGGCGTCTGCGGTGCAAGGACCTCGAGGACGCGATGGCCGGGTCACGATCAGGACCGTGGCCGAGCACGCCGGCCGTTCCATCTCCACCGTCTCGGCGGCACTCAACGGCTCCGACGGCGTCGCCGAGAAGACCCGCGAGGAGATCCTGCGCATCGCCGCCGAGCTCGGTTACCAGGCGGACCCGCGCGCCCAGTTCCTGCGCCGCAGCCATACCGGGCTCATCGGGGCCAGTTTCGCCATCGGGCAGGCCTATCAGGGACTCGTTGTGGACGGGCTCTACCAGGCGGCCTCCAACCTGGGGCACGGTCTGGTCCTGGCCACCTCCACCCCGCACCGGGACGTGGCCGATGGACTGCGCGCCCTGCTGCTGGAGCGCTGCGAGGGGCTCGCCCTCGTCGACCCCGATATCCCGGTGGACGCCCTGGCCCGCATCGTGGGCCGTACTCCGGCGGTCGTCATCGGCACCAGCACCGAGTTGAGTGACGTCGACGAGATCCACTCCCGCGACGACGTCGGCATCCAGCTGCTCGTCGATCATCTCGCAGGTACCGGGCGGCGTCGTATCACCCATGTGGACGGTGGGGAAGAGACCGCGGCGAAGCGACGGGTCGAGCGCTTCGGCCAGGCCATGGAGCAGCGCGGACTGGGGGGCACCACCCGGGTGGTGCCCGGGGGAGGCGATGAGAACAGTGGTGCCAGAGCGGTCCACCACCTCATCGAGTCCGGTGAGCTGCCCGAGGCCTTGCTGTGCTTCAACGACCATTGCGCCGTCGGGGCTCTCATGGAATTGCGCCGTCAAGGCGTACGCGTCCCGCAGGACGTGGCTGTCACCGGCTATGACGGCATCCCGGTGACGGCGGCTACGGCCTTCTCTTTGACCACAGTGCGTCAGAATGCCGGTCTCATCGCCGAGGTGGCGGTGCGAGCGCTGCTGACCCGTATGCACCCGGATCAGGATGGCCGGATCCCCGCGGAGGTGGCCTGCGAGGACCGGCGCCTGGGCGGCCGCCTCTACCGGGTGGTGCCCGACCTGGTCGTCCGGGACACGACGGCCCGCGCCGCGTGAACCGTGGGAGCCGAAGCGTGAGCGCCGGAGCAAGCCGCGTACCGCCGGCCGCATCTGAGGCCGCAGGTCGGAGCGTGGGTGGCGTACGGTGATGCCAACCATCATGCCAATACCGTGGGGCGCAGGCCCCCGCACACTGGGACAGGAACCATGATCAACGGAGAACTCATCGACCTGGTCGCCGGCGACTACGAGGCGCGCATCGCCTCATCGGGCGCCATGCTCGTTCATCTGCGACGGCAGGGACGCGACCTCATCATGCCCTTCGACGCTGAGGCCACGTTGCCCGCGGGCTGGCAGGGCAAGACCCTGCTACCGTGGGCCAATCGCATTGCCGGGGCCCGCTACGACTACGGCGGAACCGAGTTCCTCGTGGCCTGCAACGAGCCTGCCAGCGGCTCCGCCCTCCACGGCCTGGCCGGTTGGATGGACTGGCAGGTCGTCGACGACGACCCCTCTGGGCCCGATGACGGCGCGCCCCGCAGCCGGGTGGTTCTCGAGCTGAGCCTGCTCGCCTCCTACGGCTACCCGTGGAGCCTGGAGGCCAGCGCCCGCTTCCAGCTCGATGGCGAGCGGGGCCTGAGCGTCACGGTAACGGCCACCAACGTCGGTGCGGCGCGCCCGGCTCCTCCGGTCCCCGGCGCCCCGGAAGCCGACGGCGACCTCGCCCCCGCCCCCTACGGCGTCTCCTGCCACCCCTATCTGACTCGCTCGGTGCCCCTGGATGACTGCGTCCTGACCATTCCGGCGGCCGAGGTCCTCGATGTCGACGAGCGCATGGCGCCTACCCGGCGGCGCAGCGTGGAGGGCACCGACTGGGACTGGCGCCAGGGCCGGCTTGTCGGCGCCACCCAGACGGACAATGCCTACACCGCCCTGCCCGAGGGTACCTGGCAGGTGAGCCTGCGCGGCGGGCAGGGAAACCGAGCTGTCGTCATGAGCTCGGACGCCCCCTGGGTGCAGGCCTACACCGCCGATGAACTCTCCCGGCCCGGTGTGGCCATCGAGCCCATGACCTGCCCGCCCAACGCCTTCAACAGTGCGGAGGACCTCGTTGCCCTGGCGGTGGGGCAGTCCCACTCCTTCATCTACCGCCTGCACGAGGAGGACTGAGCGGCGTAACGGGCTGCCGGGTCCGGCTACATCGGGAATGCGCGGTGGGCGTCGTCGAGATGGATCGCTCGACGACGCCCACCGGCGTCTACAGGCGCGCGCTTCGCCCGAGTGTCAGTTCAGGCGCACGGGCTGGCCGGAGTGAGCAGACTCCGTGGCGGCCTCGGCCAGGCGCAGGGCGGCGATGGCGTCGCCGACGCCGGTGGGAGGCGTGGTGCCGGCCTCGACGGCCTCGATGAAGGCGCTCAGCTCGATGCGGTAGGCGTCGGCGTAGCGCTCCAGGAAGAAGTCGAGGTAGGGCTCCTGGGCGTCGGTGACCTCGCCGTTGGACAGGCGCACCGTGGTGGCGCGGATGTTCTCGGCGAACAGGGCGCCCTCGCGTCCCGAGGCCTCCAGGCGCTGGTCGTAGCCGGAGGAGCAGTGGCGGTTGTTGATGATGGTGGCCACGGCGCCCGAGGCGGCCTTGAGGGTGACGACGGCGGCGTCGAAGTCGCCGGTGTCCTTCAGGGCCGGGTCGAGGTTCTGTCCGGCGGCGTAGACCTCCTCGATCTCACCCAGGAAGAAGCGGGCGGTGTCGAAGTCGTGGATGGTCATGTCGCGGAAGATGCCGCCGGAGACCTTGATGTACTCCGCCGGTGGGGCGGCCGGGTCACGGCTGATGATGGTCAGCTGCTCGATGTCGCCGATCCTGCCGGCCTTGACCGCGGCGCGGGCGGCGGCGAAGCTGGGGTCGAAGCGGCGGTTGAAGCCGAACATGACGGGGACCTTGACGGAGTCGAGCTCGGCCTGGGCGGCCTCGACGTCCTTCATGTCCAGGGCGATCGGCTTCTCGCACAGCACCGCCTTGCCCGCCTTGGCGGCGGCCAGCAGGTGGGGGATGTGCAGCGGCGTGGGCGAGCCGACGATGACGGCGTCGATCTCGGGGTCGGCGAAGACCTCCTCGGCGTCCTTGCAGGACCGGGCCCCGTAGTCGGCGGCGAGCTTCTCGGCGGCGTCCCCGAAGGGGTCGCAGACCAGCGCGAGACGGGCCTGGGGGTGGGCGGCGATGGTCTTGGCGTGGACGTGGCCGATGCGGCCGGCGCCGATGACGGCGATGGAGAGCATCCTTGCTCCTTCTGCGTGTGAGTGTGTGTCTGGGTTGGTGTCTGAACTGCGGTCAGTGGTGGGGTGGGCGGGTCGACGACGCGCGGAACGTGTCTGAGCACGCCGCGGCCCGCTCCGGTGCGGCGGATGCCGCCGGTGGCCGCCCGGGTTCCCACCGGGACCCGGGCCGGCCGGATCGGGTCCGATCAGGGCTGGGGCATGATGACGTCGCGCACCAGGGCGTCCAGGTCGGCGTCGGCCTGGAGGAATCCGCGCAGGGTGCGGCGAGTGGCGCCGAAGGAGTCGAACTCCTCGGGGGTCATGCCATCGGGCTCGTAGGCGCGCACGAACTCGGGAATCGACAGGAGTGTCTCCATGATCTCGGGAGCCACGGGCTCGTCGATGCGCTCGACGACCTTGTAACCGGAGTCGTTGATGAGCTTCTGCCAGGCGAAGGGCGGGGAGACGACCAGGTCGCCGCCGACCAGCTCGGACCACTGCAGCACGTTGCGGAAGGCGGCCGACAGCACGCGGGCGCGCAGGCCACGGGCCTGGAACTCCTGGTAGGCGCGCTTGAGAGCGGCCACGCCGCCCCACTCCAGGTGGCCGGGGTCGAGGAAGAGCTTGTCCCGCTTGGCCACGATCTTGAGCCAGTCGTCCAGGCGACCGCCCATGAGGGTGACGACCGGACCCATAGTGGAGACGTCCTTGCCCTCGGCCTCGCGGCGCTTGAGACCGCGCTCGATGGCCTCACCGGTGGCCACGGCCTGGGGCACCGAGAAGGAGACTGTCACGTTGACCGACACGCCCCGGTAGGTGGCGTCCTCGATGGCCTTGACGCCCACGGAGGTGGCGGGGATCTTGACGATGATGTTCTTGGCCAGGTTGGAGAACTCCTCGGCCTGGTCGGCCAGGGCCTTGGCGCTGCGGGCCAGGCGCGGGTCGGTCTGCATGGACAGGCGGCCGTTGCGTCCCTTGTGCTCCTCGAAGATGGGCTCGAGCAGCGTGGCGGCCTCGATGCTCATCTCGCGCACGACCTGCCAGCCGATCTCGGACTCGGTGGCCTCGGGCATCTCCTCGGCGAGCTCGGCGATGCGGGGGAGCCACACGTCCTTGCGCTGGTTGATGCAGGTGTAGGCGATGGTGGGGTTGCAGGTGGCGCCCACGCCGCCGAAGGAGATGGACTGGCGCAGCTCGTCGGGGTCGGCCGAGTCGTTCCACAGTGCGGTGGGCGTGTTGCGAGCAGCGTCGAGAAGGGGGCCGGGAGTGTATTCGATGCTCATCTGTTCTGTGCTCTCTTTCGGGTTCATCCGCGCAGGCGTCCTTGCAGCCGCGGTCCGGTAACCCTATTGAAGTGTGCTCAGCGCCATCTGTCAACAAATTGTCAGGACAAAGATTCCTGAGAATGGCGACGGCGCCTGCGTCGGCGTGAGAGCTAGCTCGAGAACAGGGACGTCTCGAAGGTGTAGCGCGAGGCGCGGTAGATGTGCTGTCCGTACTCGATGACGCGACCCGACTGATCGTAGGTGATACGGGTGGCGGTCAGCAGAGCGGTACGACGGCGCTCGTGGAGCAGCTCGGCCTCGCGGGTGGTGGCGTTGCGGGCCCCGATGGTCTGCTTGGCGGTGGTGGGGACGATGTCCTTGGCGCGCAGAAGGTCGTAGAGGCCGCCGGCCTCCAGCTCCTCGAGGGTTGGGGCAACGGCTGCCGGCATGAGGTTGGATAGGACGGCGATCGGCTCGCCGTCGGCGCAGCGGATGCGAGTGCAGGACACGACGGCGGTGCCCTCCTCAACCTCGAGGTGCTCGGCGTCATCGGCATCGGCTTCGTGCTCGGTGTAGTCCAGCACGTTGGTGGAGGTCTCGTGGCCGGCTGCGGACAGATCCGCCAGCAGACTGGTCAGCTGCATCGGCCGGTGGACGTGCATGGGGGAGACGATCGTGCCCACGCCCCGACGGCGCTTGACCAGGCCTCGGTCCACCAGGTGTTGGAGGGCCTGGCGCGCTGTGGGGCGGGAGACCTCCAGGCGCTTGGCCATCGACAGCTCGTCCTCGAGTCGGGCGCCGGCCGGCAGCGTGCCGTCGAGGATGAGGGAGGCCAAAGGCTCGGAAATTTGCGTGTGCAGCGGCGTCTTGGAGCTGCGGTCGATCGTAATGTTGAGGGCGAAAGGGGATGCTGAGTCGGACATGAGATAAGCCTGTGCGTCAGACGTGATAATGACTTGAGCATACGGACGGCGCGCGCCGATGTCACGCACCGTCGCCATCACGGCCATGACGGCGGCGGCTGTGGTCTCCGTCGTCGCGCCTGCCGGTGCGGGCCTCGTGCTGTCTGTGGAGTCCGGTTGGCCTCAGAGTCGTCTGACGTCAAATGTTCTGACAAATGCTTGACCTGGAGCCTGACTGTGAGGCAGGCTTCGTAGTGACGCCCGGCGCGGGCCCCATCCTTGGAGGCCTGCGGGCCCCAAGGATGTGGAGACGCGATCACCGTGACGACAGCAACGACTGCAACCAGCGAGACGACCGAGGCGGCTGGGACGGCTACGCCCGGCAGAAGGTCCGACAACCACAAGCCGCTTGACGTCCTGACCATCGGACGTTGCGGCATCGACATCTACCCCCTCCAGGTCGGCGTCGGTCTGGAGGACGTGGAGAGCTTCGGCAAGTTCCTGGGCGGTAGCCCCACCAACGTGGCCGTCGCCGCCGCCCGCTACGGGCACGGCTCCGCCGTGCTCACCGGAGTGGGCAACGACCCCTTCGGGCGCTTCGTGCGCACCGAGATGCGCCGCCTGGGGGTCGACGACCGTCACGTCGTCACCAAGGCCGCCTACAACACCCCGGTCACCTTCTGCGAGATCTTCCCGCCGGATGACTTCCCCCTCTACTTCTACCGCGAGCCCTCGGCCCCCGACCTGGAGCTGACCTGGGAGGACCTGCCGCTGGACGCCATTCGCGATGCCTCCATCTTCTGGATCTCGGCGACCGGGCTGAGCAAGGAGCCCTCGCGCTCGTCCCACCACGCGGCCCTGGGCGCCCGCGACCGGCGGCGCTTCACCATCGCCGACCTCGACTACCGCCCCATGTTCTGGAAGGACAAGGAGACGGCTCACCGCGAGGTCTCCAAGATCCTGCCCAAGATCACCGTCGCCATCGGTAACCGCGAGGAGTGCGAAGTCGCTGTCGGCGAGCGCGACCCCGAGCGCGCCGCCGACGCCCTCCTGGATGCCGGTGTCGAGCTGGCCATCGTCAAGCAGGGCCTTGAGGGGACGCTGGCCAAGACCCGCACCGAGCGGGTGGAGATGCCCGTGACCT